>Ga0308160_10000168_pt1 | contig 169475 bp, 148 predicted proteins | sample PhyFR1_FD_201036 | JGI IMG/M metagenome (GOLD analysis project Ga0308160, IMG submission 201036) | Phyllosphere microbial communities from UC Gill Tract Community Farm, Albany, California, United States - DLSLF.R1 | ecosystem: Host-associated > Plants > Phyllosphere > Unclassified | place...
CCGTGGTCAACGTGACCAATGGTGCCGACGTTGACGTGCGGCTTGGTCCGTTCGAATTTTTCCTTTGCCATTCTTGACTCCTAAGATCCTAACGATGTTTGAAATTACCAGGCACGTCTGACGGTCGAGTACAGCTGACTGCCGATTTAAATTCTGGTGCCCTTGACGTGGATTGAACACGTGGCCTCTCCCTTACCAAGGGAGTGCTCTACCACTGAGCTACAAGGGCTGATTTGAAACTGGAGCGGGTGAAGGGAATCGAACCCTCGTCATAAGCTTGGAAGGCTTCAGCTCTACCATTGAGCTACACCCGCACGAGGTACTTCTCAACTCAACTGCTTTCGATTCACAACACGATCAACGCTTTTTGGTGGTGGGGGCTGGATTCGAACCAGCGTACTCAGAGAGGGCAGATTTACAGTCTGCTGCCTTTAACCACTCGGCCACCCCACCGCGAAGAACCGCAGAGTATGAAGCACGGACAAACTTCTGTCAACTATCGTTTCATCAGAACTGATCTGACTCACACAGTGTCGTTGCTTCGGGGCGTGATTGTAGCGACCCAACCGCAACTCCGCAAGGGCTGTTTTCAGAATAATCAAGATAAGCGCCGTGTATTGACGGAAGAGGCTAGACTTCCCCAAAACACGGGGCTTCCAGCATGGTCCGCATTCCACTGCGCGGTACGGCACGATGGCACTGGTCACAGCTGCTGTTGGCGAACCTGTTCGTTGTCGGCATCTATGTCGCGATGCGCTTCATCAGCGACACGCTCGACCTCCCGCCCGGCTACGCCACCCCAGTCTTCCTGCCGGCCGGCGCCGGCTTCGCGCTGGCGGTCACCACCGGCTGGCGCATCCTGCCCGCGATTGCGCTGGGCGCGGCGCTGCTGCACCTGCCCGGCAGCTGGCTCGGGCCCGATGCCACCCCCTCCGCCGGCGCCGTGATCCTGGCCGTCACCACGCTCGGCTCGGTGCTGCAAGCCTGGCTGGGCGCACGCTGGTTCCGGCGCCTGGCGCGCCCTGCCCTCGATTCGGCGCGCGACGTCGGCCGCTTCCTGGTACTGGCCCCGCTGATGTGCCTGATCAACGCCAGCATGAGCGTGTCGGCGCTGTACTGGCTGGGCCTGGTCCCGCCCGCCGAAACCTGGGGCAACTGGGTCAACTGGTGGGCCGGCGACACCATCGGCGTGCTGCTGGCCGCCCCGTTGGTCTGGATCATCTGCGGGCGCCCGCGTCCCTTGTGGCGCCGCCGCGCCCTGCCGGTGGCCCTGCCCCTGATGCTGGCGGCGACGGCGGTGGTGGCGATCTACGAGCAGGCGGTCGAATGGGAAACCGAACAGCACCTGCAGCCTTACCGCCTCAAGGCCCAGCAGGTGGCCGACGGCATGCAGGCCGAATTGAACGAGCATGAACGCTTCGTCGGCACCTTCGCGCGCACCCTCGGCGCCGAAGAAAAATACATGGCGCGCGACAAGTTCCTGCGGATCGCCAGAGGCTATGTGGACGGGCGCCGCGACATCATCGGCCTGAACTGGATGGTGCCGGTCACGAATGCCGAGCGCGCCGGCTTCGAAGCCTGGGTCCGCGCCGAGATCGACCCGGCCTTTCCCGGCCTGCGCGAAGTAGGTCCGGACCGCCAGATGCGGCGCGCCGGCGAGCGCCCGCTCTACCTGCCGATGCTCTACACCTGGCCGCCCTCCAACAGCTTCATGCGCGGCATCGACTTCATGACCGCACCCGAGCGTGCCGACGTGACCCGGCGCGCCCTGCGCAGCAGCCAGCCGCTGGCCTCGGCGCCGCTGCAGCTGGTCAGCACCGGCGACACCGGCGTCGTGCTGTTCCGCGCAGTGGGCGAGCCCGGCCTGCCGCCTGTCGGCATGCTGGCCCTGGTGCTGGACACCCACACCTTCGTCGAACAGGCCGTCAAGCGCAGCGGCTTCGGCGGCTTCGTCTACAGCCTGGCCGACGTTACCGAGCGCAAGCCGCGCGCCCTGGTGGGCGATATCCTGCGCCCCGTCCACCGCGCCGACTACCGCGTCAAGCTCAGCTACGGCGGGCGCAACTATGCGCTGCGCTTTTCGCCGACGCCAGCCTACATGGAAGCGCAGCGCGGCCTGGTCAGCTGGACCGTGCTGACCGCCGGCCTGCTGCTCACTGCACTGCTGGGTGCGCTGATGCTGTTGACCAGCGGCGAACGCGCGGCGATCGAAGCACAGGTGCTTGACCGCACCGCACGCCTGCGCGACCGCGAGGCGCGCCTGCAGGCCATCCTCGACAACGCCGGCGACGCCATCCTCACCGTCGATGCGGGCGGCGTGGTGGTGTCGAGCAACCCGGCCACGGCGGCCCTGTTCGGCTATCCGCAGAACCACCTGCCCGGCCTGGACTTCACTACCCTGGTGCCGGGCGCCACCGGCGAAGACGGCGCCGAACTGCTGCGGCGCATGCACGGCGCCGCCCTCGATGAGCGCGAACTGAGCGGCATCGACGCACGCGGCCAGCCCTTCCCGCTGGCGCTGTCGGTGTCGCTGGTCGAGCTGCCCGGCGAACGGATGTACGTCTGCATCCTGCGCGACCTGACCGAGCAGCACCGCTCGCAGGCCCACATCCATCGCCTGGCCCACCACGACCCGCTCACCGGCCTGGAAAACCGCGCCGCGCTCGGTATGCGGCTGGAGCAGCAGCTGGCGCTGGCGCGCCGTTCGGGGATGGCGCTGGCGGTGCTGTTCATCGACCTCGACCACTTCAAGAAGATCAACGATTCGCTCGGTCACCAGGCCGGCGACCAGCTGCTGGTGGGCGCCAGCGCACGCATGAAGGACCTGCTGCGCGACGTCGATACTCTGGCGCGCCTGGGTGGCGACGAATTCATCATCGTGCTGGGCGGGCCGCTCACGCCCGACAGCGTGACGACGGTGGCGGTGCGCCTGGTCGAATCGCTGCAGCAGCCGTATTACCTGAACGGCATCACCGCGCACAGCGGCGCCAGCGTCGGCGTGGCCCTGTTCCCGGACGACGGCGAGGATGCCGACACCCTGGTGCGGCATGCCGACATGGCGATGTACGCCGCCAAGCGCGACGGCCGCGGCAATTTCCGGTTCTTCTCGCCGGCGATGAACGCCGCCACCCACGAGCACCTGATGCTGGAAACGAAAATGTGGGCGGCGCTCGAGCGCGGCGGCTTCGAGGTCCACCTGCAGGCCCAGGTCTCGCTCGAGACCGGGCGCGTGATCGGCGCCGAGGCGCTGCTGCGCTGGCACGACCCGGAGCTGGGCAGCATCGAACCGAGCCGCTTCATCCCGATCGCCGAGGAATCCGGCCTGATCCTGCCGCTCGGCGACTGGGTACTGGCGCGCGCCATGGCCCTGCTGGCGGAATGGCAGCACGAGGGACTCGGCGGCTTGCGGCTGGCGGTCAACCTGTCGGCGCGCCAGTTCGGCGGCGGCGCCCTGCTGTCGCGCCTGGATCAACTGCTGGCCCAGCACCAGATCGACCCCTCGCGGCTGGAGCTGGAGATCACCGAAACGGCCGCCATGCGCGACCCGGAAAACACCCGCGCCCTACTGCGCCAGCTGCGCGCGCGCGGCTTCAAGCTGGCGATCGACGACTTCGGCACCGGCTACTCTTCGCTGGCCTACCTGAAGCTGTTCGCGATCGACCGCATCAAGATCGACCGCGGCTTCGTGAAGGATATCGAGCACGATCCGAACGACGCCGCGATCGTCGGCGCGACGATCGGGCTGGCGCATTCGCTGGGCTTGTCGGTGGTGGCGGAAGGGGTGGAAACCCAGGCGCAATGGGGCTTCCTGCGCGACAAGCGCAGCGACGAAGCCCAGGGCTACCTGTTCGGCCGGCCGATGCCGGCGCGCGAGTTCGGCGAGTTCGTCAGGGCGCAAGCGCAGCCAGTACCTGGCCCTTGAGCGCCTTGATCAGCGAAGTCTCGTCCGGCGGCACGCCTTCCGGCGCGGTCTGGGTGCGGTCGGCATAGAACAGGCCGAGCTGGGCTTGCCCCACCACCAGCGGCAGCACGATGAAGCTCTTCGCATCCGGCAGCAGCTGGCGGTGCCAGGACGGCAGCAGGTCGCGGATCTTGGGGCTGGACGCATCCGAGATCATCAGGTCGGCATTGTTCGCCATCGCCAGGAAGAACAGGTCGCGGTTCGCCGCTGCGCCGGCCGCCACTGCAGGGAAGGCAAACCCGGCCTGGGTCGCCGCCTTGTCGGCGCCGAAGGACACGCGGGCGCGGTACTGGCCGCTGCGCACATCCTTCAGCACCACGGTGGCGAAACGGAAGCCCATCGCCGTGTAGAGCGTCTCCAGCACGGCCAGCACCACATCGTTGACCTTGTGCGTGCCCGACGCGCGCATTTGCGTCACGTCCTGCACCCCCGCCAGCAACAGTTCGCGCGCGTTCTTCGGCTTGCCGCTGGGGTAGCTGCCCTGCTCTTCTTCGCCCGCGCCCAGGGTCGCCAGCAGCAGCACGTTGGGCAGGCCGTCGCTCTCGCCTTCGGGCGGACGCGGCGCCGGCTCCAGGTTCATGCTCTGCAGCAGGCCGCTCATTTCCCGTGCCACCGCGCCGAACAGTTCGTCGAGCTGCTGGCCGTCGATGTTCAGCGCATGGCCGTAGCGCGCCAGCAGGGCTTGCGCTTCCTGGCTGCCGGCCGGGTCGCCGGGTCTGGCCAGCAGGCGCGCCACGTCGAGGCTGAAGGATGCCACCTGGCGCATCCATTCGCCGCGGTTGACGGCCACCTTCAGCGCGCCATCCGCCAATGGACGCTGGGCCCGCATGATCACGTCCGGGATCTTCCATTCGCCCAGCACCGCCTCCGACAAGGCATCGTAGCTGCAGCCGAGGATCATCTGCGCCGCCTGGCCGAGCTTGTGCTTGCCGGAGGCAACCAGGGCGCCGATCTCGCGGTAGCGTTCATGCGCGTGGGATGCCACCAGCAGCGGGCCCAGGTTCTTGAACAGCGCGCCGATCGAGGCTTCCTCCGCCCCCTGGTAAAAGCTGTGGCGCGCCATCTCGCGGCCGACCAGGCTGGCGCACAGCGAGGCTTCCAGCTCGATCCGCACGCTCCAGGCGTGCTCGCTGCTGGCCAGCGCGTCCACCAGCAGCATCGCCAGCGCAGTGGTCTTGACGTTGTCGAAGCCGAGCAGGGAGATGGCGCGCGAGATCGTGGTGACGGCGGTGCCGTTGGCGGTGCGGTATTTGACGGTATTCGCCAGGCGCAGGATGCGCTGGGTGAGCGCGACGTCGGACAGCACGTAATAGGCCAGCGCATGGGTGCCCTCGTCGTCCGACGAGGCCATCTGCACCACGCGCGCGACCGAGCTGCCGAGCGCGAACATGTCTTCGTCGCCGCAGACCTTGTTCAGCAGCGCGGCACGGACCCGGCGCCCGTCTGGAATCTCGTCCGGTGCCAATGGTGGAAGGGAACCTGCTTTCATTTCCGTCGCGGTGCCTTGTTGTATTTCTTCAGCACCTGCTGGTGCAGGCCGGCCAGCGCCGGCAGTTTGGGGTTGACCGGGTCGAGGCGGCGCACGGCGGCGATATACACGATCGCCTGCTGGCCCAGGCGCTCTTCCCAGCCGTTGTTGTCGAGGCATTTCAGGACCGCCAGGGCGGCGTTGAACACCACCTGCGGGTTGTCGGGCAGCTTGGCGACGGCTTCCTGCATCAGCGCCACCGCGCCCTTGAAGTCGCCTTCCCTGGCTTTGGCGGCGCCGCCGGCGACCAGGTCGACCACCTGCTGGCGGCTTTCCCTGGCCAGTTGCTGGGCCAGGTCGGCATGGCCGGTCTTCTCGAACACCGCCATCGCGCGGCCGATCGCGGCGCCGTCCTTGGCATTGCGCATCACTTCGCGCATCACTTCGGCCGCGCCCTCTTCCATGTTGTTTTCGATCGCCACCCGCGCCAGTTCCAGCTTGAGGTCGGGCGCCAGCGCCGGCGCATCCTTGCTGGCCGCCAGCGCCGCGATCAGCGATTCGTTCAGGCGCGCCTCGTTGCCGGTGTATTCATGCACCATGCTGGAGGCGATCGCGCTGCACAGCGCCGCCCCCTTCTGGTAGGCCATCGACTTGTCGAGGTCGCGGATCACGGCCGCCGCCTGCACCGGGTCGCCCTTGCGCACCAGGGTCTGCACCAGGCGCACGTGGTCTTGCGGGTCCTTGAATTCCGAGTATTTGGCCTTGCTGACGACCTGCTTCAGCACTTTTTCCGCGGTGTCGTGGTCGCCGGCTTCGAGCGCGGTCTCGCCCAGCTTGCGCAGGCGCCGCACCGCATGCGGCGAGACGGCCACGGCATCGCCCAGCACCGCCTGCGCCTGCTCCAGCGCGCCGACCGCCTCATGGGTGCGGGCCAGCCAGTCGTAGGCATCGACGAAGTTCTTGTTGGTGTCGACCAGGTCTTCGAGCAGGTCCTGCGCCTCGTGGAAGCGCTCGCGCAGGAACAGGGTCTTGGCCAGGCCCAGCCGCGCCCAGGCGATCGCCTTGGCGTCGATCAGGCGCCGGTAGATCGGCTCGGCCAGTTCCGGTTCGCCGAGGAACATGTGCAGTTCGGCGCGCAGGCGCAGGAAGTCGATCGCGTGGCGCGGATGCTTTTCCTCGCCCTCGATGCAGAGGTCGATGGCTTCGCGCTGGTTGCCCGACTCCATCAATTCGTACACCGGCAGGAACACGTTGCGCTTGTCCAGCGCGCGGGCGATGCGCTCGAGCAGGCGGTCGGCGGTGAAGGGTTTCAGGATGTAGTCGGTGGGACCGAGCTCGGCGGCACTGACGACCTTGCCGTAATCGCCTTCGGCCGTCACCATGAAGAACATGGTCGACAGCGGCATCAGCTTGTGGTGGCGCACGTCTTCGAGCAGTTGCTGGCCGTCCTGGCCGCCTTCGAGCGCGTATTCGCACAGCACCAGGTCGTAATGCTTGAGGCCGAGATGTTTGACGGCCTGATTGGAACTGCCGGCATGATCGACCTTGCTCAGGCCGCACATGGTCAACATGTTATGGATCGTCGCCCGCATCCCGGCATGCGGCTCGATGATCAGGGCGTTGAGCCCGTCTAATTCGTTCATATCCCGGTTTTTCCGATTTGCCTGCGTTGGGCTGGGCTGCAGGCTGCATGGGCCCGCGGCTGTCCGAGTATATTACGTCCAGGGAACAAAATACTTACTCACCGCAGAGCAGCGGCAAGAACTGTCTCAGAAAACCACACTTCCGAAGCCGCCGGCAGCGGCGGGGGCTTAACGCGCGGCTGCCTGGCGCAGGCCGGTAGAACGGCGGCCATTCACGCATTCGCTGCGCGAACCGCCGACCAGGATGTTCTGGTAGCGCACCTCGTACTTGCCGGCCGAGAGCTTGTCGACCAGGAACTTGGCGCGTCCCAGCACGTAGGCATGGCGCACGTTCGAGCGGCGGTCCATGTCGTAGACCTTGACCAGCACCGGCGAGGGATTGTTGCTGTTGTCGATGAGGATCTGCATTTCCTCGCCCTGGTTACCGACCGGGAAGCTGTCGATGTAGCCGGACTGGGCCGGCCATGGATCGCCGTTCGGCGAGACCTGGCTCTGCAGGTCGGTATCGCAGTCGGGCGCGCGCGCCGGCACCACCAGCTGGGTCGTGCCGAGGGCCTTGATGTCGGGCGGCGCATCGGACTGGCCCGCGGGACGGGCCCAGCCGTCGTTGCTGGTGTCGGTGCCGAGCGGATCGGGCGGGGAATTCGGGGGTGTCACCGCAGGCGGCTTGCCGGCCCAGGCCAGGGCCGAGGGCAGCACTTTCGGCGGATCGACCAGCAGGATGGTCAGCACCACGCCGCCGGCAAAAAAGGCCAGCATCCCGCCCCACCAGCGCGGCGCCAGCAGGAAGCGCCAGCGCGCCGGCGCCTCGACCTGGCGCGGTTCCCACTGCGGGTCGCCATGCGGGCGCGGGCGGCCTTCGTCGCCATGGGAGCTTTCCAGCCATTCCACTTCCCACTCTTCCGAGGCGATCCAGTCGTCGTGCTCCTTGCGGCGGATGGGGTCGGACAGGATGTTGTAGGCGGTATTGACGATCGCCATGATGCGGGCGGCGCGCTCGTCGCCCGGATTCTTGTCGGGATGGTATTTCTGGCTCAGCGCCTTGTAGGCCGCACGAATGACTTCCTGAGGCGCGTGGCGCGACACCTTCAGATTGTCATAGTGTGTGTGGATTTTGGCCATAAAGTCGGAGCATAGTGACGGTACAGCATAGCCGGGTTTATATCCGGCGCGCAAGTTGTCAGATTTTAAAGCCGGTGGCTGCGGTCTGCACGTACAATTGCTGGGTCAAGCGCCACATCTTTCCCGACCAGCAGGACCTTGAAGAGTTCCCCCATCTCGGCCGGCGATACCAGTTTCTGCACTGCCTTTGATTGCGGCAGGTAGCGCAGCGCATCTGCGGGGTCGGTGCGCAGCAGTAGTTCGCCGATCCCGGCCGCCAGCAGGAAGGAGGCCTGGTTCATATAGCCGAGCACATCCAGGCCGGCATCCTGCGCGGCCAGCGCCATGGCGGTGAAGTCGACGTGGGCGGTGATGTCCTGCAGGCCGGGCAGATAGAAGGGATCCGGGTGCGCGTGGTGGCGGTAGTGGCACATCAGGGTGCCGCCGGTGCGCTCGTCGAAATAGTATTCGTGGGCCGGGAAGCCGTAGTCGAACAGCAGCGCGGCGCCCTTCCCGTTCTCGAACATCTGCGCCAGCGAACGCATGAAACCGCAGGCCACCGGGTGGATCTCGGTCAGGTAGCCGTCCTGCAGCTTGTCGTGATCCGGGATCTGGCGCGCGACCTGCTCCAGCAGGGCGGCATCGGCCTGGCCGGGGATCAGGGTAAACGCGCCTGCCTGCACCGTGACGTACTGGCGGCTCCAGCTATCGCCCTCCTTCATGACCAGCTCGACCGGCATGGCATCCAGCACCTCGTTGGCCAGCACCACGCCGTGAAAAGCGTCCGGGAAACCGTTCAGCCAGCGCACCTGGGGGAAATCCTTCAGTGCCTCCTGCTGGCGCGCGCGCAGTTCGCCCGACAGTTCGATGATGGTATAGCTGTCGACCCTGACGCCGAGTTCATCCAGCGCGCTCAAGACGTCACGTGCCAGCTTGCCGGTGCCGGCGCCGAATTCGATAATGTTGGGGCCACTTTGGGCCATAATAGCGGCGCTTGCCCGCGCCAGCGTGGCGCCGAACAGCGGGCTGATCTCGGGCGCGGTGGTAAAGTCGCCGTCCCTGCCCAGCTTGGCCGCACCGCCGCTGTAATAACCCAGGTTGGGCGCGTACAGCGCGAGTTCCATGAAACGCGAAAACGGGATGGCGCCGCCTTGTTCGGCGATCTCGGCAGCAATCAGGCGCTGCAAAGCCTGGGACGCGGCCAGCGCGTCGCTATTCGGTGCGGGTAGGGACATCCGGCCATTGTAGGACATATCAGGCAGAACATGACAGACACCGCTTCCAAGGACCTCCCCCCGCACGCCGGGCGCGCCCGCGTGGCGCTGGTGACCGGCGCCGGGCGCCGCATCGGCCGCGAAATCGCCCTCGGCATGGCCAGGGCCGGCTGGGACATCGCCGTCCACTACCGCGCCTCGGAAGCCGAGGCGATGGACGTCGTGCACGCGATCCGGGAACTCGGCCGGCGTGCCGTGGCGCTGCAGGCCGACCTGACGAACGAACATGCCGTGCGCCTGCTGCCGCGCCAGGTCGTACATCTGCTGGGCGCCCTGGATTGCATCGTCAATAACGCTTCGTTGTTCGAATACGACAAGCCGGCCGCCTTTTCACCGGCCCTGCTGGCGGCCCATATGCAGTGCAACGTGACCGCGCCGCTGCTGCTGGCCTCGGCCCTGCATGCGCAGGTAGCGGAAGGCGGCCAGGCCGTGGTGGTCAACCTGCTCGACCAGAAACTGTACAATCTCAACCCGGATTTTTTGTCGTACACGCTGTCCAAATCGGCACTGCACACGGCGACGACGCTGCTGGCCCAGGCCCTGGCGCCGAAGCTGCGCGTGGTCGGCGTCGCGCCCGGCATCACGATGGTGTCCGGCGACCAGACCGAGGACGGCTTCCAGCGCGCCCACCGGGTCACGCCGCTGGGGCGCTCGTCCACCCCGCAGGACATCGTCGATGCCGTCTGTTACGCGGCGAATGCACGCGCCCTGACCGGCACCACCCTGCTCGTCGACGGCGGCCAGCACCTGGTGCCGCTCGAGCGCGACGTGATGTTTTTAACTAAATAAAAGGTTTCTATGTTGTCCGCCCTGTCCCACCCGCAGCTGCGCGATTGCCGCCGGCTGTTCCTGCGCAATTACGAAGTCATGATCAACATCGGCGTGCACGACTTCGAGAAGAAGGGCGAGCAACGCGTCCTGATCAATGTCGAGCTGTTCGTCCCGCTGGCGATGTCGACCCCGAAGGACGACCAGCTGCACGAAGTGGTCGACTACGACTTCATGCGCGAAACCATCGCCAAGCGCATCGCCCAGGGCCATGTGCACCTGCAGGAAACCCTGTGCGACGACGTCGTGAAAGCCATGCTGGCCCACCCGCGCGTGCGCGCCGCCAGCGTGTCGACGATGAAACCGGACGTGTACCCCGACTGCGAAGGCGTCGGCGTCGAAGTATTCCAGATCAAGGATCAAGCATGAGTGAAGTTTTAGAAGTGGCTGACAAACAGGCCGAGAAAGTCGCATACGAGAACAACAAGCTGCACAAGCGCCTGTGCCGCCTGGTCGGCCAGGCGATCGGCGATTTCAACATGATCGAGGATGGCGACAAGGTGATGGTCTGCCTGTCCGGCGGCAAGGACAGCTATGCCCTGCTCGACATCCTGATGACCCTGCGCGAGCGCGCGCCGATCAAGTTCGAACTGGTGGCCGTCAACCTCGACCAGAAGCAGCCCAACTTCCCGGCCGAGGTGCTGCCGGCCTACCTGGACAAGCTGGGCGTGCCGTACCACATCGAGAACCAGGACACCTACAGCATCGTCAAGCGCCTGATCCCGGAAGGCAAAACGACCTGCTCGCTGTGCTCGCGCCTGCGGCGCGGCATCCTGTACCGCGTGGCGGACGAGCTGGGCTGCAACAAGATCGCCCTCGGCCACCACCGCGACGACATCCTCGAGACCTTCTTCCTGAACATGTTCTTCGGCGCGAAGATCAAGGGCATGCCGGCCAAGCTGGTCTCCGACGACGGCAAGCACATGGTGATCCGCCCGCTGGCCTACGTGAAAGAAGCCGACACCGAGCGCTATGCCGAAGTGAAGGGTTTCCCGATCATCCCTTGCGACCTGTGCGGCTCCCAGGAAAACCTGCAGCGCAAGCAGATCAAGGCCATGCTGCGCGACTGGGAAAAGAAGCACCCGGGCCGCGTCGAGAACATCTTCTCGTCGCTCTCCACGGTGGTGCCGTCGCACCTGATGGACCGCGACATGTTCGGCTTCGTCGACCTGAAAACGGACGGCATCGCCAACCCGAACGGCGACATCGCCTTCGACGAAGAACCGTGCTCGACGCCGTCGACCCTGCCGGGCACCATTCCGCTGCAGCCTCTCTAAAGGAAGCATCCGATGAGCACGTTCCGCCGACTGCTGTGCGCCGCACTGGCCGCCGTCTCCCTGCTGCCGGGCCTGGCGGCGGCGGAACCTTCCGCCATCTATCTGGTGCGTCACGGCGAAAAGCTGGCCGGCCAGGATCCGGACCTGACGCCGCGCGGGCATGAGCGCGCGCGCCACGTCGCCGCGATCCTGCACCGCGCCGGCATCACGGCCATCTTCAGCACCAGGACGGCGCGCACCCGGCAGACGGCGGCGCCGCTGGCCCAGCAGACCGGTTTGACGGTGCAGCTTTACGATCCGCTGGCGCCTCGCGCGCTGGTCGAACAGGTACGCAAGCTGAGCGGCGCGGTAGTGGTGGTCGGGCATTCGAATACGCTGCCGGAGCTGGTGACGCTGTTCGGCGGCGCGCCGGGCACCGATATTGCGGACGATGAGTTCGACCGGCTGTACCAGTTGCTGCCGGGGGCGGACGGCAAGATCAGGACAATCTTGCTGGGAACGCCCTAAAGGCCGCTACAGCAGATCGCACAGCGCGAACAGGGAAGACAAGGCATCCTCCCTGCGCGAGCGCCGCTTGCGGTCCAATAACAGCGCCTGCATCCCGAACCCACGCGGCCCTTCGACATCGGCGTCGACCGTGTCGCCGACCATCAGCACCTCAGCGGGCGCACAGCCCAGCTGTCGGCATGCCTGCGCATAGATCGCGGGATCCGGCTTGATCGCCGCCGCCTCGAAACTCCAGGTATAGGCATCCAGCGCGAGCGGCAGCGCGGCCATGATCGGCGCCGCGTAGTCCAGCGCCAGATTCGAACACAGACCCAGTTTGTAGCCGCGGCCGTGCAAGGCCTGCAGCGTCGGCAGCGTGTCCGCGAAGGGCGCGATGGAGGCGATCTCGGCATTTAAATCGGCAGCGAGCTGCGCGTGCTCGGCCTCGCTCAGGCGGATGCCCAACAGCGCCGCCGCATCCTGCAAGCCGAGCGGCTGCGCCATCAAGGTACGCGCGTCGTCGCTGCCGGGCTGGCGGCCCTGGCGGGCGCCGATCTGCAACAGCCGGCGGAACGGGGCGCGCTTGTCGCCGATCTCGGCGAGCGTGCCGTAGACGTCGAACAGGATAGCTTTGACGGGGTGGCGGTCGAATGTGTTCATCAAGGATGGGCGCTGTGGCTGGGATGGCGTGGCCGGTGGTCGGCGATCAGACTAGCACGGCATTTATACCAATGAAACATGTCGCTTTCATACCTCTACGCATGTTTGCAAGCCAAAGCCATGTAATATTCCTACCTGCCGCATCAACCCACCCTGGATTATTCTTATGCAAATCGGCCATCCTGCCGGCGCTGCGCAAAGCGACGCCCCTGTGAATCACAACGTCGCCAGCCTGCGCGTCTTCGTGTTCGCCCTGTTCTTCATCTTCGGCGGCATCACCAGCCTGAACGACGTCATCATCCCCAAGCTGAAGGAACTCTTCACGCTCAGCTATGCCCAGGCCATGCTGGTGCAGTCGGCCTTCTTTGCCGCCTATTTCATCGTCTCGCTGCCGGCGGCCGCCATCGTGCGCCGCATTGGCTACATGCGCACCGCCGTGGTCGGCCTGCTGACCATGACCGCCGGCTGCCTGCTGTTCATCCCGGCGGCATCGTCGAGCCTGTTCGGCGCCTTCCTGCTGGCCCTGTTCGTGCTGGCGGCCGGCATCACCATCGTGCAGGTGGTGGCCAATCCGCTGATCTCGATGCTGGGCGCGCCGCAGACGGCCAGCAGCCGCCTGACCTTTGCCCAGGCCTTCAACTCGCTCGGCACCACCGTCTTCCCCTACGTCGGCGCGATCCTGATCCTGGGTTCGCTGGCCCAGGTGGACCAGGCCACGCTGGACGCGGTACAGCTGGCCGCCTACCGCGCGGCAGAAAGCCAGGTCGTGGTCCACACCTACATCGGGCTGGCGATCGCACTGGCCATCGTCGCCGTGATGGTCTGGATCAACCGCAAGAAACTGGTCGAGCACACTAGCCCGCAAGGCAACATCTTCAAAGCCTTCAACCTGCTGCAGCGCCCACGCTTTGCCTTCGGCGCACTGTGCATCTTCCTGTACGTCGGCGCCGAGGTGGCGGTCGGCTCGCTGATCACCAACTACCTGATGCAGGTCGACGTGCTGGGCCTGGAAATGAAAGCGGCCGGCGAGCATATCGGACTGTACTGGGGCGGCGCGATGGTCGGCCGCTTCGTGGGCGCTTTTGTGCTGCGCATCTGCTCGCCGGGCAAGGTGCTGGCCACGGCTGGCGGCCTGGCCGCCCTGCTGCTGCTGGTGTCCGCCAACAGCACCGGCGCCGTGTCCGGCTGGTCGCTGCTGGCCATCGGCCTGGTCAATTCGATCATGTTCCCGACCATCTTCACGCTGGCCTCGGAAGGCCTGGGCGAGCGCGCCGCCGAAGGTTCGGGCGTGATCTGCATGGCCATCGTCGGCGGCGCCATCGTGCCGCTGATCACCGGTTTCGCGGCCGACATGTCCAGCCTGCGCATGGCGCTGATCGTGCCGGCCATCTGCTACCTGCTGATCCTGGCCTTCGGCTGGTACGCCCGCCGTCCGCTGCAGAACTGCTGATCCGCTGCCCTTAGCGCCCGGGCATTCACCCGGGCGCGTTCGGGGTCGCGCAGCCAGCCCCATTTGTTGAAGTAGCGCGCGCCCGACACCAGGCGCTGTCCCAGCGTCCGCCAGTCGCGGTACGAACCCCTGCCACCGTCGTGCACCACCGCCACATGCGGCACGAACACCGTGCGCGCGATGCGGCCGACCCGCCGCGACAGATCGACATCCTCGAAATAGTGAAAGAAGCGCTCGTCGAACAGGCCGGCGCGCTGCACGGTCTCGACCCGCATCAGCAGAAAACAGCCGGGCAGCGCCGGCACGTCCATCACACGGGTATAGCCGCTGCCATGCAGCTCATAGCGCGCCAGCCGGCCGCTGGATCGGTGCAGCAGCGGAAAGAAGCGCCGCACCAGCAGTTCCAGCGGATGCGGCAGCAGCCTGCACAGCGGCTGCAGGCGGCCGTCCGGATAATGCACGCGCGGCGCCAGCAGGCCGACGTCGGGGTGCTGTTCCATCCACGCCAGCAGCTTGCCGATGCCGTCGAGCGGGATCTGGATGGCGGGGTCGAGGATGAAGTGATAGACGCTGCCGGCGGCGATGGCCTCGCGCAGCGCCAGGTTGTGGGTGCGCGCGTGGCCGGGATTTTCGCGCTGGTGGCGGTAATGCGCGCCGAAGCGCGCGGCCAGGGCGCGCAGCGTCTCGAGCGGGCCCTGCTCGATCAGGTAGACCAGCAGCCCCGGCCGGCCGGTCGTGATGCTGGCCAGCAGGCGCTCGACCTGCTCGGGCGGCTGGCGGCGGCAGACGATGGCGCAGCTGGCCAGCGGGTTCATGACCGCCGCCCCGCTGTCCGCCCATCCCTACTTTGTCGGCTATGCTCTTCCATACAAAGTCAGAGCAGCCGCGCGGTCAGCCGTTGCAGCGAAATCGACCGCCTTTGCGCGGGATCAGTCCGCGCGTTGCTTTCTTACAGCGCGCTATCGGTCCGCATCACCGGATACAGGTTCAGGCGCTCGTCCCAGGACGCATGGCGGCGCGCGAAGAACTCCAGGCGCGCATGCGGGTTCTTGGCGAAGGCCGCATCGGTCTCGACCTTGCGGCGGAATTCCGCGGCCAGCGCCGGATCCTTGGCCATCTGCTCGCGCGCGACGTCTTCGGCCACGTACTCTTCCATGTATTCCTTGCGCTCGAAGGCGTTGTTGAACGCGCCCCAGGCCAGCAGCGAATCCGGCGCCTGCGGTTCCAGCATCGCCATCACCAGGCGCGCCTTGGGCTGGGCGATGGGCACGAACAGCGCGCCCTTGGCGAGTGCGCGCGGCTCCTGTTTCCAGGTACCTTGCACCGTCAGGCGCTGGTGCGATTCGAAGGAATTCGACGAGAACGTCGCCTTGTCGGCACGGAAGGTTTCGACCGGCGCGTTCGCCACCGCCTTGTCCAGCTTACGGAAGCCGATGCCGTGCTGGGTCAGCTTGGCGGCCACCATTTGCGCGAACGCGGCCGGCACCACGTAGCCGGCACCGGGCGCCTTCACCCGCAGGTCTTCGACCACCTCGTCGCGCAGCGGCACGTGCCAGACCTGCGGCTTGCTCTCGTCGTAGTGCGTCATCAGCATGCCGGACACGTCGGACATCGTGCGGGTGTAGGCATAGCCGTTGAAGTCGACCATCGTCGTTTTATCGGTGGTCTTGTAGGTCAGCGCCACCGGCTGGCCGGCAAGGCGCAATGCGCGCGCGTCGGCCGCGGCAGCCGCCTGCTGCCATTCCTTGCCGTGCGCGGCCACCTGGTTCAGCACCGAGACGATGGAATTGTGGGTGATGCGCACGCGGGTCGGATAATCCTTCCACGAATGGGTCTCGACCAGCATCGCCATGCGGTTGCGCAGCTGGAAGTAGCCGGTCGAGAAGCGCGGATCGGACACGCTGTCGACGAACCCGGATTGCGGATCGTCGGTTTCCTTGAAGGACATGTAATAGGACTGCGGCGAGGAGCCTTCCTTCGTGATGTCCTGGATGACATTGCTACGCAGCGCCAGGCCGGCCTTGCGGAATTCCGGGTCGCCCGAGTACACCGGCTCGACCTGGATCGAGACATCGTGCTGGAACATGGCGCCGTCGGTCACGTGCAGGTCGACATAGGTCAGCGGATCCCAGGCGTTCACCAGGTTCAGCATCGCCTGCATCTCGGGCGCGTCGGCTTTGACATAGTCGCGGTTCAGATTGAAGTTCTGGGCGGTGGTGCGCCAGCCCATCTCGACCGGACCGCGCTGGTTCGGGCGGTTCCACTTGGCGAAGCGCTCGTGGCCATCGACGTTAAACACCGGCACGAAGATCAGCACCTGCTTGTCGAGCGCACCTTGGGCGATGCGGTTTTCCAGCATCTCGCGCAGGGCCAGGAAGCCGGCGTCCTTGCCGTCGATCTCGCCGGCGTGGATGCCGCCCTGGATCAGGGTCACCGGCAGATTCTTTTTACGCGCGGCTTCGGCGGTGAAGGCGCCGGTACGGGTGACGGCCAGCGCCATCATCGGCCGCCCTTCCGGCGTGGTGCCGAACTGGAAGCATTTCACCTGCTTCGGATAGGCCTGCTGGAAAGCACTGCACAGCTTGATGACTTCGTCGTAGCGGCCGGTGGCCGTGAAGCCCGAACGCTCCGACACGGTGACCAGGTCGGGGGCGGCGTGGGCGAAAGGAACGGCAGCCAGCATGGCCAGCAGTAACGCAGAACGAATCATCTATGAGCTCCGGCAGAGTTGGAAAATACTATCCGGAAATTATAGACGTGGAATGCGTTGAACTGTGGTTGATAACGCGTAAACGTCATTCCCGTGAAGGCGGGAATGACGATACGAACGCTGCGGGGATGACGTCTTAATGCTGCCGCTTCGGATAAATCCCAATCTCCTTGATTGGCGGCCGCACCAGTTGCATCTGCGCGGCGCTCGCGCGGGCAGTGCCGGACGCCGGGCAGGCATTCGTGTTGCGGTAGGCCAGTGCGGTGGCCAGCAGGTTCTCGGTCGGATCGCCCAGTGCGTGGTTGAGGTCGTCCGCCACGGTGCAGGTCGGGGCGAAGCCGTCCGCATAGTCGCCGAAGCCTTTCGCGTTCACGCCCTGGAACTCGATCGAGAAATAGGTCGTGCCGCAGTTGTCGACCGGCGTAAAACCGTAGGGCTTGCCGCAGGTCTGGCCGCCGATGATGTTGACTTCGACGTCCACGCCGCGCAGGCCGTTGATCACGGCTTCGCTGGCCGAGCAGGTGCCGGCGGTGGTCAGCACGGTCACGCGCTTCAGGCCCAGGTAAGGCAATGCCGAACCTGCCGGCGCCGGATTCGGCGACGTGAAACCATAGGCCGTGTTGCGGAACGGGATGGGGCCATCGGGCGCGGTCTTGTCGTTGTAGACCGGGCGCTCGAAGGTTTTACCCGCCGAGCTCGGTCCCGCGATCATGTAGGCCAGTTCGCTGGCGACGTACAACAGGCCGCCGCCGTTGTAGCGCATGTCCAGCACCAGGTCGTTCACGCCCTGGCTCTTGAACAGGTTGAAGGCGTCGATCAACTGCTTCTCGGCGACGGCATTGTGGTCGTCGAAGGTCAGGTAGCCGACCTTGCCGGTCGGGGTGTCGATGACCTTGGTGTTCTTGACGGAGGCACTGGCGACCACCTGCGAGACCAGGGTCACGTCGAACCTGTTGCCGGCGCGCTGGATCGTCAGGCGGTGCGATTCGCCGGCATTGTCGGGGAACAGACCGGCATTGATCGCATTCACGCCATCGGTGCCGGTGGTATTGATGAAGTCGATGCCATCGACGGCCACCAGCATATCGCCGCGCTGCAGGCCGGCCCTCGCGGCCGGCGAGCCCGGCTCGACGATCGAAGCGAGCCAGGTGCGCGGTGCGGTGGCGGCATTGCGCGACCAGGTCAGGCCGTAGCCGACATCCTCGCCGGAGGTCGTCATGGCATCCCACTCGGCTGTCGTGTAAGTGAAGTGGAAGCGGTCCTTCGGCTTGCCGGAGGCGGTCGTCGCAGGCGTCTTCAGCGCCGCGAAATAATCCAGCGTATTAGTGAAGTCGGCCATGCGTACGGTGGCCGGGATCTCGTTGTACCAGAGATAATTCTTGTCAGCCCAACCGCGCAGGAAAATCATCTCGTCCTGCAGCGTGCCCTGGCGGTCCGGGAAGGGGTAGCCCTGCGCATCGACGCCCGTGCGCGGCTTGGCGCACAGGTTCGCGTAGCGATTGTAATCGGCGACGATCGGGTCGGCCTGGCCAACCGGGGGCGTGGTCCCCGGGTCCGAAGGCGCGCCGGCAACCGGCGTGCTGGCGGGCGCGCTGCCACCGCCGCCTCCTCCGCCGCCGCAAGCGGACAGCAAGACCAGGGCCGCAAAAGCGGAAACAAGACAACGCGGGAGAACGGCCGGACGGCCAGAACGTGCATATGACGGGCTCATGCGCCTGATTATAGACGTGCCCGTTCAACCATATGCAACCAACTGTAACAGTTGGATCGGCGCGACAAGCAGTGTGTTCTAAACGTCAAGCTGCAGTTTGCGGACGGCGATGTGCAGATAGCCGGCATCGCCATATTCGCGGTATTCGCACAGCGCGGAATGGCAGAGTTTGATGACGTGGTCGTCGCGCGATTGCAGCGCGCGGGCGGCGATGTCGTCCTCGTTCAGCAGGTCGCCGCCCGGCTGCGGCGAGCGGCTTTTGCCCGGCGACGTCACCACGGTCAACCAGGCCGTCAACACCGCCTGCCACAGGTAACGCCGCGCCAATGCCCGGTCGCCGGCATAGGCTTGCACGACGCGGAAGGCGTGGCTGCCGGTGACGATGTGCAGCAGAGTGAAATCTTCGCGTTCGACATACGCCTGCAAGGCAAAGCGGGCGATGTCGCGCAGCGCGGGTGGCGCAGCCGGCTGCACCGCCGCGCCCGCCAGTGTTGCCCCCCAGGCGAGCTCGAGCATCTTGTCGATGATGATGCCGGGTTTGAACACGTAGCCGCTCAGACTGGCCCGCAGGCGGCCGGCGATCTGCTCGAGACTGCCCTCGGCGGGCGCCAAGGGCAGCGGCAGGCTGGCGTACTCGCTGGCCCAATAAGCCAGCGCCAGCGCGATCTCGTCTTCAAACCCGCCGTCGATGGCATACGCCAGGCGGATCATGGCGTGGAAGGCCGATGACGCCAGTCCCGGCATCAGGACCGGCACCCAATCGTGCAGCACGGCCTCGACCCCGGCTTCGCGGATGCGCTCCTCGAAAAAGCGCACGAAGCGCGGATAGTCGCCGCTGCTGCCGAGGTAATCGTGCGGATCGAGCGCGCTGGCGCAGGCCGGCGCCGGCAGCAGGCGCTGCGCGTAGCCGTCGGCGAAGCGGCGCAGCGTGGCATCGTCGGCGCCGAGGCGGTCGAGCGCCAGCAGCGCCATCGGCAGGTGGTTCGCCAGCCGGTTGCCGTACAGCGGCGCGTGGCTGCGTGACTGCTGCAGCAGCGACCGGCAGGTGTCGGACATGGGGTGCATGTCCTAATTTAGCACTATGCCGCGCGCGACGCCGTTGCACCCGCATGGAAGGCCGCGATCAGCTCGGCTTCCTTGCGCTTGGCCGCCACCAGATTGCGCTCCTTCACGTGGCCGTAGCCGCGGATGTCTTCCGGGATGCCGGCGATCGCCACGGCTTGCGCCAGGTTGCCGGCCGTCAGCTTCGGCAGCAGGGCCTCGACCGTGCGGCGGTATTCACCAATCAGCGCACGCTCCATCTTGCGCTCCTCGGTATGACCGAACGGATCGAAGGCAGTGCCGCGCAGACCCTTCAGTTTCGCCAGCACGCCGAAGCCCTTCATCATCCACGGGCCGAATTCCTGCTTGACCAGGTGCCCCTGCTTGTCCTTCTTCGCCAGCAGCGGCGGCGCCAGGTGGAACTTCAGCTTGATGTCGCCTTCGAACATGCTGTTCACCTTGTCCATGAAGGCCGGATCGGTGTACAGGCGCGCGACTTCGTACTCGTCCTTGTAGGCCATCAGCTTGTGCAGGTAGCGCGCCACGGCCTCCGTCAGGCGGGTACCTTTACCCAGCTTTTCCTCGGCGGCGCGGACCTGGTCCACGAAAGCCTTGTACTGCTGGGCGTAAGCCACGTTCTGGTAAGCGGTCAGCAGCTCGACGCGGCGTTTGACCAGGTCGTCCAGCGACTGGGTGCGCTTGAACTCGATTACCTTGGCCGGGGTGGTCAGCCTGGTCACGGAGGCCAGGTCATGCGCGGCGGTGCGGCCCCAGTTGAAGGCGGCTTTATTGAACGGAATCGACACACCGTTCAGCTCGATCGCCTTCATGATCGAGGCTTCCTGCAGCGGCACCTGCCCCTTCTGGAAAGCGTAGCCGAGCATGAACATGTTGGTGGCGATAGCGTCGCCCATCAGCGCGGTGGCGATCTGGCCGGCATCGACGAAATCGACATTGTTCGCGCCGCAAGCCTGCACGATCGCGCCCTTCGAACCCTCGGCCGGGAACTGCCAGTCCGGGTTCTTGATGAAGGCGGCCGTGGTGGCGCCGCTGTTGTTGACGAAGGCGCGGGTACGGCCCTCTCCCATGCGCGACAGCGCGTCGCGGCTGGCGGTGACGATCTGGTCGCAGCCGATCACGAGATCCGCGTTGCCGGTGCCGACGCGGGTCGAATGCAGGTCAGACTGTTTATCGGCCAGGCGCACGTGCGACATCACCGGCCCGCCCTTCTGGGCCAGGCCGCTCATGTCCAGCACCAGCGCGCCCTTGCCTTCGACGTGGGCGGCGACGGCCAGGATCTGGCCGACCGTCACTACGCCGGTGCCGCCGATGCCGGTCACCAGGATGCCGAAAGGCTCGGTGGTCGCCGGGATCTGCGGCGCGGGCAGCACTGCCTCGGGCGCTTGCGAGGTCGCAGCAGCCTTCTTCGGCTTCTTGAGGCCGCCGCCTTCGACGGTGACGAAACTCGGGCAGAAGCCGGTCACGCAGGAAAAATCTTTATTGCACGAGGACTGGTTGATCTGGCGCTTGCGGCCCAGTTCCGTTTCCAGCGGCTCGACCGACAGGCAGTTCGACTGCTTCGAGCAATCGCCGCAGCCTTCGCAGACGGCTTCGTTGATCACGGCGCGCTTGGCCGGGTCGGGATATTCGCCCTTCTTGCGGCGGCGGCGCTTTTCCGAGGCGCAGGTCTGGTCGTAGATCATCGCCGACACGCCCGGCATCTCGCGCAGTTCCTTCTGCACGTCCATCAGTTCGAGGCGGTGGCGCACGGTGACGCCTTCGGCCCACGGATAATCCGCCGGGTATTTCTCGGGCTCGTCGGTCACGATGATGATCGGCTTGACGCCTTCGGCCGCCAGCTGGCGGCTGATCTTGGCCGGGTCCAGCGGACCGTCGTGGGTCTGGCCACCGGTCATCGCGACCGCATCGTTGTACAGGATCTTGTAGGTGATATTGACCTTGGCCGCCACCGAGGCGCGGATCGCCAGTACGCCCGAGTGGAAATAGGTGCCATCGCCGAGGTTGGCGAACACGTGCTTTTCGTCGGTGAACGGGACCTGGCCGATCCAGGTCGTGCCTTCCGCGCCCATATGCGTAAAAGTGGACGTCTCGCGGTCCATCCACAGCACCATGTAGTGGCAGCCGATGCCGGCCAGCGCGCGCGAACCGTCCGGCACCTTGGTCGAGCTGTTGTGCGGGCAACCCGAGCAGAAGAACGGGATGCGGTCGGTTTCCGGATTGGCCTTCACTGGAATCGCCTTCAGCACTTCTTCCTTGGCTTCCAGGTAGGCGATGCGTTCCTTGACGCGCTGCGCCACCGGATGGCCGGCGCAATAGTGGCCGATGCGCGAAGCGATGGCGCGCGCGATCTGGGCCGGGTTCAGCTCGTAGGTACCGGGCAGCAGCCAGTCGCCGCGGCCGGAGCGGCTCTCGATGCTCCACTCGCCGGTATCGTCGAACTTGCCGACCACGCGCGGCCGCTCGCCGTCCGGCAGGTTGTACAGCTCTTCCTTCAGCGCGTATTCCAGCACCTGGCGCTTTTCCTCGACCACGATGATCTCGTCCAGGCCTTGCGCAAACTCGTGCACGCCGACGGAGTCCAGCGGCCAGGTCATGCCGACTTTATAGACGCGCAAGCCGATTTCACTGGCGGCCTGCTCGTCGATGCCGAGGTCGGCCAGCGCCTGGCGGGTGTCCAGGTAGCTCTTGCCCGCAGTGATGATGCCGATCTTCGGCGTCGGGCTGTCCCAGATGATCTTGTTCAGCTTGTTGGCACGCGCATAGGCCAGCGCCGCGTACCATTTGAAATTGTTCATCCGCACTTCCTGGTCCAGCACGGCGTCCGGCCAGCGGATGTTAAGGCCGCCCTGCGGCATGGCGAAGTCGGTCGGGATGACCGGCTGCACGCGCTCCGGATCGAGGTCGACCACGGCGCCGGACTCGATGATGTCGGTCACGCACTTCATCGACACCCACAGGCCGCTGTAACGGCTCATCGCCCAGGCGTGCAGGCCGTAATCGATGTATTCCTGCACCGACGACGGATACAGCACCGGCATGCCGACGTGGTGCAGGATGTGGTCGGACTGGTGCGCGGTCGACGAAGATTTGGCGGCGTGGTCGTCGCCGGCCAGCACCAGCACGCCGCCATGCTTGGCGGAGCCGGCGTTGTTGCCGTGCTTGAAGACGTCGCCGCAACGGTCCACGCCCGGACCTTTGCCGTACCACATGGCGAACACGCCGTCGTACTTGGCGTCCTTGAACAGATTGGTTTGCTGGGTGCCCCAGACGGCGGTCGCCGCCAGGTCTTCGTTCATGCCCGGGTGGAAGTGGACGTTGTGCGCTTCCAGGTGCTTTTTCGCCTTCATGGCGGTCTGGTCGACCGCGGTGACGGGCGAACCGCGGTAGCCGGTGATATAGCCGGCGGTGTTCAGGCCGGCGGCAAGGTCGCGCTCATGCTGCAGCATCGGCAGGCGGATCAACGCCTGGGTGCCTGTCATGAAGGCGCGGCCGCGCTGCAGCGTCCACTTGTCGTCGAGGGTGATCTCGTGCGCAGGCTGCGCCGGTGCCAGCTGGCTGCGGTCCAGGGGTGCGTTCATGGTGTCTCCATTGTTGTGCGGGCGGTCGTCCCCGGAAGTGGTGGAGTCCGCGCCATTCTTATCGCCAGTATAGGCCTGAGCCCCGGCCATATAATTTCAATCAATTCCCCACGCCGAACGAATTGCGCAATAAAATTGCGGCACATTTGAAGACCAAGGGAAATTCATGTCAAAAATCGAGCTGGATAAAACCGATCGGAAGATCCTGGCCATTCTGCAGGACGATGGGCGCCTGTCCAACCAGGACGTGGCCGAGCGGGTCAACCTGTCCCCATCGCCCTGCCTGCGCCGCATCAAGCGGCTCGAAGAAGCCGGGGTGATCCGCCAGTACGTGGCGCTGCTCGACGCGGACAAGCTAGGGCTGGGCCTGCTGGCCTATGTGAACGTGCGTCTGGAAAAGCATGCGGAAGGCGCGCCGAATGCGCGTGTGCCGGCCACCTCGCCGCGCTTCGAGTTCGCCCAGGCGGTGTCGGCCTGGCCGGAAGTCGTGGATTGCTATGCGATGACGGGGGAGATGGATTTCCTGCTGCGCGTGCATGTCGAGGACATGGACCACTTCTCGCGCTTCATGATGGGCTCGCTGCTGCGCCACCCGGCGGTGCTGGACGTGAAGTCGAGCTTTGCGCTGCAGAAGATCAAGGAGACGACGGCCCTGCCGATCGTCTGAACCTGCTGCGGATCTTCTGCGCCAGCTTGACCGTGTAGTCGATCTTCGCCATCTGCTCTTCCAGCGCCTCGGCCAGCACGCTCGAGGGGCTGGGCGGCGGCAGGTGCAGGTGGGCGTCGGCCTCGCCGTACTCGCGCTTGATCTCCATGCCGGCCTTTCTGGCGATGTGCATCATGGTGCGGTTTGACGAGAGGCACTGCATGTAGAGGGTGTCGACGTCCGAATTACGGCAGTGCATCGCCGCGCGTTCAAACAAACGGGTGCCGACGCCCTTGCCGCGCGCCGAGGCCGAGACCGAAACGCCGAACTCGGCCACTTTTTCCTTCTCGGTGACATGCAGGCTGTCCGGATGAGCCTGCTTATCCATGAAGGCCAGATGGCCGACGCCGACCAGCTGGAAACGCCGGTTGATGACGCCAAACACGATATCTTTGGCAAAATCGATCTTGCCGACATACTTCTCGACCGCGTCGTCCGGCAACATGCTGCCGAAACGCAGCAGGCGGTCGCTGCTGTCGAGCGCCATGAAATGCCGCAGCACGCGCCGGCGATCGCGCTCGCTCAGCGCCTTGACCAGCACCGGCTGGCGGCCGTGTTTGCCGATCAGGTTGTGCAACCAGCGGCGGAGGGGCTTGTCCTGCATGGGGTCGGAGGGAGAATTTGTGCACTGCACCAATGGCGCTATTGTAGCGCAGTGCGCAGGCGCGCGGCCGAGCCTGGCTTCTAGGGTGTGGGTCTAATCACGCACGTCCTTCAGCGCCACTTTGACTGCCGACACCCGCGCCGCATGGATCGCCTCAGGGATCTTTTCCTTGTTCTCCACATAGCGCCCCGCAATTTCCCCCGCATTCACACCACGCGCCGCTGCCAGGGCCTGCAGCAGGTAGCCGGCTTGCGGATAGTCCCGGTAACGCATCTCGTGCGTCTCATGCCCGCGCCCGCGCGCGTCGCATTCGGAGGCCAGCAGCATCTGCGTGAAGCGTTCCGGCTTCCTGAACGCGTCGCAACGTTCGAACAGGGTGACGATGGTGTTCGGGCGCAATTCCAGCGCACGGCTGACGTTGCCGTGCTCGCGCGCCGTCATCACGGCCAGGTCGCGGCAATCCGTCGGCACGCGCAGGCGTGCGGACAGTTCCTTGATCAGGCGCGGCCCCATGCCTTCGTGACCGTGGTGTTTGGGCCAATCCTGTTCCGGCGTACGGCCCTTGCCCAGATCGTGCATCAGGGCGGCAAAACGCACCGGCAATTCGAAACCGCGTTCGGCGGCGTAATCGATTACCAGCATCATGTGCACGCCGGTATCGACTTCCGGATGATGCAGCGGCGGCTGCGGCACGCCCCACAGTGCGTCAAGTTCGGGCAGGATGCGCGCCAAGGCGCCGCAGTCGCGCAGCACGTCGAACATGCGCGAGGGCTTCTGCTCCATCAGGCCGCGCGACAGTTCCTGCCAGACCCGCTCCGGCACCAGGGCGTCGACCTCGCCCTCCTCGACCATCTTGCGCATCAGGGCATTCGTGGACTCGGCCACGCGAAAGTCCGGGAAGCGCGCGGCAAAGCGCGCCAGGCGCAGGATGCGCACCGGGTCTTCCGTAAACGCCTCGGATACGTGGCGGAAGATGCGGTCCTGCAAATCCTGTTGGCCGCCATAGGGATCGACGATGCTGCCGTCCTCCGCGCGCGCCATCGCGTTGATGGTCAGATCGCGCCGGATCAGGTCGTCTTCCAGTTTCACATCGGGCGAGGTGTGGAACACGAAGCCGTGGTAGCCCGGCGCCGTCTTGCGCTCGGTGCGCGCCAGGGCGTACTCTTCCTGGGTGTCCGGATGCAGGAAGACCGGGAAATCCTTGCCGACCGGCCGGAAACCCTGGGCCACCATCTGCTCGGGGGTGGCGCCGACCACGACCCAGTCGCGGTCCTGCACCGACAGCCCCAGCAGTTCATCGCGCACGGCGCCGCCGACGACATAGGCCTGCATCGTCATGCGCCCTTACTCCGGCAGCTCGTCTTCGTGGCCGGCGGCGATTTCCGTCTCCTTCATCGCCTCCTCGACCCAGCGCGCCACGGCCGGGTGCGCCTGCATGCGGTCGCAATAGGCCTGCAGGGCCGGCGCCAGCGCCACGCCATAGGTTTTAAAGCGCATCACGACCGGCGCATAAAAGGCGTCGGCGATCGAAAAATCGCCGAACAGGAAGCGGTGGTGGCCGAAGCGTGCCAGACACTCTTCCCAGATCTCGCAGACGCGGCCGATGTCGGCCTGGGCGCCCGGCGTGCGGCCGCGGCCCGGCAGGCGCGCCTTGATGTTCATCGACATCGCGCTGCGCAGGTCGGGGAAGCCCGAATGCATCTCGGCCACCACCGAACGCGCCATTGCGCGCGCCGCCACGTCCTGCGGCCACAGATGTTTTTCCGGGAATTGCTCGGCCAGGTATTCGCAGATGGCAAGGCTGTCCCAGATCGTCATCTCGCCGGCCAACAGCACGGGCACGCGGCCGGCGTGCGAAAAGCGCGCGATGTTGGCGGCGGTATCGGGCTGATCGAGCAGCACGCGGACTTCGGTGAACGGAATCCCGGCCGCCACCGCCGCCACCCACGGGCGCATCGACCACGACGAATAGTTCTTGTTGCCGATGACGAGGGTCAGGCCCGCCTGGCGCGCCTGGTCGAGGGTCTGCGAAAGTGTCGGGTCGAGTTCGATAGTCTGCATGGTCTCTTTCTATTTCGAATGGGGATGTTCCGCATGCGCATGCCGCGCCCGGGAGCGCAGCTCGTCCAGCTGCCCGGTCGGCGCCAGATAGGCCGGCGCGACGGACTCGAGCGCCGTGAGCTTGATGTCGAGCGCCGCCGCTGTCAAGGCCTGATTGGACGGATTGACAACATTATCGGCCTTCATGGAATCCAGGTTGTCGCGCGTGATCAGCGGCGTGCCGGGCAACAGCTCGAAGAAGCCGGCCTGCAGGCGCGCCAATGCATCCGGCAAGGGGATGATGGGACGCGGGTGGCCGGCGTAGCGCCCACTCAGGCGCACCAGTTCGGCCAACGTGTACACCGCCGGACCGCCCAGCTCGTACGTCTTGTTACGGCTTTCCGGCATGAACAGCGCGTGAACGAAGGCATCGGCAACATCGCCGACATACACCGGCTGGAAACGCGCATGCGCCCCGGCCAGCGGCACTACCGGCAGACGGCGCTGCAGGCGCGCGAACATGTTCAGGAACTTGTCTTCCGGTCCGAACACCACCGAGGGGCGGAAGATCGTGGCCGCGACCTCCGGCTCGCCGGCGGCGGCCAGTTCGCCGTCGGCCTTCGAGCGCTGGTACATCGAGGGACCATTGCGCGACGCGCCCAGCGCGCTCATGTGCAAATAGCGCGGCACCCCGCCGGCGGCACAGGCGGCGGCGATGCGCCGCGGCAGCTCGACGTGGACATGGCGGAACTGCGGCCCGTAGGGCGTGCCGCGCTGCGAATGCAGGATGCCGACCAGGTTGATGACGGCATCCTTGCCCGCCACCAGCCGGCGCAGCACGGCATCGTCGCGGATGTCGGCCTCGACGATGTCCACGCCCAGCGGCATCAGGTGCATCGCATGCGCCTCGTGGCGCGTGACGGCGACGATGCTGACATTGCGCTCGGCCAGCCTTGCCGCGAGGTGGCTGCCGATAAATCCTGTTCCTCCGAACAACACTACCGACAGCGTACGCATGCTGGACTCCTAGGACAGGCCGGTCATGGCAGCGCTATCGTGCCGCCGCGCGGCATGATCGTCCCCAGGCGGGCCTTGAGCGACTGCGGACGCTTTTCGAACAGTGCGGCGTAGTTCGTTGCGTTCGACATCACATTGCGCACGTAGTTGCGGGTTTCCTCGAACGGAATGGTTTCGACCCAGACCGCGCCTTCCATCGGCGCGTTCAGCAGGCCGCGCCAGGTGCGGGTGCGGCCCGGACCGGCGTTATAGGAGGCGGTGGCCAGCACCTGCGAACCCTCGGCATTGTTCAGCACCATGTTCAGGTAATTGGTGCCGAGCAGGATGTTGGTGCGGATATCGTTCAGCATGCCGTGGCCGTAATCGGTCATGCCGATCTTTTCCGCCACCCATTTGCCGGTCGAAGGCATCACCTGCATCAAACCGGACGCGCCGACGCCGGACTGGGCATCGGAAATGAAGCGCGATTCCTGGCGGATCAGGCCATACACCCAGGCCTGGTCCAGGCCCAGCCCCTGCGCGGTCGGGTGCAGGATGTCGTTGTGCGGGGCCGGGAAGCGCTGGGTGTAGTCGAACTCGGTGCGGGTGCGCTCCGAGGTGTTCACCATACGGTCGAGGATCTCGTTCTGACGCGCATATTCGGCCGCCACCAGCAGTTGACGGTCGGAAAAGTTCTGCAGCGTCCAGTTCCATTCGCGCGTGCCTTCGAAGCGCAGGCGCAGGCTGAAGAATTTCAGGGCGCGTTTGAAGCCGGGATTGGCAGCCATCTGCGCCAGCTCGGCGGCGGTGGGCGGCGTTGCGCTGGGCGGGATCGAGATCTGCTGGCCGATTTCCTCTAGTGCCAGTTGCCCATAGAAATTGTTCTGGTCGGCGATGCGGCGGAACAGCGCCTGCGCATCCTCTTTCCGGCCTTGGGCCTGGTGGGCGCGACCCAGCCAATATGTCCAGGCCGACAGCGCGCGCTGGTCCGCCGGCATCGCTTCGATGGTGGCGCGTACCATCTTCCAGTCGCCGCGGCGCAGCGCGATCCGGGTCTTCCACTCGGCCTGGGTTTCCGACAGCGGGGCGCCGGCGGCGCGCTGCCAGTAGTCGTAGGCTTCGGGCGCCAGCACCAGCGAGGCGGCCAAGGCGATGTTCGACCAGCCGATCGCCTTTTCCTCGGCAGACAGCTTGGGCGCATTCTTGTTCAGCGCGACGGTCGCCAATTTGAGACTCGTACGCGCCATGCGGCCGACCGCGACCAGGTAGATCTCGTGCTCGGCGCGGGTAGTGCCGATGCCGCGCGCCATCGCCAGCGCCGGGACGTCGACCGCCTGCGCGGCACGCGTATCGGAAGCGCCCAGCAGCAGCGCGGTACGGCGCGAGGGGCCGGTGGCGTGCATCTCGCCGGCCAGGCGCAGCTGGGCCAGCAGATCGGCGTTGGTGAATTGGCCGGACTGGGCCAGCTGGGCGACCAGGGCCGCGCAGGCTTCGCCGTACAGCGGTGGATTGTCGAGCAGCGCGCGTGCTTCGGACGCCACGTTCTGCCCTTTGACGGCGCGCGACAGCAGCGCGTAGCACTTGACCTGGTAGTCGTCGTTCTTGACGAACAGCGGCAGTTCGCGGTCGAAGTTCAGCCAGTCGCGCTTGCGGCCCAGTTCCAGCAGCCAGTCGTTGCGCAGGCGGTCGGCGATCGCGCTGCCCTCGTAGCGCTTCAGGAAATCCAGGACTTCCTCGTTCGATGCGCTGCCCAGACGCGGTTTGAGACGATAATAGTCGACATACGAGGGAATCGCGTAGCCGGGCAGGCGCGCCGCCAGCTCGGCCGCCTTGGCGGCGTCGTTCTGGCGCGCAGCATCGCGCAGCTGCAGGAAGATCGCATCCTGCTCGCGCGCCGCGTCCGTGGCAGCCGCCTGCGGCAAGCCTGTCGCCGGCGCTGCGGCGGGGCTTGCTGGCACGGTGGTCACTGGGGACGCTGCGGGCGCTCCAGGCTGGGCCGTCTGGGCCAGCGCAGGGGCAAGGGACAACAGGGTAGAGGCAGCAAAACTTGCGCCGGCTAACAATTTCAACGGAAACATCAAACCAACCTCAATGTACGCTTCATTTCATCCATGACCGGCGATTCAAGAATACCACGCCCGCTCTCGGGCCTGCCAGACCACACCTCAAGCGTGACGGCCGATGCCACAGCCGCCAAAGCAGCGCTGCGTAAAGCGCTCAGAACCGCACGTGGGGGGCTTGACCCGGCAATCAAGGTCCAATGGGACGCCCATATCGGCGCCCAGGTCGTCGCCTGGTGGCGGCTGCGCCAGATGGATACGGTCGGCGTTTACTGGCCGCTGGCCGGCGAGCCCGACCTGCGCGCCGCCTATGCCGAGCTGGCGCTGGCCGGCGTGCGCCTGGCGCTGCCGGTGGTGATGGAACGCAACGCCCCGCTCGCCTTCACCGAATGGCAGCTGGACGAGCCCATGCTGGCCGACGAGATGGGCGTGGCGGTGCCGGCCACACTGCGCTTCGTCGAACGCCCCCCTGCCCTGCTGATTCCCTGCCTGGGTTTTAATGCGGAAAATTATCGGCTGGGCTATGGCGGCGGTTACTACGACCGCACGCTCGAACTGGTACCGCGTCCGCTCACGCTGGGCATCGCCTACAGCAACCAGGAGGCGCAGTTCGGGCATGGTCCGCACGATGTGCCGCTGGATGCGATCGTGACCGAGCGTAGCAACATTCGTTGAGCGCGTTGGCCGCGTTGAGCGATTTGTGACTGCGGATCACAAATCAAAAAAGCCCGCGGACTTTTGGCACGCGGGCTTTTTGTTGTCTGCAGGCTGTTAAGCGCTGGTGCGCGAACCCTGCAGACGCTGCCAGATGGCGGTGGTGGCCGCTGCCTGGTTCATGCTGTAGAAGTGCAGGCCGGGCGCGCCGCCCGCCAGCAGCTTCTCGCACAGCTGGCTGACCACGTCCAGGCCGAAGGCCTTGATCGAGGCGCTGTCGTCGCCGAAGCTGGCCAGTTTTAAACGGATCCAGCGCGGAATCTCGGCACCGCACATCTCCGAGAAACGCATCAGCTGGGTGTAGTTCGTGATCGGCATGATGCCGGCCACGATGGGGATGTCCACGCCCAGTTTGGCGACATTGTCGACGAACTGGAAATAGGCGTCCGGGTTGTAGAAATACTGGGTGATGGCCGCATTCGCGCCGGCCTGCACCTTGCGCGCGAACGCCTGCAGGTCGTCCTGCGGGGAACGCGCCTGCGGGTGCATCTCCGGATAGGCCGCGACTTCGATGTGGAACCAGTCGCCGGTTTCCTGGCGGATGAACTCGACCAGGTCGCTGGCATAGCGCAGTTCGCCGGCGCCGCCATAACCGCTCGGCAAGTCGCCGCGCAGGGCCACCAGGCGGCGGATGTTATGCGACTGGAACTCGCGCAGGATGCCGCGGATCGATTCGCGGGTGCCGCCGACGCAGGACAGGTGCGGCGCGCCGATATGGCCTTCGGACTGGATCTCGAGCACGGTGTCCAGCGTCCCCTGCTGGGTGCTGCCACCGGCGCCGAAGGTCACCGAGAAATATTTAGGCTGCAGCTCCGCCAGCTTCTGGCGCGCCACGCGCAGCTTTTCCGCGCCCTCGGGGGTCTTGGGCGGGAAAAACTCGATGCTGATATTAGGGGTTTCCATCTTTATTCAGGAGTAAGGTAGAAAGCGCCCACGAAATCACGCTGTACAGGATCGCCGCCAGGAAGGCCGACCAGAATCCGGCGACATGGAAGCCCTCGACCAGGTGCGCGACCAGCCAGAACAACAAGGCATTGATGACCAGAATGAACAGCCCGAGCGACACCAGCGTCACCGGCAAGGTCAGGACGACCAGCACGGGACGGATGACGGTGTTGACCAGGCCCAGCACCAGCGCAGCCACGAGGGCGGCTCCAATGTTGGTGACGGTCACGGAGTGCATCAAGAACGGCAAGGCCATCAGGGCGGCGGCGTTGATCAACCAGGTCAGGAGCAGGCGCATATCGGTGTCTTTCGTGAAGGCGTAAGAGGGCCGGCGCTATCCGGGTGGATAGCGCCTATCACGGAAAGCTTACCAGACTACTAATTAGTAGCGGTAATGATCCGGCTTGTACGGACCTTCCTTGCTGACGGAGATGTAAGCAGCCTGCTCGTCGGTCAGCGTGGTCAGCTGCGCATTCAGCTTTTTGAGCTGCAGGCGCGCGACCTTCTCGTCCAGGTGCTTCGGCAGGGTGTATACGCCGACCGGGTACTTGTCCGTGTTGGCGAACAGCTCGATCTGGGCGATGGTCTGGTTCGCGAACGAGGAGCTCATCACGTAGGACGGGTGACCGGTGCCGCAGCCCAGGTTCACCAGGCGGCCTTCGGCCAGCAGGATGATGCGCTTGCCGTCCGGGAAGATCACGTGGTCGACTTGCGGCTTGATGTTTTCCCACTCGTACTTCTTCAGCGCCGCGACTTCGATTTCGTTGTCGAAGTGGCCGATGTTGCAGACGATCGCCTGGTCCTTCATCTTCTGCATGTGCGCTTCGGTGATCACATGGTAGTTGCCGGTGCAGGTGACGAAGATGTCGCCGTGTTCGGCAGCGTAGTCCATGGTCACGACGCGGTAGCCTTCCATCGCAGCCTGCAGCGCGCAGATCGGATCGATCTCGGTAACCCAGACCTGGGCCGACAGCGCGCGCATGGCTTGTGCCGAACCTTTGCCGACGTCGCCATAGCCAGCGATGACGGCGATCTTACCGGCGATCATCACGTCAGTCGCGCGCTTGATACCGTCGACCAGCGATTCGCGGCAGCCGTACAGGTTGTCGAACTTCGACTTGGTGACGGAGTCGTTGACGTTGATTGCCGGGAAGGCCAGCTTGCCTTCCTGGTGCATCTGGTACAGGCGGTGCACGCCGGTGGTGGTTTCTTCGGTCACGCCCTTGATTGCCGGCAGACGCTTCGAATACCACTGCGGATCGACAGCCAGGCGGCCCTTGATCGCGTTGAACAGGCAGATTTCTTCTTCCGAACCCGGCTTGTCCAGCACCGAGATGTCCTTCTCGGCACGCACGCCCAGGTGCAGCAGCAGGGTGGCGTCGCCGCCATCGTCCAGGATCATGTTGGCGTGGTTGTCGCCCGGCCATTCGAAGATGCAGTGGGTGTATTCCCAGTACTCGTCCAGGGTTTCGCCCTTGATGGCGAACACCGGGGTGCCGACCGACGCGATGGCGGCGGCAGCGTGGTCCTGGGTCGAGTAGATATTGCACGACGCCCAGCGCACTTGCGCGCCGAGGGCTTCCAGCGTGCGGATCAGAACGGCGGTCTGGATGGTCATGTGCAGCGAACCGGCGATGCGCGCACCCTTCAGCGGCTGGCTGGCGGCATATTCCTCGCGGATGGCCATCAGGCCCGGCATTTCGGTTTCGGCGATGCGGATTTCCTTCTCGCCCCATGCGGCGAGGCCGATGTCGGCAACGAGGTAATCCTGGGAAGTGTTTTTCAGTACGGCGCTCATCACGCCCTCCTTTCATGTTAAGAAAAAAGTAACGTGAGCGCGGTGTTGATGATCCGAGCCTGGCGAAAGAGAGACCTTTCGTCGCAACGCTCCTCGGAATTCATAAGTTTAACACGGTGGGCACGGGTTGTGCCCACCGTTTAACGTAGGGTGGGCACCCCTGTGCCCACGCGCGTGACCCGGATCAGGCCAGACCGGCTTCGGCGCGCAGCAGCGCAGCCTTGTCGGTGCGCTCCCAGCTGAACTCCGGCTCTTCGCGGCCGAAGTGGCCGTAGGCGGCCGACTTCTGGTAGATCGGACGCAGCAGGTCCAGCATCTGCACGATGCCTTTCGGGCGCAGGTCGAAGTGTTCCATCACCAGTTCGGCGATCTTCTCATCCGAGATCACGCCGGTGCCTTCGGTATAGACGGTGATGTTGATCGGCTTGGCCACGCCGATCGCGTAGCTGACCTGCACCTGGCACTGGCGCGCCAGGCCGGCGGCGACCACGTTCTTCGCCACGTAGCGGGCGGCGTAGGCGGCCGAGCGGTCGACCTTGGACGGGTCCTTGCCCGAGAACGCGCCACCGCCGTGCGGCGCAGCGCCGCCGTAGGTGTCGACGATGATCTTGCGGCCGGTCAGGCCGCAGTCGCCCTGCGGACCGCCGATGACGAAGCGGCCGGTCGGGTTGACCAGGTAGCGGGTGTCCTGCAGCCATTCTTTCGGCAGCACCGGCTTGATGATCTCTTCGATCACCGCTTCCTCGATCTGGCTGTGGCTGACTTCCGGCGCGTGCTGGGTCGACAGCACCACGGTGTTGACCGACACCGGGCGGCCGTTCAGGTAGCGCAGCGTGACCTGGGATTTCGCATCCGGACGCAGCCACGGCAGGCGGCCGTCCTTGCGCAGTTGCGACTGGCGCTCGACCAGGCGGTGTGCGTAGTAGATCGCGGCCGGCATCAGTTCCGGGGTTTCGTCGCAGGCGTAGCCGAACATCAGGCCCTGGTCGCCGGCGCCCTGGTCGAGGTCGATACCGGCGCCTTCGTCGACGCCCTGGGCGATGTCCGGCGACTGCTTGTCATAGGCGACCAGCACGGCGCAACCCTTGTAGTCGATGCCGTAATCCGTGTTGTCGTAACCGATGCGTTTGATGGTGTTGCGCGCAACTTGAATATAATCGACGTTGGCGTGCGTCGTGATCTCCCCGGCCAGCACCACCAGACCGGTGTTGCAAAGGGTTTCGGCGGCTACGCGCGCGGTCGGATCCTGCTCGAGGATGGCGTCGAGAATGGCGTCGGAAATCTGGTCGGCGACTTTGTCCGGGTGGCCTTCCGAAACGGATTCGGAAGTAAAGAGGTAGTCATTGGAAGACATCTAGGCTCCTGATACTGTTGAGATAAATGCCGCAGTACCATTGCCTGCGACGCTTTAGCGATATTTATATTCCGCTTCGCAAGTTGTCATTAACTCCGCGGATCCTGCTTCAAAGTGGTATTTTACGCTCCTTAAAAAATTTTGGTGAAGCAAGCCGCTTCTCCTCTACCCTGAATCAATAGATGCTTGTTCTTTTGTTCCGCTTCCTGTCGGTGTTCCCCCTACCTGTGCTACACGCATTGGGTACGGCGCTCGGCTGGCTGGTCTACCTGCTTTCTCCCTCCTACCGCCGTCGCCTGCGCGGCAATCTCGAGCTGGCCGGCTATGGCACCCAGCGCCGTGCCGCCATCGCCGAATCCGGCAAGGCGATCGTCGAACTGCCTTTTGTATGGTGCGCGCCGCAAGAACGCGTCACCCGCCACGTCACGATGGAGAACTGGGAACTGGTCCAGCGCCAGCTCGACAGTGGCAAGGGAATTGTATTCCTGACGCCACACCTGGGCTGTTTCGAACTGACTGCCCAGCAAGTGTCGCTGCGCCAGGAATTGACGGTCATGTACCGTCCGCCGCGCAAGAGCGCGCTGAAACCCCTGGTCGAGGGCGCCCGCGCGCGCCTGAAGATGCACCTGGCCCCGGCCAACCTGTCCGGCGTGCGCATGCTGGTCAAGGCGCTGAAGGGCGGACAGCCGGTCGGCGTGCTGCCGGACCAGGTTCCGCAAGAAGGCGAAGGCGTGTGGGCGCCCTTCTTCGGCCGCCAGGCCTATACGATGACGCTGCCGGCCAAGCTGGCCCAACTGGGCAAGGCCGACATCCTGCTGACCTATGCCGAGCGCCTGCCGCATGGGCGCGGCTACGTGATCCGCTTCGTGCCCTTCGACGGCGACCTGTCCGGCACCGCGGCCGAGCAGGCGGCCAGCATCAATCGCGCGATGGAGCAATTGATCGCGCTTTGTCCGTCCCAGTATTTCTGGAGTTACAACCGCTACAAGCGTCCGCAAGGCGTGGCAGCCCCGGAAGCCGAGGCGGTCGCATGAGGGTCCTGATTGCCTTGTTATGGCTGCTGCATTGGTTGCCGCTGCCGATCCTGGGCCGCATCGGCAAAGCCGTGGGCAGCCTGATGTATTACGCGATCCCGAAACGCCGCAAGATCGCCATGACCAATTTGCGCCTGGCCATGCCCGAGCTGAGCGAAGCGGAACGCGCAGATATCGTCATGCAGCACTTCCAGGCCTATTCGCGCAGCATCCTGGAGCGCTCGCTGATCTGGTGGGCGCCGATCCCGCGCCTGCGCAAGCTGATCCACATCGAGCCGGCGGTGCCCCAGGCCGAGATGGAAAGCGGCCCGACCATCCTGCTGTGCCCGCACTTCGTCTGCCTCGACGTGGCGGGTGTCGCGGCGCGCGTGATCCCGGTCTCGACGATCTATTCGCCGCAGAAGAACCAGGCCTTCGACCGCCTGCTGCGCTATGGCCGCGAACGCTTCGGTCCGGTGCGTCTGTTCACCCGCGAAGAAGGCATCAAGCCGATTCTGCGCGCGCTGCGCGACGGCCTGCCTTATTTCATGCTGCCGGACATGGATTTCGGCGAAAAGGACGCGACTTTCGTGCCCTTTTTCGGCGTCCCGGCGGCAACACTGACTGCCCTGCCGCGTCTGGCGGCGGCCACCAAGGCGAAGGTGATCCCGGTGATCGCGACCTTCCTGCCCGACTACAAAGGTTACCGCGTGGTGTTCTATCCCGCCTGGGAGAATTACCCCGGCGACGACATGATCGCCGCCACGCGCCGCATGAACGAATTCATCGAGGAACGGGTACGCGAGAGCCCGGCCGAGTACTTCTGGACGCACAAGCGTTTCAAGACCCGGCCGAATGGCGAACCCTCGTTCTACGACAAGGACTAGCAATGAAACTCAAATTCACCAAGATGCACGGCGCCGGCAACGACTTCATCGTCATCGACGCGATTAACCAGCAGGTCGAGCTGGGCCCCGAGCAGTGGGCCCGCCTGGCCGACCGCCGTTTCGGCATCGGCGCCGACCAGATCCTGATCGTCGAACATCCGACCGAGGAAAACTGCGATTTCCGCTACCGCATCTTCAATAACGACGGTGGCGAAGTCGAACAGTGCGGCAACGGCTCGCGCGCCTTCGTGCGCTTCGTCAGCGACAAGGGCTTGACGAGCAAGCGCAGCATTCGCGTGCAGACCATGGCCGGCATCATCACCCCACGCCTGGAAGACGATGGCAGCGTCACCGTCGACATGGGCGCCCCGCGACTCGAACCAGAGCTCGTACCCTTCGACAGCCAGGGCCTGGAAGGCGTGGCGCAAGGACGCGACACCCTGTGGCCGCTCACGGTCCGTGCACGCGGCGCCGAGCAGACGGTCCTGGTGTCGGTCGTCTCGATGGGCAACCCGCACGCCGTGCAGGTGGTCGACGACGTCGACATCGCACCCGTGCTTGAAACCGGTCCGCAGATCGAAAACCACCCACGCTTCCCGAAACGGGTCAACGCCGGCTACCTGCAGGTGCTCGACCGCGGCCAAGTGAAGCTGCGCGTGTTCGAGCGCGGCGCCGGCGAAACCCTGGCCTGCGGCACCGGCGCCTGCGCGGCCGTGGTGGCAGGCATTCGGCGCGGTCTGCTGGACTCGCCGGTACAGGTCCAGGCACGTGGCGGCCGCTTGAGCATCGCCTGGGCCGGCGAAGGTCAGCCGGTCTATCTGAGCGGTCCGGCCGAGACCGTGTTCGAGGGCGAGATCACGCTCTGAGCCCGCAAGCTGGCGCCCGCTCAGGCCGCCAGGTCCAGGTCCTGGTCCAGCGGCGCATCCGGGCCGCCCGTTTCGGGTAACAAGGTGCGCAGACGGTACAGGCGCTGCCGGTAATTCCCTTCCGGCCCGCCCGGACCGCAATCGACGCTCTCGAACAGACGCATGACGCGGTCGAGCAACTGGCGCTCCTGCGCCGTCTCGACCGGCACCAGGCGGCGGCGACTGCGCCCATAGCTGGCACGGATGTCGACCACCAGGCAGTGACCGCGGTCCGCATGCTTAATATCCAGTAACAACGTTTCAGCACGGCTCAAGCCAAACGCCAGGGCCAGTTCGAGCCGCGCCGCCAGCAAGGGATACTCGGACAGCTCGCGCCCGGCCAGCAGCGCCGCCAGCTCGCGCCAGCCGCCGGCATCGCGCGGGGCGATCTTGTTCAGCATGGCCGCCGCCTTCGCACAGCCTTGTGCTGCCGCCTTCTGCAGCCAGAACACGGCGCGCACATCATTGCCTTCGTTCTCGCGGCGCGCCCGCCAGGCTGCATTGCCGCATTCGAGCTGGGCATCCCGGTACCCCATCTCGGCCGCACGCTCGAGGTACTTCTGGGCCTCGATCACATTCCGCTGCGAAAATTCTGGTTTGACATAAATGCGCGACAGCGCGTACCAGGCCTCGGCCAGCCCCTGCTCGCCGGCCTGCTGCAGCCAGCGCACCGCCTTTTTGAAGTTGGCAGCGCCGCCGTTGCCGGCACCGTCGCCGGCGATGCGGCGGCCGTCGATGCGCATGCGCGCGCACCACAGCCCCAGGGCGAACTGGGCATGGCGGTCCTGCTCGGCAGCAGCCAGTTCCCAGAACGCATGCAGTTCGTCAGGCTCGACGTCGTGCGCGACCGAGCCCTCGTCGACCAGCCGGGCGCAGCGCGACAGCAGGGTGACCTCGTCCGGCGCGAGGCGCGCACTGGTCCTGCCTTGCGCCACCTCCGAGCGCGCAAGCGCACGTGCCAGCGGCAGCGCACGTTCGAGATAAGCCTGGTGCTTGCCCGCGTCCCATTCCTGTTCCAGCAGGACGAACTGGGCCGGCGTCACGCCATTGTCGGCGGCGCGGCGCAGCCAGCGCTGGCCCGCGCGATCGGGCGTACCGGGGCGCAGGGTACGGCTATCCGGCGGACGGGTGTCCGGCAAGCGCGCGGCCATCTCGCCGGTGGCCGGCATCGCGCTGGATGCTTCGCCGGCCGGGATGCCGGCGCGCGGCGCCGTCACGCCGTGCTCGCGCGCCAGCAGCCACTGCGCTTCGGGAAAACCGCCGCGCCCCGCATCCTCGAGGGCGCGCAAGGCCTTGGCGCGCTGCCCCGGCGGCACCCGCTCGGCGCCCAGTACCAACTGCGCGTAGACCAGGCCGGCACGTGCCAGACCGCCATCGTAGGCACGCTCGTACCAGCAGGTCACGGGTTGGGGGCTCTGGCGCGCCAGGTCGAGCGGGATATGGTTGCCGATCAGCTGCCATGCCTCGGCACAGTTTTGCTTTGCCGCACGGTCAAGCCAGTGCAGGGCCGTAGGCAGGCTTTTCGGCAGACCGGCGCTGCCGAACAAATAAAGCCGCCCGAGCTCGAGCTGGGCTTCGGCCCGGCCGGCGCGTGCGCCACGGATGATTGCTAACTCTTCACGGTTTGCCATTGTTCTTATCAGTAATGGAGACGCCGCAAATGCGTGCAGATGCAGGCAAATCACGTTGAATACGTGAAGGATCAGGTCGCCAAGCGCGCCGGACCCGGTATGCGGTGATCGAATGGGCCAGAGTCTATCGCCGGCTCAGGGGCGATTCGTTTGCGATTCCATGTGCATTTGAGGCTGCACAAATGTCACCTGTCTCGCAGGGCTGGTATGATGACGCACGGAAACTTAATCAATGCTTAAGGATTTACTGTTGAGCGAGCTCAGCCGTTTCGAAAATACAACAGCACGATTGGATTTATTGGCTTTCCACCAATTGGACCCGTCATAATTGACTAATCCGACAACCTTGATGCAATGAGCATTTAAGGTTTACACATCCGAGTGTTCAGCAACAATAAAAAGTCTCAATACTCTCTGGATTCCTGCGTTTCACTTTATAAGGATACAAATAGATGAAAAAATCACTCTTGGCAGTCGCTCTGCTGGGCGCATTCGCCGGTGTGGCGCAAGCGCAAACCGCCGTCCAAATCTACGGCAACATCGATGCTGGCATGGTCAAGCGTACCGACCAGACCCTGAACATCGGCAAGCGCGCTGCGAACACTCTGGGCTTCAAGGGTACCGAAGACCTGGGCAATGGCCTGAAGGCACTGTTCCAGATCGAAATCCGTTACGAGCCGGACACCGGCACCACCGAGAACAACGGCCGTCCGCTGTTCCAGGGCCAGAGCCGCGTCGGCCTGCAGGGTGATTTCGGTATGGTCCGTCTGGGCCGTGGCCTGACCCCGTTCCAGGAAGTCGTCGGTTCGTTCGAACCGTGGCACGGTCTGCCGACCCCGGCCGGCTTCTACACCGACATCTCGGTCGCAGGCTTCAACTCGGCTCCGCTGGACACCAACACCAGCGGCGGTTCGCCGAACAACAACCGCATCTCGAACGCGATCTTCTACAACTCGCCGGTCGCCAATGGCTTCCAGGTGAACGCTTCGTGGGCCAGCAAGGAAGCCACCGGTGGCGCAGTTGCCGGTATCGGCGCTGGCGCGACTTCGTACGCTGCCAACTCGGAAGCTTCGGCTAACCCGTTCTCGGTCGCTGCCACCTACAACAACGGCCCGGCCGCTGCAATGCTGGCTTACGAGCGTAACGCTGTCGAAAGCAAGGTCTGGTCGATCGCTGGCTCGATCGCCGCGACCCCGGAACTGAAGCTGATGACCACCTACACCCGTCAGGATCAGGAGCACACCAACACCCTGCGTCCGAAGACCAAGGCATGGCTGCTGGGCGCAACCTACGCCGTCGGTCCGGGCAAGATGCTGGCTGGCTATGGCCGCAAGCACATCGACAACACCGCGTCGACCAAGCAGTACTCGCTGGGCTATGAGTACAACCTGTCGAAGCGTACCTACCTGTACGTGGACGCATCGCGCAAGAAAGACATCGTCAACGCCACCACCGGCAACCTGGCTGGCACCCCGACTGTCAACCACTACGACGTGGGCGTGAACCACTCGTTCTAAGCTGATCAGGGGGTTCGCCCCCTCAGCTGGAAGTCCGCAAGGGCGGGCCTGGGCAACCGGGTCCGCCCTTGTTGCATCCAGGCCTTGTGCGATTCGCGCAACGCTTGCGTGGCTGAGCCGTATCACCCAGCGCGAATTGATGGGCATCTGAACCGGCGCGTCGAACACGACCTAATTGCTGGGCACATTGTCGAACAAGAGTACATGGGAGGTGTGATGAAGAAGATCGTGCTGGGTGCGCTCGCCGGCGCCTGTATTCCGACCCTCGCGCTAGCCCAGACCAGCGTTCAGCTCTACGGTATCGCGGACGCCGGCCTGATGTGGCAGCGCGGCTCGTCCCCCAAGCTCATCAGCGGCGGGGAAGACGGCTCGCGTTTCGGCATCAAGGGCCAGGAAGACCTGGGCCGCGGGATGAAAGCCATATTCAACCTCGAGGCGCGGGTCGAGCTCGACACCGGCAGGCAGCAGCCGACCCTGATCAACGAGAATCAGGGCTATTACCTGACACGCGGCATGGAAGCCCTGCCGCCCAACCTGCTGGCAGCCGTGCGCAGTGCACTGCAGCCGCGCGGCGGTCCGGCCGTCAATCCGGAAAACGCACTGTTCGACCGCACCAGCATGGTCGGCCTGATAACGCCGCTGGGTGCGATCCTGCTGGGTCGCATGTACACGCCGGGCTATGAAGTGTTTGCGGCCGCCGACACCTTCGAAGTCGGCACCGGCGGCACCTGGGGCAGCGTGACCGGCGGCACCGCCGGCTTCCAGGCGCTGGGCGCCGACATCCGTTCCCAGCGCGCCCTGCAATACCGGATTGCCCTGCCTTCCGGGCTCGGCGGTTCGGTGATGATCGCCGGCCGCGGCTCGGGCTACTACGGGCTGTACAACAAGTTCTGGGGCGCTGCCATCACGTATAAAGCGCGCGGCTGGGACGTCGGCGTCGGCCACAACCACGGCTACGATCCGTCCGGAGCACCCAGCCTGCGCACCACCACCGCCGGTGGCTCCTACACTTGGAACGACTGGAAGTTCTTCGCTGGCTGGCACGACCAGCGCAACCGCCATTCGACCCTGCTGCCGACCTACATCGCCGGCTGGGACGCCCAGATCGCGCCCCAGCTGGCGGCGCTGGGCCCGGCTACCGCTGCCGCCCTGCGTGCGGTGTTCGTCAACAACATCAGCATCAACAGCCAGCAGGATGCGGTCAGCTACCAGCTTGGGGCGCAGTACCGCATTGGCGCCAACCGCATCCTGGCCTCGGTGGCGCGCCAGAACGACCGCACCCCATCCGACAGCGATGCAACCCTGTTCGCGCTCGGCTACAACTACTTCCTGTCGAAGCGTACCGACATCTACGCCGTCGCATCCTTCATCAAGAACGACAACGAAGCACAGTACAGTCCGGCGACGGCAGGTGCGCCGGGCGGTTTCACCAAAACGCCTGGCGAAGACGGGCGCGCCTTCCAGCTGGGGGTAAGGCACCGCTTCTGACCTCGGCGCCACGGCGGTGCGTCGAGGCGGCAGCGGAATGGCATGTTTATCTGCTGGAGGCGGTTGCAGTCAGGTAAAATTAGCGGTCTACCTCTTTCGCAAAACCGCGCAATGACCGTAACACTGGATTCCGCTGCCATCGCCCAATACCTGGTCGACCATCCGCAGTTTTTTGAAGAACACGCCGGCCTGCTGGGCGAGGTGAAACTGTCGAGCCCATTGACCGGCCGTGCCGTCTCGCTGCAGGAACGGCAGATGGAAGTCATGCGCGACAAGTATAAGGCGCTCGAGCTGCGCATGGCCGAGCTGATGCGCCATGCCAAGGAAAACGCGGCGATCGCCAACCGCTTCCACGGCTGGACCCGGCAACTGCTGGAAGCCGGCGCGCCCGACGAGGCGCCGGCGGCGATGCCGCGCGCCGTGGTTGACGGCCTGATCCAGCACTTCATGGTACCGCAGGCAACCCTGCGCCTGTGGAACCTGGGCCCGGAGCACGCGTCCGCCTGGTATGCCAGCGACGTCTCCGATGATGTGCGCCTGTTCGCGAGCGGCCTGCGTGCGCCTTACTGCGGCCCGAACCGCGATTTCGAAGCCGTGCGCTGGCTCGACGACAGTGCCGACGTGCGTTCGACGGTGCTGGTGCCGCTGCGCGCCGGCGCTACGGCCTTCGGCCTGCTCGTGCTCGGCTCGCCGGATCCGGAACGCTTCAGCGCCAGCATGGGAACCGACTTCCTGGTCCACATCGGCGAAACCGCCAGCGCCGCGCTGCTGCCGCTGCGCGCCTGAGGCAGCGAGACCCACATGGACACCCCGGCCGCCGACGACTGGACCGGCCGCTACCTGGACGAGCTGCGCACCCAGCGCAAGCTCTCCAGCCACACGATTGCCGCCTATGCGCGTGACCTGAGCGAGCTCGGCGCATTCAGCGCCAAACTGGCCGGCCACACCGACTGGACCAGGCTGACCCACTTTGACATCCGCCGCTTTGCCGCCAAGCTGCACGCCGACGGCCAGAGTCCGACCTCGATCGCGCGCAAGCTGTCCGGCTGGCGCGGCTTCTTCAACTGGCTGGCGCGCCATACGCCGCTGCCCGCCAACCCAGTCGAGGGCGTGCGTGCGCCGCGTCGCGCCAAGCGCCTGCCGAAAGCCCTGCCCGTCGACGATGCCGTGCGCCTGATGGAGGCGCACCGCGGCGGCCATCCCGAGCCGAGCGAGCTGTGCGACCGCGCGATGTTCGAGCTCCTGTATTCGAGTGGTCTGCGGGTGTCGGAACTGGCCGGCCTGGATGTCGGCTTCGTGCCGGCCAAGGACGGTCTGCCTGCCTCGCTCGGCTGGCTGGACTTGGCCGCCCAGGAAGTCGTGGTCACCGGCAAGGGCAATAAAATGCGGCGGGTGCCGGTCGGCGGCCCAGCACGTGAGGCGATCGCGGCCTGGCTGGCGGTACGTCCACCGGCCAGCGACGGCAGCAATGCGCTGTTCCTGTCGGCACGCGGGGCTCGTGTCAGCCCGCGCGTAGTCCAGCACCGCCTCAAGAACCACGCGATCAAGGCCGGCCTGCCGGTCCACGTGCACCCGCACGTGCTGCGCCATTCTTTCGCCTCGCACCTGCTGCAATCCTCGGGCGACCTGCGCGCGGTCCAGGAACTGCTGGGCCACGCCAGCATCACCTCGACCCAGATCTATACCTCGCTCGATTTCCAGCACCTCGCTGCTGTCTACGACAAGGCCCATCCGCGCGCCAAGGCGAAATAAAGCCTGGCTCGAATAGATCAAAGGTCGGCAGCGCACAAGACCGCAGCCGGTGGTGACATTCCGCAAATTCCGGCATAATCCCCCGATTCTCGGCCGCCAGACGGCCTATTTAGATCGGATAGCGAAATATGGAATTAATCCCCAGCACCATTCTGACCGGCTTTCTCGGCGCCGGCAAAACCACGCTGCTCAACCGCATCCTGCAAGAAAACCATGGCCTGCGCATCGCCGTGATCGAGAACGAGTTCGGCCAGGAAAACATCGACAACGAGATCCTGGTGCAGGATTCGGGCGAACAGATCGTCGAAATGAACAACGGCTGCATCTGCTGCACCGTGCGCGGCGACCTGATCGTTGCGCTGGGCAATCTGGCACGCAAGCGCGATGCCGGCGAGCTGCAGTTCGACCGCGTGGTCATCGAAACCACCGGCCTGGCTAATCCCGGCCCGGTGGCGCAGACCTTCTTCGTCGACGAGGAAGTGGGTGCACACTATCTGCTCGACGCCGTGGTCACCGTGGTCGATGCCCGCCACGGCATGGACCAGCTGGACCGCCACGAGGAAGCCCAGCGCCAGGTCGGCTTCGCGGACAAGATCCTGCTGTCGAAAACCGACCTGGTCGATGCCGCCGCGCTCGAGGAACTCAAGGCGCGCATCCGCCGCATCAACCCGCGCGCGCCGATCAGCACCTCGGACTTCGGCCGCGCGCCGATCCAGGAAGTGCTCGACCTGCGCGGCTTCAATCTGAACGACAAGCTGGAACTCGACCCGGCTTTCCTGACCGCCGACGAGGCCCACGAGCACGGCCACGATCACGATCATGACCACGTGCACACCGAAGCCTGCGACCACAGCCACGACCACCATCACGGCCACCACAGCGACGACATCGCCGCCTTCGTCTTCAAGAGCGAGCGCGCTTTCGATCCGGAACGCCTCGACCAGTTCCTCGGCAGCATGGTGCAAGTGTTTGGTCCCAACATGCTGCGCTATAAAGGCGTACTCTTGATGGCCGGTGCGGACCGCAAGGTCGTATTCCAAGGCGTGCATCAAATCATGGGCAGCGACCTGGGTGCAAAGTGGGGCGATCAAGAAGTCCGCGGCAGCAAAATGGTGTTTATTGGTAAAAATTTACCAAAAGATGTCTTTATCCGCGGATTGGAACAATGTTTGGTATAAACTACTCCGGTTCTGCAAACCGGTAGTTGAACGACTGGACAAGGCGGGGTGTCCAAGCCCGCCGTTACGGCAGCGAACCAGCGCACAGCTCAACAGGAGTGGGCGCTGAGTAAGCTGATAAAATGGAAACTCTGTCGTATCAAAGGTAAGTGAAGTCATGACTAAAACAACGAAACCGAACACCGCGGCGCAGCCCGAAGAACGTCTCCTGACGGAAGAAGAGATTCGGGCGATGAGCGACGACGACTACATGAACCCGGCCCAGCTGGCGTTCTTCAAGAACCGCCTGCAAGAGCTCGAGAAGGAATTGCTGAAGAACGCCGGCGAGACGACTGAGCACCTGCGCGAAACCGTCCTGGTGCCGGATCCGGCCGATCGCGCCACGATCGAGGAAGAGCACGCGCTCGAACTGCGTACCCGTGACCGCGAACGCAAGCTGCTCAAGAAGGTGCAGCAATCGCTGGCGGCCATCGAATCGGGCGAATACGGCTGGTGCGACGAAACCGGCGAACCGATCGGCGTTGCGCGCCTGATCGCCCGCCCGACCGCGACCCTGTCGCTGGAAGCCCAGCAGCGCCGCGAACTGAAACAGAAGCTGTACGGTGACTGAAGCCTGACAGGCTCTGCCGAAAAAAGCATGCGTTCCCCGCATGCTTTTTTTATTTGAGCGACAGTTTGAGCTACATGGATATTTCCCATGGGATACACTAACGTCGGCTGACCTGTCGCTTGACGCAGCTCAGGTGTGCGCGCCACGCGCGGCGGGTCGCCGTGCTACTGTCTCGACCGGTGAAACGGTAACAAGGACCGACGTGGGACTCTTTTCCTTCCTGAAGAAAAAGAACGATGCGCCTGAGGCGCTGGCCGGCGCACGCCCGCGCAGCATGGCCCTGCATCCCGGCGAACTGCCGGACACCGCCAGCGCGTTTGCCCCGACCACCCGCATGCCGCTCGACACCGAAGCCGAACGCGAGCGCCAGCGCGAGATCGCGCGTGCCACCGCCGCCAAGATCGACGAGATCGAGCTGGAAATGACCTCCGACATCTTCGACGACCATGCCTGGGCCGGCAACCGGCGCGCGCCGGCGGTCGCGGCCGGCGCCTCCAGCGCGCCCCTGCTCGACCTGAACACGGCCGACCTGCTGGTGCAGGAAATCTCCCCAAGCACCGCCGTCGCCCCCTCCAGCGCGCCGGCGGTCGAGGAAGCGGCGATCTTGTATGCCAACGGCCAGCTGGAGGCTGCCGAAGCGGTGCTGCGCGAATGCCTGGACGGCGCCTGCCGCAGCGAGCGCCAGCCCTGGTGGATGCTGTTCGACCTCTACCAGGCCAGCGGCCGCGAACCGGCCTTCGAGAGCATCGCAATCGACTACGCCAGCCATTTCGAAACCTCGCCGCCGGCCTATTCGCCCATCCTTGCACCACTGGCGGCGCAGCGGGGCCAACAAGCTTTTGCCGGGGTGACCCCGACCGCCACCCTGTCGGGCCAGCTCGACGCCGGTGCCGCTGCCCAGCTGTCGCACGTGCTGGCATCGAACCTGCCGCTGGTGCGGCTGGATTTCAGCACGGTCGCCGCGGCCACGCCGGCAGGTTGCGCGGTCCTGCTCGAGGCCCTGCAGACCCTGCGTCGCGCCGGCCGCGAACTGGTCGTGGCCGGTGCCGACCACCTGCTTGCGGTCTTGCGGCCCATGCTGGCAATCGGCGACCGCACACCCGGCGAAGCGCCCTGGCTGCTGCTGCTCGAACTGCTGCTCCTGATGAACCGCGAAAAGGATTTCGAAGAAACGGCGATGGACTATTGCGTCACTTTCGAGGTCTCGCCGCCCTCCTTCGAGGCGCCGGCGCGGGCCGCCGTCAGCCTGGGCGCCAGCAGAGGTCCGGGCAAGGGCGGTCCGGCCGCCGCCGGCGACCATTTCCTGTTGCCGGGCCTGGTCGAAGGCGCCAGCGCGGCGCTGCTGGACGCGATTACGGCGTATGCCGGTGAGCGTGCGGCGCTGGTGCTGGACTGTTCGCGCCTGGCGCGCATCGACTACGCGGCGGCGAACGCCCTCGCCACCCGCCTGCGCCAGCTCGCCGACCATCCCGGCAGCGATGGCAAAGATGGCAACGATGACAACGGCGGCAATAACGGCAAGCGCCGCATCGAACTGCGCGACCTGAACCACCTTGTGGCCGCCCTGCTGCGCCTGCTGGGTGCCGGCGATGTCGCCCGTCTGTACGCGCACAAGTATTGAACAGGCGGTCGCCCTGCGAACGCGACAGTTTCTTCTTGCAATATCGTGAATGGTCCCCACGTTCGGTGAGCAATCAACCACGAGGCAACTATGGAACAATTTCACGGCACGACCATTCTGAGCGTGCGGCGCGGCGAACAGGTCGCGCTCGGCGGCGACGGCCAGGTCACTCTGGGCAACGTCGTCATGAAGGGCTCGGCGCGCAAAGTGCGCAAGCTCTACCAGGGCAAGGTGCTGTGCGGCTTCGCCGGCGGCACCGCGGACGCTTTCACCCTGCTCGACCGCTTCGAAGCCAAACTGGAAAAGCACCAGGGTAACCTGCTGCGCGCTTCGGTCGAACTGGCCAAGGATTGGCGCACCGACCGCGTGCTGCGCCGCCTGGAGGCGATGCTGCTGGTGGCCGACCGCGAGAAGACCCTGATCATCACCGGCAATGGCGACGTGCTCGAACCCGAAGACGGCATCGGCGCAATCGGCTCGGGCGGCGTGTACGCGCAGTCGGCTGCCAAGGCCCTGCAGGAAAACACGGACCTGGCCCCGGCCGACGTGGTCAAGAAGGCGCTCACCATCGCCGGCGAGCTGTGCATTTACACGAACATGTCCCACATCGTCGAGACGCTGTAATGAGCAATCACCTAAATAAGCACATGAACATGACCCCGTCCGAAATCGTTTCGGAACTCGACAAGCACGTCGTCGGCCAGGGCAAGGCCAAGCGCGCGGTGGCGATCGCCCTGCGTAACCGCTGGCGCCGCCAGCAGGTGGGCGAACCCCTGCGCCACGAGATCACGCCGAAGAACATCCTCATGATCGGCCCGACCGGCGTCGGCAAGACCGAGATCGCGCGCCGCCTGGCCAAGCTGGCCGACGCGCCTTTCATCAAGGTCGAGGCGACCAAGTTCACCGAGGTCGGCTATGTCGGCCGCGACGTCGACACCATCATCCGCGACCTGATCGACATCGGCGTCAAGCAGACCCGTGCCGCCGAGGTCAAGAAGAACCGCCAGCGCGCCGAAGACGCGGCCGAAGACCGCGTGATCGACATCCTGGTGCCGCCGGCGCGCGACTTCGGCTTCAACGTCGCCAGCCAGGAATCCAAGGACGGCGACGTTACCCGCCAGACCTTCCGCAAGCGTCTGCGCGAAGGCGCCCTCGACGACAAGGAAATCGAAATCGAGGTGGCCGACGCCGCCCCGCAGGTCGACATCATGGCGCCGCCGGGAATGGAAGAGATGACGGAGCAGATCAAGTCGATGTTCGCCGGCGTCGGCGCGGCCCGCAAGAAGGCACGCAAGCTGAAGATCAAGGACGCGATGAAGATCCTGATCGAAGAGGAAGCCGCCAAGCTCGTCAACGAGGAAGAGCTGAAGCAGAAGGCGATCCAGAACGTCGAGCAGAACGGCATCGTGTTCCTGGACGAGGTCGACAAGATCGCCTCGCGCTCGGAACATGGCGGGGCCGACGTCTCGCGCGCCGGCGTGCAGCGCGACCTGCTGCCGCTGGTCGAGGGCACGACCGTCAACACGAAATATGGCATGATCAAGACCGACCACATCCTGTTCATCGCCTCGGGTGCGTTCCACCTGTCGAAACCGTCCGACCTGATTCCGGAGCTGCAGGGCCGCTTCCCGATCCGCGTCGAGCTGGAAGCGCTGTCGGTGGAAGACTTCAAGAGCATCCTGACCTCGACCGACGCGAGTCTCACCAAGCAGTACGAGGCCTTGCTGGAGACCGAGGGCGTGAAGCTGGAATTCGCACCGGAAGGCATCCATCGCCTGGCCGAGATCGCTTATTCCGTCAACGAGCGGACCGAGAACATCGGCGCGCGCCGGCTGTACACGGTGATGGAAAAGCTGCTCGAAGAGATCTCGTTCTCGGCGACCGACAAGTCGGGCCAGACCCTGGTCATCGACGCGGCCTACGTCAACGAGCGGCTGGATGCGCTGGCGGTCAACGAAGACCTGTCGCGTTACGTACTGTAATCGGAGAGAAGGAGGCGAAGATGGCGAACAAGGCGCTTGCAACCCGGCAGAGGATGATGCTGCGCGTCGATCCGGTGCCGGTCAAACCGCGCAATCCGTTTGCCGGCTTCGCCAAGCAGCGCGCGGCCGGCTCGCATGCCAAGCCGCTGTCGAGCGAACGGCAGGCCGCCAAGCGCGCGCTCAAGAAGGTCAAGCTGACGCCCGACGAGGAGTGACAGCAGCGCCCTTCTTCTGTACAGTACAGAACCCATGAGCTCCCCTGACATGGTTCTGGACGTCCTGCGCGCCGAACTGCGCGCTGCCGGCATCACCTACAAGATGCTGGCCGATCGCATCGCGATGAGCGAGTCGAGCATCAAGCGCATGTTCGGCCAGAAAGACATGACGCTGTCGCGCCTGGCGCAAATCTGCCAGGCCGCCAACATCCACCTGGAAGACGTGCTGCGCCGCGCAGCCGATGCCCGGCCCCAGGCCGACACCCTCACGCTGACCCAGGAAACCTCGCTGATTGCCAACCCGCGCCTGCTGCTGATGGCGATCTGCTGTCTCGGGCACTGGAGCCTGGAACAGATCATCGAGACCTACCGCCTGACCGAACCGGAATGCATCGGCCTGCTGGCCGAGCTGGACCGGCTGGGCCTGATCGAACTGAAACCCCTGAACCGCTACACCTTGCGCGTCTCGAACGCCTTCCGCTGGCTGCCGGACGGCCCGGTGCAGCGCTACTTCCGTGAACACGTGGTGGGGGATTATTTCGATGGCCGCTTCGACGGGCCGGGTGAAGCGCTGATGTGCCTGCCTGCGCGGCTGTCGCTGGCGAGCGCCGGCGAACTCACGGAAAAAATCTATCAACTGGCCGGCGAACTGGCCCGGCTGCACCGCAACGACCGGCGCCTGGCGCCAAACGACCGCGATGGTTTTACCTTGCTGGTCGGCTTCCGCTCGTGGGAGTTTTCTGCATTTACGGCATTGCGCCGTTAATCGAGAGAGCGCCTGACGCTTACTGGGTCGAAGGCTGGCCGTTGTTGGCCGGTCGCGTCGGCGGCGGCATCTGCACCGGCGCGGGGGCCGGGTTGTTCGCATTCTGGTTATTCGGGTTGTTCTGGTTGGCAGGCGCGCTGTTCGGGTTGGATGGCGGCGGCTCGTCGTGCTGGCCGACGTCGCCCGGCGCGGCATATTCCTGGTTCTGCGGCTGCTGCTGCGAGACGGCGCCCGGCGACATCGGCGGCTCCGGCACCGTCGCGCCCGGCGCGAGAGTGGCGGGCATGGCGCCGGCCGGGTTGACGGCCCCACCGGCACCGCCCATTGCCGCGGCCGGCTTGTTGTCCGCCGCCAGATCCAGCCGTTTCATGACGCCGCCGTCGGACAGCATCACATAGCGCGGGTGTACTTCCGCCAGGGTGATCCCCGGCACCAGTTCCTTGCCCATCCTGACCGCTTTCGGCGGCGAACCCTCGGCCACGATGATGGCCACGCTCTCGCGGCCGGCCGAGACGATGCCGGTCAGCTGGTAATTGGTCGCGCTTGCGGTGGCGATCTGGCCGCCGAACAGCGTCGCCGCGGCATCGATCGACGGGTCCGGCATGCTGGTATGCGGCACCGCGGCGATCGGCCGCTGCGGCGGCTGGTACAACTGCAGGATCCAGTAGGCGAGCGAGGCCGCCAGCAGGATCACGCCGAGCAGGCTCAAAAGGAGGGGCAAACGCTTGTTCATCAGTGTCCTTGTCAGCGCACCAACTGGTTGATTTCAATAATCGGCATCAGCACCGCCAGCACGATCAGCAGCACGACCAGGCCCATGGCCAGGATCAGCACCGGCTCGAGCAGGCCGGCGATGGTCAGCGCGCGGCGTTCCAGATCCGCCTGCTGCGAATCGGCGGCGCGCTCCAGCATGGCCGGCAGCTCGCCGGTGATCTCGCCGGCGCGGATCATGTGCACCAGCATCGGCGGGAAGTATTTTTGGACCGACAAGGCGCGCGCCAGGCTCACGCCCTCGCGCACACTGGCGGTCGCGTCCTCGACCAGGCCCTTCATGGCCACGTTCGACAGCGTGTCGCGGCTGGTCTCGAGCGCGCGCAGGATCGGCACGCCGGAACCGGTGGTGATCGCCAGTGTGCTGGCGAAGCGCGCCGTGTTCAGGCTGCGCTCGAAACGGCCGTAGACCGGGGCATCGAGCAGCCAGGCATGCCAGCGCAGCTTGAGCGCGGGATTGCGCAGCGCGCGGCGCCACATGAGCCAGGCGCCGATCAGCGCCAGTCCCACATAGATGCCATAAGCGCGCGTAAAGTTCGACACGCCCAGCATCATGATGGTCAGGAAAGGCAGCTTCTGCTTGGTGTTGGCGAACACCGAGACGATCTGCGGCACCACGTAGGTGAGCAGGAAGATCACGATGGCGAACGCGACCACGGTGACGATCGCCGGATACGTGAAGGCCAGGCGCACCCGCTGCACCAGCGCGTTGCGGCGCTCGATATAGTCGGCCAGGCGCGCCAGCACGCGTGCCAGCTGGCCGATCTGTTCGCCGGACGATACCAGCGCGCGGTAGATTTCGGCGAAGTCGCGCGGATGCCGCGACAGTGCGCTGGAGAAGGACGCGCCGCCCATCACTTCGGAACGGATCGAGGCGATCAGGTCGCGCATGTAGGCGCGCTCGGCCTGCTCCAGCAGCGCCGTGAAGGCCTGCTCGAGCGGTAATCCCGCTTCCAGCAAACTGGCCAGCTGGCGCGTAAACAGGGCCAGCTCGACCTGCGACAGACGCTCGCCGAAACCGCGCGAGCGCGCCGTGCCGCTTTCGTCGACCTGGGCCGCGATGGCCTCGACCGCGAGCGGCGTCAGGCCCTGCAGGCGCAGGTCGGCGCGCGCGGCACGCGGGCTGTCGGCATTCAGCACGCCCTTGCGGGTCACGCCGCCGGTATCGACGGCTTCGTAGCGAAAGGCCGGCATCAGGCGGCCTTCGTCACGCGCAACAGCTCGGCTTCGGTGGTGACGCCTTCGCGTACCCAGCGTTCGCCGTCGTCGTGCATGGTGCGCATGCCGGAGCGCAGCGCGGCGTCGCGGATCTCGGCTTCGGACACCTGGTTGTGGATCTGCGCGCGGATCTGCTCGTTCGTTTCCAGCAGTTCGTAGACGCCGACCCGGCCGTGGTAGCCGGTATGGCCGCAGCGTTCGCAGCCGACCGCACGCCACTGGCCCGGACCTTCCTGCACCTTGCAATAGGAACAGAGCTTACGGACCAGGCGCTGCGCCATCACGCCCAGCAGGGACGAGGACAACAGGAAGGGCTCGATGCCCATGTCAAGCAGACGGGTCACGGCCGACGCGGCGTCATTGGTGTGCAGGGTCGCCAGCACCAGGTGGCCGGTCAGCGAAGCCTGCACCGCGATCTGCGCGGTTTCCAGGTCGCGGATCTCGCCGATCATGATCACGTCCGGGTCCTGGCGCAGGATCGCGCGCAGGGCCTTGCCGAAGGTCATGTCGATGCGGGCGTTGACCTGGGTCTGGCCGACACCGTTCAGGTCGTATTCGATCGGGTCTTCCACCGTCATGATGTTGGTGGTCGAAGCATTCAGGCGCGACAGCGCGGCGTACAAGGTGGTGGTTTTGCCGGAGCCGGTCGGGCCCGTCACCAGCACGATGCCGTGCGGCTGGTTGATCATCTTGTCGAACTGCGGCAGCAGGTGTTCGCTCATGCCGAGGTGGCTGAGGTCGAGGCGACCCGCTTCCTTGTCGAGCAGACGCAGCACCGCGCGCTCGCCGTGCCCGGTCGGCAGGGTCGAGACACGCACGTCGACCGGCTTGCCGCCGACGCGCAGGGTGATGCGGCCATCCTGCGGCAAGCGCTTCTCGGCAATGTCCAGCTGGCTCATGATCTTGATACGCGAGATCAGCGACGCGTGGATCGCCTTGCGCGGACGCACGATGTCGCGCAGCGCGCCGTCGATGCGGAAGCGCACCACCGAGGTTTGCTCGAACGGTTCGATGTGGATATCGGACGCGCCTTCGCGCAGCGACTGGGTCAGCAGCGCGTTGATCATGCGGATGACCGGTGCATCGTCGGACGATTCCAGCAGGTCTTCGATGGCCGGCACGTCCTGCAGCAGCTTGGTCAGGTCGAGGTCGGCGTCGAACTCGTCGGCCACCTGGGACGCGTCGCCGCCGGCATTGGCGTAGGCGCTGGCGATCGCCGCTTCCAGCTCGGCACGGTCCATGCGGTGCAGGACGATGCGACCGAAGCGGCGCGAGACTTCCGCGATCGCGGCCGGTTTCGTGGCATTCGACACCAGGACTTCGACGGCCTGCGACGGGTCGCCGTTGGAACGCGCCAGCACGCCGTAGTCGCGTGCAAATGCGTAGGGCAACAGGTTATTCATGATGTTCAGTTCCGGGTCGGCGATGCCGGCCGGTATTCACCTGACTGCGCGCCCGACTGGGGCGCTTGCGGCGGCTGCACCGGGCGGAACTCGGGCTGGGCACTCTGCTGCTGGCCTCGCTGGGCCGGCTGGTTCGTACCCGGACCGGTGGCAGCACCCGGACGCGGCGCGACAGGCGCCGGCGGCGGCATCGTGGCCATCGCACCGCCCGCAGGCGGCTGGCCGTTGTTGTTCAAAGGCGGCAGCATCGGCGCGCCGAGGTTGCGTATCAGGATCGAATCGTCGACCGGCTGGCTGTTGGCGCCGGCTGCTCGCATGAGCTCGTAACGGTCCATCGAGATACTGGTGTTCTGTTCCTTGCTGCGCACCACCACGGGGCGCAGGAAGACCATCAGGTTGCGTTTGTTACGGGTGCGCGACTTGTACTTGAACAGGTTGCCGAGCACCGGGATGTCGCCCAGGCCGCGCACTTTTTCTTCGTTGTCGGATTCGTCGTCGGAGATCAGGCCGCCCAGCACGATGATCTGGCCATCGTCGGCCAGCACATTGCTTTCGATCGCGCGGACGGTGGTGATGATCCCTGCCGCATTGTTGGTCGAGTCGATCCCCGAGTTCTCGTGGTAGATCGAGAGTTTGATCGTACCGCCTTCCGAAATCTGCGGGCGCACTTTCAGCAGCAGGCCCACGTCCTTGCGGTCGACCGTCTGGAACGGGTTGCTCGCCCCGCTCGCCCCGGTCGTGAACGAACCGGTGATGATCGGGATGTTCTGGCCGACCTTGATCGTTGCCAGCTCGTTATCGAGCGTGATCATGTTCGGCGTGGACAAGATGTTGGCGTTACCGCCGTTTTCAAGGGCGCTCGCGATCGCCCCCAGGCCCAGCTGGCCATTGATCTGGCGGAAGATGCCGATCGACAGGCCGCTCAGCGCGGGCAGGCTGCTGCCGGTGCCGCCGGTGGTGCCGGTGCCGCCGCCCAGCCCGGTCGCGGCAGCGGCGGCCAGGTTGATGATGTTGTTGCTGCCGCCGCTGTTGAAGGATTGCAGGCCACCCACGCGGTAGCGGCTGCTGTCGTCGCCCGAGATGCCAACCCACTGCACACCGAATTCGGACGCCTTGTTCGAGGTGACTTCGACCACCAGGGCTTCGATGTAGACTTGGGCGCGGCGCACGTCGAGCTGGTCGATGACGGCGCGCAGGTTGCGGTAGACCGCGTCCGGTGCGGTGATGATCAGGCTGTTGGTCGAGGCGTCGGCCTGGATGAAGCCGGAGCCCTGGCCGCCGCCGGCGCCGCCGGCCGTGGCCTGGCTCTGCTGGCCGAAGGTATTGCCGGTGCCGCCCATGCCGACGCTGCTCTGCTGGCCCTGCTGGCCGCCGAGCGAACCGCCGGCACCGGTGCCGGTGTTGCTGCCGGCCTGGATCGAGCCGCCCGAGGTGCCCTGTTGCTGCACCGGCACCGCCGAGGCATCCTGCGACACCACCGCGCGCAGGGTCTGGGCAACGCGGCTGGCGTCGGCATTCTTCAGGTAGACCACGTGGATGTTGCCGAGTTCGGTGGTCGGCTGGTCGAGCTTGGCGATCAGGCTCTTGGCCATGTTCGCGCGCGCGGCCGAGGGGGCGCGCACGACGACGGAATTGGTGCGCGGATCGGCCAGCACGCTGACGCGGCCGGCGTCGCCGCCCGGGCTTGGCTCCATCAGGCGCGTGACCAGGGTCGCGACGTCGCTGGCGATGCCGTTGCGGATCGGTACGACGTCGAGGTCGCCGGTCGAGGGCGCGTCGAGCGCGGCGATGATCTTCGACAGGCGGCGCAGGTTGTCGGCGTAATCGGTGATGACCAGGCTGTTGTTGCCCGGGTCGGCCATGATGGAATTGTTCGGCGAGATCAGCGGACGCAGCACGGCGGTGAGATTCGCCGCCGACTCATGCTGCAGGCGGTAGACCTGGGTCGCGACCTGGTCGCCGCGCACCCTGGAACCGCCGGTACCGACCTGGGTCGGCGAGGCCTGCAGCTTGGCTTCGGCTTCCGGCACCACCTTCGCATAGCCGTCGCCGGTGACCACCGCATAGCCCTGCAGGCGCAGTGCCGAGGTCAGCAGCGCGAAGGCCTGGGCCTTGCTCAGCGTGCGTTCCGACACCAGGGTCAGCGTCCCCTTCACGCGCGGGTCGATGATGAAGGTCATGCCGGTGTAGTGGCCGACCGCCTTGATCACCGATTCCATGTCGGCGTTGACGAAGTTGAGCGCGGCGCCGTTGCCCTCTTGGGCGAACGCGGGCGCGGCCGGGACTGCGCCGAGGACCGCGCAGCACAGCATGACGTTGGCGGCGATGCGGCGCAGGGCCGGAGTTTGCTGGGTTGTTTTCATCATCTGAACTCTAATGCGATTATGTTCTTGCCGTTCACCATTCGGCGCTGGCCCAGCAGGTTGAGCAGGTTGCCCAGCGTGTCTTCGTATCCTTCGGCCGCTTGCGCCTGTCCCGAAAAGCGCAGACGACCATTTTCCAGATTACCACTTCCCGATAGCAGCAGCGCGCCGCGGACGGTCCGCAGCGCCAGATCGGCCCGCTGGCCGCGCCAGTCCATCGCCACTTCATAACTGCCCAGCGGTTTGACCGGGCTCATACGCGAGCCCATGTCGGTCAGCGACAGCACGGTCCTGCCCTGCACGGCCACGGTCTGGCCCTGGCGTGCGATGTCCAGCAGATTCCAGGACAGCTTGATCACGCCCGATGGCGCCAGCGTGTTCAGCGGCGCGCCGAGCCCGGCCAGGCCTTCGGCCGGCAGCAGCAGTTCGCCGGCGCTGACCTGCCATTGCGACCAGCTGCCGCTGATGCGCACCGGCTGCGCCAGCGCCTTGTCGTTGGCCAGATCCATGCTCACCTGGCCGAACAGCACCAGCGGCGACAAACGCCAGCTGAAGCGGCCCGGCAGCAGCGGTGTGACCGACCCGCCCTCGCCCGGTGCCCCGCCCACAAAGGCTGAGCCGCGCCAGAGCGTACCTTGCGCATCTCCCAGAGTCAAACGTCCGCCGGTCTGGCGCTCGACCATCGGCCCCAGCCAGGCAGCCGGCAGGAACAGCAGCACCGTGACGGCAACCGCCAGGACCGTCAGCCCGATCCACAGCAAGGCACGCTTCATTGGGCCGCGCCGGTGTTCTGACGCAGCGTCATGCTGGCGTCGACCTGGCCGGCCGCCGGCAGGGCAGTAACGACGGCATCCTGCACCAGCACGCGGTTGGCGCGGCGCTGCTCGTCGAGCCAGGTGGTGAGGTTGGCGAAGGACACATTATTCAGTTGCAGCTTGATGTACTCGCCCGTCATCGACAGCGATTGCGGCGTCAAGCCGCGTCCGCTGAGGCTGGTGCTGACGGTTTCGCGGGTCAGCGGCGTGACCTGGGTGCTCGGCGCAGCCGACAGCCGGCCCGCTTCCTGGGCCATGGCTTGCAGCTCGGCGGCCTGCTGGCGCAGCTGCGGCAGCGTGCGGCGCAGCTGGGCGCGGCCCTCGACCGCCGGGTCGACCAGGATCAGGTACAGCAGCGCCAGCAGCACGACGGCGCCGCCGACGCCGAGGAAACGCCGTTCCTGCTCGGTGCGGGCAAGCCAGAGCGCGGTGGCGCGCTCGCGGTATTGGGCGACGGTGGTGGCAAAACTCATTGCTTGGCTCCTGTGCTGCGGATCACCCAGCTGCCCGGCGCGGCTTCATCGAGGCTCATGTTGCGCGCGGCAAGGGCGGTGCGCAACTGGCCCGTCAAACCGGGGTCGACGGTTTCGGGTTTGACTTTGACGGACAGCGCGCGTTCGCGGTATTCGATTGACGCAATGCCGGGTTGACGTCCGAGCGAACGCGTAGCTTCGCCGAAAGCCGCCGCCAGGTAAGTGAATTCGTCGGGCGCCACTTCGCCGGTGCTGGCACGGGCGCGCGCAATGTTCTGGCGCATCTGGGCGACCGGATCGAGGATCGTGGTCTGGTTCGGATACACCGAGCGGAAGGTCTGGGTCATCGACTGGCGCACGGTCTCGGCTTCGCGCTTCAGGCGCAGCCATTCGACGTTCAGACCGATCAGGTTGACGGCCAGGGCCAGCAGCGCCAGACGGATCGGCCAGCGCCAGCGACGCCAGTCGCGCGGCTGGCTGCCGGCGGCGCCCAGGCCGCTGACCAGGTCGAGCGCGGTGCTCCTGGAACCGGCGATCCAGTGCGCCCAGTCGTCGGCCTCCAGCGTGATGCCGGGGCCGGCGTCCAGCGCCAGCGCCTGGTATTCGCCCAGCTGGCCGGGCGGCACGTACAGCACCAGCGGCGCATCGCCGCTGAAGGCGCGCGCGGTCTGCAGCACCACCGCCGGGGCGGCGTCGAGCGCCAGGCCGAAGCCCTGGAACAGGCCTTGGCGCAGGGTCAGTTCGGCGCCCTGGATGGCGGCCGAGACGCTGCCCGGCTGCAGCGGCAGGCACAGCTGGGCAGGCACGGCGGCCACCGAGCGCGCGCCCTGGGCCAGCAGGCTGCGCACGATGCCCTCCAGCCAGTCGCGGTCGACCACGGCGATCGGGCGGCTGTCGTCCGGCTGCTGGGGCGCGGCCACCAGCACGTGATCGAGCGGGTCACCGAGGATGTGTTCCTCGACCAGGCCGGGCAGCGCAGCCTTCAGGCGCGCACCGGTCAGGGGCGGCGCCGTTACCGACAGCAGGTTGACGTCGGCGCCGGCCAGCAACAGCACGACGCGGCGACTGGTGCCGACCAGGTCGCCCAGGTTGCGCAGCGGACCTTCGCCCTGTTGCTCGATGACGCCACCGTCGTTGACGAGGGCGAAGCGGCTCAGCGCATGGTCGCCTTCCGCGCGGGCGGGATGCCGAATATACAGTGTAGTCAAACCGTCTCTCTCTTTGTTTTTAGTACTGGCGGATCCAGACCACCTGCGTGCCGCCACCGGCAATCAAGGTCGGAAAGCGGTGGATCAGCGCCTCGGCATCCAGCGCGGCGCGGTCCAGGCGGATGCGGCTGTTCACCAGGAACCAGCTGCTTTTCACATCCGCCGCGCCGGGCGTGAGCGGCCGGCTCTGCCCGATCTCCGACGAAAAATAATTCATGTCCCGCCAGGCCGCGCGCTGCCGCCGCACGACCAGCGAATTCGCTTCCGACACCGACATGTTCGGGATCAGCGCCGCGAGCACTTCCGCCGGCGCCGTGTTCACGTTCACCGGCGTCGCTTCCGGCAGCACGATCACGAAGGGCCGCAGGCGCTCGACCATGGCCGGCGTGAAGCCCGGCACCGTCAGCAGGTCGTCCACCGCCAGGAATTTCATCGGCGTGCCGGCCACGCTGCTGCGCGCGGCACGCTGGATCGTGGTCGGCGTGGGCGTGCCCCCACCTGCGCCAGCTTCGGTACCAGCGCCAGCGCCAGCCCCGGCTCCGGCGCCCGCGCCTGCCCCAGCCTGGTCGCCCCCGGCCGCCGCTCCGCCCTCCGGCGTCGGCGCCTCGATCGGCTGGCCGGCGGCCACGAAGGCAGCGACCCGCCCCGCCAGCTGCTGGTCCATCTGCAGATTGCGCAACAGGCGGCCGAACACTTCCGTCTGGCCCTCGTCCATTTGGCCATTGTTGGCGAGATTGCGTAAATTGTAACGCGAGCAGGCGTCGATGATGTTACCTGACAAGGTCGCGTCGAAATTTTCGCCTTCGACCCGTTCGCGCTCGATGTACTGGTCGAGCCGGGTTTCGGCCAGCGGCGTGGCCCAGACGTGGTCGAGCGCGGTGAAATCGCGGTGGTCGAGGCCGTCCTGGAACAGCACCAGACTGGCCCAGTCGAGGGCGCCGCGCAGGATCCACTTGGTCTGCAGGTGCAGGCGCTGGTTTTCCATCGAGCGCACCTGCACCTGCTGCTGCCAGAACAGGCTGGCAACGATCGAAATCGCCAGCGTGGTCAGCAGCAGCGCGGTGATCACGGCGACGCCGCGTTGGCGCAGGCCGCGCATGCGTGGCCGTCTCATGGTTCCCCCAGCAGGAAAGACTTGGTCATCGGTACTTGCTGCCCCTGCACCTGCAGCGCCACCTGCATGCCGGTTGGCGGCAGCGGCACGGTATTCGGGTCGGGCTGGCCGACCTGCCCGCCGCCCGCGGCTGTCGCGGCGGCGGCGGCACTGCCGGCCGTGGCCGCACTGGTCGACTGGCGCCAGGCGCGGTTTTCCCAGGTCATCACCTGCATGCCGGTCACCCCATCCTGCAGCGCAACGGCGCCGCTGGTATCGGTGTCGCTGACCGCGGCCTGCCACAGGCCGTCGAGCTGGACCAGGTCGCGCACGCCCGGCGACTCGCGCCGCACCAGGGTGCCGTTGACGATGCGGTAGGCCACCACCTGCAGGCGCGAGGGCTGGTTTTCGTTGAACACCTCGCGCACCATCGTGAAACGGTCGGTACCGGTCAGCAGATAGGGGCGGCGGTCGAGCACGTCGCGTCCGGCGATGTGTTCGCAGTCGCTCTGCATCTGCGCAAAGGCCAGCTGCATGCCGCGCGTGGTTTCCATCTGGTTCGTCAGCGCCACGCGCGCGCGGATGATACCGTCCAGCCCACGCCAGCCGAGCACGGCGACGATCGCGAGGATGCTGATCGCCACCAGCAGCTCCACCAGGGTGAAACCACGCTGCCGCCTCGAGGTCGTGCTCATAGACGCGGCCTCAGCACGAGTTGGACAAGTTTGACGATGCGCCGGTTCGGATTTTCGATGTCAAATACCGAGACTTCGACGCGGCGCAAACGCGGGTTCGGACTGGAGAACACTTCTTCCTGGCAGACCAGGTGCAAATCGCCCTGCGGGCAGTCGAAGCCGCGCTTGCCGATTTCCGGGAATTCCTTGCCCAGGCGGATCTGCACGAGCCGGTTCTCGGCCGACCAGGTCGCCATCATCGAGGTCCGCAGGCCGCTGCTGTTGGCGGTCAGGCTGCCGACCGCGCGCAGGCCGGCACCGAGCGCGGTGCCGACGATGACCAGGGCCACCAGCACCTCGAGCAGCGTGAATCCGGCTGAGCGCAGTTTGTTCATGCGGATCTTCATTCGACGGTGAAATGGCCGACCCCATCGGCCCGGATGCCGACGCGGTTGCCGCCGGCGGCCAGGATCAGCACGAAGGGTTTGTCGACCGGTTCGCGGCCGAAGGTGATGCGCAGCGGATTCACGGTGCCGGCGCTGGCCGGGTCCAGCAGCAGGGTCAGCGGCGCGTTCTTGAAATCGCGCTCGCGCAGCAGGTCGTCGCCGCTGCCGATCGGCTCCCAGCGCGTTTCGTTGCGGACCAGGAAGCGATAGTGCTCGGGCGTGGCTTCGAAGGTGACCGGGCGGTTGCGCACGATGGCCTCGTCGCGCGCCAGTTGCAGCAGCAGGGTCAGGCGCTGGGCCTCCTTTTGCAAGTCCTGGCGCGGGCTGGGGATCGCGTTGAGCGAGGCCAGCCCCAGCGTGACGCCGATGATGACCATCACGACCATGATCTCCACGAGCGTGAAGCCGCGTGTGCGCACGTGCTTGCTCATCGGGCTGGGATCTCCTCAGGCGGCTGGCCCGGCGATGGATTCGCTTGGCTTATTTATCCCAGGAGCCGACGTCGGCATCCTCGCCGGCGCCGCCCGGCTGGCCGTCCGCGCCCAGCGAGAACACGTCGATCTCGCCATGCAGGCCCGGCTGCAGGTACTGGTAATTGTTGCCCCACGGGTCCTTCGGCAGCTTCTCGACGTAACCGCCCTCTTTCCAGCCGTTGGCGGCCGGGCCGGTGGTCGGCTTCTGCACCAGTGCCTGCAGGCCCTGCTCGGTGGTCGGATAGCGCTGGTTGTCCAGTTTATAAAGCTTGAGCGCCTGCATCAGGGTCGCGATGTCGGTCTTGGCGGCGGTCACGCGCGCTTCGCCGGTACGGCCCAGCAGCTTGGGCACGACCAGCATGCCGAGGATGCCGATGATGACCACGACGACCATGATCTCGACGAGAGTGAAACCGCGCTGGCGGCGCCGCTGCATGCGATGCGAAATGTTCTGCATAAAATAATGACGTTTGGTGGTCAAAGAGTCGAATGAATCGAACTAGTATAAGGCCGAATGCCGTAAATCCGGCACGCGGAAGACTTTCCAATTGTAAGCCACCGGCGTGGCTGCCGAAATGCTTGCTGGAATGACTAGCCGCGGCCGGCGCATACCGGACAGGCGTGATTCCGTCCGATCTGCATGGCGGTCCACGCCATCGCGCGGCCGTCGAGCATCAGCAACTGCCCGACCAGCGGCTCGCCGCATCCCACCAGCAGTTTCAGGGCTTCGGCCGCCTGCACGGCGCCGATCACGCCCACCAGCGGCGCGAACACGCCCATGGTGCTGCAGGCAACATCCTCGAAGCGGCTGTCCTCGGGGAACAGGCAGGCGTAGCAGGGCGACTCCGGATCGCGCACGTCGAACACCGAGACCTGGCCGTCGAAGCGGATCACGGCGCCGGCCACCAGCGGCACGCGCGCCGCCACGCAGGCGCGGTTGACGGCCTGGCGGGTGGCGAAATTGTCGCTGCAGTCGAGTACGACATCGCTGGCGCTGACCAGTTCCAGCAGGCGCGCACCGGCCACGCGTTCGCGCAGGGCGAGCACCTCGATGTCGGGATTAATCTGCATCAATGCCTCACGGCCGGACTCGACCTTGGGCTGGCCGATCCGCGCCGTGGTGTGCATGACCTGGCGCTGCAGGTTCGTCAGGTCGACCTCGTCGTCGTCGACCAGGGTGATATGGCCGGCGCCGCTGGCGGCCAGGTACAGGGCCGCGGGCGAGCCGAGGCCGCCGGCGCCGACGATCAGGACCCGGGCGCCCAGCACCCTTTGCTGTCCTTCGATGCCGACCTCGTCGAGCAGGATATGGCGCGAGTAGCGCAGCAGTTGGCGATCGTCCATCGATTACTTGCTGGCGCCGGCCTTGACCTCGGGCGGCTTCTGCTCGGTGCCGGGCAGTTTGGCAGGTGCCGGCGCATCGTCGAGCGGGTCGGCCTTGGCCAGTTTCACCGGCAAGCCCTTGAAATGGTTGATGGCCTGGGCCAGCTGGAAGTCGTCCTTGCTGCCGAAATCCGGCGCCTTGCCGCTTTTCAGCAAGGCCAGTGCGCGCTGCTCTTCTTCCAGCTCGTCGCGCTTTTGATCCCGTTTTGCGCTGACCGTGCCGTTCAGGCCCACCGGCTTGGCTTCGCCTTCGTTCGACAGGTGATGGTCGAGGTCGGCTTCGCGCACGCGCAGCGCGTTCAGGCCGTCGCCTTCCGGGGTCTCGTCGACTTTCAGGTCGGGAATGATGCCCAGTGCCTGGATCGAGCGCCCTTTCGGGGTGTAATAGCGCGCCGTGGTCAGTTTGACGGCCGTGTTCTCGGTCAATTGTCGCAAGGTCTGCACCGAGCCTTTACCGAAGGTCTGGCTGCCCATCACGATGGCGCGCTTGTAGTCCTGCAGGGCGCCGGCCACGATTTCCGAGGCCGAGGCCGAGCCGGTGTTGACCAGCACCACCATCGGCACCGTCTTCAGCGCCGCCGGCAGCTTGGCCAGCGGATCGGTGCCCGGGCGCGCATAGAAATCGCGGCGGCCATAGAAGGTCGTGTTCGATTCGGGCAACTGGCCCTTGGTGGAGACGATCACCTCGTTCTGCGGCAGGAAGGCGCTCGAGACGCCGATCGCGCTGGGCAGCAGGCCGCCCGGATCGTTGCGCAGGTCGAGCACCAGGCCCTTGATGTTGGGGCTCTGGGCGTACAGTTCCTTGAGCTTGGTAGCCAGCTCGTCGACGGTCTCTTCCTGGAACTGGCTGATCCGCAGCCAGGCGTAACCAGGCTCGACCAGCTTGGCCTTGACGCTGGCCATGCGGATTTCTTCGCGCTCGACCGGCACCACCCAGGGCGTGTCGGCGCCGCGGCGGGCGATGGTCAGCATCACCTTGCTGTGCGGTTCGCCGCGCATGCGGGAAATGGCTTCGTCCAGGCTCAGGCCCTTGACCGGCACGTTGTCGATGCGGGTGATCAGGTCGCCGGCCTTGATGCCGGCGCGGAAGGCGGGCGTGTCCTCGATCGGCGAGACGATTTTCACGTAACCGTCTTCCATCGCGACTTCGACGCCGACGCCGACGAATTTACCCTGCACCGTTTCCTGCATCTCGGCGAAGTCCTTTTCGTCGAGGTAGACCGAGTGCGGATCGAGCGAGGCGACCATGCCGGCGATCGCGTCCGACAGCAGCTTCTTGTCCGCCACCGGCTCCACGTAGTCGCTCTTGATCAGGCCGTAGACGTCGGCCAGCTGGCGCAGCTCGTCCAGCGGCAGCGGCGCTTCCGTGCCCTTCTGCGCCATCGCCGAAAACTGGACCGAGGCAGCCACGCCGGCCACCATGCCGATGCCGACCAGGCCGAGGTTCTTGAGTTTGTTGCCCATTGCTGTTCCTAGAATTTGACCCAGCCGGCCGGATCGATCGGTTTGCCCAGATGCCTGAGTTCGAAGTATAGACCCGATTCTCCGTTACCGCCGGTGCTGCCCGCACTCGCGATCACCTCGCCGGCCTTGACCGAATCGCCCACGTGTTTCAGCAGGGTTTCGTTAAAACCGTAGATCGACAGGTATTCGCCGCCGTGGTTGACGATGATCATATTGCCCCAGCCGCGCATCCATGCCGCGTGCACGATCCGGCCCGGGCCGATCGCGCGCACGTCGGTGCCCTCCGGCGCCTTGATGAACATGCCTTTCCACGCCGGGCCGTCGGCGCGCTTGGCGCCGAAGCGGGCGGCGACGGTGCCGGAGATCGGCGCCATCAGGCGGCCGCGCAGGCTCTCGAAGGTGCCGCTCGGCAGGTCGGCGGCCAGCGCGGTGTCGGCGGAACGCGCCGGTTTCGTCTCGGCCGGCTGCTCGGCCACGCGCGGTTCTTCTTCCTTGACCGGGGGCGGCGGTTTGTAGGGTTTGCCGGCCTTGGCCGCTTCGCGCGCCAGGCGTTCGCGCTCGGCCTGCTGCGCCTTGGCACGGGCCAGTGCGCGCGCCTTCGCCTCTAGAGCGGCCTTGGCGCGGGCGGCGGCCAATTCCTGTTGGCGCTTGCGCTCTTTCTCAGCAGCGATTTCCTGCTCGCGGATCAGGCGTGTCAGGCGATCGACCAGGCCGGTCATGCGCTGGGCGTCCTGCTCCAGCTTGTTGGCTTCCTTGCGCTGGCTCACCAGCTTGCTCGACAAATTGGCCACCAGCGCCGCGTGTTTCGCTTTTTCCTTCTCCAGCACGGCCTTCTGGTCGCGCTGTTCCTGGGCGATTTCTTCGAGTTCGTCCTTGGCGTTCTGGGTCTCGGCCTGGTTCGCCTCGACTGCCGCCAGGTTCGTGCGCAGCGAGTCCAGCAGCTTGGCCTGGGCCTGCGACACGTAGGCCATCAGCTGCAGGTCGCGGTTGATGCGGTTCGGATTGTCGCCCGACAGCAGCAGTTTGATGCGGTCTTCATTGCCCGCCACGTATTGTTCGCGCAACAGCTTGGCCAACTGCTGCTTTTGCGCGGCGATGGTCTGCGCCAGGCGCGCCTGCTGGGTGCCGAGATCCTGCAGCTTGGCATTGGTCGCCGCCTGCTCGTCGGCCAGCTCGCGCAAGGAGCGGTTGGCGTTCGAGATCGCCTCTTCCGACTCGGCCAGTTCGTCGGCCGCGTCTTCCTTTTCGCTCTCGGTACGGCTGATGTCCTTCTTCAGCGCGTTCAGCTTTTGCTGGATGCCGGCGCGCTGGGCTTCGGCTTGCGCCTTCTGCTTGCTGCGCTCGGTCTGGCGCGGCGCTGCCTGTGCGGCCCCCACGGCGAGTGTGCAGGCCAGCAGGCCGCACAGCAGCTTGCTGCCGACGGCCTTGGCGCCGGCAGGTTTCACAAACGGGAGTAGCAAGGTTTACTTCGCTTTCCCTTGGTTGGCCACGGCGGCCATCGCAGCCGCGATCGCTTCCTGGTCGCCCAGGTAGTAATGGCGGATCGGCTTCAGGTTCTCGTCCAGTTCGTAGACCAGCGGGGTGCCGTTCGGGATGTTGAGGCCGACGATGTCGGTGTCGCTGATGTTGTCGAGCATCTTGATCACGGCGCGCAGGCTGTTGCCATGGGCCGAGATCAGGATCTTCTTGCCGGCGCGGATGGCCGGGGCGATTTCCTCGTCCCAGGCCGGCATCACGCGCGCCACGGTGTCCTTCAGGCACTCGGTCAGCGGAATCTGAGCCTTGTCGAGGCCGGCGTAGCGCGGGTCGCTGAAGGACGTGCGCGGATCGTTTTCTTCCAGTGCCGGCGGCGGGGTGTCGTAGCTGCGGCGCCAGACCAGCACTTGCTCGTCGCCGAACTTGGCGGCGGTCTCGCCCTTGTCCAGGCCCTGCAGGGCGCCGTAGTGGCGCTCGTTCAGGCGCCAGTCATTCTTGACCGGCAGCCACATCATGTCCATCTCGTCCATGGCCAGCCACAAAGTGCGAATTGCACGTTTCAGGACCGAGGTGTAGGCGAGGTCGAAGGTAAAGCCGGCTTCGCGCAGCAGGCGGCCGGCGGTCTTGGCTTCCTTGACACCCTTTTCGGTCAGGTCGACGTCGGTCCAGCCGGTGAAGCGGTTTTCGAGGTTCCAGGTGGACTCGCCGTGGCGCATGAATACGATTTTGTACATAAGCTCTTCGGATCGGATAAGTGGGAAGGAATACAGATTCAGCTTCTATTTTATAATGCGACGATTCAATTCAGTTCAACCGACGGAAACTTCGTGAAATTCATCCTAGACCATATCTTTGTTGTTGCGATCGCCGTGATTTCCGGAGGCGCCCTGCTGTGGCCGGCGTTCGCGCCGCGTGGCCGCCGCGCTTCCCCGCTCCAGGCGACCCAGATGATGAACCGCGGCAAAGCCACCGCCGTGATCGACGTGCGTGGCAATGACGAGTACGCTGCAGGCCACCTGCGCGACGCAAAAAACATTCCGCTGGCAGACTTGGGCAATCGCATTGGCGAGTTGGACAAGTCGAAAACCAAGACCGTGATCGTGGTCTGCCAGAGCGGCGCTCGCGCCGACAAGGCCGTGCGCCAGATCAAGGCCGCCGGCTTCGAAGATGTCTACGCACTGGAGGGCGGCATTGCGGCCTGGACGGCTGCCGGCCTGCCCGTGACCAAATAATCGTAAGAAAGGATTGCTTATGACTGCCCACGTCGTTCTCTATCACACCGCCAGCTGCCCTTACTGCGTGCGCGCCGAGCGCCTGCTGGAAGCCAAGGGCGTGACCGACATCGAACGCATCCGCGTCGACCTCGACCCGGAACAGCGCGCGATCATGATGCAGCGCACCGGCCGCCGCACCGTGCCGCAAATCTACGTGGGCGAGACCCACGTCGGCGGCTTCGACGACCTGTACGCGCTGGACCAGGCCGGCCGCCTGGAGCCGCTGCTGAAAGGCGAAGCGGCCTGAATTTCGGCCTTAATTTCCGCCTGAAACCGGGCTTGAATGCTACGGAAACGCCAGTAAATCGCAGGGTCGTCGGCAATGCTATTGCAACCGAATTGGTTTTGATACAATTGCCGACGCCTTGACATTCAAGCATGCGGCAGCCTTAAGCTGTCCCCTCTATACACACTGAAAGCGTTCCATGGCTGACGAAAACCTGCAACCCGTGTTCCAAATCCAGCGTATCTACCTGAAAGATATGTCGCTGGAACAACCGAATTCCCCGGCAATTTTCCTCGAGCAGGAAGCCCCGACCATCGAGGTTTCGCTGGACGTCGGCGCCGAAGGCATCGCCGATGGCATCTACGAATCGACCGTGACCATCACCGTGACCGCCAAGGTCAAGGACAAGGTCGCTTTCCTGGTCGAAGGCAAGCAAGGCGGCATCTTCGAAGCCCGCAACATCCCGGCTGACCAGATGGATCCGCTGCTGGGCATCGGCTGCCCGAACATCATCTACCCGTACCTGCGCGCGAACATCGCCGACCTGATCACCCGTGCCGGCTTCCCGCCTGTGCACCTGGCTGAGATCAACTTCGAAGTGTTCTACCAGCAGCGCCGCCAGGCACTGGCCGAGCAGGCTGCTACCGCTGGCACCCCGGCCGGCAACCAGTAATACTGTAGCAATGTAACAACGGGAGCTTCGGCCCGCCTCCAGCAGGCCGGCCGAACCTCCTTCCTTTCCTGCCTTTCGGCGTCTGTCGTTTTCCCAAAGGCCTCGCATGTTTTCCGCCCCTTTCCGTCACGGTCTCCTCGCAGGCAGCATCCTGATGCTGGCATCCTGCCCGGCCTTCGCATTCGACTTCAAGACGGTGGGCCCGCGTTCCGTGGTCCTGTACGACGCCCCGTCCGCCAAGGGTGGCAAGCTGTTCATCGCCCCCAGCGGCATGCCGGTCGAGGTCGTGCTCAGCTACGGCGAGTGGGTCAAAGTGCGCGACGCCAGCGGCGACATGGCCTGGGCCGAAGCACGCGGCCTATCGGCGAAACGCAATGTGATCGTGCGCGTGGCCGGTGCCAGGGTGCGCGCCGCACCGGAAGACAATGCCGCCGTCCTGATGACGGCCGATAAGAACGTCCTGCTTGAGCTGGTCGATCCGGAAGCCGGCCCGTGGGTGCGCGTGCGCCACCGCGACGGCATCAGCGGCTATATCAGAGCGTCCGAAGTCTGGGGCATTTGAGGCCCCCTATCCCATGCACGAAACCCAAACAAACCAACCCATCACTGTCCTCGGCGCCGGCGCCTGGGGCACGGCGGTCGCGATCGCGCTGGCCGCCCGCCATGAGGTCCTGCTGTGGGGCCGTAATTCCGAACAGATGGCCGCTACCGAAGCGGCGCGCGACAACGTCACTTACCTGCCCGGCCATCCGCTGCCGCCCGCTTTGCAGGTGTCGGCCGACTTCGAGGCGGCCATCGCCCACGTCGCGCAAGCCGCGCCCGGCACCACGCCGCTGCTGATCGCGGCCTGCCCGGTGGCCGGCCTGCGTCCGCTGCTCGAGCAGCTCAAGGGCCGCAACATCCCGAACATCGTCTGGCTCTGCAAAGGTTTCGAATACGGTACCGGCCTGCTGCCGCACCAGGTGGTGCGCGAGGTGCTCGGCGACACGGTTGCCGGCGCGGCGCTGTCCGGCCCCTCGTTTGCCCAGGAAGTGGCGCGCGGCCTGCCTTGCGGCCTGACCGTGGCCTCGAACGATGCCGAACTGCGCGAGCGCGTGGTGTCGCTGGTGCACGGCGGCAGCGTGCGCGTGTATGCCTGCGACGACATGGTCGGCGTGGAAGTCGGCGGTGCCGTCAAGAACATCCTGGCAATCGCCACCGGCGCGGCCGATGGCCTGGGACTGGGCCTGAATGCGCGCGCGGCCCTGATCACGCGCGGCCTGGCCGAGATCACCCGCCTGGGCGTCACGCTCGGCGCCCAGCCCAGCACCTTCATGGGGCTGACCGGCATGGGCGACCTGATCCTGACTTGCACCGGCGACCTGTCGCGCAACCGCCGCGTCGGCCTGGCGCTGGCCCAGGGCAAGCAGCTCGATGCCATCGTCAACGAACTCGGCCACGTGGCCGAAGGCGTGCCGTGCGCGAAAGCCGTGCGCGAACTGGCGGCGAAACTCGGCGTCGACATGCCGATCACGAATGCCGTGGCCGGGGTGCTGTTCGACGGGGAGTCGGTGCAGGAAACCGTGGACCGTTTGCTGGCGCGGGATCCGCGTAACGAGCTGGCTTAAAACGTAGGCTGGGCGACCTTCGCCCACGCGCATGCATGCGTTATGCCGGCGCTTGCGTGGGCACGGCGTGCCCACGCTACCTTCATTTGGCCGGCGCGTCCTGCGTGTCGCGGCGCGTCGGGCCACCGCTGTTGTCGCCGGGATGCAGCAGGATGGTCATCAGGGCCACCGCATCCTGGTTGGCGCGGATCGCGTGCGGTTCGCCGCCGGCCAGGTAGACCAGCTCGTTCGGACGCAGGATCGTGGTGCGGCCGTGGGCTTCGAACGCAATCTCCCCTTCCAGGCACAATAAAGTCATTTCGCCCTCGACCCAGTGCTCGGGCATCGGCTTTTCCTTCGGCAACACCAGCCGGATCAGCTCCATGTGGTCGGTCTTGATCAGTGCGATCGATGTGAAGTTCGCGATGTCATCTTCGCCGCGCTGGAGCGCGATGCATTCGCCGGATCTCGCATGCTGCAAGGCCATGGTGTTCTCTCCTTAAATTACGCCTGCTCTTCTTCAAATGTCTGCGGCACTCCGCGCAGCCAGTCGACCAGCGCAGTAGCGTCCTTGAATCCTTGCGCGAGCTGGGGCACCAGTTTTTCCGGGGCGTTGATGTCGACCGGCTGTTCGATCCAGACGAAATAACTCTTCAGCTTGAGGTACTCGACCAGCGGATGATTCGCATCGAAGCCTTTCGGCGGACGCTGCAATTTGTCTTCCGGATTCAGGTCGCCGTAGGTCGCGCGCAGATGTTTATTCTTCAACATTTTGGCGAAGCCTGTCGCATCGTTGACTACGTGCTCGCGGATCGCTTTCAGGCGCGGTGCCGGCGGCAGGTATTCGCCGGCGCCGAACAGCAGGGTACCGTTGGCTTCGATGTGGAAGTAATAGGTCGGGCCGCCGGCCGCGCTGGGACGGCGCTTGTCGCCCGGCGCGATGCCTGCCGAGAAATGCGTTTTATAGGGCGTCTTGTCGTGCGAGAAGCGGGTATCGCGCTGGAAGCGGAACACCGCCTTCTTCGGATCGCAGGCGGCGACCTGGCGGTCGAATTTCGCGATTTCCTTGATCAGTTCCGCCACCGTTTCCAGGAATTCGGCGCGCAAGATGTCGTAGCGCGGCTTGTTCCATAAAAACCAGGGTCGGGTGTTGTTGTCCTTGAGTTCGGTGAGGAATTGCGTCAGGTCGCGCAGATGCATAAGTTTTTCTTATTCATGAAAGTGAAAATCAGGGTGTCTGGCGCGGGCGGCGGCCGACCGTGACGGCCAGCGTGGCCTGGCGGTTCTTGCGCATGACCGTCATCTGCGATTTTTCGCCGGGCGGCAGGTCGGCGATCAGGTTCAGCATGTCATTGGTGCTGGAGACCTTCTTGCCGTTCACCGCCAGCAGGATGTCGCCCGGGCGCATGCCGGCGCGGTCGGCCGGACCGCCGCGCACCACGCCGGCGATGATGGCGCCGCTGTCGCGCGCGAGGCCAAAACTGTCGGCCAGCTCCGGCGTGATGTCCTGGGATTCGATGCCGATCCAGCCGCGCACCACCTGGCCATGCTTGATGATGGAATCGAGCACGGTCTTCGCCGTCGAGACGGGAATCGCGAAACCGATGCCGACCGAGCCGCCGGTCTGCGAATAGATCGCCGAGTTAATGCCGAGCAGGTTGCCGCGGGTATCGACCAGTGCGCCGCCCGAGTTGCCGAAGTTGATCGCAGCGTCGGTCTGAATAAAATTCTCGAAGTGGTTGATGTGCAGGTTGTTGCGCCCCAGGGCGGAGATGATGCCGAGGGTGACAGTCTGGCCGACGCCGAAGGGGTTGCCGATCGCCAGCACCACGTCGCCCACCCGCGCGGCGTTCGGGTCGCCCAGCACGATCACCGGCAGCTTATCCGCCTTGATGCGGATCACGGCGAGGTCCGTTTCGGGATCGGTACCAACGATGGTGGCGGCGGCTTTGCGGCCATCGGCCAGGCCCACTTCGATTTCGTCGGCGCCCTCGACCACGTGGAAGTTGGTCAGGATGTAGCCGTCGCCGCTCACGATCACGCCCGAACCCAGGCTGGCCATCTGTTCCTGCGGCGGCATCTTGTCGCCGAAGAAGCGCTTGAAGAATGGATCCTTGAGCAGCGGATGGGTTTCGCGCAGTGCTTTGCTGGTCAGGATGTTGACCACGGCCGGCATCGCGCGGCCGGCGGCCTCGCGGTAGCTGCCCGGCGCGGCTGCTGCCGGACCGGTGCCCGGTGCCTGCAGCACGGGGACGCCACGGCCGGGCCCGCCGATGCCGACCTGGACCGGCGAACGGCCCAACAGCTCCGGGCGCAGGGCCGCGATCACGGCATAGATGCCGAGGACGATCGTGACGGTCTGCGCGAACAGGAGCCAGTAGCGCCGCATGGTGCGAATTATTTGTTTTTCAGCGCGTCGCGGATTTCGCGCAGCAGCACGATGTCTTCCGGCGGCGGCGCCATGGCTGCCTTCTGTTCTTCCTTGTGATGGAACCCGTTACGCACGCGGTTCATCAAACGCACCATCTGGAAGATGACGAAGGCGAGGATCAAGAAGTTCAGCAAGATCGTCAGGAAATTGCCGTAGGCCAGCACCGCGCCGGCCTTCTGGGCTTCGGCCAGCGGCAATCCATACGGCTGGTGCGCCAGCGGAATATAGTAATCAGCGAAGTTCAGGTTACCGAACAACATGCCGACCGGCGGCATGATCACGTCCTTGACCAGGGAATCGACGATGCGCCCGAAGGCCCCACCGATGATCACGCCGACCGCGAGATCCATGACATTGCCCCGCATCGCAAACTTCTTGAATTCTTCCAGCATGGCCATCCTGATTCTCCTTATCGTTTTTGCACCTGTGGGAATGATACCTGAAAGCCGATTTTGCCCTGCCGCGAGTGCAATCCAACACAGGCGCAAGGAAGAACCGGAATGCACGTTTGGAAGGCATGGTAACCATAAGAACGTTTTTTCTTTAATTTGCAAAACTGTTCACATATAATCGACTGTTGCAATAAAGGTTTTTACCCAATTGCAATATCTTGCATTGCAGCATTTCGCATTTGACGAATGGAGTTGGTATGAGTAATGAGAAGCAGGTCGATACAGGCCGGCGAGGCTTGCTCGTGGCTACATGCGCGGCGGGCGGCGTTGTTGGTGTTTCAACGGCCGGAGTTCTGGTAAGTACTTTCCAGCCTTCGGAGCGAGCGAAGGCAGCGGGCGCACCGGTCGAGGTGGACATCTCCGACGTCAAGCCTGGCGAAATGAAAGTGGTGGAATGGCGTGGCAAGCCGGTCTGGGTCCTGCGCCGCACCCCTGAAATGCTGGCGAGCCTACCCAAGAACGACAATCTGGTCGCCGATCCGAAATCCGAAAAGCCGTATCAGATGGAGACGCCTGATTACGCAAAGAACGAGACCCGTTCGCGCGCCGAGCACAAGGAAGTGCTGGTAGCGGTTGGCATCTGTTCCCACCTGGGCTGCTCGCCCTCTTCCCGCTTTGCCGAAGGCCCGCAGCCGAACCTGCCGGACGACTGGCACGGCGGCTTCCTGTGCCCTTGCCACGGATCGACCTTCGATCTGGCCGGCCGCGTCTTCAAGAACAAGCCGGCGCCGGCCAACCTTGACGTCCCTCCGTACATGTACCTGTCCGATAACAAGATCGTGATCGGCAAAGACGAGAAAGGCGAGGCATAAGATGGGCGCAGCGTTCAAGGAAACCAAACTCCCGGCGGATGCCCCGAAGAGCCAGAAAGCCCTGGCCTGGGTCGACGACCGTTTCCCGTTGTCGAAGCTGTGGAACGACCAGTGGGGCAAATACTATGCTCCGAAAAACTTCAACATCTGGTACCTCTTCGGCTCGCTGGCCATGCTGGTGCTGGTGCTGCAGATCGTCACCGGCATCTTCCTGACCATGCACTACAAGCCGGACGCCAACCTGGCCTTCGGTTCGGTCGAATACATCATGCGTGAAGTCCCGTGGGGCTGGCTGGTGCGCTACATGCACTCGACCGGCGCCTCGATGTTCTTCATCGTGGTCTACCTGCACATGACCCGTGCCCTGCTGTACGGTTCCTACCGCAAGCCGCGCGAGCTGATCTGGCTGTTCGGCTTCGCCATCTTCCTGTGCCTGATGGCGGAAGCCTTCTTCGGCTATCTGCTGCCATGGGGCCAGATGTCGTACTGGGGCGCGCAGGTGATCGTCAACCTGTTCAGCGCGATTCCGCTGATCGGCCCGGACCTGTCGCTGTGGATCCGCGGCGACTACGTGGTGTCGGATGCGACCCTGAACCGCTTCTTCGCCTTCCACGTGATCGCGATCCCGCTGGTCCTGCTGGGCCTGGTGGCCGCGCACCTGATCGCGCTGCACGAAGTCGGCTCGAACAATCCGGACGGCATCGAAGTGAAGGAAAACATCGGTCCGGACGGCCATGGCATCGACATGATCCCGTCGCACCCGTACTACACCACCAAGGACCTGTTCGGCGTCTCGATGTTCCTTTTCATCTACAGCGCGGTGATTTTCTTCGCGCCCGAGATGGGCGGCTACTTCCTGGAGTACAACAACTTCATCCCGGCCGACTCGATGAAGACCCCGCCGCACATCGCGCCGACCTGGTATTTCACGCCGTTCTACTCGGTGCTGCGCGCCACCACCTCCGACTTCATGTGGGTAGTGATGGCCGGCGTTGCCGCCTATGTCGTGTTCATCTGGCTGCGTTCGCGCCTGTCCTACAAGACCAAGCTCGTCATCACCGCGATCGCCGTGGTGCTGGAGATCGGCATGCTGTTCCTGGAGGCGAAGGTGTGGGGCGTGGTGCTGTTCGGCTCGTCGGTCGTGATCCTGGCCCTGCTGCCGTGGCTGGACCGCTCGCCAGTGAAGTCGATCCGCTACCGTCCGGACTGGCACAAGTATGTGTTCATCCTGTTCGGCATCGTCTTCATCGCGCTGGGCTACCTCGGCACCCAGCTGCCGACCCCTGCCTACACGCTGATCGCCCAGGCCTGCACCTTGATCTACTTCAGCTTCTTCCTCCTGATGCCGTGGTGGAGCGCCTCGGGCCGGTTCAAGCCGGTACCGAACCGCGTGACCTTCACTCCTCACTGACCGCCACGGAAAAGGACAACCATGAATTTTTCGAAGAAGATACTCGCGGTCCTTGCCCTGCTGCCGGGCTTCGTGTTTGCGAACGAAGGCACGTTCCCGCTGGACCGCGCGCCGGAACGCAACGATATTGCATCGCTGCAAAACGGCGCCAAGCTGTTCGTCAACTACTGCCTGAACTGCCATTCGGCGTCGGCGATGCGCTACAATCGCCTGCGTGACCTGGGCCTGTCCGAGGACCAGATCAAGAACAACCTGTTGTTCTCCGGCGAGAAGGTGGGCGACATGATGACCATCGCGATGCGCCCTGCGGACGCGAAAGCCTGGTTCGGCGCGGTGCCGCCGGACCTGTCGGTGATTGCGCGCGCGCGCGCATCCGGCGCCGGTTCCGGTGCGGACTACCTGTACACTTACCTGCGTACTTTCTACAAGGACGATGCCCGCCCGACCGGTTGGAACAACATGGTGGTGCCGAACGTCGCCATGCCGCACGTGCTGTGGCAGCAGCAAGGCGTGCGCACTGCCAAGATGGTCGAGGAAGACGATCCGCACGAGCCCGGCAAGAAAGTGCACAAGTTCGCCGGTTTCGAGGAAGTCAGCAAAGGCGAATTGAGCCCGCAAGAGTTCGACGCCCAGGTGGCCGACCTGGTCGCCTACATGAGCTGGATGGCGGAGCCGGCGCAGGACCTGCGCAAGCGCCTCGGTGCGATCGTGTTGCTGTTCCTTGCTTGTTTCTCTTTCCTTGCGTGGCGTTTGAACGCTTCTTATTGGAAAGACGTAAAGTGATTTGATTGCCCGGTTATAATGCGGGCAATTATTATCCTGGGGTGAGCCGCTTGGCGCTTCACCCCTTTGTTTCTTGAAGGAACTATAAACCATGATGGTTCTCTACTCCGGCACCACGTGCCCGTTCTCCCAGCGCTGCCGCCTGGTCCTGTTCGAAAAGGGCATGGACTTCGAAGTGCGCGACGTGGACCTGTTCAACAAGCCCGAAGACATCTCGACGATGAACCCGTACGGCCAGGTGCCGATCCTGGTCGAGCGCGAGCTGATCCTGTACGAATCGAACATCATCAACGAGTACATCGACGAGCGCTTCCCGCATCCGCAGCTGATGCCGGCCGACCCGCTGATGCGCGCCCGCGCCCGCCTGATGCTGTTCAACTTCGAGAAAGAGCTGTTCGTGCACGTGAACACGCTCGAGAACGAACGCAGCAAGGTTGGCGACAAAAGCCACGACAAGGCACGCGCCGAAATCCGCGACCGCCTGACCACGCTGGCCCCGCTGTTCCTGAAGAACAAGTACATGCTGGGTGACGAGTTCTCGATGCTCGACGTCGCCATCGCACCGCTGCTATGGCGCCTGGATCACTACGGCATCGAACTGTCGAAGACCGCCGCGCCGCTGATGAAGTACGCCGAGCGCATCTTCTCGCGTCCGGCCTACATCGAAGCGCTGACGCCCTCGGAAAAGGTCATGCGCCGCTAAGCGCCCGCCGCGCAGTCAAGCCGCACCGTTGCACGCCAGTTTCCGACGCCTTCCGGCGAATCGGATTACACTGGCGTGTAACAACTTGTAAGCACTCTGATCCTGAACATGCCAGACATCTCCACCAAGCCCTACCTGCTGCGCGCCATTTACGAATGGTGCACGGACAGCGGCTACACGCCTTACCTGGCGGTCAAGGTCGACGCCGCAACCACGGTTCCGATGGAATACGTGAAAAAGGGCGAGATCATCCTTAACATCAGCTACGGCGCCACCTCCGGGCTGAAGATGGACAACGACGCGATCACCTTCCGCGCGCGTTTCAATGGCGTTTCGCGCGAGCTGTACATTCCGGTGCAAAACGTGCTGGCGATCTACGCCAACGAAAACGGCCAGGGCATGGCCTTCGACGTCAGCACCACCGCGGCCGACATGGCGCCGCCGCCGGCACCGCCGATCGAGCCGGCAAGCGCCCCCGCCCCCAGCCTGGCTGCCGTGCCAGGTAAAACGAATGGCGCGACGGCAGAGGTGTCGCATCTACCCGACGACAATGACGAGCCGCCCAAAAAAGGTGGCCGTCCGACGTTGACCAGGATCAAATAGAGGTATAATTCTGGCCACATCGCCGGCTTAGCTCATCAGGTAGAGCAGTTGATTTGTAATCATCAGGTGGCGGGTTCGAGTCCTGCAGCCGGCACCAAAGTATCACGCATCCAGCCCAGCCTTTTGGTTGGGCTTTTTGCTTTCTGCTCAGCGGGCGTGCACCGTAATCGCGTCGACGCCCTCCATGTTGCCGAACTCGAAGCGCACCGGCAAAAAGCGCTCGATCACTTCGGCATTGGTGCGCGCATGCATCGACACCTCGTCCACGGTGAAACCGCCGCCGCCGGCCAGCGCCAGCGGCAGCATCAGCTGGTCGCCCAGGTATTCGCTGACGGCCGCCTTCGTACACAGGTACTTGCGGGCGCGTTGCACCGCCTGGCGCGCGACGTTCTCGGCCGTGACCGATTTTTCGCCGAAGGCCGTGAGCACCTCGGTCGTGTGCGCGTATTCGAGGGTCAGCATCAGCGCGTTGCCGGGGCCCTGGTTGTCCGGCAGGCGCCGGGCCAGCAACTGCTCTTCGCCCCAGTTCATGGCCTTGCCGACGCACTCGAGTTCGCGCTGCGCGACCCGCGGCGGGATGCCGGCGATGAAGCATTCGGCGTACGCCGCCTTGCGCTCGCCGCGTTCCATCCAGCTGCGCGGCTGCAGCTGGGCGCAGGGGCGGACGGTGGCGACCACTTCGCCGCCGCCGGCCGGATAAAAGCCGAAGCGCTCCAGGTGCACGTCGACCTGCGCGCCCATCTCGGCCAGCAGGCGGCAGAAGGCGCGCTGCAGGAACTGTACCGGCGGCGCCATCGGATTATGGGTGCCGCCCGACAGGTGCAGCGTCGACGGGCGGTCGGCGGTGAGCAGCGCCGGCAGCACGGTCTGCAGCACCAGCGTGCAGCTGCCGGCGGTGCCGATCGCGAAGCGGTAGTCGCCGCCCCGGATCGGTCCGGGCACGAACTCGAGTTCCTGGCTGCCGACCGTTGCGCCGCTGACCTGCGCACCGCAGATCTGGCTGGCGGCTTGCACCGCCACCAGGTGCTGGCGCATCAGGCCGGGCTTGGCGCGACGCGCGCGGATCTGCCGGATACGGAAGGGCCGCCCCGTGATCATTGCCAGCGTCAGCGAGGAACGCAGGATCTGGCCGCCGCCTTCGCCGGCCGCGCCATCGAGTTCGATCATGTTCATCCTTTCACGCAGACGATCTGCTTGAGCGTGTGCACCACTTCGACCAGGTCGCTCTGCGCCTGCATCACCGCGTCGATATCCTTGTAGGCCATCGGGATCTCGTCGATCACGCCTTCGTCCTTGCGGCATTCGACGCCTTCGGTGGCCTTGACCTGGTCTTCGATCGAGTAGCGGCGCTTGGCTTCGGTACGGCTCATGGTGCGGCCGGCGCCGTGGCTGCAGCTGTTGAAACTCTCCGGATTGCCCTTGCCCCGCACAATATAGCTCTTGGCGCCCATCGAGCCCGGAATGATGCCAAGCTCGCCGGCGCGCGCCGACACCGCGCCCTTGCGCGTCACCAGCACGTCCTTGCCGAAGTGCTGCTCCTTCTGCACGTAGTTGTGGTGGCAGTTCACCGCTTCGACGTGGGTCTCGAAAGGCTTGCTGATCACCGTACGCACCGCCGCGATCAGGTTCTGCATCATCACCTCGCGGTTCATGCGCGCGAACTTCTGGGCCCAGCCGACTGCCTCGACGTAATCGTCGTAGTGCTGCGTGCCTTCCTTCAGGTAGGCGAGGTCCTGGTCCGGCAGGTTCGCGAAGTGGGTGCGCATGTCCTGCTTGGCCACTTCGATGAAGTGACTGCCGATCGCATTGCCGACGCCGCGCGAGCCGGAGTGCAGCATGAACCACACGAAGCCCTGCTCGTCCAGGCAAATCTCGATGAAGTGGTTGCCGCTGCCCAGCGTACCCAGGTGCTTGTAGTTGTTCGTGTTCTTCAGCTTCGGGGTCTTCTGGCAGATGACATTGAATTCGTCTTTCAGCGTCGTCCAGGCCGTGTCGACGGCGCGCGGCGGGGTCTCCCACGAGCCCTTGTCGCGGCCTTTGAAGCCACGCGTTTTCGGCGACATCCCGTGCGGCACCGAGCGCTCGATCGCACTGCGCAGCGGCCCGAGGTTATCCGGCAGATCGTTTGCGCTGAGGGTCGTCTTCGCTGCCATCATGCCGCAGCCGATGTCGACGCCCACCGCGGCCGGGATCACCGCGCCCAGGGTCGGGATCACGCTGCCGATGGTCGAGCCCTTGCCGACGTGGACATCGGGCATCGCCGCCATGTGCTTGTAGATGAAGGGCATGCGCGCGGTGTTGGCCAGCTGGCGCTTTGCTTCTTCCTCGACCGGCACGCCGCGGGTCCACATCTTGACCGGGCTGCCGCCGTCCACGTTCAGGACATCGTAGTGTTCGTTGTTCATTGTTCGCTCTCTTCCGTATGACGATACAGGGTGTTCTCAGTGCCCGACAAGGGTGGTCAGGACGTTTTGCCAGACGCGCTGCGCCTGCCAGGCCGGGAGCGCATGGTTGGCGCCAGGTGCCGGCTGTCCGGCAGCGGGAAAAATCCTGACCTGGGCCGCCATGCCTTGCACGTCCATGCGCAGCGATACTGCTTGTGCGCTCCCTGCCCTGCCTTTGGCGCCGGCCTTGCCGACGCTGATGATCCAGCCCATTTTTCGCTCCTCTTGTCGTCGTTTGTACCCTTGTTATTGCAAGCGGCGTGCCAGCCTGTCTGACTGGGTGCGAGCCAGGGAGCAAGTCGTTGATTATTAAAGAAATGCTTGCAGACGAGATGCATCCTTATCGGATTACTTCCCTCCAGAAATATGATAGATTTATATTTCAGGATAAGGTTTTATACGATGAAAAATAAAAAGATCGTGGTGATCGGCTTTGTTGGCACCCAGCTCGATAGCGGCAAGGGTAGTGCGCGTTGGGAAAAATGGCGGCCGACGGTCGCGTTGACCCAGCATGAAGACGTGGTGGTCGACCGCATCGAGCTGCTGTTCAATGGCCAGATGCAGGCGCTGGTCGAGCAGGTAGGCCAGGATATCGGGGCGGTTTCGCCGGAGACAACCGTCGTGCCACACCATATCGCGATCGACGATCCCTGGGACTTCGAACAGGTTTATGGCGCGCTCTTCGATTTTGCGAAGACCTACCCCTTCGATCCGGAAAACGAGGAGTACTGGGTGCATATCACGACCGGTACCCACGTCGTGCAGATCTGCCTGTTCCTGATGACCGAAGCGAACTACTTCCCGGGTCGCCTGCTCCAGACGTCGCCGCCGCGGCGCCATGCGCCCGGGGAGCCCGGCAGCTACGCGCTGATCGATCTCGACCTGTCGAAATACGACCAGATCGCGCAGCGCTTCTCGCGCGAGCAGCAGGAGGGTGTGGCCTTCCTGAAGTCTGGCATCGCCACCCGTAATGGCCGCTTCAACGGCATGATCGAGGAGATCGAACGGGTCGCCATCAAGTCGAAGGCGCCGATGCTGCTGATGGGACCGACCGGCGCCGGCAAATCCTTCCTGGCGCGGCGCCTGTATGCGCTGAAAAAGGCGCGGCGCCAGGTCGACGGTGCCTTTGTCGAGATCAACTGCGCGACCCTGCACGGCGATGGCGCCGGCTCGACCCTGTTTGGCCACATCAAGGGTGCGTTCACCGGAGCCGCATCGGGCCGCGCCGGGCTGCTGCGCACCGCCGACAAGGGCGTGCTGTTCCTCGACGAGATCGGCGAGCTGGGACTGGATGAGCAGGCGATGCTGCTCAAGGCGATCGAGGAAAAGCGCTTCCTGCCAGTGGGCGGCGATCATGAAGTGCACAGCGACTTCCAGCTGATCGCAGGCACCAACCGCGACCTGGCGCGCGAAGTGGCGCGCGGGCGCTTCCGCGACGACCTGTTCGCCCGCATCAACCTGTGGACCTACGAGCTGCCCGGCCTGGCCGAGCGCCCGGAAGACATCGAGCCGAACATCGATTACCTGCTGCGCGAGTTCGGCGCCGAGCACGGCCAGATGGTCCGCTTCAACAAGGAGGCGCGCGACCGCTACATGCGCTTCGCGATGTCCGATCGCGCGCGCTGGACCGGCAACTTCCGCGACCTGTCGGCCTCGGTGATGCGCATGGCGACGCTGGCCGAAGCAGGACGCATCTCCAATGAAATCGTCGAGGCGGAATGCCTGCGCCTCAAGCGCCTCTGGCAGCCCTTGCGTGAAGTGGGCGATGGCGCGATCGATGCGGGCCCCGATCTCGATCTCGAGGCACTGCTCGGCACCGAGGCCGTAGCAGGCCTGGACCAGTTCGATGCGCTGCAGCTGGCGGCGGTGCTGCGGGTCTGCCGGCAATCGAAGTCGCTGTCGGATGCGGGACGGCGGCTGTTCGCGGTCTCGCGCAGCGCCAAGCGCCAGCCGAACGACGCCGACCGCCTCAAGAAATACCTGGCGCGTTTCGGCCTGTCCTGGGATGCGCTGCAAAGCTAGGGATTTCACGCTTCATGCCGCCGATGCTGCAGTCTGTCGCAATCCGCTCTGGCCGCCGGATGCACGGGCCTATAGTGCATCCATCGGCAACCCTTTTGGAGAACAAGTCATGAACAAGCTGCTCGGTACCGCATTCCTGGCCACCGCCTTCGCCATCGGCACCCACGCGGCCTGGGCCGATGACATCGTGCGCGAAAACCGCGCGGTCGACGCCAGGGTGTCGAAGATCCATCTGGGCGGCGTGATCCGCCTGAACGTGCGCCAGGGCACGACGCCATCGCTGGTGGTATCGGGCGACCGCCGCTATGTATCGAAGATCACCACGGTCCAACGCGGCGACACGCTGACGATCGACACCGAAAGCAATAGCAACCTGCACTTCGGCCGCAACAATAGCGGCGAGCTGCGTGCCGAGCTGGTGGTGCCGAATCTGCAGGAGTTCGTCTCCGAAGGCGTGGGTCAGAGCGAGGTATCGGGCTTCAGCGGCGACAGGCTGACCGTGTCGCTCGACGGCGCGGGCGCCGTGAAGGTCAGCGGCCAGTACCGTGACATCGACGCCCGCCTGGGCGGCGTCGGCGGCTTGACGCTCAACAGCAGCGGCCAGGCCGACCGCATCGACGTGAAGCTGGGCGGCGCAGGCCAGATCAGCGTAAGCGGCCAGACCAAGCTGCTGCGTGCCCACCTGGGCGGCGTCGGCAGCCTCGATGCGCAGCAGTTGCGCGCCGAGACGGTCGACCTGGACATGTCTGGCCTGGGCGGCGCCAGCGTGTTCGCCAGGACCGCAGCCAACGTCAGCCTGAACGGTATGGGCTCGGCCACCGTCTATGGCAAGCCAGCGACGCGCAATGCGACCACCAACGGCTTCGGCAAGGTGAGCTGGCAGTAAGGAGAGGGAAACCGGCCGGGGACCCGGCCGGGATCGCGGGCTTGGCCGCTTAGCGGATCACCGTGTCGTTCTTCACGGATTTGACGCCCTTCACGCCGCGCGCCAGTTCGACGGCACGCTGGGCACTTTCACGCGAGTCGACGAAGCCGCTCAGTTGCACCGTGCCCTTGAACGTTTCCACTTGAACCTGGGTCGCCTTGACGGTCGGGTCGGCGGCGAAGGCGGCCTTGACCTTGCCGGTGATCACCGAGTCGTCGATGTATTCGCCGGTGCCTTCACGGGTGGCAGTCGGGGCGCAGGCAACCACCGATACCAGCAGGGTGCCAGCGATAACGGATTGGGCAATAGCGGACTGGAAACGAGTAAAAGCCATGGCAGTTCTCCCGAATGAATTGAGATTTTTATTATTCCCAATTTCGGTTTATACCGGCGCCCGATACTGTTGTGAAAGCGGCACTATTCGGGCTCAGGGCGCGGCCGCCCCGCGGCCCTGGCCCGCCGGCACGGCAGGCGCGCGGCTGGCGGTCAAACCCGCCGGCAGGTCCCGGCCGATCACCAGACGCATGTTCGTACGGCCGTTCAGGTTGACCTCGACCGTCGTGGCAGCATAGCGTTCGGCCAGCCGCTCGGCCACGCTGCGGAAGGCCGGCTGGTACTCGATGCGGGTCTGGCGTACCGCGAAGCCCTTTTCGTTGGTCAGCCGCACCACTTTGACATCCGCATCGCGCAACTGGCGCGACATCAGCCGCGCCAATCCCTGGCGGCCGTTGCCGTTGCTGATCTCGAGTGCGACAACGACCAAGGGATCCTTGCCCTCCTTCGGCAGCGGCGGAACCGCGGGCCTGCTCGGCGGCACGGACGAGGCAGTGCGGTTCGGCGCCACGCGGCGCAGTTCGAGCATGCCGTTCGGTCGGGTTGTGACCTCGACGGATGCCCAGTCCTGGTCGGGACGCTGAGGCGTTTTGAGCGCCTGTTCGATCGCCGGCAGCCTGGCGCCGCCGTCCGCCGCCGCGTAGTCGGCACGGAAATCGTGGTCGCGCAGGGCGCTGGCCTGGCGCAGCATCTGCCCTGCTCTCTCGTCCTGGCCGAGCTGCTGCAGGGTTTCGCCGAGGCGCTGCCAGGTGCGGTGGTTTAACGGATCGAGCAGGCAGGCTTTTTCCAGCGCGACCAGGGCGTCGTCGTATTGGCCGTTGAGGAAGTAGGCATGGCCCAGGTTCCCGAACAAGAAGGCGGTGTCGGTACCGGACGCCATCGTGGCGCCATGCGTGAGCTCGCGCCAGATCGGTATCGCCTTCGCGAAGTCGCGCTGCTCGGCGTAGGCGATCGCCAGGCCGTTGCGCGCGTTGACGTGGCTGCTGTCCGCCTTCAGCGCCGCCTGGTAGGCCGCGATTGCTTCCTCGTAGCGGTGCGCCAGGTGCAGGTTGCGGCCGCGCAGGTAGTTGTCGGCGGCGGAAGCGGCGACCGTCTGCGCCGCCGCCTGCTGCAGCGGCGGGCTGCTGCAGGCCATCAGCAATGCGCTACTGCACAGCAGGGGCAAGGTGTGGGTCAGGATTCGGGCTCGCATGATGCCTCCGCTGTAAATCAGGGGGTGCCGTTGAGGACACTGAAGGTGCGTTTGATCTGGATTCCCGCCGGACCGAGCAATACCATCAGGAGGGTCGGAAAAATGCAGAAGATGAGGGGGAACAGCAGCTTCAGGCCGATCTTTGCGGCAGCCTCTTCGGCGATCACCCGGCGCTTGTTGCGCAGGTTGTCCGAATACACGCGCAAGGCATCGCCGATACTGGTGCCGAAACGCTCGGCCTGAATCAGCATGGCAACCACGGCGTCGACATCGTCCAGGCCGACTCGCAACGCAAAGTTACGCAAGGCTTTTTCCTTGCTGAAGCCGGCGCGCATTTCCATCTGCACCAGTTGCAGCTCCTGCGCCAGTATCACGCTCTTGATATGGATTTCGGATGCCACCTTGACCAGCCCGCGTTCCAGGCTCAGACCGGCCTCGACGCAGACAGTCAACAGATCCAGCGCATCCGGAATGCTTTCGAAGATTTCGCGTTTGCGGCGCTTGACGATACGGTGCAATACGACGTTCGGCAGGTAATAGCCACAGGTTGCCACGACCAAAAGCAGGAACAGGAATTTCGAGCCGGTTGCGCCAGACGCGAAAAAGAACAGCAAAAAACCGACGATGGCGGGCATCAGCAGTGCGAGCACGGTCTTGGATGCGAAGTACAAGGTCGGCGCCGCCGGGTTGCGCCAGCCGGCACTGATGAAACGGGTGCGCAGCGCGGATTCCGTCCAGCCCTCTTCCGGTACCGAAAGCTTGGTCAGCGGCCGTACGACACGCGCAACCCGTTCGGTCCAGCTACTGCGGTCCGCATGGACATCCTGCGAACTGCCCATGGCACCGAACAGGCGCGTCCTCAGGGCCTCCGGGGCAAACAGCATCATGCCCAGTCCTACGAGGCTGCAGACGATCACGAAAACGACGACCAGGAACAATAACTGCGGCGAAGTCATCATGCCTCCTCAAACACGGATACGGATTAACTTACGCAGCCAGACCACGCCAATGAAGATCATTCCTGCCGCGTAATAGAGCAGCTTGACACCGGCCGGATCGGTCCACAGCAACTGGATGTAATCGGGATTGACCAGGAGCATCATCCCGGCCACCGCAAACGGCAGCAGGCCCAGAATCCACGCCGACATCCGGCCCTCTGCCGACAGCACGCGTACCTGCGCCACGAGCTTCAACCGGGCACGAATGATGTGGCTGATGTTCCCGAGAATTTCGGCCAGGTTGCCGCCGGTCTCGCGCTGGATCAGCACTGCGGTGATCAGGTAGCGCAGGTCGGTCAGCGGAATGCGCGCGGCCATGTTGTGCAATGCTTCGCTCATCGACACGCCGTAATTGATCTCCTCGCGCACGATCCGGAACTCGCTGCTGAGCGGCTCGGACAATTCGTTGCTGACGATCTGCAGCACATTCGTGAAGGAGTGGCCGGCGCGCAGCGCGCGCGCAATAAAATCGGCCGCGTCAGGCAACTGTTGCTCGATGCGCACCAGGCGCCGCGCGCGCGCGCGCCGCACCAAGATCAGGGGGATGAGCGAAAACAGCAATGCCACGGCGATACGTATGCCCAGCGGCATCGACCAGTTTGCGAGCAGGAAGAAGCCTGCCAGCAGCGCAGTGCCTGACCACAGCAGGAAGGTCTCCACCGACCACTTCATGCCTCCCTGCACCATCAACTGGTCGATATGATGCGCAATGAAGACCCGGTGCAGCAGGCGATCGGCGATGTCATAGCGGCTGAACCGGCGCTGCTTGAGGATCGAGATGCGTTCCGCGTTGCGGCCAGGGGTCCCGGACATCAGTTGAAGACGCCGCGTCACACGCTGCGCTGCGGCGCCGTGGGTACTCACCCACCACAAATAAAAGCCTTCGATGCCCAGAATCACCGCAGCAAACAGGAAGACAACGAAACCGTAGAACAGAATGTCCATGGGCGACTCCGGTCCGGCTCAGGTAAAGATACGGTCGGGGTCGAACGTGTCCTCGGGCACGGGCGCGCCGAACATCCTGAGGCGTTCGGCAAAGCGCGGACGGACGCCGGTAGCGCAGAAGTGGCCCAGCACCTTGCCGTCGGCATCGATGCCGGTCTGCTCGAAACGGAAGATCTCCTGCATCGAAATGATGTCGCCTTCCATGCCGGTGATCTCCTGCATGCTCACGACCTTGCGGGTGCCGTCGGTGAGGCGCGAGGCCTGCAGGATCACGGTAATGGCCGAGCAGATCTGCTGACGGATCGCACGCGGCGTCAAGCTCACCCCGGCCATGCCGACCATGTTTTCCAGGCGCGACAGGGCGTCGCGCGGGGTGTTCGCGTGGATCGTCGCCAGCGAGCCTTCGTGACCGGTGTTCATCGCCTGCAGCATGTCCAGCGCTTCAGCGCCGCGCACCTCGCCCAGGATGATACGGTCGGGGCGCATCCGCAGCGAGTTGCGCACCAGGGCGCGCTGTGTCACTTCGCCCTTGCCTTCGATGTTCGGCGGGCGGGTCTCGAGGCGCACCACGTGCGGCTGGCGCAGCTGCAGTTCGGCGGCGTCCTCGATCGTCACGATCCGCTCGTTGCCCGGGATGAAGCCGGAAATCAGGTTCAGCATGGTGGTCTTGCCGCTGCCGGTACCGCCCGAGATCAGGATGTTGACCTTGGCCATGCCCAGGCTTTCCAGCACCTTGAGCATCGGTGGCGTGACGCTCTTGTAATCGAGCAGGTTCTGCACCGTCAGCGGGGTGGCGCCGAAGCGGCGGATCGATACCAGCGGGCCGTCGACCGCGAGCGGTGGGATGATCGCGTTGACGCGCGAACCGTCGGGCAGGCGCGCATCGACCATCGGGCTCGACTCATCGACGCGGCGGCCGACGCGCGAGACGATCTTCTCGATGATCTTCATCAGATGCGCGTTGTCGTGGAAAGCCACGTCGGTCAGCTCGAGGCGCCCGCGCCGTTCGACATAGACCTTGTTGTAGGTATTGACCAGGATGTCCGAGACGCTGGGATCGTTCAGCAGGGGTTCGAGCGGCCCGAAGCCCAGCATCTCGTGCTGGATGTCCAGTACCAGGTGATGGCGCTCCTGCTGGTTCAGCACGATGCGCTCTTCCTCGATGATGCGCTGGACCAGCAGCGCCAGCTCGTGCTTGAACTGCTCGCTGGTCAGGCGCTTCAAGCGCTCCAGGTCGATCCGGTCGAGGATCATCTGGTGCATCGACTTCTTCAGCTCCTGGTAGGCTTGTTGCGCCACCTCCGGCAAGGCCTGGTACTGGCGCTCCTCGTCGGTTCCGGACAAACGTTCGCGCAGAGACATGAGTTCGGCTCCTTGAAATTCAGTTATCGCCTTCGCCGCGTCCAAACAGGCGGTCGAACAGGCCTTTGGTCTCGGTCACGCGGCGGGCGGTTATCAGCTCGACCAGGTCGGCCAGGCTGCGCGCAGCAGCGCTGCCACGTGCCAGTTGCAGCACGGGGATGCCCTGGTTGACCGAATCGGTGACGGCCACGTAGTCGTTGGGGACGGTGTGCAGTACCTCGGCACCGAGTGCCGCGTGCAGGTCCTGCAGGCGCAGGCGGCCACCTTTCTCGTACCGATTGACGATCAGCCGGATGTGATCGGTGACGTAGCCGAGCGAGCGGAATATGTCCAGCAGGCGGCGCGCGTCGCGGATATCGGGAAGCGCCAGCTGCAGTACCGGGTAAATCGCATCGGTGGCGTCGAGCGCACGCAGCGAAACGGCATCGATCTGCCGGCCGACGTCGAGCAAGATGTAATCGTAGTGCTGGCGCGCCACCCGCAGAATGATATCGATGTGTTCGGGCTTGGCTTCGATGCCCTGACCAGGATCGTCGGCCGCTGCCAGCACGCCGAATCCCGGTGTCACGTGCACCAGACAGGATTCCAGGAACGGACCATCGATGCGTGCAATCTGCTGACAGACGTCCGACAGCGTCATGGCCGGTTTCTGGTCCGACACGTACAGCGTCGCATCGCCGAACTGCCGGTGAAGGTCGATCAACAGCACCTTCTTGTCGGCCAGCGTGGCAAGCGCGTAGCCGAAATTCGTCGAGATGAAAGTCGCGCCACTGCCGCCCTTACAGGCGATGAAGGCGAAAATCTTGCCGTCGCGTGCCGATGCCACGCCGGCGCTGGCGGCGATACGGTCGATCGCTTCGTGTAACGCCCGATGCACTAGCGGCAGCTGCAGCACTTCGCGCACACCCGCGCGCATGGCGCGGATCAGCAGGTCCGGGTGGTGATTGTCGGTCAGCAGCATGAAATGCGCTGACGCGTAATGTCGGGTGAGACGCTCGAGCAGGTCGCCATCGGCGACATCGGCTTCGCTGGTGTCGACGATGACGAGACCGGGGGCCTCAGCGAGGGGGCGGTCGAGTGCATCGCGCAGGCTGACACGACTGGCTGCGACGTTCAACGGCGGCACGCGCGCCGCGCCTTGGGAGGCAATTTCGGCGTAGAGCTGGGTGTCGCGGCTGATCAGGAGGGCTTTCATCGGATTCCTCGGGCGGCATTGCGGCAGGTCCATGCCAGGTTCGGATAATGCGGTGCAGGACCAGGCCAACGGGCACCGCGTCATTTACCGCGGCTCACGGTAATCAGTGGCTGGTTGGCGGCTGGATCGCTTTCTTTGAACGAACGCTGGTAGCGCTCCTGGGCCGCGAGGGCGGCAGCACCATCCATGCCGTGCACCGGATTGGTGTTGGCCGCTGCCGCCGGGTCAATGACCTGGGCCGCCAGGTTGGCGCGCACCGATGTGCCGAAATGCTTGTTGAAGCGCGGGGTGCTACCGCATCCCTGCAGCAGGGCAGCCAGGATGATCGCGAGCAGAACTGGATGGCGTCGGATGAGCATGGTGTTCTCCTATTTCAGTTCGAAGCCACCGGCGCTGTGCGACACGCCCGAAGCCGGAGCTGGCGTCGACACTTCGGCAGTCGTGGTCCCGGGCGCCGCACCTTCGAGCCGGCCGCCGAGCATCAAGGCGCCGCGCGAGGGCACGCCCACCTTATCGGTCGGCAGTTGATACCCCGAACCCTGCAAGGGCTTGACGAGATGGGCAGTGATCACGAACACCAGTTCGGTACGGTCCTGCTGGAAATCCGTGCTGCGGAACAGCGCACCCAGCACCGGTACTTCGCTCAGCACCGGCACGCCCTTCAGGTTGGTGACGAGGTTGTTCTTGACCAGCCCGCCGATCACGAAGCTCTGGCCGTCGTACAGCTGGACGGTGGTGCTGGCGCGCCGCGTGGTCACGACCGGCAGGATCGCCGTGCCGGAGATGCCGGTGGCCGACAAACCGATGCCTTCGCGGGACAGTTCGGACACCTCGGGTGCCACGCGCAGGTTGATGCGCCCGCCCTTCAGCACGGTCGGCGTAAAACGCAGGCCGACGCCGAATTCCTTTTCTTCCAGCGACACACGGTTGTTATCCTGCGCCACCGGCACATAGAACTTGCCGCCAGCCAGGAAGGTGCCCTCCTGCCCACTGATCGCCATGACGTTGGGCTCGGCCAGCACGCGCACCAGACTGTCCTGCTTGTCGGCGGCAAGCGACAGACCGTTGCCATTGGTTTTGGTTGCCGACAGCGAGGCATGGGTTGCCCCCGACAGGAAGTTCGACAGCAGCGCCGCCCCCCAGCTGCCGGAACCGAAGCGCCAAGTGGTGCCTGCTTCCAGGCGCTCGAGCAGGCTCTTCGAAACCTCCGCGACTTTCACTTCCAGTTGCACCTGCTGCGGAGCGCTGACGCTCAGCAGGTTGACCACCCGAGCCCCCGGCCCGGCGGCACCTTCCGTGCCATTCTGGCCACCCGCCGTTTCCTTGTCCGGCGTCGGCAGCGCTCGCAGCGGCCGACGCACATAGGCGCTTGCCAGCTCAATCGCACGTGCCGCAGCTGCGGTGTCGCTTACAGTGCCGCTCAGGACCAGCGTGTCCCCGGCAGCCATGACCTTGATATCGCGTTCGTCCGGCAAGGCCGCGCTCAGCGTGGCCTGCAGCGGCGCAACATCCATCGACACCGTAATGTCGAGCATGCTGCACTGGCCGCTTCTGCCCTGTACGATCATGTTGGTGGAGCCGATATCGATGCCGGCGATGTACAGGGTATCGGGCGCGACCTGCAGCGCCTGTACCACCAGCGGATTGCCGACGCTGCGGTGCTGGACCGGCTCGGGCAGGCGCATCAGGTTCGATTTCCCGAGCTGCAGTACCAACTGGGCCGGTTTTGCCGCCGGGCCCTCGCAGCGCAGAGCCGTCTCGGCGCGCGGAGGCGCCGCCTGGCTCGGGCGATCGATAGTCTGGTTCTGTTTGGCGGCAAACGCGGGACCGCTGGCGGCGAGCGCCAGGCCGGCGGCCAGCAGGCAGCGGAACATCGGTGTATGCAGCAGACATCCGTTCATGGCATTACCCCGAGACAGGTTCAGAAGCACTCCTGCGTCATGCGCAGGCCATTGAGTACGGTGACGCAGTCGCGCTTGACCGGTGCGGCCACCTTCACCACCACCGGGACCGTGCGTGTCACGACCGGCTTGGGCGCGGGCTTGGGCGCCGGCGGCGTGGTTTCCGGCAGCAGGGTCAGCTTGGTCGCCCCCTCGGTGTTGGCAGACTGCGGATCGATCTGGTTGCGCAGCGCCAGCGACAGCGTGCCGACGCTGCGCGCCAGGTCGAGCTTTTCGGCCTGCTCCGGCGTGACTTCGAGCGTGACCGCATTGACCACCTTCGGCTTGGTTTCGTCACGATTGACTTCCTGGGCAACGGCGAGCACCAGGATCCGTTCCAGCACAATCTTGGAGATGCTCTGTTCGCGTACCACGGCCCCGGGCTGCGGATCCTTCTGGGTGCTGACGATGATATCGACGTAGTTGCCCGGCAGCGCAAAGCCGGCCACGCCGATGACATCGTTGACGCGCACCGTGATCGCGCGCTTGCCTTCGCTGATCAGGGCCGACAAGCCGCCCAGGGTGCCGTTCGGCGCCAGCTTGGCTTCGCTGACCGGTTCGCCCATCAAGAGATTCGTTTTCAGGACGCGCCCGCTGAGTTTTTGCGGGTCGGTAAACGCCTCCTTCGGCACACTGTCGGCCGGCCACTCGGCCAGCTTGAACATTTCCGGCGCAAGCCGCTGGCCGAGGCTGATGTCGGCGGCGGCGACAAGGATGCGTCCGTTGGCGTTGCCGGGCTGGCTCAGTAGCCAGCGCGACGCGAATACCACGGCGGCGAGGCCGAACAGGACCGCGACCGCCATCACGATCAAGGCACGCTTGTTCTTCATTCAGTCCTCCTGATTGCTGGCAATGAACATGCTGCGCCAGGCCTGCTCGAGCGCCGCAATGGTGAGGTGCGGTTCACGCCCCGCGAAGCCGGCAAAGTCGGCGATCCGATCGATCAGCTCGGCGGGGTAACAGGCCAGCAGCGCGCGCCCGGACTGGGCATGCAGCTGCTCGATCAGGTAGTCGGCAGCACTTTCGTCATAATCGATGCGCCGCATGCGGCACTGGCGGCGCAGCAGGGCACGGTAGGCACTGGGCGACCAGGCCCCGATGCCGACCTTGTAGCCGATGCGGCGCAGTGCGGCATCGTCGAATACCGCCTTCGGGTCCAGGTTGGTTGCGAACACCATGATCACGTCGAGCGGCATCGATTCGGTCTGGCCACCCTGCAGCGACAACTGGTCGACGCCGGTGCCGAGCGGGCCGATGAACCGGTTCAGCAGCTCAGCGGCAGGAATGCCCTGGCGCCCGACGTCGTCGAGTATCAGCAGGCCGTTGTTGGCCTGCAGATGCGGCGGCGCATGGTAGACGCCTTCGTCGGCGTCATAGCGCAGGTCGAGCATGTCACGTCCCAGTTCAGCACCGACATGCACCTGTGGGCGCTCACAGACGGTCCAGCGCGCATCGCAGCTGCGCCGGTCTTCCTGCTGGCGTGCCATGGGCGGCGGCGCCACGTGAACGGCAGGGTCGTACAAACGAATGACCTGGCGCCCGACCATCAACGCGTAGGGCACGGCGATCGGTTCGGGCAACAGGCGCCCGAGCTTGCGTGCCAACTGGGTCTTGCCGCTGCCGGATGGGCCATACAGCAGCAGCGAGCGGCGCGCATAGAGGGCGGCCCCCAGGATGTCGCGCGTGGCCGGTGCCAGTCCGTCCTCGCCCAGCGCCCCGGCGAGCCTGGCCGGCGTGATCCGCTCGGCATCTGCGTGGCGCAGTGCCTGGCGCTCGACCATCGCGCGATAGGAGGCCAGCGTCACCGGGGCCGGTCCCACGTAACGGCAACGCGCCAGCGCCTCGCCGGCACCGCGCTGGCCGATCGCGGTCAGCTGGTATTGCATGTCGATGTCGGATTCGCCACACCAGGCCACTTCCACCTGCTGTTCGGCGATCAAGGGGTTGAGCACCTCGCGCAGCACACTGATCGACAGGCGCAGTTTGCCTGCCAGTACCGCCAGTTGTGCCTTGCCGCTGGCCTGGATTGCCTTGAGCACCAGGTCGGTCACGAAGCGCGGCTCGAGGCCAGTGTCGCGCACGGTCTTGGCTTGGCGCGGCAGGATGGGCGCGATGTCCGGCCCAGCTGGCGGCATCGCTTCGGCGGCGCGCGGCGCCGTCGCGGTACTACCTGTCGATAGCGCTTCAATCATCGGAATCCCCTCAAAGCTGCATGTTTTCCGAAATGTGTCGGAATTGATTCTAGCGACCAGCCACCGGCCCACTCTTGCGTTTAGATAAAAGCGGGCTCAGCCTTAATGGCGGGTCAGGAATGCGATCGTACCGATCGCGATCGCCAGTCCATAAGGCATGGAACCTGCACTTTCGCGCCCAACCGGCGCTATTCCGGCTCCCGGAACCAGCGCCCCCGACAACATGCGTCCAAGGTTGCCCAGAACGAGGCGAAGACGGAGGCGTCCGCCCCACAGCACCATCAGCACGGCCATCACGCCGCCGGCACACCAGCTCAGGACGGCAACGACGAAGACATCCTCGGGACCGATGAACGCCCCGATCACGGCCATCATCTTGACGTCGCCGGCGGCCATGCCGCGCAGCAGATAGAACGGCAGGAAAAGCGCGAACCCGACTCCCATACCGCCGAGTGCGGTCAAAAAGGAGGCGCCGGGATGGGCGGACAGCAGGTGCAGCAACAAGGCGCTGGCCAATCCTGCCAGCAGCAACCGGTTCGGAATGCGGCGCGTCGCCAGATCGTTGACTGCGGCACTGGTGACCAGCAGAAGAAGGATCGTCTCAAGGTACTGCTCGATCGGCATGGCATCCTCCGAATAAAGACCGTCCAGCGAGGAGTCGGGCGGTTGCGGAGCTTAGGTAAACGATATGGCGCTCAGCTTGTTGGCGATCTTGTTGAAGATGGTCTTCACTTCCTCACCAAGGGTGCCGGCTGCGATGGCGAGGGCCACGCCAACCAGCGCGGCGATCAGGCCGTACTCGATCGCGGTCACGCCATCCTCGTCGGACAGGAATTTTTTGGCTGCGGAGATAAAAGTACTCATGAGATGCTCCTATGCTTGGTGCTGAAATGGAGCCGGACAGCAAACAACAGCTTTGGCTAGCAACTGCTGGTTCGGAATACGACACGCTGCCGGATCGTCGGCTGCAGCGATGCCGTGCAGAAGAAACAAGAAACGGGTACTACCAGACCGGCAACGCATTCTCAAAAAAAACCCTCCGGACCAGGGCCCGGAGGGTTGCAGCGATTACGTGAACGACACCGTACCCAGCTTGTTACCGATCTTGTTGAAGATGGTCTTCAGCTGTTCGCCAAGTCCGGTTGCTGCTGTCGCGATTGCCACGCCAACCAGTGCGGCGATGAGGCCGTACTCGATGGCGGTCACACCGTTCTCGTCAGCCATGAAGGTTTTGACTGCGGAGGTGAAAGTACTCATGACATGCTCCCATATGGTAGGTTAGTGACAACAACCACTGAACGGAGGCGCTAACTGCAACTGCTGCGCTTTTCACGACTGACTGCGTCGTGTTCCGTGTCAGTGAGTTCACTATAAAAGATGATGCCGTACGGCAAGTTGACTGCACGCAAGTTTTCCCAAGGGCATTATTTTTTGTCGAGCAGAATCATTCCGTCGCTGCTACTAGACGTACATCACGGGTATTCTTGAGGAAATAGCTTGAGCACAAAAAAAATTGCTTTTGCATAATTGCATAGAATACAAAAACCCTATATCCTGTTTCGCTTGCTCTTTGTGACATGCCAGATACCTGCGAACGCGACGGCGTCTGCTCCAAGCCGGCAGGTCGGTGGATTACATTGCTGAGAACGACATGGACTCGCTTCTGAAACACATGGTGGATATGACCGGCCACCGCGATCACGCGATGCTCGACATTTCCGTGATTTCGGCAGTGCAGGAACTGGCCGGCGCCGCGCAGACGCGCATCCTGAGCATTGCCACCGTGGCTGGACAGCAGTACCTGCGTTCCCGTGCATCGATCCAGGCCGGCGGCGAAGCGCGCCTGGAAGACGCCTACGACGGCGTTCTCGGAGAACCCCTGAGCCCGGAACTGGCGCGTTGCCTGGCCGAACACCGCCCCAGTGCGGAAGAAATCGGTGCCGACGGCTGCCGCATCCTGTGGTTACCCATCTGGTTCGGCGACCAGGCCTGCACCTGCCTGGAGCTGCGCAACGACCAGCCCTTCTGCAGCGATACCATCCATACCGTCGGCGGCATCGTCGGCGTCTACCGCAATTTCCAGAATCTGCTGGACTACAGCGAGCGCGACTCGCTGACCGGCCTGCTCAACCGCAAAACCTTCGACGACCAGCTGGCGCGCATGCTGCACAGCGCCCACGAGCAGGACCCGCGCCTGCCCGGCTCGGCAGAGCGGCGCCATGCCCATGGCCCGGAAAAACAGTGGCTGGCGGTGGTCGACGTCGACCACTTCAAGGCCGTCAACGACAAGTTCGGCCATTTGTACGGCGACGAAGTGCTGATCCTGATCGCCAATCTGCTGCAGTCTTCGTTCCGGGTCCAGGATCGGGTGTTCCGCTTCGGCGGCGAGGAATTCGTGGTGCTGCTGCGCTCCACTACGCTGGAAAACGCCTGGAAGATCATCGAGCGCTTCCGCACCAATGTCGAGAACCACGAGTTCCCGCAGGTGGGCCGGGTGACGGTCAGCGTGGGTTTCGTGAGCATCAGCGCCTTCGAATCGCCGGTGGTCACCCTGGGGCACGCCGACCAGGCGCTGTACTACGCCAAGAGCAATGGCCGCAACCAGGCCTGCCACTACGACGACCTGGTCTCGCACGGTGTGCTGCAGGCGGTGACCTCGAACGACACCGCCGAGTTTTTCTAGAAGCCCGGTTTACGACGCCAGCGCCATGAAGCGCATCGGGTCCACCTTCCACTTCTCGGGCGATTCGTGGCGCACGATCTTGTCGCCACCGCCGAAGCCGAGGCCGCGCGACAGGTCGACCGTCTCCGGCTTGATGTAGATCTGGCTCTTGGTGCTAAAGAACACGTTCACCTTCGGCGTGAGCAGGCTCGTCTCGTGCGGCTCGACCACCACGCCCAGGCGGCCGGATTCCAGCAGCACCAAGGTGCCGACCGGGTAGATGCCGACGCAGCGCATGAATTCCTGGGTCAGCGTCGGGTTGAAGTGGAACTTGCTCCACTCGTACATCTTGCGCAGCGCTTCCGCCGCCGGCATGCCCTTGTGGTAGCAGCGGTCGGCCGTGATCGCGTCGTAGACATCGACGATCGCCGCCATCTGCGCCAGCTCGCTGATCTGATCGGCGCCCTGGCGGTCCGGATAGCCGGTGCCGTCGCGCCGTTCGTGGTGGTGCAGCGTGATGTCGAGCGGGATCGCACCGATCTCCGGCGAGCGGCACAGGATGTCGTAGCCGTCCCTCGGGTGGCGGCGCACGATCTCGAACTCTTCGTCGGTCAGGCGGCCCGGCTTGTTCAGGATATGGTCCGGCACCAGCGCTTTACCGGTATCGTGCAGCAGGCCGCCGATGCCGGCCTGGTAGATGGTCTCGTCGTCCATCTTGCGCGAGCGGCAGAACGCGACCAGCAGCGTGCAGACGCTGACCGAATGCAGGAAGGTGTAATCGTCCTTGTTCTTGATGTACGACAGGCCCAGCAAGGCACTGGCGTTGCGCAGGATGGACGCCGTGATGTTCTCGACCACCGGCGACACCTTGTCCAGCTCCACCGCCTTGCCCAGGCGCGCATCCTGCATCACGGTCTTGACCAGGCCCGCGGCCTGGCGCCGGATCGCGACGGCGCGGTCGAATTCCTCGGCCAGCGTGGTACGCAGCGGCGCCACCGGTTTGGCCGCGATCGCCGCCACTTCCGCCTCCACCACCGCCGCCGCTTCCTCGACGGTCGGGGCGTCGTCCACGTCCAGACCCTTGCCGCAGTCGATGGTCACACCGCGGATACCGGCATTGCGCACTTTGCGGATTTCATCTTCGCTGGTGATCACGAAGCGGTTACGGACGAAAGGATGTTCCATCCAGCCGCAATCGAGGTCGTGGATGGCCATCCCCACTCGAAGCTGCGAGGAATCGATTTTCTTAAGCATGGGGATCAAACCGGGGTGTGTTAATCTCGCCGCGGAATCGGCGCGCTTTCAGTATAGCAACTGTTCAGCTAGCCTGTTGCCACGCGTAAATTTTCTTACCTTTTGTGTATCCTTAAAGATACAGCCATTACCCAATGGAATTGCGTCAGCTTCGCTACTTCGTCGCCATCGTCGATCACGGCTCGCTCTCGCGCGCGGCACTGGTGCTGCACGTGGCGCAGCCGGCGCTGACCCAGCAGCTGCGCCAGCTCGAGGACGAACTTGGCGCCCAACTGCTGCACCGCTCGGCCCAGGGCGTGGTCAGCACCGATGCCGGCAAGGTCTTTTACGAACATGCGCTGGCGATACTCAAGCAGGTGGCCGACGCCCAGGCAGCCGTCACCCAGTCGACCGAGCGGCCCTCCGGCAGCGTCACCCTCGGCCTGCCGCACAGCATCTCGGGTGCGCTGGCCTTGCCCCTGCTGACCGCGATCCGGCGGCGCTATCCTGAAATTACCCTGCAACTGACCGAGGAACTGACCGGCAACCTGGCCGAGCAGCTGCGTGCCGGCCGCGTCAACCTGGCCGTGCTGCTCGACGACGGCCAGCTGGCCAGCTTCGCCACCACCCCGCTGGTCGAGGAAGAACTGCGCTTCATCTGCCGTGCCGATGCGCCCTGGGGCGAAGGCCGCGACAGCCTCAGTCTGGCCGAAGCGCTGGAAGCGACCCTGATCCTGCCCGGCCTGCAGCACGGCGTGCGCCCGCGCATCGAAAGCACGGCGCGCGCCGCCGGCCTGCACACGCGCGACGTCATCGAAATCAACTCGATCGCGATCCTGAAATCGGCGATCCTGGCCGGCATGGGGGCGACCATCCTGCCGGTGGCTCCGGTGCAGGCCGAGGTCGAGCGCGGGGCGATGCGCGCCCTGTCCATCCACAGCCCTTCGATCGCGCGCACGGTGGCGCTGTGCACTTCGAAGAACATCCCGCTGACGAACGCGGCGGCCGCCGTCAGCCGCCTGGTGGCGCAGGTGGCGCAAGAGCTATGCGCCAGCGGTGCCTGGATTGGAGCAAGAGCGCTCAACGCCTGAGTTCCCGGTATTTGATTTGCATCAAGGATTTTGCCATTTGGCAAAGTTATCCTTCTAGCATGCAATAGAAAGATGTAGCACATGAATACCGGTTCTTCTCCCGCCAGAGCGCCTCGTGAACGCCTGGCGCTGACGCTTTTCGTCACCATTGCCCTCAAGTGTCTGATCTTGTACGGCATCTGGCACGCCTTCTTCTCGCATCCGCAAACCAGGCACATGTTGCTGCCGGCGGCGCAGGTGGAACGCCACCTGTTCTCCGCGCCTGCGCGTCCCGATTTCTCCAACAAATAAAACAGGTTCACCATGCCTCCGCTCGACGACGTCGTAGCCCTGTCACGGCTACAGTTCGCAGCCACCGCGCTGTATCACTTCCTTTTCGTTCCACTCACCCTGGGCCTGGCCTGGATCCTGGTGATCATGGAGTCGGTCTACGTCATGACCGGGCGCCAGATTTACAAGGACATGACCCAATTCTGGGGCAAGCTGTTCGGCATTAACTTCGCGATGGGAGTCACGACCGGCATCACCATGGAATTCCAGTTCGGCACCAACTGGGCCTATTACTCGCACTACGTGGGCGACATCTTTGGCGCGCCGCTGGCGATCGAAGGCCTGATGGCCTTCTTCCTCGAGTCGACCATGGTCGGCCTGTTCTTTCTCGGCTGGGATCGTCTGTCGAAACGCAAGCACCTGTTCGTGACCTTCTGCGTGGCGCTCGGGTCGAGCCTGTCGGCGCTGTGGATCCTGATCGCCAACGGTTGGATGAACCACCCGGTCGGCGCCGAATTCAACTTCGACACCATGCGCATGGAGCTGGTCTCGATCGGTGAAGTCATCTTCAATCCGGTGGCGCAGGTGAAGTTCGTGCACACTGCGGCTGCCGGCTACGTGACCGCTTCGATGTTCGTGCTGGGCATCTCGGCGCTGTACCTGCTCAAGGCGCGCGACGTGCAGTTCGCGCTGCGCTCGTTTGCGATCGCCGCCGCGTTCGGCCTGGCATCCACCTTGTCGGTGATCGTGCTGGGCGACGAATCCGGCTACACGGCCGGCGAGGTCAACAGGGTGAAGCTTGCCGCCATCGAGGCGGCCTGGGAGAGCGAACCGGCGCCGGCGGGTCTGACCCTGTTCGGGCTGCCGGACGATGCGGCGCAGAAGACGCATTACGAGGTGAAAATCCCTTACGTGCTGGGCCTGATCGCGACCCGTTCCACCGATGGCATGGTGACTGGCATCAAGGAACTGCGTCTTGAAAACGAAGCCCGCATCCGCAAGGGCATGCAGGCCTATGCCGCCCTGCTGCGCCTGAAGGGTGGCGACAAATCGGCCGCAGCAAAGGCCGCCTTCGATGCGCTCAAGGGCGACCTCGGCTATGGCCTGCTGCTGAAGAAATACACACCGAACGTGGTCGACGCCAGCGAAGCGCAAATCAAACTGGCCGCCGCCGACACCATTCCGAAAGTGGCGCCGCTGTTCTGGTCCTTCCGCGGCATGGTCTTCCTCGGCTTCCTGTTCCTGTTCATCTTCGCCGCCGCGGTCTATTACATGGTTCGCCGCAAGCTCGCGCCTCAGCGCTGGCTGCTCAAGCTGTGCGTGATCGCGATCCCGCTGCCCTGGGTTGCCGCCGAACTCGGCTGGGTGGTGGCGGAATACGGCCGCCAGCCCTGGACCATCGCCGGCGTGCTGCCGACCCACCTGTCGGCCTCCAGCCTGACACCGGGCAGCCTGTGGTTCAGCCTGATCGGCTTCGTCGGTTTCTACACTCTGCTGCTGGTCATCGAGATGGGCCTGATGATCAAGTATGCCAGGCTGGGCCCGGCGAGCCTCCACACCGGCCGCTACCACGGCGAACTCAAGGGCGCAACACCGGCCCACCCTGCCGACGACCAGATCGCCGCCTGACCTGACCGAGGAACCAACATGCTGTTCGACTACGAAACCTATAAACTCATCTGGTGGTGCTTCGTCGGCGTGCTGCTGGTCGGCTTTGCGCTGACCGACGGCTTCGACTTCGGCGTGGGCGTCGCCCTGCCCTTCGTCGGCCGCACCGATACCGAGCGCCGCGTCGTCATCAACACCATTGGCGCGACCTGGGAAGGCAATCAGACCTGGCTGGTCACCGCCGGTGGCGCCCTGTTCGCGGCCTGGCCGCTGGTGTATGCGGCGGCCTTCTCCGGCTTTTACATCGCCATGCTGCTGTGCCTGTTCGCGCTGTTCTTCCGGCCGGTCGGCTTCGACTACCGCAACAAGATCCAGGACCCGCGCTGGCGCAGCAGTTGGGACTGGGCGCTGTTCGCCGGCGGCCTGATCCCGCCCGTCATCTTCGGCGTCGCCTTCGGCAACCTGCTGCAGGGCGTGCCGTTCCGCTACGACGACATGCTGCGCCTGGAATACACGGGCAGCTTTTTTGAATTGCTGAACCCCTTCGGCCTGCTGTGCGGCGTGCTGTCGCTGGCCATGCTGTCGATGCACGGCGCCACCTACCTGCAGCAGAAGACCGAAGGCGCAGTGGCCGAACGCGCCCGTCGCATGGCCATGGGTGCGAGCCTGCTCACCGCTGCCCTGTTCGTCGTCGGTGGTATCTGGATCGCCATCGGCATCGAGGGTTACCGCATCGCCGCCATGCCGGATGCGAACAGCGTGTTCCTGCCGGCCGCCAAGACCGTCACCCGCGCCACCGGCGCCTGGATCGATAATTTCGGCCGCTGGCCGCTGCTGTGGATCCTGCCCGCACTGGGGATCGCCGGTGCCCTGCTGGCCTGCGCCTGCAGCGCCGCACGCCGCAGCCTGCCCGCCTTCCTGTCCAGCGGCCTGTCGGTGACCGGCGTGGTGGTCACCGCAGGCAGCGCCATGTTCCCGTTCGTGATGCCATCCTCGCTGGCCCCGGGCCACAGCCTGACTGCCTGGGATGCCGTGTCGAGCCACCGTACCCTGTCCGTGATGTTCTGGGTCGTGCTCGTGATGCTGCCCATCGTGGTTGCCTACACCGGCTGGGTCTACCGCGTCATGCGTGGCAAGGTCACCAGCCAGCACATCGAAGACAACACCCACACCGCATACTGAGCCGCAGCACGCATACGAAAGGACAAACCATGTGGTATTTCTCGTGGATTCTCGGCCTGGGCTTTGCCCTGACCGTCGCCATCATCAACGCCATCTGGCTGGAAACCAACTACGCCTTCGGCCAGCGTGACGAAGACCGAACGGTCGCGCGCTTCAAGAACGCGCGCAGGAAGAAAAAGCGCTGAGCGCTGCCGGCCTGCCGTGACCAACGGCGGGCCATCATTTTTTCTTATACCCCCATCCCCATTCCGTATTTCCGTATACGTCAGCTTGTCTCTACACTGCCGGCCAAAGCTAAAAAAGCAGAATCCGGTCCGTTGCAGCCAGCGCCTACCCGGCGCGACGCCCGCCACGGTCCCACCTGAACACCATTTGGAGACATCATGCCTGACACCATCCTGGGCCAGGGCGCGCCTGCGTCCGCCACGCCTGCCTCCCCGTCCGTCCCCGTAGCGCTGAAAGACGTCAGCCTCGACGACAAGTACACGGCCACCGCCGGCAAGATCTTCCTGTCCGGGATCCAGGCGCTGGTGCGCCTGCCGATGATCCAGAAGATCCGCGACGAAGCCGTGGGCCTGAACACGGCCGGCTTCATTTCGGGCTACCGCGGTTCGCCGCTCGGCGGCCTGGATGAAAACCTGTGGAAGGCCAAGGGCCACCTGGAAGCGAAGAGCATCCAGTTCGTGCCGGGCGTGAACGAAGACCTGGCCGCGACCGCCGTCTGGGGCACCCAGACCGTCGACCTGATCGGCCCGGCCAAGCACGACGGCGTGTTCGCCATGTGGTACGCCAAGGGCCCGGGTGTGGACCGCTGCGGCGACGTCTTCAAACACATGAACCACGCCGGCACCGCGAAAAACGGCGGCGTGCTGCTGGTGGCCGGCGACGACCACGGCGCCTACTCCTCGACCCTGCCGCACCAGTCCGACCACATCTTCGCCGCCTGCATGATCCCGGTACTGTATCCGTCGAACGTGCAGGAATACCTGGATCTCGGCGTGCACGGCTGGGCGATGTCGCGTTACGCCGGCGTGGCCGTGGCCTTCAAGGCGCTGGCCGATACTGTCGAATCGAGCGCCTCGGTCGATGCCGATCCGTTCCGCGTCGACGTAAAAATCCCGCAGGACTTCGCGATGCCGGAAGGCGGCCTGAATACGCGTCTGTCCTCGGTGCCGCTGGGCCAGCAGGCGCGTACCCAGGAAGCGCTGATGCAGGACTACAAGATCTACGCCGCCCTCGCCTACGCGCGCGAAAACAAACTGAATCGCGTGACCATCGACAGCCCGGACGCCAAGCTCGGCATCATCGCCTCCGGCAAATCCTATGTCGACGTGCTGGAAGCGCTGGAAGAACTGGGCATCGACGAAGCGATGGCGGCCCAGGTCGGCCTGCGCCTGTACAAGGTCGCGATGATCTGGCCGCTGGAACCAGAAGGCGTGCGCGAATTCGCGCAGGGCCTGGAAGAGATCCTGGTGGTCGAAGAGAAGCGCCAGGTGGTCGAATACCAGCTCAAGGAACAGCTGTACAACTGGCGCGACGACGTCCGTCCGCACATCGTCGGCAAGTTCGACGACAAGGGCGAGTGGGTCGCGCCGCGCGGCGAGTGGCTGCTGCCGCCGAAAGCCGATTTCTCGGTGGCCCAGGTCGCGCGCGTGATCGCCGGCCGCATCGCGCACCTGAACCTGGAAGACCGTACGCGCGACCTGATCAAGGCGCGCCTGGCCTTCCTGGAAGCCAAGGACGCGGTGCTGATGAAGGCCGTCACGACGCCCTTCCGCCCGGCCTTCTACTGCTCCGGCTGCCCGCACAATACCTCGACCAAGGTGCCGGACGGTTCCTTCGCGCTGGCCGGCATCGGCTGCCACGTGATGGCGACCTCGATCTACCCGGAGATGAACAAGCTGACCACCCACATGGGCGGCGAAGGCACGCCCTGGATCGGCCAGGCGGCGTTCTCGAAAGTGCCGCACGTATTCCAGAACCTGGGCGACGGCACCTACTTCCACTCGGGCTATCTGGCCATTCGCGCGGCGATCGCGGCCAAGGTCAACATCACTTATAAAATCCTGTATAACGACGCGGTCGCGATGACCGGCGGCCAGCCGGTCGACGGCGTCACCTCGGTGCCGCTGATCGCCCAGCAGATGGCGGCCGAAGGCGTGAAACGCATCGCCCTCGTCACCGAAGATTTGTCGCGCTACGAAGATCGCTCGGCGCTGCCGGAACTGGTCACGATCCACGACCGCAAGCACATGGACGACATCCAGCGCGAGCTGCGCGAACTGCCGGGCGTGACGGTCCTGATCTACGACCAGACCTGCGCCGCCGAAAAGCGCCGCCGTCGCAAGAAGGGCGAGTTCCCGGACGTGGCGAAACGGATGGTGATCAACGAAGCCGTTTGCGAAGGCTGCGGCGACTGCGGCGTGCAGTCGAACTGCGTCTCGATCCTGCCGAAGGAGACCGAATTCGGCCGCAAGCGCGCCATCGACCAGTCGTCCTGCAACAAAGATTACTCGTGCGCGAAGGGCTTCTGCCCGAGCTTCGTGACCGTCGAAGGCGGCACGCTCAAGAAGAACAAGGCTGGCGTCGCCAAGTCCAAGGATGAAGACGATGGCTGGGGCGCGCTGCCGGCGCCGCTGCTGCCCTCGATCGCTGCGCCCTACAACATCCTGATCAACGGCATCGGCGGCACCGGCGTGATCACCGTCGGCGCGCTGATGGGCATGGCCGCCCACCTGGAAGGCAAAGGCGCCTCGGTGCTGGACATGACCGGCATGAGCCAGAAGAACGGTTCCGTCACCTCGCACGTCAAGATCGCGGAAACGCCGGAGCGCCTGCGCGCCCAGCGCATCGCCACCGGCGAAGCGGACCTGGTGCTGGGCTGCGACATGCTGACCGCCGGCGCCTCCGACGCCATCTCGAAGATGCGCCCGGGCCGCACCACGGTCGTGGTCAACCTGCACGAGCAGCCGACCGGCACCTTCGCCCAGCAGCGGGATTGGGAATTCCCGGCCGCGCAGGTGCGCTCGCTGATCGCCGAGGCGGTCGGCGGCGAATCGGGCGTCGACTTCATCGATGCCACCAAGCTGGCCACCGCGTTGATGGGCGACTCGATCGCCGCCAACCTGTTCATGATGGGCTACGCCTGGCAGAAGGGCCTGATTCCGCTGTCGGAAGCCGCGCTGCTGCGCGCCATCGAACTGAACGGCGTGGCCGTCGCGTCGAACAAGCGCAGCTTCCTGTGGGGCCGCCGCGCCGCCGTCGACCTCAAGCGCGTCGAAAAGACCGCCACGCCAACCCAAGCCATCGTCGTGCAGATGCCGCAGACCCTGGACAGCGTGATCAAGAAGCGTGTCGAGTTCCTGACCGGCTACCAGAATGCCGCCTACGCCGCGCAGTACACGGAACTGGTCGACAAGGTGCGCAAGCTCGAAACGGCCCATAACCTGGGCAACAAACTGTCGATGGCGGTGGCGAAATCCTACTTCAAGCTGATGGCCTACAAGGACGAGTACGAAGTGGCGCGCCTGTACACCGACGGCCGTTTCGTCGAGCAGCTTGCCGGGCAGTTCGAGGGCAAGTTCTCGGTGAAATTCAACCTGGCGCCGCCGCTGTTCGCGAAAAAGGATGCCAAGGGCCACCTGGTGAAAGCCGAATTCGGCTCCTGGATGTGGAGCGCTTTCAAACTGCTGGCCAAGCTGAAAGGCCTGCGTGGCGGCGCCTTCGACCTGTTCGGCTACACCGCCGAGCGCAAGATGGAGCGCGCCCTGATTGCCGAATATCGTGGGATGATCGAAGGCGTGCTGCGCTCGCTGGACGCAGACAATTACGCGACGGCGGTCGAGCTGGCTGCGCTGCCGGAACAGATCCGCGGCTTCGGCCACGTGAAGGAAAAGGCGGTGGCCGAGTACCGTGCACGTGTCGAGGAACTGCTGAGCGGCAACGTCAAGAAGCGCGCTGCCTGATTATCCGATTCGTCATTCCCGCGAAAGCGGGAATCCATGCTGAGCTGCCGAAGTCGAATACGCAGCAATACTGCGCAGTTATCGATTCCTAATGCTCAGTATGGGTCCCCGCCTACGCGGGGACGACGTGTTCTGCATTCTTGACGTTTACGTTAACGTCATATACCGTACCAAGAACTCCTGTTCGCTTCCGCAATCTCAAGGAACACCATGAACGACATCACCCCCGCCGCCAGGCTCGAGCTGCCTACGCCGCCGCAACTGGCCAATAAAGTGCGCTTCGTGACCGCAGCCTCGCTGTTCGACGGCCATGACGCCTCGATCAACATCATGCGCCGCATCCTGCAGTCGAACGGCGCCGAGGTCGTGCACCTGGGCCACAACCGCTCGGTCGACGAAGTCGTCACCGCGGCCCTGGCCGAAGACGTGCAAGGCATCGCCATCTCCAGCTACCAGGGCGGCCACGTCGAATATTTCAAGTACATGATCGACCTGCTGCGCCAGCGCGGCGGTGCCCATATCAAGGTGTTCGGCGGCGGCGGCGGCGTGATCGTGCCGAGCGAAATCGAAGAACTGCATGCCTACGGCGTGACCCGCATCTTCAGCCCGGAAGACGGCCAGCGCATGGGCCTGGTCGGCATGATCCGCTCGATGCTGGAAGCCTGCGACATCGACCTCTCGACCTATTCCCCGACTTCGCTGGAGCCGCTGACCACCGGCGACATCGCGCAGCGCCACCGTCCGCTGGCCCAGCTGATCACGGCACTCGAAAACGGTAAAGCCGCCGCCGAACTGCGCAAGCAGATCGTCGACGCTGCCGAAGGTTTGCCGGTGCCGGTCCTCGGCATCACCGGCACCGGCGGCGCCGGCAAATCCTCGCTGACCGATGAACTGATCCGCCGTATCCGCCTGGACCAGAACGACCGCATCAACATCGCCGTGGTGTCGATCGACCCGTCGCGCCGCAAGTCGGGCGGCGCCCTGCTGGGCGACCGCATCCGCATGAACGCGATCAATCCGTGGAACGGCCAGGCGCGCGTGTTCATGCGCTCGCTGGCCACGCGCGAAGCCGGTTCCGAAATCTCGCAGGCGCTGCCGGAAGTGATCGCCGCCTGCAAAGTGGCCGGCTTCGATCTGGTGATCGTCGAAACATCGGGCATCGGCCAGGGCGACGCCGCGATCGTCCCGCACGTCGACCTGTCGATGTACGTGATGACGCCGGAATTCGGCGCCGCGTCCCAGCTCGAGAAGATCGACATGCTGGACTTCGCCGACTTCATCGCGATCAATAAATTCGACCGCAAGGGCGCCCAGGATGCGCTGCGCGACGTCGCCAAGCAGTACCAGCGCAACCGCGAACTGTGGTCGCAGAGCCCGGACCAGATGCCGGTGTTCGGCACCCAGGCATCGCGCTTCAACGACGACGGCGTGACCGCCCTCTACCTCGGCCTGCTGCCGGCGCTGGCGAAGCTCGGCCTGAAAACGGAAGCGCCGAAGCTGGCGCAGCCGGCCCAGAAATACTCGAGCGGCAAGAACGTGATCGTTCCGCCTGCGCGTACCCGCTACCTGGCCGAAATCGCCGACACCGTGCGCGGCTACCACCGCAACGTGTCCAGGCAGGTGAAGCTGGCGCGCGAACGCCAGCAGCTCCTTGAGACCAAGCGCATGCTGGCGGCCGCCAACCGTGAAGTCGTGCTGGACGACCTGATCACCGAACGTGACGGCGCCATGGACGCCGGCGCGCGCAAGCTGCTGGCCATGTGGCCGGATATGCAGGCGGCCTACGCCGGCGACGATTACGTCGTCAAAATCCGCGACAAGGAAATCCGCACCAAGCTGGTACAGACCACGCTGTCCGGCACCAAGATCCGCAAGGTCGCGCTGCCGAAGTACGAAGACCACGGCGAAGTGCTGCGCTTCCTGATGCTGGAAAACGTGCCGGGCTCCTTCCCGTTCACGGCCGGCGTGTTCGCGTTCAAGCGTGAAGGCGAAGACCCGACCCGCATGTTTGCCGGCGAAGGCGATGCCTTCCGCACCAACAAGCGCTTCAAGCTGGTCTCGACCGGCATGGACGCGAAACGCCTGTCGACCGCCTTCGACTCCGTCACGCTGTACGGCGCCGACCCGGCCCTGCGTCCCGACATCTACGGCAAGGTCGGCAACTCCGGCGTGTCGATCGCGACCCTGGACGATATGAAGGTGCTGTACGACGGCTTCGATTTATGCAGCCCGTCGACGTCCGTGTCGATGACCATCAACGGCCCGGCCCCGACCATCCTGGCGATGTTCATGAACACCGCCATCGACCAGCAGATCGACAAGTTCGTGGCGGACAACGGCCGCCAGCCGACCGACGACGAAGCCGCCAAGATCAAGGAATGGGTGCTGGCCAACGTGCGCGGCACCGTGCAGGCCGACATCCTGAAGGAAGACCAGGGCCAGAACACCTGCATCTTCTCGACCGAGTTCTCGCTGAAGGTGATGGGCGACATCCAGGAGTATTTCGTGCACCACCAGGTCCGCAATTTCTACTCGGTGTCGATCTCGGGCTACCACATCGCCGAAGCCGGTGCGAACCCGATCTCGCAGCTGGCCTTCACGCTGTCGAACGGCTTTACGTTTGTCGAGGCCTATCTGGCGCGCGGCATGCACATCGACGACTTCGCACCGAACCTGTCCTTCTTCTTCTCGAACGGCATGGACCCGGAATACACGGTGCTGGGCCGCGTGGCGCGCCGCATCTGGGCGGTGGCGATGCGCGACAAGTACGGCGCCAACGACCGTTCGCAAAAGCTCAAGTATCACGTGCAGACCTCGGGCCGCTCGCTGCACGCGCAGGAGATCGACTTCAACGATATCCGCACCACGCTGCAGGCGCTGATCGCGATCTACGACAACTGCAACTCGCTGCACACCAACGCCTACGATGAAGCGATCACCACGCCGACCGACGAATCGGTGCGGCGCGCGCTGGCGATCCAGCTGATCATCAACCGCGAATGGGGCCTGGCCAAGAACGAGAACCCGAACCAGGGCTCGTACATCATGGAAGAGCTGACCGACCTGGTCGAGGAAGCCGTGCTGCAGGAGTTCGAACGCATCGCCGAACGCGGCGGCGTGCTGGGCGCGATGGAGACCGGCTACCAGCGCGGCAAGATCCAGGAAGAGTCGATGCTGTACGAGCACAAGAAGCACGACGGCTCGTTGCCGATCATCGGCGTGAACACCTTCCGCAATCCGAAGGGCGAAGGCGCGCCGGCCACCATCGAGCTGGCCCGTTCCACCGACGACGAAAAGCAGTCGCAGCTGACGCGCCTGGAAGCCTTCCACCAGCGCCACGCCGCTGAAGCCCCGGCGCTTCTCGCCGCGCTGCAGCAGGCCGCGATCGACAACGAGAACGTGTTCGCGCGCCTGATGGACGCCGTGCGCGTCTGCTCGCTGGGCCAGATCACGACCGCGCTGTTCGAGGTTGGCGGGCAGTATCGCCGCAATATGTAAGCCACAGCAGTCAAGGCGGACCCAACGCCGCCTTAATCCCCATCAAACCGGGGTCAGACACCGATTTTTGGAAATATCGCCGCAGATATTGCCAATTTTCGGTGTCTGACCCCGGTTTGTGTTTGCTCAATCCCGTGGGCGGTCCCGTTGCCCCTGCCCTAGAATGGTTCCAGGACCACCACGGAGCCATGCATGCCGATCAAGCCAGAACACCTTGCCGCCCTGATGCGGGAAGTCGAGCAGGAAGATCCCATCGATTTCGCCGATCTGCCCTTCCCCGAGGACGATCTGCGCGAGCTGGTCGCCAACCATCTGTGCGAGATGGCGGCGTCGATGGAAAAGTTCAGTACCGAGGACCGCCTGATGACCTTGCTGGCGGTGTCGGCCAAGCTGGTCCTCGAAAACCTGGTGCTGCACGTGCAGCTGCTGCGCCGCCACGGCATCCCCGCCGGCGAAAATGTGGAGGCGCTGCTGAGCCGCCTGCGCAACAACGACAACAAGTAAACGAGGCACCCAAACCACAAAGTCGTTTGATTATGCACAATTGCCTATTGTGTTAATGGCAGGCAGATTTCTTCGGGTATGATTGACTTTCGCTAATTTCTGTGCAGACAGGTTTGTTTGCACCGGCCGATTTTTTGAGGAAACCATGCCGCGTAAAGTCAACAAGGGAGCGCTCCGGATCGCTCTCGTCACTGGCGCCATCATCGCCAGCGCCGTCCTGGGCGGCTGCAACCGCAGCAAGCCAACCGAACAGCTCCTGGCAGATGCCAAGCAATACCAGCAAAAGGGCGAAACCAAGGCGGCAATGATCGAGCTGAAGAACGCCGTCGCCAACAGCCCGGAGAACGGCGAAGCACGACTGGCGTTGGGTATTTTGCATGCCGATACCGGCGATTTTGTGTCTGCAGAGAAAGAATTGCGCAAGGCGTTGTCGCTCGGCATCGACAAGAGCCGTGCGCTGCCGGCGCTGGCGCGCTCGCTGGAACAGCAGGGCAAGTTCAAGGAAGTGCTGGACACCGCCACGCCCGAAGCTTCCGCCAACTCGGCCGAACTGCTGACCCTGCGCGGCAATGCCTATCTCGACATGAACGATGCCGAGAAGGCCAAGGAAGCCTATGAGCAGGCAGTCAAGCTGCAACCGGACAATGGCACCGTGCTGATCGGCATGGCCCGACTGGCGCTGTACCAGAAGGACACCGCGGCAGCCGAGAGCTACGCCGACCAGGCCGTCAAGAAAGATCCGAAAAACGCCGACGCCTGGATGTTCAAGGGCGCCCTGGCACGCGGCGAAGGCAAGATGCCGGAAGCGCTGGCCGCCTTCACCCAGGCTTCGGTCATCAAGACCGACCATCGCACCGCGCGCATCGAAAAGGCGCTGGTCGAGATCAACCTGAAAAAGTTCGACGATGCCAAGGCCGACCTCGACGCGGCGCGCAAGCTCACGCCGGGCAGCCTGCAGCTGGCCTACACCCAGGCCTTGCTCGACTTCACCAAGGGACAGCACAAGGCGGCACTGGAATCCGTGCAAAAAGTGCTCAAGAGCGCACCCGAGCACATGCCGAGCATTCTGCTGGCCGGTGCGATCGAGTTGAACCTCGGTTCCTACCAGCAAGCGGAACAGCATCTGCAGCATTACCTGAATACCAATCCGGACAACACCTATGCGCGCAAGCTGCTGGCCCAGGCCCAGCTGCAGACCGCGCCGTCCGAGGCGCTGGCCACCCTGGCGCCGGCCCTGAAGAATACCTCCGACGACCCGCACCTGCTGGCGCTGGCCGGCGAAAGCTATCTGCGTACCCAGGACTTCGGCAACGCCACCAACTACCTCGAAAAAGCGACGGCGCTGGCGCCGAAGGTCGCGGCCCTGCACACCTCGCTCGGCATGTCCCGACTCAAGCAAGGCGACCAGGCCAAGGCCCTGAGCGAACTCGAACTCGGCGCATCGCTCGACACCAGTTCGCCGAAGGGCGGCATGGCGCTGGTGCAGGCCGAAATGGCGATGAAGAACTACGACAAGGCGCTGGCCGCGGCCCAGAACCTGGTCAAGCAGCAACCTGACAATGCGCAGGTGCACGCCCTGCTCGGCTCGGTCTATGTCGCCAAGCAGGACCCGGCCAATGCCCGCGCGGCTTTCGACAAGGCGCTCGTGATCGACCCGACCTTCTTCCCGGCCGCGGCCAACCTGGCCCAGCTCGACCTGAACGCCAAGAAGCCGGCCGACGCGGAAAGCCGCTTTACCGCCATCCTCAAAAAGGATCCGAAGAACATCAATGCGATGACGGCCCTGGCCGAACTGGCGAACCTGCAGGGCCAGCGCGACAAGGCCACGACCTGGCTCGAAAAGGCCAGCAGCGAGAACCCGAGTGCCGTTGCCCCGGGCATCCGCCTGGCCAACCATTATCTGCAGACCAAGCAGACGCCGAAGGCGCTGACCCTGGCGCGCAAGCTGCAGACCGAGAACCCGACCGATCCCAACCTGCTGAACCTGCTGGGCACCGTGCAACTGGCCAGCAACGACGCCACGGCGGCGGTCGAGACCTACAGCAAGCTGGTCAATGTGCAGCCGAAATCGCCCCAGGCCAAGTATCGCCTGGCCGGCGCGTATGCGACCGCCAAGCGTGAAGACCAGGCCGCTTCCGAGCTGAAGAAGGCCGTCGCCCTGCAGCCGGACTTCCTGCCGGCCCAGCTGGCACTGGCCGAACTGGCGATGCGCAAGAAGCAGCCGGACGACGCGCTGGCCATCGCGCGCACGCTGCAGAAGCAGGAGCGCAATGCCTCCGCCGGCCTGATGCTCGAAGCCGATCTGCTGCTGCTGCAGAAGAAGATCGAACAGGCCGTGCCGCTGTACCAGAAGGCCCAGGCGGCCCACCCGACCACCCAGGTGGCGCTGACCATTCACCGCCTGCAGAAGATGAGCGGCAAAGGGCAAAAGGCCGACCAGGAACTGGCGCAGTGGCTCAAGGACCACCCGAACGACGTGCAGGCGCTGATGTATTCGGCCGAGCAGAACCTGGCCAGCCAGCAGTACCAGCCGGCCGCCGCCCAGCTCGAGTACGTCCTGAAGCTGACGCCGAACAATGCGCTGGCGCTCAACAACCTGGCCTGGACCTACCAGCAGCTGAACAACCCGAAGGCGCTGGAAACGGCCGAGAAGGCGTACAGCATTGCGGGCAACAACCCGGCCGTGCAGGACACCCTGGGCAGCATCCTGATCGACAAGGGCGACAGCAAGCGTGCGGTCGAGCTGCTGCAGAAGGCAGTCGCCAGCCTGCCGGAAAACGGCGACATGCAATTGCACCTGGCCCAGGCCCAGGTCAAGAGCGGCGACAAGGCCAATGCCCGCAAGACCCTGGAAAAGTTGTCTGCTGCCAATAAGGGAGAGGCTTCGGCCAAAGCGAAGGCACTTTTAGCGCAAATGTGATATTTGACCGGCGGCGCAAGCCGCCGGTGTCACAAACGGTGACTTTTCCATCACATTTGTTGTTAAATATTCATTTCTTTGTAGAATCTTTACTGCCCTGGTGTTACGATTGTTAAAGAACCCGCGCGTATGCGCAAGATGATTATCGACGTCCTGCGGAGATCGAAGAATGAACAGTTTAACAACTGGCGAGGAATTGAAGAAAGTGTCCTCTGAACCTCAGGACGCACGTTACGATACGCCTCCCGAAGGGGCTGCCGAGCTCGACTGTGATACGATCACAGACGTGACTATTAACGAAAAATCATTCGGTATCCGAACCGCGGACACGGATGGGAGACGCAGCTCTGCGAATCTTCTCATCAACAAGATGTATGCGTGGCGCGGCTATTCGGGCACGCATCGTCTGGACGATGACCCGAACCGGATTACCCTTTCGGCATCCGACCACGGCGAAGTGGTCGGCACGGTCACGCTCGGCATCGACTCTCCGGTTGGCCTGCTAGCCGACGAAGTCTTCAAGGACGAAATCGACCGCTTCCGCGAACGCGGCGCCAAGGTCTGCGAGATCACCAAGCTCGCCTTCGACCCGAAAGTGCGCTCGAAGGCCGCGCTGGCCTCGCTGTTCCACGTGATGTTCATCTACGGCCGCCGGCTGCACAAGTGCACCGACGTGTTCATCGAAGTCAATCCGCGCCACCGCCGCTTCTACGAGACGATGCTCGGCTTTAAGCGCATGGGCGAACTGCGCATCAACCCGCGCGTCAACGCACCGGGCTGGCTGCTGTGGAACAGCCTGGATTATGTCCAGGAGCAGATCGAGCGTTACGGCGGCACCAGCGATGCCATCGAAAACGAGCGCTCCCTGTTCCCCTACTTCTTCTCCCAAAAGGAAGAAGAAGGTATCGCGCGCCGCCTCACCAACCTCGGCTGAGCCTGGCGCTCAGGCTTTCACCTGGGCCGGCAGCTTGCCGGCCTTTTCATTTCGCTCCAGGATCGGCACGATCAACCGGCGCATGAACAGGCCGATGCCGCCCCACATCGTAATGAACCACAGCGGCACGCCGCCCGGCGGATTGCCCGGATAGCCCCACTGGCCGCTGTGCACGCCCGTGTATTCGATCAGCGCCCCCAGCAGCACCATATAGCCGGCATAGGCCAGGTCCAGCGGTTCGTGGAACAGCACCAGCCCGACCAGCAACAGGACGCCCGTCACCATCAGCAGCGTATTGCCGTCGTGGATGGTCGCGAACGCGGCCGAATAGGCCAGCGCCAGCGCCCACACCACGGCGCGCCGGCCGCCAGGCGCCGGGCCGTTCAGCAGGCGCCGTGTGTGCAGCAGATAAAAGCCCCACATGAACAGTTCCCAGACCGGCTGCAGCAGCAGGTCCGGCTGCGCGAACTTGAAAATGCCCTGCTTCAGGGACGCCGCGTTCATCGCCGTGAAGAACACGCAGACGCAAACGTAGAAGATGGTCTCGACCTTGCTGAGCCGGCCGAAGGTCAGGGCCCACAGCACGAGCAGCGCGGCCAGTTTGCCGAGATTGGTCGGCACGAAAGCCAGGATCAGCATCACGGCCGGGACCTGGAGAAGAAGGCGGGTTCGCATATTCATTTGGAAAGTAAACAACAAGGACGCTGATGTTGTCAATCAGCAAAAGAAAAAGGCCTCCGAAGAGGCCTTTTCGTAAGCACGCCAGGAATTACTTGGCAGCTTTCTTCTCGCGGCGACGCAGGGCGGCACCCATGCCGACCATTGCCAGACCCATCAGCGACAGAGCGCCCGGTTCCGGCAGGGCGAATGCCTGGGCCGGATCGTCGATACGTGCGCCCAGGATGTTGTCGCCACTGTTCCACTTGTTGTTGTAGTTGTAGCTGTTCTTGAAGCGCAGATCGCGCAGACCGCCCAGCTGGGTCACGAACCAGTCGGAATCCAGCTGGTTGGCCCACAGACCGCCAGCGCTTTCCACGATCGAACCGTAGGAGTCAGCCTGGCCCGAGAAGCCGTTGCTGCTCGGAACCTGGTTACCAACGATGGTGTTGGTCGGGTTACCGATGTCCATGCCGGTATCGAACATGATACGGGCCAGGAACTGGCCTTCGGTGAAGCCGGTTGCGCAGTCAAAGCCGCAACGGACGCTCGGATCGATGTCGTTGTTCGAGACCGACGACTTGCTCATCGTCGACAGGTCACGCCAGTACAGGTCCAGGTAGCCGCCGGTGGCCGGGAACGGGTTGGTCGGCGATGCTGCGCCTTGGCGGATGTCGTAGAACATACCGGTGATCTGGCCGCCCTGGCCGTTGACGTAGAAAATGTCGCCGTTCGGATCCACCGCGTCATGCGGGGTGTTCACGTCGCCCTTTTCGGCGGTCGAGACGATGATCACGCCCCAGTTGATTTCCTGGCTGCCAGCGTAGGTGGTGGCGCCGTTGATGGCGATTTGTTCTTGACCCGAGAACTTCAGGTAGACCGGACCGGCCGGCAGGGTGGACGGTGCAGCGGCAGCGAAAGCGCTCATGCTCATGACGGTGCCGGCGGCGAATGCGAGTAACTTCTTCATGTTCTCTCCAATATTTGGAATTCAATTGATGATTAACGACAGCACAGGTATATAAGCAACCTGCGTGCCAGCTTGAAGAAGTACCTTATAAGTCACTGATCTTGAAGCGAATTATTATTAGGAAATTAAGATTATGGCGTATGGGCATTCCTCAGTTAACAGAATTTGTAAAATAAGCCGACAGTGCGCCAGTTAACACAACGGCTGAGCACTGCGCTTACTACACGTGATAGCGTCCCGGCGCCAGCAAATCATGCGGATCGAATTCCCGGCGCAGGCGCGCGTGCAGGCGCGCCGAATCGTCCAGCCAACCCTGCAATTCGGGCATGGCATCCACGGCCAGACGATAAGGGAACCAGCCGCGCTCGCGGCCGGCGGCGATCAGCTCGCGGTAACAGGCCTGGGCGGCGGCCACCGCGGCTGGAGAATTGCGGTCGAACAACAGCGGCACCGTGCTGTCGAATAATTTGTCACTCAGCGACGTGAAGGTCAGCAAGGGCTCGATGCCGTGGCGGCGGGTGATTTCCCGCACCGTCTGCACATAGGCGCGCGCGCCGGCGCCGCGCATCGGCACCAGCGGCGCGTACCAGATCAGGCCGCAACCATCGCGAGCCGGATCGCGCGGCCCGTCGCCATGCGGCTGCGGATTGCGCCAGTAGGCCAGCGGCAAGGCGGTCTCGTTCGGACGCCCCAGCACCAGTTCCATCGAACTGGCCAGCGTCGACGCGGTGCTCGACAGGCGGCGCCCGGCCGGCCCCGGAATCCAGCGCGACAGTTTTAACAAGGTATTCGCATTGTCCTGGCTCAGGAACAGCAGGCGGCTGGCAACGCCTTTCAGCTCGGCCCGGATTTCCTTCTGCGCCGCCTTGACCATGCGCGCGGTGCCGTACAGGGTGCCGAAGCCGGTCCACGGCAGGATCTGGTACTGGCCGCCCAGCGCTTCGATGACGTCCGGCGGGATCAGGCCGTCGGCCCCGACCTGGCTGGCCGGATACGGCGCCGACATGGCCAGCACGCGGTGCCGGTTCATCAGGTTCAGGCCGCCGACCGTGCCCGGCAGCCGGCCGAGAATGGTACGGATCTTCTCGATCGCCGGCTCGAGCAGGCTGTCGTCTTTCAGGCTGAACAGGCAGACTTTCACCTTCTCCGGCCGGCGCGCCAGCATGATGCTCATGCGCGTGACGATGCCCAGGCCGCTCTGGGTGAACAGGCCGCTGGCATACGGACCGATGCCCCATTTGAACAGGCGTGCGATGTCTTCCCCGCCCGCTTCGCGCATGGCCGAGCGGTACAGGCTGCCGTCCGCCAGCACCGCTTCGAGGTCCGTCACCGCGGCGAAGTGGTCGGTGATCGGCGTGACGCCATAGCCGCGTTCGAGTGCATTGCCGAGCAGGCTGCAGTGCGGACCGGCGCCGGTGGTCGGCACCATGAAGGGCAGATCGTTCTTTGCCAGGAATTCGGCCAGCATGCCTTGCGTGACACCCGGCTCGAGCGTGACCACGCCCATTTCCCGATCAAAGTGCAGGATCGCGCGCAGTTGCGACAGGTCGATGATGACGCAGCCGTCGCGCGCCGCCAGCGCCGTGCCGTAGCCCCAGTTGTTGCCGGTGCTGATCGGGTGTACGGGAATGCGGAAGCGCTGGGCGATGCGCATGACTTCCGGCAGCAGCTTGCTGTCGCGGATGCGCAGCGCGGCCGGCAGCCGGCGCGCCGCGCCGGTGGTGTCCGCGCCCCAGGCTTTGACGGCTGCGTCGCCCTGCAGCACATTGTCCGGGCCGAGCAGGGCCTGCCAGGCGTCGATGGCCGGCGCCAGTTGGTTGGTGGTGTCTTGCATGGATCAGGGAATCGAAAACAAAAGGTCAGGAATCGGGATGCTTCAGCTTCAGGTTCAGTTGCTCGATCAGTTCGCTTGCCGCGCTGACGATCTGGCCGGGTTCGAAACCGGCTTTCGTCATTTCCTTGAAAAACGAGCGGGCAAGGATCTTCGCCGCGTCTTCCGGGTTGCGGTAGGCCAGGCGCACCTTGTCCTGGACCTGGTCGCGCGCTTCCTGTAGCAATGCCAATTGGGAAAAGCGCGAATCCAGTAAGCGTTGCAATTGTTGCACCTGGATCGACTTGCCGACAAAAAGCGCCATTATATTCAGCAATTGCAGGTCGCTCTGGCTGAAGGCGGGACCGTCCTTGGCGCACGCGACATTGATGACGCCGACGATCTTGCCGTCGATGCGCAAAGGTGCGCACATCAGGCTGCAGCCGATGCCTTCGCGTCCCTGGGCCAGGCCCGCCAGCTCGGAGCGGGCGATGTCTTCGACCAGCAGCGCTTCGCCGCTCGCCAGCACCTGGCCGGCGATGCCTTCACCCTGCCCCACCGAGCCGGTCAGCGCCGCATCCGGCAGGTTGCCGGCGCGGGCCAGGACCGTCATGCGCAGCTGCCCCGGCGCACCGCTGTTGAGCAGCATGATCGAGCAGCTGCCGGCGCCCAGCAGTTGCGCGGCCAGCGCCGCCTGATGCTGCAGGCAATCGTCGAGACTGCCTTCCGCCAGGAAGTGCTGCAGATCCTGGAGCCTTACCCACTTGTTCTCTTCGCTTCCCATGTCGTCCTCGCATCAGAAATGGTTGCCGATCAATAATTTTTTTATATTATCAGTGCACTGGCTTTGCGTCAGGAGAAAGGAAGGCTTTGTGGAATAAATGGCGCGTCAGCATGAAGAAGGGCATGCGCAGCCAATTGCCGCGGATATACAACATGCCGTGGGCCAGTGGTGCGAAGGCATCGGCGCAGCTGGGGTGCGCGGGCAGCAGTGCGCGCAGGAACAGGCTGTCCATCAATGCGCGCAATGGCTGTGCCGGCCCTTCCGCCGCGGTCGCGCGCAAGACCGCATCCGGTATCGGCGTACCGAGCAGGCGGCGGCAGTAGCGCAGCGCATAGAACAGCGGTCGCCCCAGTTCCAGCGCGCGCGCGCGCGCCGGCAAGCCATCCCAGAAGCCATCCTGCCTGCCGAACTCCAGCAGCAAACGGTGCAGGTCGAACAGGTTGCGCGTGCCATGCGAAAACTCGCCTTCCGAGAACAGGTGCACCGCACAGTGCAGCACCATGTCGTGCGGCGCCAGCACGTGCAGGGGCGGCATCCCTGGGTCCAGCGCGGGCAGCGCGACCGCGGCTGCGCGCAGTTTGGCGGGATCGGGCCGCACTGCCGCGGTCTCGGGCAGGATCGCGTGGTGCACGTCGATGACGTTGCCGCGCCGCAGGTGCTCCATCGGCGGCAGTTCGTGCATCCATTCGCGGTAATAGCGCTGGTCGTAGGCGTCCTGGTGGGTGCCGGCCCAGCCGTGCAGCATCAGGGCCGCCTCGACTTCGCCCAGCTGCGCTTTCGGCACCAGGATGTCGATGTCGGAAAACAGCCGGCCACGCCCCGCCGCCAGGCCGGCCAGCGCATACGCGCTACCCTTCAGCAGGATCAGCGGCAGGCCCAGGCCGGACAAGGCCCGGCCGATCTGCAGGACTTCATAGCGCACCGCCCGGGCATGCCGTTCGCCGGTCATCCGCGCCCATTCCAGGTGGCTGCGCGCCGCCTTCGGCACCTGCTCGAGCAGGCCGGCGTCTTCCAGCAGCACCAGCAGGATGGCGCTCATGTCGGCGTTCAGGGCCTGGCGCAGCAGCAGGTCCCAGCCGGCCGCGTCCAGCCCGACTGCGGCTGCGGGATCGCGCAGTACGCGCAGCAAAACCGGCAAGGTCTTCATACACCGTCCCTGGCCATGCGTTCGAATAACTGGACGGCGTCGTCCAGTTTACTGTACCGGAATTCGAAGGCCGCGGTGGCGTCGATCAGCTGGCCGAGTGCGGTGAAGCCGCGCATGCCCAGCACCTGGTAATTGAATGCGTTCTCGGCCACGCCCATGAAGGCGCGCGCCCGTCCCATCGGCGTCAGCGTGACCGGGGCGCCGGCTTCGTAGCGCGGAAACACGATGAAGGCCGGCTGTGCGACGTCGCCCACGCGGGCGATGCTGGCCGAGGGCGCTTTCAGGTGGGCGATGGTGCCCTTGTTGGTGTTCTCGACCGGTGGGCTGAGCACGGCATCCGGAGCATAGGCGCGGATGATGCCGATCGATTCGTTCTTGAGGCTGACCGGGCGCGGCAGCGGCAGCACGGCGCCGTCGTCGAGGCGCACCAGGGTCATCTCGTCGGACAGCAGGCGCCAGCCGCGCGTGACCAGCGCCGCACACAGGGTGCTCTTGCCGGAGCCGGGCGGTGCCGGCAGGATGATCGCCCGGCCATGGCGCTCCAGCACGGCGGCGTGGATGATCAGCCAGGAATGGGCGCGGTGCGTCACGCACCAGTTCATGACCCACTCGAACATCGGAAAGGCCTGCGCCAGCGGCAAGGGTTTGAAGGGGCTCACGCCTTCGTGCGAGAAACAGACCTGGGGACGGAAAAACCGGCGCAGGCCGCCCGCGCGCCGCAGCGACAGGTGGAAGTCGGCAAAGCCGCCGGGCGCATCGACCGGGTAGTCGGCATACAGCAGCGCGATGCCATCGCGCAGTTGCGGGATATCGCTACGGATGCGGTTGGCGAAGGGACCGGTACGCAGCACCAGCCCCGGGCCGGCCAGGCGGGCCGCCAGCTCGCGCCGCGGCAGGTCGGCGACGGTCAGCATGGGAGGGATTCGACGAGGTCGAGCCTGGCCAGGTCGGTCAACATGTCTGCGATCGCGGCCGGCAAGGCATCGGCATCGGTATCGGCGTCGAAGCGGTCGGCCAGGCGCGCCGCGAGGGTGGCCGCGTCGAGCGGCTGGGCGCGCAGGGCCAGCAGCACATCGACGGCGCCGCCGTCCAGCAGGTGGGTGTTGCCCGACAAGTCGTTGTACAGCACGGCTTCGCCGTCCCATTCCCGGAAGACAAGCGATTGTCCCGGCACCACACGCCACATGCTACTCGCCACCTCGTCAGTCGTGGGTTGCCTGCAGATAATTCTTAACCTGTTCGGGCGACCACTTCACGCCGACAGTCGGACTGTAATGGCCCTTGGTCTGCACTTCGTACCACATCGCCAGCAGCGTCTCGACGGACAGGAAATTGATTTTCCCGGAGCGGATATTCAGGTAGGTGGCGATCGCGTGCATCGCCAGGTTGTACTTGTCGAAGCGCTGGGGGCTCAACAGGCCCAGCATCGTCGAGCACAGGTAACTGGTGTTTTTCTGTTTGACGGTGCAGTACCTGCGGTTGCCCGAGACATAGAACACATCCGCAAACCAGGTATCGGTCGAGCAAGGCCAGGCGCCGGTATGGTTCTTCCAATAGCCTGGCGAAAGCCCATTGCAGACGGGCGCCGGGCCGTAATGGCTGCTCAGCCCGCCCGACAGCGCGCCCGACGGCGACTTGCAGATCATCGGACTCATGGTGGCGCGGCTTTCCAGCGTCATCAGGACGCCGGCAGCGCCGACGCCGGCCTTGGCCAGTCTGCGCCGCGTGGCACCACGTTCGCTCAAGGACAACGGCGCCGCGTTTCCATTGTTTTCTTGATTTTCGGTAGCCACGTACGGTATCCCCAGATAGTTGTTGCGATCACGCGAAGTGTTCTTTACTTCCCATGAAAAGCAAGTTCCGGGCCACGAAAAGTTTATTCCGAAAAAATTATTTCAAATCAGGCGCTTAGTGCCTGAAATACTACCCGGAAATTTCTATTGTATGCCGGAACGCAGGCAAGTGTAAAAATTATCGACGCGAAATAATCAGAAGAAACTTTCAGGGATAACAAGCACGTCGCCCGGGCGCATCGGCATATTTGCCGAGATATCGCCTTCCTTGATCAGGTCGTCCAGGCGCACATTGAATTTCTGCTGCTTGCCGTCGACGGTGCGGATCACGCTGGCACGGTTGCCTGCAGCGAATTCGGTCACGCCGCCGGCCGCGATCAGCACGTCCATCAGGCTCATGTCGCGACGGTACGGCAGGGCCTGCGGTTTGGCAGCCTGGCCGACCACACGGATCTGCTCGCTGAAATTGCCGACGAAGTTGGTGACGATGACGGTCACGACCGGCTGCTGGATGAACTTGGCCAGCGCCTTTTCGATGTCGCGCGCCAGTTCGGTCGGGGTCTTGCCGGCGGCCGGCAGGTCTTCGACCAGCGGCGTGGTGATCTTGCCATCCGGGCGGACCGGCACCGACATCGACACCTCCGGGTTGCGCCATACCATGATGTTGACGCTGTCGCCCGGTCCGATCAGGTAGTCGGGGTTGGTAACCTGGGTTTGCGGCGGCAGCGGGGCCCGGGTGGCGCAACCGCCCAGTGCCAGTGCGAGCACGGTGGCGGCTGCCACGGCCGTATGTTTGATCAGGTTCGCCTTGTACTTACCCACGTCATTCCCCTTCATCGAACGCAAAATGTTAATAAGCCGCTAACGGCGATGTATTGTATAACATAGTGCTTTGAGAAAAGGCTCGCACACGAGAAATCTTTCCCAAAGCGTCATTTCTGTTGCATCAGATTCTTCACGTGTTTTACCGGCACCGCATAGGTGATCCCGCTCGGGTTCGTGATCGCGGTCTCTTTCAGTCCCTTGACGAACACGGCGTTGATGACACCCCACACCTCGCCGCTGGCCGGATCGTAGACCGGGCTGCCGCTATTGCCCGGATAGGCCGTGCCGTCGAGCTGGAAGACATCGAAGGAAGAGCGCTGCAGCTGGGCCACCTGGCGCGGGTCGAGCTTGCGCGAATTCAAGGAGGGCCGGACGACCGGCGTGATCGCGGCCAGCGTGGCGCGGTGGGTGGCCGCGTGCAGGCCCAGCACCATTCCGAGCGGATAGCCGGTAAAGGCCAGTGCCTGTCCTTCCAGCACGCTGTCCGAATCGCCCAGCTTCAGCGCCGGCAGCGGCGGACCGCTCAGGCGCAGGTGGGCCAGGTCGTGCTCGGTGTCGCGCGCCACCAGCTGGGCTGGACGGAAGCGCACCATGTCGCCGTCGCCGGTCACGATGCCGAGCTGCTCCATACGGGCCTCATCCAGCGTGTCGGGCACCACGTGCGCATTGGTGATCACGCTGAGGCCATCGCCCACCACGAAGCCGGTACCGAAGAACACGGTAGAAGGACTACGCGTGCGTTCGAAGGTGCCGACGCCGACGATCGAACGCTTGATTGTAGGAATCAACGCAGTCAAATCCGCGGCGATGACCGGATTCAACAAGCATGTGGCCATGGCAACGGCGAGTAAATACAAACGGCCGCGTGAAGGTGTTTCGTTAGCGCACCAACCGTGCACCCCTTTTTGCAATTTAGACATTACAATGAAGCAGTCTTTTTTAGAAAGTTGCGATTTCGCAAGTCTACTTCATGAATGCTTCACACGTCGCCGCTCTCGTTGCCCAAACGCATAATTTCACAAATTCAATGCGAAAAGAGCGCTAAGTCCGGGTTTCTTAAAGGAATTTGTGTTGTAGCCCGGGTACGTCTTGTTGAGCTCTTCACATTTTTCTTGTGCTTAATTGCAATTGCTCTGACTACAAGCGATGATGCGAGTATTCCCGTTCCTTTGATCCAGATCACTACATGAACCTGGATCTTTCTTGGTGAGATTGACAAGATGGCAGAGATCACAGCCACCCTCCTGAACTTCCTTAAAGCAATCGGCAAATACCGCTGGTATGCGGTCGCCATCTCCTGGACGATCGCCGTGATCGGCTGGGCGGTGGTCATGCGCCTGCCCAACCAGTACGAGGCTTCGGCCCGGGTCTACGTCGACACCCAGAGCATCCTCAAGCCCCTGCTGTCGGGCATGACCACGCTGCCCAACCTGGATCAGCAGGTGGTGTTCATGCGCCGCACCCTGATCAGCCGCCCGAACGTCGAGAAACTGATGCGCATGGTGGACCTGGACGTCAAGGCCAAGGACACCAAGGAACACGAAAAGATGGTCGACGACCTGGTGTCGAAGATCAAGATTGCCGGCACCGAACGCGACGACATCTATACGATCACCTACACCGCGGACAATCCCAAGCTGGGCAAGGACATCGTGGCCTCGCTGCTGACCATCTTCGTCGAGGGCAGCTTCGGTGGCAAGAAGCAGGATTCGGAAAAGGCCGTGCAATTCATCGACGACCAGATCAAGTCGTATGAAGAGAAGCTGAGCGCCGCCGAGAACCAGCTGAAAGAGTTCAAGATCAAGAACATGGGCCTGCTGCCGCGCGAAGGCGGCGGCGACTTCAGCGGCCAGCTGATCCAGGCCACCGACCAGCTGAGCCAGGCGCGCCTGGAACTGGCCGAGGCCGAGCAGGCCCGCAATGCGATCCGCCGCCAGATCTCGGGCGAACCGAGCAAGACGGGCAAGCCGGGCGACATCGAGATCCCGGTCACCGATCCGGAACTGGAAAACCGCATCGCCACCGCCCAGAAGAACCTCGATGCCCTGCGCCTGCAGTACACCGAGCAGCACCCGGACATCGTCGCCAACCGCCGCCTGCTGGACCAGCTGCTGGCGCAGAAGGCCGACCTGTCCAAGCAGAAGAAGCGCAGCGCGGATCCGGGCGCCGGCTACAGCCCGATGCTGCAGCAGCTGAGCGTGTCGCTGTCGCAGGCCGAAGCCCATGTGGCCTCGATGCGCACCCGCGTCGACGAGTATTCGGCCCGCGTGGCGCGCCTGCGCACCCAGAGCGGCCTGGTGCCGGAAGTCGAAGCCCAGCTCGCCCAGCTCAACCGCGACTACCAGGTCAACAAGGACAACTACCAGAAGCTGCTCGAGCGCCGCGAATCGGCGCGCCTGTCGGGCGACCTGTCGTCGGCCACCGACATGCTGACCTTCCGCGTGATCGACCCGCCGACCGTCCCGACCCAGCCGACCGGCCCGAACCGCCTGCGCCTGTTCTCGCTGGTGTTCGCCGCTGCCCTGGTCGCCGGCATTGCCGTCGCCTTCCTGATGAGCCAACTGCGTCCGACCTTCCTCAGCCAGGCCTCCCTGCGCGAAGTCACCGGCTTGCCGGTGCTCGGCTCGATCGGCATGAACTGGACCGCGGAACAGACTGTACGCCGCAAGCGCCGCCTGGCCGCCCTCGGGGTGTCGGTGCTGGTGCTGTTCGGCGTGTATGGGGCGGGCATGGCAGCCATCCTGTCCCACCCCACGCTTTAATCGCGGCGCGCCCCGCAAAGATTGCAAGGAGTTCCACGTGAGCATTATCGAAAAAGCGGCCAGCCGCATCGACCGGCAGCGTAGCGCTGCCACCGCCAGCCCCGTCGGCCAGATCGAAACCGCCGCGCTGCACAGCGCGACCGAGATCCCGACCGTGACCGTGGCCGACACCGTCATCCACGACACCGTGCACGCGATTCCGGCCGCACCGGCCATCGCCAACGAACAGCCGGCGGCCCCGAAGGTGAGCACCCGCCGCGTCGAGCTGGACCTGGCACGCATGCGCGATCTGGGCATGGTGACCGCGGCCGGCGGCCGTACCTCGCTGCTGGAAGACTTCCGCATCATCAAGCGCCCGCTGCTGCAGCGCGCCTTCGGCGAGCGCAAGCCGGGCGAGAAGGCGGGCAACCTGATCATGGTGACCAGCTCGCTGCCGGGCGAAGGCAAGACCTATACCGCGATCAACCTGGCGATGAGCATCGCGATGGAACTCGACCACACGGTACTGCTGGTCGACGCCGACGTGGCGCGTCCGTCGGTGCTGCGCACCCTCGGCCTGCCGCCCCAGCGCGGCCTGATGGACATCCTGGTCGACGACAAGCTCGACATGGGCGACGTGCTGCTGCGCACCAACGTCGATACGCTGTCGCTCCTGCCGGCCGGCACCAGCACGCCGCGCGCAACCGAGCTGCTGGCCAGCTCGACGATGAGCAACCTGGTCAACGAGATCGCCAACCGCTATCCGGACCGGATCGTGATCTTCGATTCGCCGCCGCTGCTGCTGACCAGCGAATCGCGCGTGCTGGCTTCGCACATGGGCCAGATCGTGATGGTGGTCGAAGCCCAGACCACGACCCAGCATGCGGTCAAGGAAGCGCTGAGCCAGCTCGAAGGCTTCAACAACGTGAACCTCATCTATAACAAGACCAGGGACCTCCCCGGCATCGAAGAGACGTATGACTATCACTACGGCTAAGCGTCCGGACCGGGCGCTGCTGCTGACGCCGCTCGCCCTGGCGGCACTGCTGTTGTCGGCCGAATGTCGCGCCGACTGGAAATTTGTCCCGAGTGCGGGCGTGACCGAAACCTATACCGACAACGTCAACCTGCAGCCCGACGAACGCGCGCACGGCCAGTTCGTCACCGAAGCGATGGGCGGCTTCGCACTGACCCAGCACAGCGCGCGGCTGCAGGCTGCCGCGTCGGCCCGCGTGCACCAGTTCGCGTACACCAATGGCGAGCTGCCGGGTCTGAACGACCGTACCTACGATTACAGCGCCGCGGCCCTGGCCAAGCTGGCCGACGATCTCTTCCTCGACGTGTATGCCGCCGGCGGCCCGCAGAGCATTTCCGCCTTCGGACCGCAGGTCAGCGACAACTTGTACTCGATGGGTAACCGCACCACCGTCAACAGCTGGCGCATCAGTCCCTACGTCCAGCACCACTACGGCAATGTGGTCGACATGCTGCTGCGCTATTCGCGCGACGGCGTCGATGCCGGCGAACGCAACCCCTTCGCTTCGAGCACCTCGAGCAGCGGCAGCCTCAGCTTCAACAGCGGCACCGCCTTCCATACCGTCGGCTGGGGGCTGTCGGTCAACCACCAGGAAATGCAGAACCGGCTGGCCGGCCCTTCGTCGTCCAGCAATGCGCTGGCCAACCTGCGCCTGCGCTATTCGCAGCGCCTGAGCCTGACCGCCAGCGGCGGCTACGACGAATACGATTACCAATCGCTGGGCGGACGCACCAGCGGCCGCAACTGGACCGGCGGCTTCATCTGGACGCCGTCGCCGCGTACCAGCCTGCAGCTCAGCTACGGCCGCCGCTATTTCGGCAAGACCGGATCGCTGGCCGCCAGCCACCGCAGCCGCCGCAGCGTGTGGAGCATCAACTACAGCGACGCGATCACCACCACCCGCCAGCAGTTCCTGCTGCCGTCGACGATCGATACCGCGGCCCTGCTCGACACCCTGTTCAGCGCCTCGATCCCGGATCCGGTGCTGCGCCAGCAGGCGGTGCAGGCCTACCTGCAGGCGACCGGCCTGCCGCCCAGCCTGGCCAACAACGTCAATTACCTGAGCAACCGCTATCTGCGCCAGAAACAGCTGCAGGCCGCCGTCGCCTTCAACTGGGCGCACAGCAGCCTGGTGACCTCGGTGTACAAGAGCGAGCGCACCGCCTTGTCGCTGCAGCAGAGCGACAGCGAACTGCTCGGCAGCCAGCTGGCCACCTTGAACGACAACACCCGCCAGCGCGGCGTCAACAGCGTGTTCGTCTACCGCCTGTCGTCGCGCACGTCGGCCACCGCCAGCGCGAGCCTGAGCCGCGTCAGCTCGCTCGACACCGGCTTTACCGAAAACCACAGCCAGCTGCGGGTCGGCCTGGCGCGTCGCATCGACCGCCGCCTGAACGCCGCAGTCGACCTGCGCCACGTGCGCGGCGGCAGTGGCGCCGGCACCGGCCGGACTTACAGCGAAAACGCGTTGTCAGCCTCCCTTTCCGCCCAGTTCTAATCGGAGCAGCGATGTACGAGACCTATTACGGATTTTCCGCCAAACCCTTCCAGCTGCGCCCGGACCCGCACTTCTTCTTCGGCAGCAAGGGCCACAAGCGCGCCATGGCCTACCTCGAGTACGGCCTGTCGCAGGGCGAGGGCTTCATCATCGTCACCGGCGAAGTCGGCGCAGGCAAGACCACGCTGGTGCGCAACCTGTTCAACCGCCTGCCGTCGGACCAGATCGTCGCCGCGCACATCGTCAACACCCACCTCGATCCGGACGACACCCTGCGCATGGTGGTGTCGGCGTTCGGCCTGCCGTACGAAGGCGCGAGCAAGACCGACCTGCTGACGCGCCTGGAAAAATTCCTGTGCGACGTCGACCACCAGGGCAAGCGCGCCCTGCTCGTCATCGACGAAGCCCAGAACCTGTCGGCGCGCACGGTCGAAGAGCTGCGCATGCTGTCGAACTTCCAGACCGACGATAAATCCCTGCTGCAGACCTTCCTGCTCGGCCAGCCCGAATTTCGCGCCACCCTGCACAGCCCCGGCATGCAGCAGCTGCGCCAGCGCGTGATCGCCAGCTACCACCTGGGCCCGATGGATGCGCAGGAGACCCGCGCCTATATCGAGCATCGCCTGGCCACGGTCGGCTGGAACGGCGACCCATCCTTCGACGATGGCGCCCACGCCGCGATCTACGCCTACAGCGGCGGCATTCCGCGCAAGGTCAACACGCTGATGGACCGCGTGCTGCTGATGGGCTACCTGGAAGAGATGCACGCCTTTACCGAGGCCGACGTCAACACCGTCATCAACGACATCAGCGAAGAGTTCCAGCTGCCCGAGGGGCAGGCGGCCGCACCCGCGCCGGTGGCGGAAGCCCTGCCCGGCAGCCTGGGCGGCCTGAACCAGGAACTGCGCACGCTCGACCAGCGCGTCGGCGAGCGCCGCGTGGCCAGCGTCGAAGTGCTGGACGAACGCATGATGCGCCTCGAAAAATCGATCGTTTCCGTACTGTCGATCCTGAAGAAGATCGTCGCCACGCCCCAGGGGGCGGTAACCCAGCCGATGGACAACCAAGAATGAACATGGTCGAGCTCGCCCCACGCCGCCTGCCGGCGCCGGGGGAACGCATCCGCAACGCGATGACCTGCGACGTCGAGGATTACTTCCAGGTGTCGGCCTTCGCGCCCTACATCGACCGCGCCAGCTGGCCGAGCCGCGAGTGCCGCGTCGAAGCCAACATGGACCGCATCCTGGCGCTGTTCGAGCGCCATGGCGTGCGCGCGACCTTCTTCACGCTGGGCTGGATCGCCGAGCGCTATCCGCAGGTCGTGCGCCGCATCGTCGCCGGCGGCCACGAACTGGCCAGCCACGGCTACGGCCACCTGCGCGCCTCCGACCAGTCGCGCGCCGAATTCGCCAACGACATCCGCTCCGCCAAGGCGCTGCTGGAAGACATCGGCGGCCAGGCCGTGCTGGGCTACCGCGCGCCGAGCTTCTCGATCGGCCGCGCCAACCTGTGGGCGCTCGACGAACTCTTGGCCGCCGGCTACCGCTACAGCTCCAGCATCTACCCGATCGCGCATGACCACTACGGCATGCCGGAAGCGCCGCGCTTTGCGTTCTACCCGAACGGCCCGGACGGCCTGCTCGAAGTGCCGATCACCACCGTGCACATGCTCAAGCGGAATCTGCCGGCCGGCGGCGGCGGCTACTTCCGCCTGCTGCCCTACGCGCTGTCGCGCTGGATGATGGCCAAGGTCAACCGCGACGACCGCCAGCCGGCGCTGTTCTACTTCCACCCGTGGGAAATCGACACCCAGCAGCCGCGCCCGCAAGGCCTGGATGCCAAGTCGCGCTTCCGCCACTACGTCAACATCGACCGGATGGAAAACCGCCTCGAGGCCCTGGCGCGCGACTTCGCCTGGGATCGCATGGACCGCATTTTTCTGAATCAAGCATGAACTCGATCATCGAAGCAGCAGTAGTCAAAAACGCGGCCCCGGCAGCCGGCCCGCTGAACGTGCACCTGATGCAGCCGCAGGACCGTGCGCGCTGGGACGCCTTCGTGCGCGCCTGCCCGGACGCCACCTTCTTCCACCTGTCCGGCTGGCAGACGGTGATCGAAACGGCGTTCGGCATCAAGACCTGGTTCTACTACGTCGAGCAGAACGGCCAGATCCAGGGCGTCCTCCCCTTGGCCGAGATCAAGAGCCGCCTGTTCGGCCATTCGCTGGGCGCGATGCCGTTCTGCGTCTATGGCGGCCCCGCTGCCACGAGTGACGCCGCGCGGGCCCTGCTCGACCAGGCCGCGCACGAACTGGCGCAAAAGCTGGGCGTCGGCCACCTGGAATACCGCGGCATGCGGCGCTTCCACCCGGACGACGCGTCCTGGCACACCAAGGAGCTGTACGTCACCTTCCGCAAGGAGATCAGCGCCGACGACGAAACCAACATGAACGCGATCCCGCGCAAGCAGCGCGCGATGGTCCGCAAGGGCATCAAGCTGGGCCTGAAGGGCGTGGTCGAGGACAACGTCGACCGCATGTTCGAAGCCTATGCGCACAGCGTGCACCGGCTCGGCACCCCGGTGTTCCCGAAAAAATACTTCGCCCTGCTGCAGAAGACCTTCGGCGACGAGTGCGAAGTGCGCACCATCCTCACCGACAAGGACGAGCTGGTGGGCTCGGTGCTGTCGTTCTACTGGCGCGACGAGGTCGTGCCCTACTACGGCGGCGGCATGGACATCGCGCGCAACGTGGCCGGCAACGACTTCATGTACTGGAACCTGATGCAGGCCGCCGCCGCGCGCGGCTGCCGCATCTTCGACTTCGGCCGCAGCAAGCTGGGCACCGGCGCCTACGACTTCAAGAAGAACTGGGGTTTCACGGCCGAGCACCTGCCCTACGAGTACAAGCTGTACGGGGCAAGCGCGCTGCCGGACAACAATCCGCTGAACCCGAAATACCAGCTGTTCATCAAGATGTGGAAGAAGCTGCCGCTGCCGGTGGCGAATTTCATGGGCCCCTACATCGTCCGCAACCTGGGCTGACACTGGACCGACATCGTGGAAGACCTGCTCCTGCTGATTCACCGGATCCCCTACCCGCCCAACAAGGGCGACAAGATCCGTTCCTACCACCTGCTCAAGCATCTGGCCAAACACTACCGGGTACACCTGGCCACCTTTGTGGACGACCCGGACGACTGGCAATACGTGCCGCATGTGGAGGCGCTGTGCGCGAGCAGCCATTTCGCCCGCATGCAGCCGCTGCTGGCGCGCGCGAAAAGCCTGTTCGCGCTGCTGAAGAACCGTTCGCTGTCGCTCGAGTACTACCGCGACGCCGCGATGGCGCGCTGGGTGCGCGGGACGGTCGCCGCGCACGGCATCGAACGCGTGCTGGTGTTCTCGTCGGCGATGGCACAGTACGCCGACCCGTATCGCGGCGCCCGCCGGGTGGTCGATTTCTGTGACGTCGACTCCGACAAATGGCGCCAGTACGCGGACAAGAAATCCTTCCCGATGAACCTGCTGTACCGCTACGAAGCCACGCGCCTGCTCGACTACGAGCGCCAGGTCGCGCGCGACTACGACGCCTCGCTGTTCGTGTCCGCGCCGGAGGCCGAGCTGTTCCGCCAGCTGGCGCCGGAAAGCACGGCCAAGATCGGCCACTTCAACAATGGCGTCGATACCGATTACTTCTCGCCCGATCAAGCCGACGCCAGCCCGTACGCTGCCGGCGAGCGCGCACTGGTGTTCACCGGCGCGATGGATTACTGGCCGAACGTGGACGCGGTCCAGTGGTTCTGCGACAGCGTGTTCCCGGCGCTGCGCGAACGCTCCCCGGACCTGCGCTTCTACATCGTCGGCTCGCGTCCCAGCCCCGCGGTGCAGGCGCTCGGCCAGCGCGCGGGTGTGACGGTGACCGGCACGGTGCCCGACGTGCGTCCCTACATCGCCCACGCGGCAGTGGCGGTGGCGCCGCTGCGGATCGCGCGCGGCATCCAGAACAAGGTGCTGGAAGCGATGGCCATGGCGCGCGCCGTGGTGGTCTCGCCGCAGGCGCTGGAAGGCATCGACGCCGAGCCGGGCACCGAACTGGTGCTGGCCGAAGACGCCCCCGCCTTCATCGACGCCGTCAACGCGCTGCTGGCCAGCCAGGACGGCGCCCGCGAAGCGATCGGCCAGGCCGCGCGCGCCAAGGTCCAGCGCCGCTATAGCTGGTCGAGCAATCTTGCCTGCATTGGAGAGAACCTGGAATGATGCTCAATCCCCCACCCGGCGTGGCAGCCAATGCCAGCCTGGGCACGCCGCCGCTTGCCCGTTCCTCGCTGGTCCTGCTGGTGCTGGCCCTGCTGGCGCCCTTCGCCCTGTACTTCGGTACCGTGCGCTCGATCGTCTCGATCTGGAACAGCTCCGAGACCTTCGCCCACGGCTATGTGATCCTGCCGATCAGCCTGTGGCTGATCTGGCGCCGCCGCGCCAACTTCAGCTTGTATCCGGCCAGGCCGTATGCGCCGGCGCTGGTGCTGCTGGCGCTGCTCGGCGCCGGCTGGCTGGCGGCCCAGCTGGGCGAAGTGCAGGTGGTGTCGCAATACACCTTCGTGGCGATGATCCCGGTCGCGGCGCTGGCCCTGCTCGGCCCGCGCCTGGCCGGTTCCTTCGCCTTCCCGCTGCTGTTCCTTCTGTTCGCGGTGCCCTTCGGCGAAGTCTTCGTCGGCCCGCTGATCCACTTCACCGCCGACTTCACGGTGGCCGCGGTGCAGGCCACCGGCATTCCGGTGCTGCGCAGCGGTACCCGTTTCGAACTGCCGACCGGGAACTGGTCGGTGGTCGAGGCCTGCAGCGGCGTGCGCTACCTGATCTCCTCGATCACGCTGGGCTGCCTGTACGCGTATCTGACCTACCGCTCGATGACCCGGCGCGCCCTGTTCATCGGCCTGTCGGTGGTGGTGCCGGTGCTTGCCAACGGCCTGCGTGCCTACATGATCGTGATGATCGGCCACATGTCGGGCATGGAACTGGCCACCGGCGTCGACCACCTGATCTACGGCTGGCTGTTCTTCGGCCTGGTCATGTTCATCATGTTCTGGATCGGCAGCTACTGGCGCGAAGACACCGATGTCACGCCTGCCGACACCGCCAAAGCCGCCTCGGCGCGCATGGTTGACAGCGCAGCCGGCGCACGCATGCCGCTGATGGCCGGCGGCGTGATCGCCCTGTGCGCGCTGTGGCCGGCGTTCGCGCTGTATGGCGAACACGCCAACCACAACCCGGCGCCGGTCCAGCTGGCGCAAGTGCCGGTGAGCTGGCCCGCGGCCCCCGAGTTCGCCGACTGGAAACCAGACTACATGGCCGCTGACGCTACCGTCCACCAGAGCTATGCCAAGGGCGCCACGCCGGTCGCCCTGACCGTGCTGTACTACCGCAACCAGGACCGCGAGAAATCCCTGATCAGCTCCCTGAACCGGCTGGCCGGCTACAAGGACGCCTGGCACGAGACGGCGTCGAGCAAGCGCAGCGAAAACCTCGGCGGCGCCACGCTGACGGTGCGCGAGACCGTGCTGCGCCGCGAAGGCCATGCAATCGTGGTGTGGGACTGGATGCGCATCGGCGAGCGCGAAACCACCAGTAACGCGGTGGGCAAGCTGCTGCAGGCGCAGTCGAAACTGTTGTTACGAGGCGACGACGGTGCGGCTGTGATGCTGTCTGCGCCCTTCGATGAGCACCCCGATGCAGCGCGTGCGACACTCCGTTCATTTCTGTTAGACAATTATAAACTTATCAATGAAACGCTCGATAACGCGCGCCAACATTGAACAGAAAAAGTAACAAGAAGACATGCGCATCATAATTTTTACAGCCCGCCTTGATTTCAACGTTCGTTGGAGCGTCATGACGCTCGCCGAACGCTTCCCGGCATCCGAGATCGCGGTCCTGTTGCACGCGCCACGCAAGACGCCGGCGCAACTGCTGCGCAATCAGTGGCGTAATGTGCGCCGCCACGGCTGGCGCTGGATTCCTTACCAGTCGGCGGAAATCGTCCAGCTCGCGGCTGCGCGCCTGCAGTCGCCGCCGCCGCAGCAGAGCGCCGACCGCCCCGGCCAGAACTTCACGCTGGAGGCGCTGAAACGGCATCCGCGCATCCGCATCCACAGCGTCCCCGCCATCAACGGCGAGCAGGCCTGCGCCTGGGTGCGCGATTTCGGCGCCGACCTCGGCGTGGCGCTGGGGGCGCCGATCCTCAAGCCGGCCCTGTTCACGCTGCCGCGCATGGGCACCATCAACCTGCACAAGGGGCGCCTGCCGGATTACCGCGGCATGCCGCCGGCGTTCTGGGAGCTGCATGACGGCGCCCGGGAAGTCGGCTGCACGGTCCACAAGGTCGACGTCGGCCTGGACACCGGCGACATCCTGCTCGAAGGCAGCGTGCCGGTCGACCGCTACTCGACCGTGGGTGGCCTGAAGGTCAAGCTCGACCGCCTCGGCGTCGAACTCGTCACCGACGCCGTCGGCCGCATGTTCGACGGCAGCGCCGTGTTCAAGCCGCAGCCGCAGGGCGGCCGCACCAATACCCGTCCTCCGCTCGCGCTGCAGGCCAGGGTCGAGAAACAGCTGGCCGCGCGCGATCCTTCGCGCGGCAACCTGGTGAAGCGGGCCGCCAAGCAGATGCTGTTCGGCGCCTATGCGCACGCCTGGATGCCGGTCGTGAACTGGCTGCACGGCCGCGCCAACGACCAGCGCGTGATCATCCTGCTGTACCACCGCGTCAGCGACGAATTCCGCGACCACGTCACGATCGGCATCGAACGCTTCGACCAGCACATGGCCTACGTGGCCAAGCACTTCACGACCGTGTCGCTGAAGGAGATCGTCGAGGGCAAGATTCCGCGCAATACCAAAAAACCGGTGATCGCGGTCTCGTTCGACGACGGTTATCTCGACAACTACGAGAATGCGGCGCCGATCCTGCTCAAGCACCAGGTGCCGTGCACCTTCTTCATCAGCACCGAGATGATCCGCACCAACCAGCCGTTCGCGCACGACATGCGCGCGCTGGGCTTCGGGCTGGACAACATGAACTGGGAACAGGTGCGCCGGATGCGCGACTGGGGCCTGCACTTCGGCAGCCACACCCGCAACCACGTGAACCTGGCCGAGATCGACGACCAGCTCGCGCTCGAAGAGCTGCAGGGCTCGCTCAACGACATCCGCAAGGAGCTGGGCCAGGAACAGGTCTTCATCGCCTTCCCCTACGGCCGCAAAAAGCACATCACCGCGGCCCGCGTCGACATGATGAAGAAGCTGGGCTATGCCGCCTGCTTCTCGGCTTACGGCGGCCTGAACGGCTCGGACATCGACCTGTTCAACATCCGCCGCATCGGCGTCAACTGGGCCTTCGACCTGACGACGCTGCATGCCCGTCTGCGCGGCTGGGACAAGACTCAATGAATGCGCAAACGAGTGCGCCGCTGGTCGTCCACCTGACCTACGTGCTGGACTTCGGTGGCCTGGAAACCCTGCTGGTCGAGCGCATCAACCGCATGCCGGCCGGTGCCTACCGCCATGCGGTGGTAGCGCTCACCCGCTATACGGACTTCGCCAAGAAGATCACCAAGCCGGGTGTCGAGGTCTACGCCCTGAACAAGCAGGCCGGCCTGTCCTTGGCCACGCATGCCGACCTGTTCAAGCTGCTGCGCCGCCTGAAACCGGCGATCCTGCACACCTATAACCTGGCCGCCATCGAGTACGCGCCGGTGGCGCTGCTGGCCGGCGTGCCGGTCCGCATCAACGGCCTGCACGGCCGCGACGCCGCCGATCCCGAAGGCCGCAACCCCAAGCACAACTTCCTGCGCCGCCTGATGCTGCCGTTCTACGACCACTGCTACGCCAATTCCGGCGACATGCTGGCCTGGAACCGCGAGGTGATCGGTGTGCCGGAGCGCAAGAGCTGCCTGCTGGCCAACGGCATCGACGCCGAGCGCTTCCGCCCGCTGGCGGCGGACGAGACAGGCCCGGATTTCGGCTTCGGCCCCGGCTGCCGGGTGATCGGCACGGTCGGCCGCGTCACGGAAGTCAAGGACCATGCCACCCTGATCGACGCCTTCGCCCTGCTGCGCGCGCGCCTGCCGGAGCAGGCCGCGAACCTGCGCCTGGCGATCGTCGGCGAAGGCTCGCTGTTGCCGGCGCTGCGCGAGAAGGTGCGCGCGCTCGGCCTCGAAGGCCTGGTGTGGCTGCCCGGCGCCCGCTACGACGTGCCGGACATCCTGCGCGGCTTCGACATCTATGCGATCTCCTCGATCGCCGAAGGCACGCCCGGCAGCGTGCTGGAAGCGATGGCCAGCGGCCTGCCCGCGGTCGGCACCCGCGTCGGTGGCGTGCCCGAGGTCATCGCCGACGGCGTCACCGGCCAGCTGGTGCCGCCGCGCGATGCGGACGCCATGGCCGATGCGCTGGCGCGCTACGTGCGTGCGCCGGCCATGGCCCAGGCCCACGGCGCCGCCGGACGCGCGCGCGTCATGTCCCACTATTCAATGCCGGCGATGGTCGCCGGCTACCAGGCGCTCTACGACAGCCTGCTCGAACGTAAAACCCCATTCAGGAAGCCCATCAAATCATGTGTGGAATAGTCGGCATTTTCGATACCCGCGGAGCGCGCCCGATCGACCCGGTGCTGCTCAAACGGATGAACGAGACCCAGCATCACCGCGGTCCGGACGAGGGCGACATCTATACCGAACCCGGCGTCGGCTTCGGTCATCGCCGCCTGTCGGTGATCGACCTGGCCGCCGGCCAGCAGCCGATGTTCAACGCCGCCGGCGACGTCGGCGTGGTGTTCAACGGCGAGATCTATAACTACCGCGAACTGACCGCCGAGCTGGAAAAGCTGGGCTTCCCGTTCCGCACCAACAGCGATACCGAAGCCGTGCTGCACGCCTGGGAAGCCTGGGGCGAGGACTGCGTGCACCACCTGCGCGGCATGTTCGCGATTGCGGTGTGGGACCGCAAGCAGCAGACCATGTTCATGGCGCGCGACCACATGGGCGTGAAGCCCTTCTTCTACGCCCACCTGCCGGACGGGATGTTCATCTTCGGCTCGGAGCTGAAGTCGCTGCGCGCCCACCCGGGCCTGTCGCGCGAGATCGACCCGACCGCGGTCGAGGATTACTTCGCCTACGGCTACGTGCCCGAGCCGAAGACCATCTACGCCGGCGCGCGCAAGCTGGCGCCGGGCTTCTCGCTGACGGTGCGGATCGGCCAGCCGCTGCCGCAGCCGAAGCAATGGTGGGACGTGCCGTTCAAGGCGCACGAGAAGATGACCGAAGCCGACGCCGCCGGCGAGCTGGTGGTGCGCGTGCGCGAAGCGGTGCAGAGCCAGCTGAAGGCCGACGTGCCGCTGGGCGCCTTCCTGTCGGGCGGGGTCGACTCGAGCGCGGTGGTGGCGATGATGGCCGGCCTCACCAACGAACCGGTGAACACCTGCTCGATCGCCTTCAACGACAAGGCCTTCGACGAATCCGAATACGCCGACCAGGTCGCCCGCAAGTACCAGACCAACCATCACGTCGAAACCGTCGACACCGACGACTACGCGCTGCTCGACACCCTGGCCGCGCTGTACGACGAACCGTACGCGGACAGCTCCGCGATCCCGACCTACCGCGTGTGCCAGCTGGCGCGAAAACGCGTGACGGTGGCGCTGTCGGGCGACGGCGGCGACGAGAACCTGGCCGGCTACCGCCGCTACCGCCTGACCATGGCGGAAGACGCGGTGCGCTCGAAGATTCCGCCGGCGCTGCGCCGCAACGTGTTCGGCCCGCTCGGCCGCTACTACCCGAAGGCCGACTGGGCGCCGCGCGTGTTCCGCGCCAAGACCACCTTCGAATCGCTGGCGCGCGACCTGGTCGAAGGCTACTTCCACGGCATGTCGGTGATGTCGGACGCGATGCGCAAGCGCCTGTTCACCCCCGAGTTCCAGCAGCGCCTGCAGGGCTACCGCGCGATCGACGTGATGCGCGGGCATGCCGCCAAGGCGCCGACCGACGATCCGCTGTCGCTGATCCAGTACCTCGACATGAAAACCTACCTGCCGGGCGACATCCTGACCAAGGTCGACCGCGCCAGCATGGCGCACGCGCTCGAAGTGCGCGTGCCGCTGCTCGACCACGAGCTGGTCGAATGGATTTCCGGCCTCTCGTCCTCGATCAAGCTGAAGAACGGCGAAGGCAAGTACATCTTCAAGAAGAGCATGGAGCGCTACCTGCCGCACGACATCCTGTACCGCAAGAAGCAGGGCTTCGCGGTGCCGCTGGCGGCCTGGTTCCGCGGCCCGCTGCGCCAGCGCGTGCGCGACGCGCTGCTGGGGCCGATTTTGGCCGGCACCGGCATCTTCAATACCGACTTCCTGATCGAGATCGTCGAGATGCACGAATCGGGCCGGCGCGACTACAGCCACTCGATCTGGACGGTGCTGATGTTCGAAGCCTTCCTGCGCAAAGAAATGGAGGCAGCGTAAATGCGCATCCTGCACATCCTCGACCACTCGATCCCGCTGCACAGCGGCTACACCTTCCGCACCCGCGCGATCCTGCGCGAACAGCGCGCGCTCGGCTGGGAAACCTTCCATGTGACCGGCTCCAAGCAGAACGCCGGCGACATGCTGGAAGAAACCAGCGACGGCCTGCATTTCTACCGCACCCCCACCTCGACCGGTCCGCTGGCGAAGCTGCCGGTGCTGAACCAGAAGGAGGTGATCGACGGCCTGACCAGGCGCCTGGCCGAGATCATCCCGCAGATCAAGCCGGACGTCCTGCACGCGCACTCGCCCTCGCTCAACGCGGTCGCCGCCCTGCGCGCCGGCCGCCGTTTCGGCATCCCGGTCGTGTACGAAGTGCGCGCCTTCTGGGAAGACGCCGCGGTCGACCACGGCACCTCGAAGGAATTCGGCCTGCGCTACCGCGCCACCCGCGCGCTCGAGACCTGGGCGCTCAAGCGCGCCGACGCCGTCACCACCATCTGCGAAGGCCTGCGCAAGGACATCGTCGCGCGCGGCATCCCGGCCGACAAGGTCACGGTGATCCCGAACGCGGTCGACATCGACAAGTTCGCGGTGGGCGGCAGCGCCGATCTGGAGCTCAAGCAGCAGCTCGGCCTGTCCGGCGCGCGCCTGGTCGGCTTCATCGGTTCCTTCTACGCCTACGAAGGCCTGGACGTGCTGCTGCGCGCGGTGCCGGCGCTGGTGGCGCGCCAGCCCGACCTGCGCGTGCTGCTGGTCGGCGGCGGTCCGCAGGACGAAGCCCTGCGCCGCCAGGCCCGCGAGCTCGGCATCGCCGACAAGGTGGTGTTCACCGGCCGCGTGCCGCACGACCAGGTGCAGAAGTACTACGACCTGCTCGACGTGCTGGTCTACCCGCGCCTGTCGATGCGCCTGACCGATCTGGTCACGCCTTTGAAACCGCTGGAAGCCATGGCCCAGGGCCGGGTACTGGCGGCCTCCGACGTCGGCGGCCACCTCGAGCTGATCGCCGACGGCAAGACCGGCGTGCTGTTCAAGGCCGACGACCCGGCCGCCCTGGCCGACAAGCTGAGCGGCCTGCTGGAGGCGCAGGCATCCTGGCCGGCGCTGCGCGCGGCCGGACGCCATTACGTCGAAACCGAGCGCAACTGGCGCGTCAGCGTCGCGCGCTACAAGAACATCTATGGCGGCCTGACCGGCTGCAAGCTGCATGAAGATCCTGACTTTCAGCACCCTGTTCCCCAACAGCGTTAAACCCGGGCACGGCATCTTCGTCGAGACCCGGCTGCGCCACCTGGTGGCCAGCGGACGCGTCGAATCGCGCGTGGTCGCACCGGTGCCCTGGTTCCCGTCGCGTCACCCGCGCTTCGGCGCCTGGGCCGCGTGGGCGGCCGTGCCGCGCCACGAACAGCGTTCCGGCATCGAGGTGCTGCACCCGCGCTATCCGGTGTTGCCGAAGATCGGCATGAACGTCGCGCCGGCGCTGCTGGCCGCCGCCAGCCGCGCCGCCATCGGCCGCCTGCTCGACGAGGGCTTCGACTTCGACGTGATCGACGCCCACTACTTCTACCCGGACGGCGTGGCCGCCGCCATGCTCGGCCGCTACTTCAACAAGCCGGTGACGATCACGGCGCGCGGTTCGGACATCACGCTGCTGCCGAACTACCGCCTGCCGCGCCGCATGATCCAGTGGGCGGCTTCCAGCGCCAGCCACGTGATCACCGTCTGCAATGCCCTGCGCGAAGAAGTGATCGCGCTCGGCGTCGCGCCGGAACGCGTGACCTCGCTGCGCAACGGCGTCGACCTGGCGCTGTTCCATCCCGCCGCGCGTGCCGCGGCGCAGGCGCCGTTCACCCTGCTCGCGGTCGGCCACCTGGTGCCGGTCAAGGGCCAGGAACGGATCATCGGCGCGCTGCCGCTGCTGCCGGACGTGCGCCTGCGCCTCGCCGGCGACGGTCCGGACCGCGCCAAGCTGGTGCAATTGGCCCAGGAACTCGGCGTCAGCGAACGTGTCGATTTCCTCGGCGCCGTGCGCCAGCCCGAACTGGTACAGCACTATCACCAGGCCGACGCCCTGGTGCTGGCCTCGAGCCGCGAAGGCTGGGCCAACGTGCTGCTCGAATCCATGGCCTGCGGTACCCCGGTGGTGGCCAGCCGCGTGTACGGCACCCCGGAAGTGGTGGCGGCGCCGGAAGCCGGCGTGCTGATGAACGAACTCAGCGCCCGCGGCGTGGCCGAGGGCGTGCAGGCGCTGCGCGCCAATTATCCGGACCGCAGCGCGACCCGCCGCTACGCCGAGCGTTTCAGCTGGGACGACACCACCGCCGGACAGCTCGCCATCTTCGAAGCGCTGGCCCGGCGCGAGGGAGCGTACTGCCATGCGTGACGTCCTGATCGCCCTGGTCATCTGCGCCCTGATGGTGCAAATTCCGAAGCGCCCAGCCATCGGCGTCATGACCTTCGCCTGGCTGTCGCTGATGAACCCGCACCGGCTGACCTATGGCTTCGCCTTCAGCTTCCCCTGGGTGGCGGCGGTCGGCGGCCTGACGCTGATATCGCTGTTCGCGCGCCCGGGACAGTTCAAGCTGCCCAAGAACGCCCTGGTCATCACCTTGATCCTGTTCATGGCGTGGATGACGATTACCACACCGTTCGCCTTCGAGCAGGAACGCGCCTGGGGCGAATGGAACCGTGTGATGAAGACGCTGTTCTTCACGCTGGTCACGATGGGCGCCATCAACAACATCAAGGACACCAGGCTGTTCGCGCTGGTCGTCATCCTGTCGCTCGGCTTCTACGGCTTCAAGGGCGGTCTGTTCACCATCATGTCGGGCGGCAGCAGCCGCGTGATGGGCCCGCCGGGCACCTATATCGCCGACAACAACGACCTGGCGCTGGCACTGTTGACCACGGTGCCGCTGGTCTGGTACCTGTACCTGCAGGAGAAGCGGCGCTGGCTGCGCTGGGGTTGGGCGCTGCTGGCATTCCTCACCATCGCGGCGGTGCTCGGTTCCTATTCGCGCGGCGCCCTGCTCGGCTTCGGCGCGATGCTGGTCATGCTGTGGCTGAAGAGCCGCAAGAAGATGGTGACCGGTACCCTGGTGCTGCTGGTCGTGCCCCTGGTGGTCATGTTTATGCCGGAACAGTGGTTCGGGCGCATGAATTCGATCGGCGAATACAAGGAAGACGGTTCGGCGATGGGGCGCGTCAATGCCTGGCGTTTCGCCATCAATATCGCCTCCGACAACTTCATGGGCGGCGGTTTCCTGACCTTCACCCCACGCATGTTCCACATCTACGCGCCGGAACCGACCAACGTCCACGCCCCGCACAGCCTGTATTTCCAGGTGTTGGGCGAGCACGGCATCGTCGGCCTGATCCTGTTCGTGGTCTTCCTGTTCCTGGCCTGGCGCACCGGCAGCCGCGTGCTGCGCTTCTGTAAGGACAAGCCGGAATTGAAATGGGCTTCCGACCTGGCGGCGATGTGCCAGGTCAGCCTGCTCGGCTACTGCGCCGGTGGGGCCTTCCTGACCCTGGCCTATGCCGACCTGCTCTACGATGTCATCATCATCCTGGTGTTACTGGAAAAAGTGCTGATCTCAAAAGCCGCTGTGCCGATCCGGCAGCCGGCACCTGCCGCGCAATCCGAGCCGGCAGCCCTGGAAAGCAGGCCGGCATGACGACACTTCACGTCCCAAGCAGCCTGCCGGCGCGCCTGATCCGCACCGTCGGTACCATGTTCACGCCATTCGAGGATGCCGAGCGCCTGTGCGTGCTGAATTACCATCGCATCCTGGCCCAGCCCGACCCCTTGCTCGATGACGAGCCGACCGTCGATACCTTCCGCTGGCAAATGCGCCTCGTGGCACGCTACTTCAACGTGCTGTCGCTGCCCGACGCGATTGCCAGGCTGGCAGCCGGACGCCTGCCGCCGCGCGCGATCTGCATCACCTTCGACGACGGCTACCGCTCGATCCACGACCTGGCCATGCCGGTCCTGAAGGAGTTCGGACTGCCGGCCACGGTGTTTGTCTCGACGGCCTACCTGGACTCGGGCGCCATGTGGAACGAGATCATCGCCGACGCGGTGCGGCGCCTGCCGGACGGCGCCGTCGACCTGTGCGGCGCCGGACTCGGCATGCGCGAATTGCGCACCAGCGAAGACCGCAGAAACCTGTTGAACGAATTGACGGCCCATGCCAAGTACCTGCCGCCGGCAGAGCGGCAGGCGCTGACCGAGCGTCTGATGACGATGGTCGGCGGCGGCCGCGCCGACAACCTGATGCTGACCCCGGAAATGATCCGTACCATGGCGGCCCAGGGCTTCGAGATCGGCGCCCACACCGTCTCGCATCCGATCCTGACTTCCCTCAGCGATGAAGCGGCGCGCCACGAGATCGAGCAGTGCAAGCGCGACCTGGAAGCCATTACCGGCACGCCGGTGCGCTACTTCGCTTACCCGAACGGCAAGGTCGGCAAGGATTTCGACGAGCGCCACAAGGAAATGGTACGCAGCGCAGGTTTTGCCGCCGCATTCTCTACCGAAGTCGGTCCGGCAGTGCGCGGGCGCGATCTGTTCCAGCTGCCGCGCAGCCGACCATGGGACGCCCACCCCTTTTTGTTTGGGCTGCGCCTGCTGCGCTGGCTGGCCCAGGAGTAAACGATGTTAAGCAACGAAACCAGTACCCCTCGTGCCACCGTGGCCGTCACCGACCAGGCGCCGGTGCCATCCACCCCGGCACTTCATTCCGAGAGAGTGGCGCAAATGAACAAGCGCGTCCTGCTGATCGCCTTCCACTTCCCGCCCGAAGCCATTAGCAGCGGCATCCAGCGCACCTTGAGCTTCTTCAAGCACTTGGGCAAGTCCGGTTGGGAGTCGATGGTGCTGTCGGCCCATCCGCGCGTGTATCGCCAGCAGAACCCGTCGCAGCTGTCCAGCCTCCCGCCGGGCCAGGTCGTGCGCCGCGCATTCGCGCTCGACACCAAATATCACATGGGCATCAAAGGCCGCTACCTGGAGCTGCTGGCACTGCCGGATCGCTGGGTGTCCTGGTTCCTGGGCGGCGTGCCCGCAGGGCTGTCGCTGATCCGCCAGCACCGTCCACAAGTCATCTGGTCGACTTTTCCGATCGCCACCGCGCACCTGATCGGTTTGGCGCTGCATCGCATGACCGGGCTGCCCTGGGTTGCCGACTTTCGTGATCCCATGCTGCAGCCGGCCTACCCGACCGCCAAGCTGCAGCGCAAGGTCTACCGATGGATCGAGGCGGAGACCGTCAAGCGCTGCACCTTCGCCGTGCTGACGACGCACAGCGCCATGAACAGCTACCGGACCCGTTTCCCCGAGCTGGCGTCGAAGTTCGTGGTCATCGAAAACGGTTACGATGAAGACGGCCTGGCAGCATCGGCCAACACCGCCGGCGCCGCGCCGGCCCCCGGGGAGCGCATCACGCTGCTGCACAGCGGCGTGCTGTACCAGACCGGCCGCAATCCTGCCGCCTTCATGAAAGCGGTGGCGGTGCTGAAACAAGAAGGTGCCGTCAGCGCCGCGACGCTGCGGGTGATCCTGCGTGCGCCGGGCGAGGCCGAGGCCATGCAGCAACTGGCGCGGGAATGCGGTGTCGACGACATCGTCGAGATCGCACCGTCGGTGCCCTACCGCGAAGCCTTGCGCGAAATGCTGTCGGTCGACGGCCTGATGATATTCCAGGGCACGCCTTTCAATACGCAGATTCCGGCCAAGCTGTATGAATATTTCTGGGCGCGCCGCCCGATTCTGGGCCTGGTCGATCCGGCCGGCGAAACGGCGCGCGTCATGGGTGCCGCCGGCTTCGACAGTGTCGCCCAGATGGATAGCGCCGAGGCCATCGTGCCGGTGCTGAAAGCCTTCATCGGACAAATCCGCGCCGGCTCGGCCCATGTGGCGTCGGACGAGGTCGTGAAGCAGTGCTCTCGCGCTAACCGCTCCCAGCAGTTGGCGCATCTCTTCGACGAGGCGATCTGCCTCAGCAAAACCAAGGCGGCGGCGTAAGAACCGGCACCGAGCGGCGCACCGGCTGCCTTCAGCTGCCGGTGACGCCGCCCAGTTTCGCCATGCTGCGCCGCTTCAGTACGCCGGCGATTTTCTCGACAATATACGACTCCGCACCCTGCGGCCTGCCCGCAAGGGTCCAGGCGACGAGCACGGTCGCGGTATACGCCAGCGCCCCGCCGACGATGCTGACGATCAGGGTGATCGCAGGCTTGCCTGAAACCAGCAGTTCCAGCTCATGGATGGCGCCGGCCATCACCAGCGCCCCGAGTGCCGGGCGCACGACATTGCCAAGGATGTCGAACAGGCTGACATTGCGCATCGTCCGCATGAGAATGCCCATCGCGACCAGCAGTCCGCTCACCACGCACGCCAGGCGCAGCCAGGCCAGTTCCAGCGCTTGCGGATGATTCAGGACCAGCAATGCCACCGCCGCGAACAGGATGACCTGGGTCCAGGTCGTGAAGGTGGCGTTACGGTTCTTGCCCAGCGAGAGCAGGATATAGGCTGTACTTGTCGAGATTGCCTGCACGATGTTGGTCAGCGCCAGGATCTGCACGAAGGGGACGACCATCATCCACTTCTCGCCAAGCAGCACCAGGACCATGCTGTGCGCCACCAGCGCCAGGCCCAGGCTCGCCGGAATCGCGATCAGGCATTGCAAACCCTGGGCCAGCAGGAAATTCCGCTTCAGTTCGACGGGGTCGTTCCGGGCGCGCACAAAGGTCGGAAACAAAATACGGTTCAGCGGCGCCAGGATTTCCGTCGACGGCATGGCGGAAATCTCATCCGCCAGGGTATAGCCGCCGATCATGCTGGCATTGGTCCAGCGACCGACCAGCGTCCTGTGCAAGTTGTTATTGATGTAGCCGCCGATGCTGTTTATCAGCATCCACTGCGACACGCCGAAGATGTCGCGGAACTTGGCAAAGCTGAGGCGGGCGCGCATCGGATGAAGACAATAGCTCAGCACGACCCCGACGGCACGGCCGAACAGCGTGCTGAACACCAGCGCCCAGTAGCTCTGGAATTTCCATGCCAGGATCACCGTTGCAATAAAGCCGGAGATGCGCTTCGTGAAGGTCAGCAGGAAGTCGAGATCGGCCCGCATCTCTTTCTGGAAGGTGATCACCCCGATATTTTCCATTGCGGCCAGCAAGGCGCCCAGGCAAGCGATCCGAAGCACCGGCACGATGCGCGGATCGTGGAAATAGTCACCAGCGTAGGGGGCAACCAGCGTGACGATCAGTACGGTACTGCAGGCCTGCATCATCCGTAGCGTCCAGGCCGTGTTGTAATGGGCCTGGGTCGGCGCGGGATTCTGGATCAGGGCCACATTGACGCCGAGGTCCAGCAGCACGTCCGCAATGCCGATCACCAGCGAGGCCATCGCGATGATGCCGAAATCGGCCGGCACCAGCCAGTGTGCCAGGATTAATGTGCTTGCAAATCCGACTAGCCGATCTATCCAGCGCATCATTACATAAATGAAAGCGCCTTTCAGGACGCTGACTTGCTTCGTTTTGGCTGGTGCGCTGGTCATGAGCGGGCTATCTGAACAATGTCGGTAGAATTACCATACCGGCATATTGTAGCAATTCAAGCAAATATTCCGGCCGACAAAACGTAGCGTGCGCACCTACATTGCTGAAAAATTTTGTTTCAGCAAACAGGCGAAGTCGGAACGCATGCGCACGCGCCGGTGCGCAATACGGCGTGCGCGCTAGCGCGCCGGTGGGGTCGCTGCCGGCAGGACCGAGCAGACGAATGCACGCATGACGCTTCTCGGGTCTTCGGCGATTTTGGTCAGCAGGCTCTTGCGTTGTAGCGCCGGCAGCGTACGCAGCAGATGCACATAAGAAGCCAGCCCCAGCCGGGACGACTGGTAACGCAGGAGGACCGTACGCTCCTCGATGGCGCGCTTGAGAAGCGCCCGCTGCGCTTCGTTGACCTGAATCCCGCACGAGCCATCCAGCAGGCCGATAAAACCGGCCAGCTTGCAGAGCGAGGTGGCGACGCCGCTGGCGGGATGCGTCAGGTTATCCGCATGGCGATGCACAAGCGAGATGTTCTCGGGCACATAAATGAAATCGCCCCGTTCGCTCAACTTCAACCAGAACAACCAGTCTTCGCCGCTGCGGAACTCGACCGGCATGCCGCCCACCGCAAGGGCGTCGGCACGCCGGAAGTAAGTGGCACAAGTGGGAATCAGGCTCGCATTGAGCATGGTGGTTTTGGCGTCGCGCAGCCGGTAGCGCGGCGCCGTCTGGTCGAGCAGCTCGCATTCCTTCGCCATGTCGACCTTACTGGAGAACATCGCATTCGGAATGGTTTCGGTCGGTGTCACTTTGGTGGCTTCGCCAAACGCCAGGACCGCGCCCGGGTTGGCGTCGATCGCGCCGGCCAGCTTTGCCAGCGCGTCGCCAACGTGCTCATCGTCGGAATCGAGAAACGCCAGATAGGTGGTGGTTGCCAGCGCCATGCCGTGGTTGCGGGCCGCCGCCGCGCCGCCATTTCGCGCAAGCGCCTCGACGACGACCGGAAACCCGGTCGCGTCCGCCCAGTCGCGGACCTTCTTGACGGAGTCATCGGTCGACGCGTCGTCGACCACGATCACCTGTTGCGGCCAGACGGTCTGGACATACAGGCTTTGCAAGGCGCGCAGGATTAGCGCCGAGCGGTTATAGCACGCCATGATCACCGTCACGTCCGCCATCGGCACGGAATTTTTACCCATTGGTTATCGTGTCTTTTTTCTAGCAGTAGACAAATCGGTATCGATCAGTGTACGAAGCTGTTACCTGTACGGCAAGTAGAAGATTGACTGTGTATTTATACCAACACTTCAAGCGCCGCCGGGTGGCTCAAAAAGCCGCCCGGACTGGCGCTCAGGCCATAGGCGCCGGACTGGAACACCACCACCAGGTCGCCGGGCTCGGCGCGCGGCAGTTCCATCTTCTCGGCCAGCAGGTCGAGCGGCGTGCACAGCGGCCCCACCACCGACACCACTTCGATGTCCTCCTGTCCGCCCCGGTTGCCGATCGCGGCCGGGTAATTCTTGCGGATCACCTGGCCAAAATTGCCGGAGGCCGCCAGATGGTGGTGCAGGCCGCCGTCGGTCACCAGGAACACCTGGCCACGCGAGACCTTGCGGTCGATGACGCGCGCCACGTACACACCGGCCTCGCCGACCAGGTAGCGTCCCAGTTCGATGTTCAGGCGCGCCTGCGGCAATGCCGACTGCACGCGCGGCAGCGCCTGCTCGAGGCGCTCGCCGATCGGCGCCAGGTCGAGCGCGGACTCGCCGGGGAAATACGGAATGCCGAAACCGCCGCCGATGTTCAGCACGCGCACCGGATCGCGGCAGGCGTCGGCCAGGCGCAGCGCCAGCTCGATGGTCTGCGCCTGGGCCTCGACGATCGCCTCGGCTTTCAGGCTTTGCGAGCCCGAAAAGATGTGAAAACCGAGCACCGTCAGGCCCAATTCCGCCGCCAGCGCCAGCATGCGCGGCGCCTCCTCGGCATCGATGCCGAACTGCTTGGCACCGCCCCCCATGCGCATCCCCGAGCCTTTCAGTTCGAAGTCGGGATTGATGCGCAGGACCAGTTGCGGATGGATGCCGAGCTGGTCGCCGATGCGCGCCAGCAGCCGGATCTCGCGTTCCGATTCGGCGTGCACGTGCACGCCGGCGGCCACCGCCCGGGTCAGCTCGGCTTCCGACTTGCCGGGGCCGGCAAAACTGATGTGCGCTGGGTCCTTGCCGGTGTCCAGCGCGACCGTCAGTTCGCCGCCCGAGGCAACGTCCAGCCCATCGACCAGGCCGGCCAGATGCTGCACCAGCGCCGGCATCGGATTGGCCTTGATCGAATAATGCAGCCCGATCGCCGCCGGCAGACTGGCCCGCAGATGGCGCACCCGCTCGGTGACCAGTGCGCGGTCATAGGCATAAAACGGGGTCTGGCCGACGCGTTGCGCCAGCCGGGTCAGCGGGATGCCGCCCACCTGCAGGCAGCCGTCGACGACCGGAAACAGGGTCTGCGCCGCGTGGACCGGACGCTTGGGGGAAGTGCTCATGAGGGGCTCACTGATCAGAACTGAACATCGTTGAATACGGCTGGCGCAGCAGCTTGCGGTCGATCTTGCCGTTCGGGTTGCGCGGGAACTGGTCCTGGTGCAGCGCCACGTGCGCCGGCACCATCCAGGCCGGCAGGCGGCGCTGGCATTCCTTGAGCACGTCGCCGGCGGTCACGCCCTCGCGCGGCACGGCCAGCAGCACGATCGCCTGGCCCAGCGCCGGATGCGCGACGCCGAAGGCGGCGGCTTCCAATACCAGGCCGCTGGCGTGCACGGCTTCCTCGACCTCGGTCGGGCTGACCCGGTAGCCGGACACCTTGATCATGTCGTCGCTGCGGCCGATGAAGTACAGGTAGCCCTCCTCGTCCATGCGCACGGTGTCGCCGGACCACACCGCCATCTCGGTCAGCGGCAAGGCCGGGTTTTGTCCGGGCGCCGGCCGGAAGCGCTCGGCGGTCTTCACGGGATCGTTCCAGTAGCCGAGCGAGACCAGCGCGCCGCGGTGCACCAGTTCGCCCGGTTCGCCGGGCGCGCATGGCGTGCCGTCCGGGCGCACCACCATCACCTGGGCGTTCGGGATCGCGCGCCCCATCGAATCGGGCCGGCGCGCCAGTTCCGACGGCGGCAGGTAAGTCGAGCGGAAGGCTTCGGTCAGGCCGTACATCAGGAACAGCTGCGCAGCGGGCAGGACGGTGCGCAGCGCGTCGACCGTGGCGCGCGGCATGGCGCCGCCCGAATTCGTCAGGTAGCGCAGCGGGCAATCGTCCGGCCAGGACAGCGCCGCCAGCTGGATCCACAAGGGCGGCACCGCCGCCAGGCCGGTGATGCGCTCCTGCTGCACCGCCTTGACGATATCGCGCGGAAACAGGTAGTTGATCAGCACCACCGTGGCGCCGGTCAGGAAGGCGGTGCTCAGCTGCGACAAGCCATAATCAAAACTGAGCGGCAGCACCGACAGGACCCTGTCCTGCGGCGTCAGCTCGAGATAGCTGGCCACGCTGCAGGCGCCGGCCACCATGTTCCGGTGCGACAGCACGACGCCCTTCGGCTTCCCGGTGCTGCCCGAGGTGTACAGGATCGCGGCCATGTCGGCGTCGATCGCACGCCGTTGCGCCAGCGTCGCCGGATCCGGCTGGGCCTGGGCCTCGTCCCATGCGCGCACCGCGGCCGTGCCGGCTGCCGCCGGCAGCCCGGCCGCGGGCGCCGCGCCGGCGACCAGCACCGTGTGCAGCTCGGGGCAGCCGGCCAGTACCGCATCCAGCTGCGCCAGGCGTTCGGCCGAGGTGACCAGCACCCGCACGTTGCAGTCGGCCAGGATATACGCCACCTGTTCGACCTTAAGCAGCGGATTGACCGGCACGAACACGGCGCCGGCCAGGGCGGCGCCGAACATCGCCGCCACGTTCTCGACGCGCTTGTCGAGGTAAACGGCGACGCGCTCGCCGCGCTGGATACCGGTGGAAAGCAGCGCGCCGGCAGCCCGCCCGACGGTGCCGGCCAGGGCCGCGTAGTCGAGCCGCTGTCCGCCGTGCACCAGCGCTTCGGCGCCGGGCGTGCGCCGCGCGGAATCGAAGATGAAATCGTGGATCAGGTCAGGCATAGAGGGATGGTATGTCGTGCAGATGGGCATCTTAACAGTTTGCGCCGGGAGCCCCCTACTAAGTTCGGGCGCCAACGTGTCTCGTGGCAAATTTTTCACCACTAGGGCTATACTCGGGCATGGTTTCCACCCGTCATGCCCGTCCGCTGGTTCCACCCGCACCGATCCTGTCCGCCGCCTCGTTCCGCCGCGCGGCAGCGGCGCGCGTGCCGACCCTGCTCGACGCCGGGCCGGCGCGGCTGGTCACCAGCGGCCGCGTCGCCATCGCCCTGGCTTTGCGCGAGATGGGCGTCGGCCCTGGGCACGAAGTGCTGGTGCCGGCCTGGCACAGCCCGTCGATGATCCCGCCGGTGTTGTGGCGCGGCGCCACGCCGGTGTTCTACCGCCTGCGCGCCGATGCCACGCTCGACCTCGACGACCTCGCGGCCAGGATCGGCCCGGCCACCCGCGCAGTGATGGTGACGCACTACTTCGGCTTTCCGCAAGCGGTGGAGGCGGTGCGCGCGCTGTGCGACGCGCGCGGCGTGCAACTGCTGGAAGATTGCGCACACGCCTTCATCGGCAGCTACCGCGGCAAGCCGATCGGCGCCACCGGCGACTATGCGATCGGCAGCAGCATGAAATTCTTCCCGATCTACGAAGGCGGCGCGCTGGTCTCGAGCCGGCACAGCCTCGACCGGATTGCACTGCATCCGGCAGGCGCCGGCTTCGAGGCGAAGGTGGCCTTCAATTCCCTCGAAAACGGGTTTGTCTACGGCCGGCTGCCGGCTGCGCGCGCGGCGCTGTGGCTGCCGCTGCGACTCAAGGACACGCTGCGCGACATGGCCAAGCGGCGCCGCCCGGCCGCTGCGCCGGCGCCGGCGCTGGCCCCCGCTTCGTCCGACAGCAGCTTCGACCTCGATCCGGCCTGGATCGACAAGCGCTCGTCCTGGTTTTCGCGCACGCTGCTGCGCCTGATCGCGCCGGGCCGGATCGCGGCGCTGCGCCGTGCCAACTACGCCCGCCTGGATGCCGCCCTGCGCGGTCTGCCGGGCGTGCGTCCGCTGTATCCCGTATTGCCGGACGGCGTCTGCCCCTGGGTCTACCCGCTGCTGGCCGACGATCCCGAGCGCCTGTATCGGCGCGTGCAGGAGGCGGGCGTGCCGGTCACGCGCTTCGGCCATCCCTTGTGGGAAGGCGTCGACGACAACGTGTGCGCGAACAGCGTCCGGCTGTCGCGCCATGTGCTGTCTTTCCCCTGCCACCAGGAGTTGCGTGAGGAAGAGTTGTCCTGGCTGATCGACGCGCTCGGAAAGGCCTTGCACGCATGAAGTGGAAAACCGTGCCCGCCGCGGGCATCGCCGGCTTTGCCCGGCAATGGCAAGACCTGCACCGCACCGCGGCCGCCTCGCCGCTGCTGGCCTTCGATTTCGTCCTGCCGCTGCTCGAGCAGTTCGGCAGCGGCAAGGAATTGCTGGCGATCTGCGAGCGCGACGGCGCCGTCGTGGCGATGGCGATCGTGACGCCGTCGCGGCGCGGCAGCTGGGCCACCTTCCAGCCGGCGCAGGCGCCGCTGGGCCTGTGGCTGCAGCAGCCGCAGTTGGCGCTCGATGCGCTGCTGGCGAGCCTCATGCGTGCACTGCCCGGCTTGCCGCTGGTGTTCGGCCTGACGCAGATGGACCCGGCCCTGACGCCGCGCCCGCACCAAACGGCGCAATTATCGACCTTCGACTATATCGACACCGCCAGGGTGACGCTGGCCGGCAGCTTCGACGACTATTGGCAGGCGCGCGGCAAGAACCTGCGCAGCAACCTCAAGAAGCAGCGCGCGCGCCTGGACAAGGAAGGCGTCGCGCTGTCGCTGCGGGTGAGCCGCGACCCGGCCGACATGGCGCAGGCGGTGGCCGACTACGCGCGCCTCGAGAGTTCGGGCTGGAAGGAAAGCAGCGGCACCGCGGTGCATGCCGACGATGCCCAGGGCCGCTACTACCGCAGCATGCTGGAAGCGCTCTGCCGGCGCGGCGCCGGCCGGGTCTACCGCTATTATTTCAATGACCAGCTGGTCGCGATGGACCTGTGCATCGAAGACGCGGACATCATCGTCGTGCTGAAGACCGCCTACGACGAGAGCGTGCCGAAGCAGTTTTCGCCGACGCTGCTGATGCGCGAGGAAGCCACGCGGGCGCTGTTCGAGGAAGGCCGGCTGCGCCGGATCGAATTCTACGGCCGGGTCATGGAATGGCACCTGCGCTGGACGGAGGAGGTGCGCACTATGTACCATGTCAATTATTACCGGTGGCCGGGCCTGCGCCGCCTGCACGAATGGAGTACCCATGTATCTGAATGAAGTCAAGAATGTCCTGATCGACGTGCTGCACCTCGGCGAAGCCGGCGCCCGCCTCGACGCCGATTCGCCGCTGCTGGGCAGCCTGCCGGAACTCGACTCGATGGCGGTGGTCACCCTGATCGGCGCGCTCGAAGAACACTTCGGCATCGCCATCGACGACGACGACATCAGCGCCAGCACCTTCGAAACGCTGGGCAGCCTGGCCGCCTTCGTGGCCCAGAAAGCCGCTTGAACATGGCGCCGGCGAACGCGGCGCCGGAACACGCGCCGGCCGAGGGATTTTTCCTGCCGGTGCAGGATGGCTTCCGCTATTGCCTGTTCCATGCGCCGCGCGGCGAATGCCGGGGCGCGCTGGTCTACCTGCACCCGTTCGCCGAAGAGATGAACAAGTCGCGCCGCATGGCGGCATTGCAGGCGCGTGCCCTGGCCGCGCTCGGCGTCGGCATACTGCAGATCGACCTGCATGGCTGCGGCGACAGCAGCGGCGACTTCGGCGATGCCCGCTGGGACGGCTGGAAGCGCGACGTCGATGAAGCGCGCGCCTGGCTCCAGCAACGACTCGGGCGCCCGGCCGGCTTGTGGGGCCTGCGCCTGGGCGCCCTGCTCGCGCTCGACTATGCGGCCGGCGCCGCCGTCGTGCCCCCCGCCCTGCTGCTGTGGCAGCCGGTCACCAGCGGCGCCGGCTTCCTGACCCAGTTCCTGCGCATGCGTGTGGCCGCCGAACTGCTGCAGGACGGCGCCGGCAACGGCGGCACCAAGGCGCTGCGCCAGCAGCTCGAGCAAGGCAAGCCGCTCGAGGTCGCCGGCTACGAACTGGCGCCGGCCATGGCGGCCGCCATCGAGCGCCTCGACGCTTCGGTGCTGGCGCCGCGCGGCTGCCGCATCGACTGGTTCGAGGTCACCGCCGCCGGCCGCCCGCTGCCGCCGGCGGCCAGCGCGGTGACGGCGAACTGGCGCGCCCAGCGCATCGATTTCGGCTTGCAGGTGGTGCACGGCGAGCCGTTCTGGACGACGCCGGAAATCAGCGAGTGCCCTGCGCTGCTCGACGCCACCGGCGCGCTTTACCGGGAGCCCAGCCATGCAGCCTGAAGAACGCGCAGTACGCTTTACCTGCGGCGGCGCGTGGCTGCACGGTGTGCTGTCGCTGCCGGCGCAAGCGGCTTCGCGCGGCGTGCTGATCGTGGTCGGCGGCCCGCAGGTACGCACCGGCAGCCACCGCCAGTTCACGCTGCTCGCGCGCAGCCTGGCGCAAGCCGGCATCCCGGCCATGCGCTTCGACTACCGCGGCATGGGCGACAGCGAAGGCACGCCGCGCGATTTCGAACAGATTCAGGACGACCTGCGCGCGGCACTCGACTGTTTCTTTGCGCAGGCACCGGGCCTCGCCGACGTGGTGTTATGGGGCCTGTGCGACGGCGCCTCGGCCGCCGCCCTGTATGCGCCCGGCGACCCGCGCGTGGCCGGCCTTGCCCTGCTCAATCCCTGGGTGCGGACCGAAGAGGGCGCCGCCAAGGCCACCCTGAAGCACTATTACCGCAGCCGGGTGCTGGATCCGGGCCTCTGGAAAAAGATCGCCGCCGGCCAGTTCGACCTGCGCCAGGCCACCGGCTCGTTCGTGGGCCTGGTCCGCTCCGCATTCAAGAGCCCTGCCCCGTCCTCACAGCAGGAAGCCGGCAGTGCCAGCCTGCCCGAGCGCATGCACGCTGCGCTGCGGCAGTTCAAGGGCAGCATCCTGGTGATGCTGAGCGGCGCCGACCTGACGGCCCAGGAATTTGCCGGGTTGCCATCTGCTTCGGACGATTGGGCGCGCCTGCTCGCCGGCGCGCGGGTCACCCGGCACACGTTGCCCGGCGCCGACCATACCTGCTCGCGGCGCGAGTGGCACGATCAGGTGGTGGATTGGACCGTCACCTGGCTGCGCACGGCCTAGCGCGCGTCGGCCCCCGGCGTGCGCAGCGGATGGTAGCCGAGGTAGCTCAGCGCGATCGGGGTTTCTTGGTTCCCGCCGCCATGCAGCCGGCCGCCGTTGCGGCTGCGGATGCTGCCGTCGACCAGGTTGCCGTCGGCTTCGACGCTGCTTTCCGGGAAGCGCACGTCGATGCCGGCCGTATCGACCACGGTATTGCCGATCAGCCTGGTAACGGCGGCGGCGTTCACATAAATCCCCACATCCGAGCAGGACGCGATCAGGTTTTCCTGCATCAGCCCCTGGTCCTGTTCGGTCACGCAGCGATGGTCGCGGCAGTAGGCCTTGCCGGTACCGCCGCCGCCGAAGGACAGGCCGACCCGCTGTCCCGGCAAGCCGCGCAGGTGCTGCTCGCATAACACGGTGTTCTGCTCGAAACGGGTACGCGCGCCGGCGCCCTTGGCGAAGGCGCCATAGCTGATGCCGTCGCCGCCGGCCTTGATGAAGTCGGTGATCAGATTGCGCCGGATGACCCAGTCGTTGGCCGCCACCAGGTCGATCGGCGTCACCGGCGCCGTCGTGCGGCGCGGTGCCGAATTGGCCAGCGTGTTCGACTCGATCAGGCCGGCGTCCGGAAAGCGCCCATCCTCGGCGTTGATCTTGAGGTGGGCGTTAAAGTCGAGAATCGTGTTGTTGATGGCCGTGAAATGATGGGCGCCGCCGACCACATGAAAGGCATGCTCGCAGGCTGCCTGCTGCGGGCAGGCGCCGCGAATGGTCAGGTTTTCGAAACGCCAGTACGGCGCCGACACCCTGAAGCCCTCGACGGCCTCGAATTCGATGATGGCGCTGCCCGGCACGTCGGCGCGCACGACGATTGGCGCACCCTGCTCGCCGGCACGGTTGACGCCGACGTTGCCGCGCATCCGGTAGGTCCCGGGCAGGAACACGATGACGTCGCCGGGCACGGCAGCCGCAAGCGCGCGCCGCGCTTCTTCGCCAGACCCGACTAGCTTGCGAGTGCCGCCAGCTTGCCCGGCTGCGCTGGTCTGCGCACCGGCGGACGATGGCGGCCGCAGCGCCGGCCCATCGCCACGGTCCAGGCCAAGCAGCACGGCGGCGAGGCCCCGGCCGGCGCCGCTGATCAGTGGATTGTGGCCGCTGCTGCGCTTTTCGATGTACGGGGCCAGCTGCCGCGGGGTGATACCCTGCCCCTGCAGGAACAGCAGGCCGCCGGCCAGCGCCAGCAAGCCTGTCGCCCCGAGCAGCAAGACCACATGGGTGAAACGCAAGCGGCGGGTCCTGCGTGGCGCAGGCCTCACGCGGCGACCTTGATCCCGTGCCGTCCCATCAGGTCGTACAGGGTCGGGCGGCTGACGCCCAGCATCTCGGAGGCCTTGACGATGTTGCCGTCGGCGCGCGCCAGCGCCCGCACGATGGCTTTGTATTCGGCCTCGTCGCGCACCTGGCGCAGGTTCAGCGGCGACTCCTCGGCGTCGACGTCGGGCAGGCCCAGGTCTTCGGCGACGATGGTGTTCCCGTCGGCCATGATGACCGCGCGCTTGATGCAGTTTTCCATTTCGCGCACATTGCCCGGCCAGGCATAGCCCTCGATCGCGGCCAGCGCGTCCGGCGCGAAATGCAGCGAAGAGCGCGACTCCTGGGCGCAGAACTTGTTTTTAAAATGGTGGGCCAGCAGCGCGGCATCGCCTTCGCGCTGGCGCATCGGCGGGATGGTCACCACGATCTCGGACAAGCGGTAATACAAGTCCTCGCGGAAGCGGCCCTGCGCGCACAAGTCCTTCAGCTTCTGGTGGGTCGCGCAAACGATGCGCACGTCGACCGGGATCTCTTCGTGGCCGCCGATGCGCTCGATCACGCGCTCCTGCAGGAAGCGCAGCAGCTTGGCCTGCAGCGGCATCGGCAGGTCGCCGACTTCGTCGAGGAAGAAGGTGCCGCCGTGGGCCAGTTCGACTTTACCCCTGGTCTGCTTGGCGGCGCCGGTGAAGGCGCCCTTCTCGTAGCCGAACAGTTCGCTCTCGAGCAGGTTTTCCGGGATCGCTGCGCAGTTGATCGCCATGAAGCGTTCTTTCGAGCGCGGCGACAGCGCGTGCACGGCGCGCGCCAGCACTTCCTTGCCGGTGCCGGATTCGCCCAGCAGCATCACGGAAGCCGAAGTCGGCGCCACCTTCTCGACGGTGCGGCAGACTTTCAGCATGCCGGGGTCGCGCGAGATCACGCCCGACAGCGGCGAATCGGCCTGCGACTGCTGCATGCGGCGGTTTTCCTGCTGCAGGTTGTGCAGGAAGAAGGCGCGCTGGATCACCAGGTTCAGCACCTCGGGGTCGACCGGCTTCTGGTGGAAGTCGTAGGCGCCCATGCCGATCGCCTTGACCGCATTGTTGTGGTCCTGGTTGCCGGTCAGGACGATCACGCGGGTGTCCGGCGCCAGCGCCAGGATCTGCTGCAGGGTGGCCAAGCCCTCGGTCGAACCGTCCGGGTCGGGCGGCAGGCCCAGGTCCATGGTGACCACCGCCGGTTCGTGGCGGCGGATCTGGGCCAGTGCGGCTTCGCGGTCGCCCGCGACCACGACGTCATAGGCGTCAAGGCTCCAGCGCAGCTGCTTCTGCAGGCCGGGATCGTCTTCGATGATCAGGAGTTTCGGTTTGGTTTGGGTCATGGATATCCTCTCTCAGGCATCGCTCAACTGAGCATGGCTGGCGCCGGCTCGTGGTACAGCGGCAGCACGACCTTGAATGTGGTGCCGATTCCGGGCTGGCTGCTGACTTCCAGCATGCCACCCAGCTCGGTGATGTATTCGCGGCTTTCGAACACGCCGATGCCCATGCCAGCCGACTTGGTCGAGTCGAACGGCTTGAACAGGCGCTCGCGAATGAATTCTTCGCTCATGCCTTCGCCGGTGTCGGCGATCTCGATCTCGACCGCGCCGGCATGCGCACCTTCCTCGCGCTGGCCCAGGCGGATCATGACATGGCCGTGCGGCGGCGTGGCCTCGATCGCGTTCTGGATCAGGTGCCCGACCACGCGCTCGAGGCGCTCGCGGTCCGCCATCACCTTCATGCCCGGCACCGCCACCACCAGCTGCGGACGCGGTTCGAAAGCGCTCTTCAGCGCCACCGCCTGGCGCACCACTTGTTCGACGGCCAGCGGCAGCGGCTTTTCTGCGTTCTCGGTGCGCGAGAGCTTCTGCAGCAGCAGCTTCATCTTCTGCACCGAGTGGTTCAGGGTTTCCAGCATGTCGCGCTGGAATTCGGGATTGTCCTTGTGCTTTTCGGCGTTGGCGTTCATCAGCGACAGCTGGGCCACCAGATTCTTCAAATCGTGCACGACGAAGGTCGACATGCGGTTGAAGGATTCGAACTGGCGCGCCACCATCAACGCATTCGCCGCGTCTTCCTGGGCCAGGTGGCCGGCGGCCTGGCTGCCGGCGATCTCCAGCAGGTCGGTGATTTCCCAGTTCAGCTTGAGCGGGCTGCGCGCACGCTGCAGCAGCACGAAACCGAACAGCTTCTGGTGCAGGATCAGCGGCACCACCAGCCAGCGGCGCGGATAGTCCAGCAGCCACTGCGGCACGGCCAGGCCTTCATATTTGTCGGGATGGAGCACGAACTCGTCGAGGTCGACCACCCACTGGGTGCTTTCCAGGAACTGGCAGAACGGCGAGTTGACCGGCTCCGTGGTACCGATCGCCGGCACGTGCCAGTGCGCGCGCGGCTCGTACGTGCCGGCGTCGCTGCGCTGCCACAGGGCGCCGCCCGGACTCTCGACCAGTGCCGCCATCGCCTGGATCGCGCGGTCGCCCAGGTTCGGGCCGCGTTCGGACAGGGTGCGGGTAAAGCGCATCCACTCTTCGCGGTAGTCGTAGTTGTAGGTGAAGAAGTGCTTGCTGATCGAGACCTTCAGCCAGGAGCGGAAGGTGCCGGAAAACAGGATCACCAACAGCAGGCAGATCGCGCCGAACAGGAAGCCGGCCTGCATCACGGTGCCCCAGCGGCCGCCGAAGAAGCGCAGGTAATAACCGGCCGAGCCCATCGCCAGCAGGTAGATCGCCGAGCCGAACAGCGCTGCCGAATGGAACATCACGCGGCGCGACACCGCGAACGAGGTGCTCCAGGAGCGGCTGCGCGCCATCGAGGCTGCCAGCAGCGGCACGGTCAGCGCATTGATCACACCGCGCGCGTTCCACAGCTCCGGATTGAGCTCGCGGAACAGCATCATATTGGTGTACAGATAAAAGTCGTAGGCGAACATGCCGCCGATGCCGAGGCAGGCGAACTTGATCGCCCAGCGTTCTTCGATGGTCTTGTTGCGGTACACCTGTTCGACCAGCAGCATGCCGTACACCGCCAGGCAGGCAAACGCGGTCACCACCGACAGTCCGCCGACGGCGTTCAGCAGTTCGACGTGCCAGTGCCCGGCCAGCATCGCCCCCAGCAGCACCAGATAGGCGCAGCCGGCCACGAACAGCGAAGGCCGCAGGCCGAACGGCAGCCGGCTGTTCTCGGCGCGCCAGTGGCCCAGCAGCGCCACCAGGAACACCGACCAGGCGCCGTCGCGCAGCACTTCGAGCGAGCCGGTGACCGTGGTCCAGAGCCGCTCCTGGCTGGCATCCCAGGCCAGGACGGCGGCCCACAGCGCGGCCAGCAGGCAGGCGCAGGACAGCGGACCGCGCTGCGCGCGGGCGCGCCATCCCGACAGCACCAGCAGGCATAGCAGCAGGTAGCCGGCTGCGGCCAGTGCATAACTATAGGCGGCGATATTGGTCACGGTGTGCCGTCGGTACAGTGGAAAGAGGAAGAACTGCGGCCAGGAGAAACTGGGCCTGGCCGCGGCATCGGGTCAGCGTCCGCTGCGGAACAGGACGACCTTCAAGGTATCGATCAGGATCAGAACGTCGAGGAACAGGCTGTTGTTCTTCACGTAGTACAGGTCGTACTGGAGCTTTTGCAGGGCATCCTCGGCGGACGAACCGTAGCCGTAGCGGACCTGGGCCCAGCCGGTGATGCCCGGCTTGACGCTGTGGCGCACATTGTAATACGGGACCACTTCGATCAGCTGGTCGACGAAGTACTGGCGTTCTGGCCGCGGGCCGACGAAGGACATGTCGCCCTTGAACACGTTGAGGATCTGCGGCAGCTCGTCGATACGGGTCTTGCGCATGAAGTTGCCGACGCGGGTGATGCGCGGATCGTTCTGCTGCGCCCACTGCGGCTTGCCGCCCTTTTCGGCATCGGTACGCATGCTGCGGAATTTATGCACGAAGAAGGTCTTGCCGTCCTTGCCGACCCGTTCCTGCGAATAGAACACCGGACCGCGGTCTTCGAGCTTGACGGCCAGCGCGGCCAGCAGCATCAGCGGGAAGGTCAGCAGCATGATGATCACGCTGCAGACGATGTCGAAGCTGCGCTTCATGAAGGTGCGCACGAAACTCTGGTCGAAGCCGCCGCCGAACACCAGCCAGGACGGCTGCAGCGAGTCGACCCGGATCTGGCAGGTTTCGCGCTCGAAGAAGGTGGCGGCGTCGGTCACCTTCAGGCCGGCCAGTTTGCACTCGAGCAGTTCCTTGATCGGGAAGCCGCCGCGGCGGTTCTGCACCGACACCACGATCTCCTCGACGTTGTACTGGCGCGCCAGCGAGGCCAGCGTATCGCCCTCGCGCCCGTTCAGCAGGCTGGTCGAGGGCACGCACAGCTCTTCGTTCGGGGTCGGGATGAAGCCGGTGATGTTGTAGCGGTGGTAGCTGGTGCTCTGCAGGGCCAGGTCGCTGCATTCCTTGGCCAGCGGACCGCTGCCGAGGAACAGGATGCGCGTCTCGAGGAAGCGCAGTTCGGAGGTCTTGAAGAAGACCATGCGCGCGATGAAGATGCCGGCGGCGGCAATCGCGAACACCAGCGCCAGGATGCCGCGGCCGAAATACAGGTCGGGCGCCACATAGAACACCAGCGTCAGGATCAGGAAGCCCATCAGGAACGAGGGCATCAGCTTCATGAAGAAAGGATGACGCAGGCCTTCGTTGAAGTCGAGCTGGTACATGCCCATCGCGCTCATGCTGAAAATGATGGCAGCGGTGAAGGCGATGGCCGAGGTGAAGAAGTGATCGAGGCTTTCGACGTTCGGCAGGCCGAGCGGCTGGCCCAATTCCATGAAGCGCACCGCGGCGCCGACATAGGCGGCCCCGAGCAGCACCAGCACTTCGACGAACAACAGGACGAAGACGATCTTCGACACGTAGTGATTAGAGATCCTAAGCACAGTAGCCTCCGGTATTCTTATTACATACAGAACTCATACTGCAGTGCTTATCGCGGCAAATTGTCGACGTACCAGTCCATGGCCTGCTTCAGGCCGTCGCCGATGCGGTGCGTCGGCGCATAACCCAGCAGGGTCGCGGCCTTGCTGATGTCGGCCTGCGAGTGGCGCACATCGCCCTTGCGGAAGTCGACATAGGTCGGTTTGTGCGCGGCCACGTGCGGGAAACGCGCGGCCAGCAGCCCGGTCATCATCGTGTGCAGCTGATTGAGCGAAGTACGGTCGTTCAGCGCGACGTTATAGACCTGGTTGGCGGCGTCGCTGCCGGCCATTGCCGCCAGCAGGTTTGCCTGCACAACGTTGTCGACATAGCAGAAATCGCGGCTGGTTTCGCCATCGCCGTTGATGCGCAGTTCCTCGTTGCGGATCAGCGCCATGACCCATTTCGGGATCACCGCGGCATACGCGCCGTTCGGATCCTGGCGTGGACCGAACACGTTGAAATAACGCAGTCCGATCGATTCGAAGCCATAGGTACGGCCGAATACATCGGCATACAGCTCGTTGACGTACTTGGTCACGGCGTAGGGCGAGAGCGGCTTGCCGATCCGGTCCTCGACCTTCGGCAGGTCCGGATGGTCGCCATACGTCGAACTGGAGGCGGCGTAGACGAAGCGCTTCACCTTGGCATCGCGCGCTGCCACCAGCATGTTCAGGAAACCGGAAATATTCGTTTCGTTGGTCAGCTGCGGATTGGCGATCGAGCGCGGCACCGAGCCGAGCGCGGCCTGGTGCAGGACGAAATCGACACCGGTGCAAGCGCGTGCGCAATCTTCGGGCGAGCGGATGTCGGCCTGCTGGAACGTAAAGTTGGACCAGGCTGCCTCACCGACCAGCTCACGCACCTGGTCGAGGTTGTGCTGGTGTCCGGTAGCAAAATTATCGAGGCCGGTGACGCGTTGGTTAAGCTTGAGCAGCGCTTCCACCAGGTTCGAGCCGATGAAGCCGGCAGCGCCGGTAACCAGCCAATGGTAACTGTGCTGGCGCAACTGCTGTTGGACGTCTTGAATCTTGTTCACGTTGGAAACACTCTTACAAGTCACGCGGGCTGATGGCCGAAACGGGCCCGCTGGGTTGCCACCTGCGTAGGCCGGACAGCCGCGTGGGCGCGGCCGCGCAGGTGGCGTCAGTTCTGGAACGCGTTACAGGCGCCAGACGCAGTAGCCGGCTTCGCTGATCGCCTTCGGATCGAACTGCGACTTGACGTCGATGAAGCAGCCGTTGTCGTTCAGCTTGGACTGGAAGTCCAGCAGCGAACGCGCCAGCACTTCCTTGTGCGGCACGGCGACGACCAGGGCGTCGGCCTTCGGCAGGTCTTCCCAGCGTTCCAGCTTGATGCCGTATTCGTGCTGGGCTTCCTCGGCTTCGGCAACCGGGTCGTAGACGTGCACGTCGCAGCCGTAGGATTCCAGTTCGTGGACGATGTCGGCAACTTTCGAGTTGCGCAGGTCCGGGCAGTTTTCCTTGAAGGTCAGGCCGATCACGTTGACCTTCGAGCCCTTCACGTGGAAGCCCGACGAAATCATCGACTTGACGGTCTTTTCGGCCACGAACTTGGCCATGCCGTCGTTGATGCGGCGGCCGGCCAGGATCACCTGCGGGTGGTAGCCGACCATCTCGGCCTTGTGGGTCAGGTAGTACGGGTCGACGCCGATGCAGTGGCCACCCACCAGGCCCGGACGGAAGGGCAGGAAGTTCCACTTGGTGCCGGCGGCCTTCAGGACCTCCAGCGTGTCGATGCCGACCTTGTCGAAGATGATCGCCAGTTCGTTCATCAGGGCGATGTTCAGGTCGCGCTGGGTGTTCTCGATCACCTTGGCGGCTTCGGCCACCTTGATGCTGGACGCGCGGTACACGCCGGCCGTTACCACCGATTCATACAGCTTGGCGATGCTGTCCAGGGTTTCGTCATCGTCGCCGGACACGACCTTCAGGATCGTGGTCAGCGTGTGTTCCTTGTCGCCCGGATTGATGCGCTCCGGCGAGAAGCCGACGTGGAAGTCTTCCATCCACTTCAGGCCCGACTCTTTTTCCATGATCGGAATGCAGACTTCTTCGGTGGCGCCCGGGTAGACGGTCGACTCGAACACGACGATCGCGCCGCGTTTCATGTGCTTGCCGACGGTCTTGCTGGCGCCGGCCAGCGGGGTGAAATCGGGGTTATGGGCGATATCGACCGGGGTCGGCACGGCGACCACGATGTAGTCGGCTTGCGCCAGCGCGGACGGGTCGGTCGTGACCTCCAGATACTGCGCCGCTTTCAATTGCTCAGTCGACACCTCACCGGTCGGATCGATAAATTTTTTATAATTTTCAATCTTCGATGCCGACAGGTCGAAACCGATGGTTTTCGACTTTTTGCCGAACTCAACAGCCAGAGGCAAACCTACATAACCCAAGCCAACTACTGCGACGACCTGATCTGCTTTCATATCGCGTTCCGTAAAAATATTAATTTTTGCAATTCTGCTAACTTAAAATATAGCATGGAAACAGAATGGCACTCAACAATCCGCCCGTTTGCCTTCACAAAAACAACAAGAATTCGAAATAGTGTAAAAAAACTATGACAATTCGATTCTGTCTTTTACTTCTAGGCAACTCTCACTGCTTTCACTCTGCCCGGTCACCTGATACGGTGCGGCGTGGCTAATCTACCAAGGCTCAACTCGTAGCCTAAGTGCAATCTTAGCATTTTCCAAAAAAACAAGTTCTGTTGCTTCGTATCGTGCGCGTACTGTCGAGCCTAGCGTGCGGCGTCAACATTCAAACACTGTTAACGTATAAACATTTGTATTTGGTCAACATATAAGCTCATGACTTGTGCTCAAGGACCGTGGTCGGTCGCCATCATTGCTTCTCGCGAGAGCCTCACCGTACTGATGCGTTGCATCACTGCTGTGTTAACAGCCTGCAGTTCGCAGCGCGTCCTTGTGGACGTACTAATTAATGGGAATCCTGACTTAGGCAAGCAAGCCGGCGACAACGTTCAGGACCTGGACGTGGGAATGAATACTGTCAGGGTCTGGTCGATTCCAGCCGGCGACAAGGCCAATGCCTGGAACGAATACGTACACCGGATCTGGCCGGCAGGAACCCATGCCTTCTTCGTCGATGGTTATGTCGAGGTCAGGCCCGATGCATTCGCGGCCTTGCTGGAACGGATGGAAAACAGCGCCGGCGCCCTGGCGGCAACTGGCGTGCCCAGTGCCGGGCGCTCGGCCTCCGCCTTGCGCGAACAAATGATCCGGCAGGGTGGCATGCACGGCAATATGCATCTGATCCATGCAGATGCGATGGCACGATTTCGCGACATCGGTTTCCGCTTGCCGCTGGGCCTCTATCGCACCGATTCACTGATCGGCGCAGTACTGATGTTCGGGCTCGATACCGCTAAGAACCGCTGGGATACCAAGCGCATTGCTGTCGCACCCGACGCGACCTGGGACGTACCCGGCACCGCGGCGCTGACCTTCAAGAACGTCGTCGGTCAACTAAAACGACGCATACGCCAGGCCCAGGGCGACCTCGAGAACAAGGCCTTGCGCGAGCACATGTCGGTGTTGCGGCAGCCAGTCAACCAGTTACCGGAAACATCGCAGGCTTTGGTAAGGCACTGGCTCATCAGCCATCCGGACCAGGCACGCTCGGTGTTCCTGAAACGGCCGCTGTGCTTTTACGCAGCGCGCAAACTGCGCAATGCACGCAACTGGTCGGCCGACGTGACCAGCTCATCGCTGGTGCGCGCATGCACCGGAGGCGCCTGAGGCACCCAAGCAGGATCGGGGAGCAAGATGGGGGAAAAGGTGGCGCGGCTGGCGGGGATCGAACCCACGACCCTTGGCTTCGGAGGCCAATACTCTATCCACTGAGCTACAGCCGCGCAGGAGTGATGCGAAGGATACAGAGTTTCAAGCGCCACGTCTATGGAGAGCACGTTGCTGTGGGAGAAATTGCGTTTCCATTAAGTTGTTTTCGATCTATAATCGGCCGGTTCGAGCCATCTGTCGTAGAGGTTGGACCAAGTGCCGGACGCAGCAGGTTTTTTTATTTATAAGGAAATCATGAGCGACGCAAACCACAGTGAGCACCAGTCTTTCATCAGGACCCCCAAGCAGTTGATTGCAGCAGTAGCAGGATTTTTCCTGGTCATTGTTATCGGCATCATCTTGTTAGTGGTCTTCGTCACCAATCACCCTCGGGCTGGAGCAGGTTCGGACGGACAGAATGCCGAGGCAACAGCTGCGCGCCTGCGCCCCGTTGCTGAAGAAGGCTTTGTGCTCAAGGATATGAATGCACCGAAGGTCCTGCAGAACGGCCAGGCTGTCTACACTGCAGTTTGCGCTGCCTGCCATGCCAGCGGCGCAGCAGGCGCACCGAAGCTGGGTGATGGCGGCGCCTGGAGCGCCCGCATCGCGCAGGGCTATGACACCCTGGTCCAGCACGCTGTCAACGGTATCCGTGCCATGCCTGCCAAGGGCGGCAATCCGGACCTGGACGATATCGAGGTTGCCCGCGCCGTCGTTTACATGACCAACCAGAGCGGCGCCAAATTCAAGGAGCCGGAAGCGCCGGCTGCCAATGCCCAGGCGGGCGCCGCTGCGCCGGCAGCGGAAGCGGCACCTGCTGCCGCTGCGCCGGCCGCGGCCCCTGCTCCGGCAACTGCCGCGGCAACGGCGCCGGCTGCCGCTCCAGCTGCCGCAGCCGACACCGCACAGGCAAGCGCAGCAGGCAAGACCTTGTACAGCTCGGCTTGCGTGGCCTGCCATGGTGCCGGCGTGGCGGGGGCGCCGAAGTTCGGCGACAAGGCCGCATGGGCGCCGCGTATCGCGCAAGGCAACAATGTCCTGTACGAGCACGCCATCAAGGGCTTCCAGGGTAAAGCGGGCATGATGCCGCCGAAAGGCGGGTCGAGCGCCCCCGACGCCGACGTCAAGAGCGCCGTCGACTACATGGTGGCAGCTGCAAAGTAAGCCATCCTTCGCCAAAAAGACCGCCTTTTCGAGGCGGTTTTTTTTCGTCTGAAACATTTTCAACTTTGCAAAAAAATAGCTTTTTATTATTTTAACCGAACAATATTTGTTATCGAAGCGAAAATATTTCGTTGCCTCAGGGGGACATTTCACAAAAAAACCGTAATTTTTCCGTGCGTCATTAATTTCTGTAGGGTAACCTGTTTCGCACAAAAAGAAGACATCCATTGAAACAGAGCTTAACCAGGGAAATTACGATGAAATTCCATCACCAACTCTCGACGCTTCGTCGTCTCTCCGTTATTGCATGTTCTGCTGCCCTGGCCGCCTGCGGCGCCGGCAGCGACCAAACCCAGAATTCGTCGGTTACCCAAAGCGCTGCCTCGCTGAGCAGCTCCGCTACCAAGAACCTCGCTTCCAACATCCTGAACGGTCCGATTACCACCACCGTGCCGCCGACGACGACGGCTCCGGCCAACGTCATCGGCGCTGCCATCACCAGCGTCGGCATCCAGAACACCGGCAGCGCTGCCCAGACCAACGTGCCGTTCACCTTCGGCCAGGTATTTGCCGTCGGCCACCTGAAAGCGGGCGAACAGCTGACCGGCCGTCTCGAAGATGGCACGACCGTGCCGCTGCAGGTCGACGTCAAGGCCAAGCACGCCGATGGTTCGGTGCGCCATGCCGTGATCTCGGCCGTGCTGCCCAGCCTGGCGGCAAACGCTACCCGTACGATGAGCCTGGTCAAAGGCGGCTCGGCGCCGACCGGTACGACCAGCATCAACGCACTGATGAATGCCGGTTTCAACGCATCCGTGCACGCCAAGATCGGTGGCGTCGATTATTACGCTGCCGCCGATGAGCTGCTCAAGAGCGGTGCTGCAACGACCTGGCTGAACGGCCCGGTCGCCACCGAATGGCAAGTCGCCGCGCCGCTGAAGACGGCCAGCGGTGCCGCGCATCCGCACCTGGCCGCACATTTTGCCATCCGCTGGTTCCCCGGCACCGGCAAGGCACGTGTCGACGTCACTGTCGAGAACGACTACGCGTACGAACCCGCGCCGCAGAACTTCACCTACGACGCCAACGTGATCGTGGGCGGCAAGTCGGTCTACACCAAAGCCGGCCTGACGCACTACCACCACGCCCGCTGGCGCAAGCTGTTCTGGTTCAACGGCACCGAACCGCAAGTGAACGTCAAACTGGACACCGCTTACCTGCTCGATTCGAAGGCCCTGCCGAACTACGATCGTTCGCTCAAGATCGCGGAAAGCACCCTGGCCTCCATGCAGACGAAATGGACCGGTGCCATTACCGAACCGATGAATGTCGGCTCTGCCAACCCGTATATGCCGGCGACCGGCGGCCGTGAGGAACTCGGCATGCTGCCGGCCTGGGGCGCCAGCTATCTGCTGAGCATGGACAAGCGCGCGCGCATGGTCACGCTTGGTAACGGCGACCTGGCCGGCAGCTGGTCCACCCACTATCGGGACAAGCAGACCGGCCGTCCGATCAGTCTGCTGGACTTCCCGTACATGACCGTCAATGGCCAGGCCAGCGATACCAAGAACCCGGCAACCGGTAAATATGAGGCATTCCCGGCGTGCGCCAGCAGCACTGCCTGCAAGACGCCTTATACGCCCGACTCGGCGCACCAGGCAGCTTTTGCTTACCTGCCCTACCTGGTGACCGGTGACTACTACTACCTGGAAGAGCTGCAGTTCTGGTCGATGTGGAATAACTTCCTGTCGAACCCGAGCTACCGCCAGCAAGCCAAGGGCCTGCTGCAACAGGAGCAGGTGCGTGCCCAGGGCTGGAGCCTGCGTACGCTTGCCGAAGCGGCTTACATCACCCCGGACAACGATCGTCTGAAGAGCCACTTCGTCCAGCTGCTGAACAACAACCTGGACTGGTACAACGCCACCTACACGAACAACCCGTCGGCGAACAAACTGGGCGTCATCGCGACCAATTCCGCTTACGCCTATCTCAACGGCACCGGTATTGCACCGTGGCAGGATGACTTCGTCACGGCTGCAGTCGGCCACGCCTATGAACTCGGCTTCGACAAGGCGGAATCGCTGCTGAAGTGGAAGGCCCAGTTTGCGGTTGCACGCATGACTTCGCCGGACTTCTGCTGGATCAGCGCCGGCATCTATGAGCTGAAGATCCGCGACAGCTCGACCAGCGCGGTGTACGGTTCGATCGGTCAGGCCTACAAGGCCACCCTCGCCAGCAACATCACCTCCTTGCAGTGCGCCAGCGCTCAGATGGCAGCGGCGTTGAGCCTGAAGGTCGGCCAGATGACCGGCTACTCGGACGCCACCGCAGGCTATCCGTCGAACATGCAGCCGGCCCTCGCCTACGCTGCGAACGTGATGGGTACTGCCGGTAAGAGCGCCTGGGCGATCTTCGCCAAGCGTGTCGTGCAGCCGGACTACAGCACCTCGCCGCAGTTCGATATCGTGCCGCGTTAAACCGCTTCCGCACCAAAGGCCGGGCCCCGTGTCTCATGGGCTCGGCCTTTTCTTTTTACCATTTCGCAATAGCGCTCTATTACAAATGGTCACTTTTTCTGATGGGAATTTGTTCTACTATCTTTCGATTGGGAACAAATTCTTGTAAGCACTATTCAGTCAGCGAGCGATCATGCCATTCCAAAGTAAAGCCTTGTTTTCTCTTTCCGCCTTGTTCGTCGCCGCGATGGTGCCGGCTGCGGCCGCCACCCTATCGGTGGGCCCGGGCAAGACCTACGCAACCCCCTGCAAAGCCTTTGCTGTCGCCAAGAGCGGCGACGTGGTCGAAATCACCGGTAACACCACCTACAGCGGCGACGTCTGCGGCATCGCTGCCAGCAACCTGACGATTCGCGGCGTGAACGGCCGCCCGAAAATCAATGCGAACGGCAAAAACGCCATGGGCAAAGGTATCTGGGTCGTCTCCGGCAGTAACGTTACCGTGGATAACGTCGAGATGTACGGTGCCAAGGTCGCCGACAAGAACGGCGCCGCACTGCGCCTCGAAGGCACCGGCTTCACGCTGCGTAACGCCTTCCTGCACGATAACGAGAACGGCATCCTGACCGGCGCGAACACCGCCAGCAACATCCTGATCGAGTACAGCGAATTCGGCCATAACGGCTACGGTGACGGCTACAGCCACAACCTGTACATCGGCAACGTCGGCAGCCTGACCTTCCGTTACAACTATTCGCACGATGCGAATATCGGTCACAACCTGAAGTCGCGCGCGCGCGTCAACACGATCGTCTACAACCGCTTCTCGTCCGGTGTGGCGGGCAGCACCGCGATCGGCAAGCCGAGCTACGAGATCGACCTGCCGAACGCCGGCACCAGCTATGTGATCGGCAACGTGATCCAGCAACCGGCAAGCCACAGCAACCCGACCATGCTAGCCTACGGCGAAGAAGGCGCGAGCAACCCAGGGAAAGATCTGTACGTGGTCAACAACACCTTCCTGAACGACGACAGCTCGCGCGGCACCTTCGTCCAGATCGGCTCGGGCGTGAGCACCGCGGCTCTGCTGCAAAACAACATCTTCGGCGGTACCGGCACCCTGACCACCCAGACCAGCGCCGTGCAGAAGACCAACTACCGTTCGGTGTCGCCGGGCTTCGTGAGCCGCTCGGCCTGGGATCTGCGTCCGCTGGCCAATGCGCTGGTGACCAATGCCGGTTCGGTGCCGGGCACCTCGAGCGCCGGCGTGTCGCTCAAGCCGGTTGCGCAGTACAAGCACACCGCTTCAGGCGTGGCGCGTCCGGTGCTGGGTGCTTACGACATCGGCGCCTACGAGGCGCAGTAATCGCGCAGTAATCGCGCAGCAATAAAAAAGGGCCGCAAGCGCGGCCCTTTTTTACCAGATGATCACCCGCTCCTTCGGCGCCAGGTACATCCCATCTCCCGGCCTGACCCCGAACGCCTCATAAAACCCCGGCTGGTTGCGCAGCGTGCCGTTGGCGCGGAACTGGTCCGGCGAGTGCGGATCGGTCTTGACCTGCACGATCTGCTGCGGTTCGCGCATCTTCGAACGCCAGACCTGGCCGAAGCCCATGTACAGGCGCTGCTCACCGCTCAAGCCGTCGATGACCGGCGCCTTCTTCCCCTTCAACGAGATCTTGTAGGCTTTATAGGCGATTGCCAGGCCGGCGTTGTCGGCGATGTTCTCGCCCAGCGTCAGCTCGCCGTTCACACGGTAGCCCTTCAGGGGTTCGAAGGCGTTGTACTGCTTGACCAGCATCGCGGTCTTCGCCTTGAAGTTCTTGTGATCGGCCGAGGTCCACCAGTCGCGCAGGTTGCCGTCGCCGTCGTATTGCGCGCCCTGGTCGTCGAAGCCGTGGCTGATCTCGTGGCCGATCACGGCGCCGATCGCGCCATAGTTCGCCGCATCGTCGGCATTCGCGTCGAAGAACGGCGGCTGCAGGATCGCGGCCGGGAACACGATCTCGTTCAGCTCCGGGTTGTAATAGGCATTCACCGTCTGCGGGGTCATGCCCCACTCGTCGCGGTCGATCGGCTTGCCGAGTTTATTCAGCTCGCGCTCGGCTTCGACCACTTTCGAACGCATCACGTTGCCGACCAGGTCGTCGCGCTTGACCACCAGCTTCGAATAATCCTTCCACTTGTTCGGGTAGCCGACCTTGGGCGTGAATTTGGCCAGCTTGGCCTGCGCTTCCTTTTTGGTTTTCGGGCTCATCCAGTCGAGCTTGTCGATCGACTGTTTATAGGCCACCAGCAGGTTCTTCACCAGCGCTTCCATGCGCGCTTTGCGTTCCGGCGGGAAGTACTGGGCCACGTAGAGCGTGCCCAGCGCCTCGCCCTGCGCACGCTCGACCGCGCCGACGCCGCGCTTCCAGCGCGGTTCCATCTCCGGCGTGCCGGACAGGGTCTTGCCGTAGAAGTCGAAACGCTCGTCGGCGAAATTCTTCGACAGGTAGCCGGCATAGGCATCCAGCAGGTGCATCGACAGATAGGTCTTCCAGGTATCCAGCGAGGTCTTGTTCGCGACCTCGACGAAGGCCTTCAGGTAGCTCGGCTGGCCGACGATCAGGTGGCTGGTCTTGCCGGCCAGGCCGGCGGCCTCCAGCCAGGCCTTCCAGTCGAAGCCCGGCGCCAGCTTGTCCAGGTCGGCCAGGGCGATCTTGTTATACGCCTTGATCGGATCGCGCAGCTCGACCTTGGTCCACTGCAGCTTCGCGAGCTCGGTCTCGAAGCCGACGATGGAGCGGGCATCGAACACCGCGCGCGGGTTGCCGGCCAGCGTCAGCATGCGCTCGACGTGCCGTTCATACTTGGCCTTGGCATCGGCCAGCTTTTCGTCGTCTTCCTTCAGGTAGTAATCGCGGTCCGGCATCGCCAGGCCACCTTGCACGATGTCGGCGATGTACTTGGTCGAGTCCTTGTTGTCCTGGTGAATATAGAAGTCGAAGGGCACGTTCACGCCGATCTTGCCGAGGTGGGCCAGCAGCGCCGGCAGCCCGGCCTTGTCCTTCAGGGCGGCGATGCGGTCGAGCTCTCCCTGCAGCGGCGCGATGCCGAGCTGCTCGAGCCGCGCCTCGTCCATGAAGCTGGCGTAGTAGTCGCCGATGCGCCTGGCGTCGGCATCGCGCGCGCCATCGGCGCTCGCGGCTTTTTCGATCAGGCCGCGCAGTTCGGTCAGCGAATTCTCGTACAACTGGTCGAAGGAACCCCAGCTGGACTGGTCGGCCGGGATCTCCACGGTCTGCAGCCACTTGCCGTTCAGGTGCCGGTAAAAATCGTTCTGCGGACGCACCGACGGGTCGATGTACTGGGTCGCGATGCCGCTGGCGAGCAGCGGGCGCGCCGCCGGTGCGGTTTTGGCGGCTTTGCCGCCTTCCGCGTGGGCGAAGCCGGCGGCCAGCGCCAGGCTCAGGGCACTCGACAGGATGCGATTTGGACGGCGTTTCATGACAGGACGGTCCCTTCGGTTGTGGTTGTGTACTTATTGTAGCGTCAATAAAAAAGGCCGCGGCATACCGCGGCCTTCACCTCACAAAAGCAAGGGAATTACCAGATAATCACGCGCTCGTTCGGCGCCAGGTACATCTTGTCGCCCTGCTTCACCTTGTAGGCTTCGTAGAAGCCCGGCTGGTTGCGCAGCGTGCCGTTGGCACGGTACTGGCCCGGCGAGTGCGGGTCGGTTTTCACCTGCACGATCTGCTGCTGCTCGCGCATCTTCGAACGCCACACCTGGGCCCAGCCGGCGTACAGGCGCTGGTCGCCGGTCATGCCTTCGATCACAGGCGCCTTCTTGCCCTTCAGCGAGATGTGGTAGGCCTTGTAGGCGATCGCCAGACCCGAGTTGTCGGCGATGTTTTCGCCCAGGGTCAGTTCGCCGTTGACGTGGTAGCCCGGCAGCGGCTCGAAGGCGTTGTACTGGTTGACCAGTGCCGTGGTCTTGGCCTTGAAGTTCTTGTGGTCGCTTGGCGTCCACCAGTCGCGCAGGTTGCCGTTGCCGTCGTACTGGGCGCCCTGGTCGTCGAAGCCGTGGCTGATCTCGTGGCCGATCACGGCGCCGATGCCGCCGTAGTTGACCGCGTCATCCGCGTTGGCGTCGAAGAACGGCGGCTGCAGGATCGCGGCCGGGAACACGATTTCGTTCATCTCCGGGTTGTAGTACGCGTTGATGGTCTGCGGCGTCATGCCCCATTCTTCGCGGTCGATCGGCTTGCCCAGTTTATCGAGCTCGCGGTCGGCTTCGACCACGCGCGAACGCATCACGTTGCCGACCAGGTCGTCACGCGAGACCACCAGCTTGGAGTAGTCCTTCCACTTGTTCGGGTAACCGATCTTCGGGGTGAACTTGGCCA
>Ga0308160_10000169_pt1 | contig 168449 bp, 141 predicted proteins | sample PhyFR1_FD_201036 | JGI IMG/M metagenome (GOLD analysis project Ga0308160, IMG submission 201036) | Phyllosphere microbial communities from UC Gill Tract Community Farm, Albany, California, United States - DLSLF.R1 | ecosystem: Host-associated > Plants > Phyllosphere > Unclassified | place...
TTGTAAGGTAAAAAAGTTAACTGGTCAGGATCATATTCCTTAAAGACTACTTTGCCTCCCATGCCTTTAAGATAACCAAAATCATCCTAAAATAAAAGAGGCCGCCTCACTTTTGAGACAGCCTCTTCTTTGATAATGGCTATTTGTTCTTCCCTAAACCCTAAACCCTAAACCCTAAACCCTAAACCCTAAACCCTAAAACTCCGCGTTTTTCGGAAATCTTGGAAAGGCAATTACATCGCGGATGTTGGTCATTCCGGTTACGAACAATACTAAACGCTCAAAGCCTAAACCAAAACCTGCGTGTGGCGCTGAACCGAACCGGCGGGTATCTAAATACCACCACAATTCATCTTGTGGAATGTTTAAAGCTTCCATGCGTTGGGTCAAGCGGTCTAAGCGTTCTTCACGTTGTGATCCACCGATCATTTCGCCAATGCCAGGGAATAAGATATCCATTGCGGCAACTGTTTGTCTGCCTTCGGCATCCGGTTCATTCTGGCGCATGTAGAAAGATTTAATATCGGCAGGATAATCGGTTAAGATCACCGGTTTTTTAAAGTGTTTTTCTACCAGGTAACGTTCGTGCTCGCTTTGTAAATCAGCTCCCCACTCATCAATCAGGTATTTAAACTGTTTCTTCTGGTTTGGTTTAGAAGATTTTAAAATCCTGATGGCTTCTGTATAGGTTAAACGTTCAAAATCATTTGCCAGGCAGAAATCCAGTTTTTCTAATAAACCCAATTCACTGCGCTCGTTTTGCGGTTTTTGTTTATCTTCTTCAGCTAAACGGTTATTTAAAAATTCTAATTCCTCTTTGCAGTGATCCAAAGCATATTTAATCACATACTTCATCATGTCTTCTGCAAGCTGCATATTGTCTTCCAGGTCGGCAAAAGCAAATTCGGGCTCAATCATCCAGAATTCGGCCAAATGGCGTGTGGTATTTGAGTTTTCAGCCCTGAAAGTTGGACCGAACGTATAAATTTTACCGAAAGCCATGGCTGCCAGTTCGCCCTCTAACTGACCCGATACGGTTAAGTTGGTGGCGCGGGCAAAGAAATCCTGCGAGAAATCTACTTTACCATCTTCAGTACGGGGCGGGTTATCGAAATCAAGAGTGGTTACTTTAAACATTTCGCCCGCGCCTTCGGCATCACTGGCAGTAATTACCGGCGTGTGCATGTACACAAAGCCACGTTCGTTGTAAAACTGGTGGATGGCAAAAGCCAAAGCATGACGCACCTTAAAAACGGCATTGAAGGTGTTGGTGCGGAAACGCAGGTGTGCAATTTCACGTAAAAACTCTAAACTGTGTTTTTTAGGCTGTAAAGGAAATTTTTCAGGATCGCTATCGCCAAGGATTTCTACCGTGGTGGCTTTAATCTCTACGGTTTGACCTTTACCAAGCGATTCGATCAATTTGCCTGTTGCAGAAATCGCCGCGCCGGTTGTGATTCTTTTCAAGAGCTCATCAGGTAGATTATTAAAATCGATCACTACCTGGATATTGCCCATGCAAGATCCATCATTTAAGGCAATAAACTGATTATTACGGAAAGTTCTTACCCATCCCATAACCGTTACTTCTGTGTCAAATGCTGTCGACTTTAATAAATCTTTAATTTGCTGTCTCTTAATCATATTGTTATTTGTGAAAGGCGCAAATTTAGAAAAAAAACTGGTATCGGTTAGCGGTTTGCGGTTTTCGGTTTGCAGTTTTTTTAAAAGTGATTTGATATCTTCCTTAAATGTTTTTTTCCTGGCAGCTTGTTAATATTGTGATGTTACCTGGTGACTTCATCGGTTTTGGATGAGATGGCCTCATAAACCTTGTAAGTTATTATTCTTTTTGACTTTATTTTCTGTATAACTCATTGTTATGGAGTGTTTATATTTAATTATCCGATTTATTTCTGTTTTTTATTGTTAAAATATTGTTTTTATGTGTTAATATTTAGCTTATATTTCATTTTTATAGTTTTTTATAAGCATAAATAGATTTTTTTTAAGTTTTTTTTGGATTATTTTTAAATTTTTTAATAAAAATACTTGTTATTGTGATTGAATTTTGTAATTTTGTAATGCTCGTTAATTATTATTATATATTTGGTTTAAAAAAAGCGCTGGCAACGGCGCTTTTTTTATAAAAACTTCAAGACTTATTCATAATCAACATAAACCAAACAACCTAAAACCAAGAAAGCTCCGGAAAACCGGGGCTTTTCTTTTTTATTGGATTATCATCCCGGCGGAAATAGGTGAAATGGGAGGTTCTCAAGGAAAAGTCGTCATTGCGAGAAGGCTTTTTCAGCCGGCGAAGCAACCTTATAACTATGGATTTTAGCGATCGTTGTAAGATTGCTTCGTCGTTCCTCCTCAGCAATGACGATCCTTCATAGGGATTCTAAGTGCAAAAAAAAAGCTACCCTTTTCAGGATAGCTTTTCAATATATGTTTTGTTGTTGTTATTCTTCTGAGTAAGAAATTTTGTTCACGTGTTTATCAATTTCCCATCTTCCGGTACCTTCTTCGCCAATTACCTCGAACAATTCTAAGGCCCTGCGTGCTTTATATTCTTCTTCGCGTTGTTCTTTCAGGAACCAGTTCAAAAATTCCATGGTTACGAAATCCTGTTCTTTATGGCATCTGGCTGCAATGTTTTTGAAACTTTGTGTAATTGCGATTTCTGCCTCCAAAGCATCTTCGAAAACTTCCCTGAAACTTGAGAATTCTGTTTTGATTCCGTTAACTTCCGGCGAGATGGCGTTTCCGCCCATATCCAATACATATTTAAATAATTTAAGCTGGTGAACCCTTTCTTCTTCAGATTGCTTTAGAAAATAATCTGCTGAATAATCGAAGCCATTTTGATCGCACCAGGATGACATGGATAAATATAGTGATGAAGAGTGAGCTTCTTTTTTGATTTGCTGATTTAATAATGTTTCGATATCCTGAGATATTAAACATTTGATACGCATTAGATCTTTCATGTTTCTGTACTTTAATAACAATACAAATGTAAACCGAATTTGTTCTGGATACGAATTTATTTACAATATGAAATTAGTCTAAATTGCTGATAATTAATTATTTGTAATCAGTTTAAATAAGGAGGGTGGGTGATGTAAGATGTAAAATGGAGGATGGAAAATGGATGGATAACGCCAAACGGATAGGGATTGCGGATCAGTGGGATAATGATTGGTTTTCAGTTGGCAGTTTCCAGTTTCCGGTTGGCAGTTTGCAATTTTCAGTTGACAGTTGACAGTTGACAGTTTCCAGTTGTCAGTTTTCGGTTACCAGTTTTCAGTTTCCTGTGCAATCGTCATCCTGAGGGATAATTTATGATATAAAAATCAATATGATTGACGTTTTTTCCTTCGCACAATTCTTGCCTCGGCTCACCGCCGCCGAAGGGCTCTTACTTTTTGGCATCAAAAAGTAACAAAAAATGCCGGCTGAAAATTTTTCTTTCAAAGCCAGTGTTATGGCTAGAACAGTGCAGTCCGAAAAATTTATTAGGCCGGTTTTAAGTAGAACGGTGATACGGTGCTATGGCCTAGCTAGACGGAAATGCATGATGCCACATTCTGCTCATTAATAGGTAATTACAAAATGCCGTCAATGGTAGTTGGTCTCAGGATCTTTTCAGACACATACTTAAATAAGTTCAGAATGGCAGATTGAGTTGGTTTGTAAATTCTAAGTTTTCAGTTAGCAGTTTTCAGTTTTCTGTGCAGTCGTCATCCTGAATTTATCTTAGGATCTTTTTAGATAGCTACTAAAACAAGTTTACTATGACGTATTGAGTTGCCAATGGTCAATGAACCAACAATAAACTAGTAAACCAATCTGTAAAGGCAGTCGCTAATGATATGGTTAAGCTTAAACATGGTAAAGGTGCCTTGCAGTAAATCTTTTAACGCAATGATTTCGAGGGCACTTAATAAATAGATATGTTCGCAGCCGTTAAAGGTAACCAATTCAAAATCTGCTTTTTGAGTATTTAAAAGGAGGGCTTCAACATCAATCTGTTCTACAACAGCTTTTAATTTTTGAAGCATAAGGCAATTATAGCGTGCAAACTTCCCCCCGAAATCTACATAAAAGCAATTTAACTTATCTGACTGATAAATTGAACCGTGGGTATTTGAGAATACGTTAACGAGTTGGTTAATATCTATACACGCTTTTTCCATCGGTTACAAAAATTGGCATTATTTAGATTAAATACAAATAAATTGTGAAAAAAAGTTTAGCGTTTGGCGGATGGCGTTTAGGTATGGTGGGAAGGAAGGAAGGAAGGAAGGAAGGAAGGAAGGAAGGAAGGAAGGAAGGCGGTTTTAATACTTGAGAAAAGTCGTCATGATAAGCAGATTTTTTAGTCTGCGAAATAATTCTATTACGATCGCTCGTCACCGTATACTTAAAAATTGCTTCGTTGCCCGAAAACGGCGATTTCTGATGTAATTTACTTTTTGCTATTTAACGTTAAATACCATATGGTGGTAGCTGCCGCCCATAAACTCCTTTTCATTTTGGATTTTAAAGCCCATTTGCTGGTAGAGCTTCAAGGCCCGCGCATTATTTTGCTCAACTAATAAGCCAATCTTTTGATGCCCCGATTGTTTTCCCCAAGCCAGGCCTGCTTTAATTAATTGTTTGCCTATACCTTTGCCCTGGGCACTGGCATTTACACTGATGCTGTCTAGATAAAACTCTCCGCTTTGAGTCTCTGCATCCAGAAGGTTATCATCCGAATCAGCTACATTTAAGTAAGTTAAAAAGGGTTTCCTAAATTCGATCAGCTTTGCCCCATCATAAGCGGTTAATGAGCCGAGTACTTTTCCTTCTTCTTCAAAGACTAAGGTATTTTCGTAGCTATACTGATTACCCTGTTCCTGAAAAAAATATTCAAAGATGCGGTTGATGGTGTTCTGATCCTGAGTTTGGGTTAGCTTTGGCGCAAGCTCAGCCATGGCTTGAAGTAACAGCGGTACAACTTGCGTTGCATCTCCTGGTTTGGCGCGCCTGATCATGAAATCTCACTTAGTTTAAAGGTTTCTGCCACACGTATTCCTTTTTCGGTACGTTGTAAAGTGCAGCACTCGTTAATGGGATCGTGCTCCAGGAATAGGATATAATTATTGTCGACCGCTTCTTCCAAAAACGCCTGCTTTTCTGTTAATGTTTTTAAAGGAAACATGTCGTAGGCCATTACATAAGGCAGAGGCAGGTGACCTACTGAAGGTAAAAGATCGGCCATATACACAATGGTTTTGCCCTTGTAGCGTATTTTTGGCAGCATCATGGCGTCGGTATGGCCGTAAGCAAAACTAATGTTGATGTCCTTTTGCCATTCTATATTTTCCCGTTCAACCACGAAGTTAAGCTGTCCGCTTTCCTGTATGGGTAAGATGTTTTCTTTTAAAAATGAGGCTTTTTCCCTCGCGTTGGGTTCAACTGCCCATTTCCAGTGCTTTTCGTTGCTCCAATATCTGGCATTTTTAAAAGCTGGTATTAATTTTTCACCTGCTCTTATAATTGCCCCGCCAACATGGTCAAAGTGAAGGTGGGTAAGGAAAACATCGGTAATATCTGTTGTTCCGAAACCCAACTGTGCCAGTGATTTTTCCAGGGAATCGTTTCCATGCAGGTAATAATGGCTAAAAAATTTCTCGTCCTGTTTATTTCCGATCCCGGTATCAACTAAAATCAGTTGATTGCCTTCTTCTATCAGTAAGCAGCGCATGGCCCAGGTGCAAAGATTGTTTGCATCAGCAGGATTGGTTTTTTGCCAAATGGCTTTAGGTACTACGCCGAACATGGCACCGCCATCTAACTTAAATAAACCAGTATTTATGGTGTGAAGTTTCATTTTTTTAGTATCAAGTATTTAGTACCGGGTATCAAGATGCTATTGCTAAATATCAAGATCGGATTGGCTAAAAATAAGAAAACCCTTTAGGATTAACTAAAGGGTTTTTATATATTTTGACTGCAGACTTCGGACTACAGACTTCGGACTACAGACTTTAGACTATAGGTGGATCACTTCTCCGTAGGCATCAGCAGCAGCTTCCATAATGGCTTCGCTCATGGTTGGGTGAGGGTGAACAGATTTGATCATTTCGTGTCCGGTAGTTTCCAGTTTGCGTGCTACCACAATTTCGGCAATCATTTCGGTAACGTTGGCACCGATCATGTGCGCGCCTAGTAATTCGCCGTATTTTGCGTCGAAAATCAATTTGATAAAACCATCTTTGGCACCTGCAGCACTGGCCTTGCCTGATGCCGAAAACGGAAATTTACCGATTTTCAGTTCATAACCTGCTGCCTTAGCTGCTTTTTCGGTATATCCTACTGAAGCAATTTCAGGGGTGCAATAAGTACATCCAGGGATATTGTTGTAATCTAACGGTTCCACATGCTGACCAGCAATTTTCTCTACACAGATAATGCCTTCTGCAGAAGCCACGTGTGCTAAAGCTTGTCCGCCAACTACGTCACCTATGGCATAATAACCTTTTACCGAAGTATTGTAAAACTCATCGGTAACGATTTTGCCTTTTTCGGTTTTGATACCTACTTCTTCCAGGCCGATGTTTTCGATATTGGCTACAATCCCAGCTGCTGAAAGCACGATATCAGCTTCGATGGTTTGCATGCCTGAAGCTGTTTTAACCGAAACTTTGCATCCTGCGCCGCTGGTATCAACAGATTCCACACTTGCAGAGGTCATTACATCGATACCGGTTTTCTTTAAGCTACGTAGCAATTGTTTTGAAACGTCTTCGTCTTCTACAGGAACCACGTTTTCCATAAACTCCACAATGGTTACTTTAGTGCCCATGGTAGCATAGAAATAAGCAAACTCTACACCGATGGCGCCAGAACCTACCACTACCATGCTTTTTGGTAATTCAGGGAGTACCATGGCCTGGCGGTAACCGATAATTTTTTTGCCATCCTGTTTCAGGTTAGGCAATTCTCTTGAACGGGCACCTGTAGCAATGATGATATTTTTTGCATTCAGTTCTTTTTGAGAACCATCAGCTCCTCTAACTTCTAATTTGTTTCCTGGTTTTACTTTACCAGTTCCCATAATCACGTCAATTTTATTTTTTTTCATTAAAAATTGAACGCCTTTACTCATGCCATCGGCCACACCACGGCTGCGTTTTACCACAGCAGCAAAATCTGCAGTAGCACCTGCAGTAGTAATTCCGTAATCAGCAGCATGATTAATATATTCGAAAACCTGAGCACTTTTCAAAAGCGCTTTAGTAGGGATACAGCCCCAGTTTAAACAAATACCACCTAATGATTCACGCTCAACAATGGCCACTTTTAGTCCCAATTGAGAAGCTCTGATTGCAGCTACATAACCACCAGGGCCGCTGCCTAAAACAATAACGTCGTAATTCATCTGTTTTTTCTATTTTGTTATTTATCCTTCAGACGGGAGTTTGCCGGGATATAATGGATATTAATTTGGCCTGTGCTTCCGATCCGTTTAAAGATATTTGTTTCTTAATGTTCAGTTTTTATAATGTGTATAGTTAAGAGGTCTGTTTCAATCTTGATAATCGGGCTTTAACCTTTAACATTACCAAAAATTGAATGAGGCTACTCCGTTAACCATCGTCCAAAACTAAAAAAAAAATGTCAATTGACTAAGCCAATATTCAGATAGCAGTTAAAATTTACAATGGTTGAATATTGTTAGCCTCATTCTTTTTAAAAACGAAAGATATATTCGCCCTGATTTACAAAATTATATTTGGCTAGCTGAATAAAAAGTTGAATAACAGCCATGTTGTTGCTTAAAAAATAATTGTTGATATGTATTATTAGAAAAATACCAATGTTAATTTAATTTTTATGTCGAAATATTAAGCAACTATTGGTTTTATTGTTAAAAATTTAGTTTTCCAATCAATGTATTGATAAACTGAAAGTTGTAATGGCTATCATATATGTTAAATGTTGAAAAATTATGACCGACTTAATAATTATTTAACATTGAATGTTAAAATCTGTTAAATTTTATTAGGACATTTGCAGCTATAAAATCCCTTTGAATTATCATTAATAACAAAAAACATTTAAAAATCAAAGTATGAAGAAATCTTTACTTTTAAGATTAGTACTGGTTATTGTTGCATTTGTAGGTATTGCTTTTGGTGCAAACGCACAGGTGACTACATCATCAATGACCGGAACAATTAAAGATGCCAAAGGCGCCCTGCCTGGTGCAAGTGTTAAAGCAACACATACCCCAACCGGGACTGTTTATACTGTGTCAACTAATAATGATGGCAGATTCAGCATGGCAAACATGAGAGTTGGTGGGCCTTACACAGTGGAAATTAGTTTTGTTGGTTACAACCCAGAGAAAATTACTGGAATTCAATTGAAGTTGGGTGAGCCATTTGCGTTAAACTTAGTGTTAAGCGATAATAGTAACGTTTTGCAGGAAGTTAATGTATCTGGTAAAAAAGATCCTCTTTTAAATAGTAAAAGAACTGGTGCCGCTACAACAGTATCAAAAGAGCAAATTCAAAATTTACCAAGTTTAAGTAGAAGCATTAATGATTTCACAAGACTTACGCCGCAAGCAAATGGAAACTCTTTTGCAGGTTCTAATAGTAAATATAATAGCTTGACTATTGACGGTGCAGTTAATAATGACGTTTTTGGATTAACAAGTTCTGGTCTACCTGGTGGACAGGCTAATACACAGCCAATCTCATTAGATGCAATTCAAGAGATTCAAGTTGTATTAGCGCCGTACGATATTACTTACGGTAATTTTACTGGAGGTGGTATTAATGCCGTTACAAGATCAGGTTCTAATACTGTAGAAGGTTCTGCATGGTTTTATGGTAGAAATGAAAAGTTAGTAGGTAAAAGTTTCTTAGGTGAAAAGGCGACAAGTTTTTATAACACGAATTATGGTTTGAGAGTAGGTGCTCCTATTATTAAAGATAAGTTGTTTTTATTTGTAACGGGTGAGCAGACAAGAATTAAAACTCCAACATTGAATAATGCCGGCGATGCTGTATCGGTAATCAGCACTGCGGATGCGCAAACTTTGGCTAACTATGTTAGTTCAAAATATGGTTATGATATAGGTTCGGCTGCAGAAATTCCAGCCAAGACTCAAAGTGATAAAATCTTTGCACGTTTAGATTGGAATATTAGTAGTAAACATCAATTAACATTACGCCATAATTACATCAAAGCATTTGATGATAATATTAGTAGAAGTTCTACAGCATTTCGTTTTGAAAATAATGCTTATAAATTTAACAATAACCAAAACGTAAGTGTGTTGGAGCTAAGGTCTCAGTTTAATTCAAACCTTTCTAATAATTTAATTATAGGTTATTCTAGAGTTAGAGATAGCCGTCAAACCGCAGGATCACTATTTCCTCAGGTTGAGATTCAGAACTGGGGAGGAATTTCTGGTAGAACCGTTACATTTGGATCTGAAAGAAGTTCAACTAAAAATGAGTTAGACCAAGATATCGTTGAATTTACTGATAATTTGAAGTTGCTGGTTGGAAATCACACTTTCACATTGGGAACACACAATGAGTTTTTTAAATTCAGAAACTTATTTGTAAGTAATTATAACGGAAGATATCGTTTTACCTCTTTACAGAATTTCTATGATAATAAACCTAATAATATTGATATTACTTATCCTGCTGTAGCTGGTACTTTACCTGCAGCTCAATTTAAGGCAGCTCAATTAGGTTTCTATTTTCAAGATGAGATTCAGGTTGATCAAAGTTTTAGAATGACTGCGGGCTTACGTGTTGATGTTCCTATTTTTAACGATAAGCCAGCAAATAATGCAGCTGTTGCTGCATCTTTCCCTGGCTTTGGCACTAGTAATATTCCAAGTGGCCAGGTATTGGTTTCGCCACGTATTGGATTTAATTGGGATCTAACAGGAAATCGTTCAATTCAACTAAGAGGTGGTTCTGGACTATTCACAGGAAGAGTACCATTTGTATGGATGTCTAACCAATATGGAAATACGGGCTTGGATTATAAAACAATTTCATTGTCTAGTGCTACTGCGAATAATACTGGATTCCAGCCTGACGTTACAAAGCAATCAACCGTTGGAACAGCAGGAAATACCTATGCTGTTAACTTGATGAGTCCTAATTTTAGATTACCGCAAGTATTTCGGAGTAATTTAGCTTTAGATATGAAATTGCCTGCGGGTTTTGTAGCAACTTTAGAAGGAATTTATAGTAAAACTGTAAATAATATATTATATAAAGATATAAATGTTAAACCGTCTACAACTTCTTTAAATCCAATCATATCAGGTGGTGCTGACACACGTCCTTTCTATGGTTCAAAAGTTAGTAGTACTTATACGGGAGCGTACTTGCTTGATAACACTAGTAAAGGAGATTCTTATAGCTTGACAGCTCAATTGCAAAAATCTTTTGATAATGGATTATTCGCAAGTACTGCATACACATATGGTAAATCTAAAGATGTTAACTCAGGTGCAAGCAGTGTTGCACTTTCAAACTGGGAATTTGTTCAAGTTGTTCGAAATGCAAATGATCCAGAATTAGTTTATTCGAATTTTGATATCCGTCACAGAATAATTGGTACTTTAGGATATACTTTAAATTATGGTAAAAATAAAGCAAGTGGAACAACGGTATCGTTGTTTTATGTAGGTAATTCAGGTTCACCTTTTACCTATCTTTATAATGGAGATTTAAATGGTGACGGAGCATTTTCAAATGATTTATTGTATGTGCCTCGTAACCAGTCTGAAATAAGAATAATAAATAATTTAACTGTAGGTACAGGAACAGCAGCAAGAGTTTATACACCTGCTCAGCAATGGGCTGCTTTAGATGCATTTATTAATAATGATCCTTACTTAAGTAAATTAAGAGGTCAATACACACAAAGAAATGGAGCGAGATTACCTTGGCAACATCAGTTTGATTTCAGAATTATGCAAGATATCGGTACAATGATCGGTTCAAGTAAAAACCGTCTGCAACTGTCTTTCGATATCATTAACGTAGGTAATTTATTAAATAAAAATTGGGGAAGGCAATACTTTATTACTAACCAAGCTTATCAGCTAATTAGCTATAGCAGCTCAAATAATGGAAGTTTTACTTTCTCACCTGAAACTCCTTCAAATATTTTGTCAGAATCATTTTCTTCAAGATGGCAAGGACAAGTTGGTGTTAGGTATTTGTTTAACTAATGCATAAAAGATTATAAAAGATAAGCCCTGATCAAACGATCGGGGCTTTTTTTATTGCTAATAATTGGTCTGGATAGAGGGTTATAAATCTACAGTATATTGTTTACGTTAGTGCACAGTTCGCCATATATATTCCAATAATACCTACGGAAAAGACCTTTATTCGGTACGCCTATAAAAACTTATGATATCATTATAATATGAGACGTGAAAGAAGATCACAAAGTTTTATCTCTTGAATGATAGTTTTAAGTAGCATTGCGTGTAATAATAATTATCTCATTTAATATAACAATTTCTTAATAGTAAATCTGTATTTTTAGAATGGAAAACAAAAAATGATGAAATGCACGCTCTCTCTGAAATATTCTTTTCGCCGATTAGATTATCTTCTGCTTTAAGCGGTTTATCTCTCCTGATCTAATTAAATTCCATAACCAAACTTTCGTGCTTTTCCAGAAGAACTTTACTGTTTTACCATTTAACATCAATTAATATGAATTAATTTTTAAAACAATTAAACATGAAAAAAATCTACTACGTGCTGTTCTTAATCATTACAATTTTTAGTTGTAAAAAAGATCAGATAATAGTTGAGAATAAAACTGAACTCACAGGAGACATTATTCAGAAGCTAAAAGCAGCGGGCTTTGATACTAGTGAAGGATTAAGTAGAGTTGAAAATGGTTATATGGTTGAGTATGATATTTTTATACCTGATACTGCTATAAACGGACTAAATAAATCCACAGCTATAAAGATTCCCCTAAGCTTAAAAAATGCAAATATTAAATTACAATCAAAAGACCCTATCAGTCATTATAGAAGTATTAATCAACTGATCACATCTTGGAGTTATCAAAGAAATATACAGGTATATATAGATACAGCATTTGGTGCTTATTTGCAAAATGCTTTAGATCAAGCTCTCCAGCGATACAATGCGCTCGACCTCAGCATTATATTTACTAGGACAACGAATGCTTCAGCTAGTGATATATCGATATCATCAGTTTCCAATAAATCTTATTTGATGAGTGCTGGTTTTCCGTATGGTACCGGAGACCCTTACGATGAAATCTTAGTAAATACTGATTACTATAATTCTTCGAATAATAGAGCTGATGCCATAAGTACGTTTGCTCATGAGCTAGGACACTGTATAGGCTTTAGACATAATGATTATATGAATCGAAGTTTTAGTTGTAATACAGGGGGGCACGAAGGCTCTACTTCAACTGGAGCTATATATATATCCCCGGTACTACGGCTTCTCCAAATGCTGGCTCATGGATGCTGGCTTGTTCTAATAATGTAGATCGCCCATTTACGTTAGATGACATATTAGCATTGAAAAGCCTTTATTCCCTTCGAAAAAATATTTATGTTAAAGAAGTTATGACGTTAATTAGTATGGAGTCAGGCTATGGGACCTATGATGATTGGGAAAAAAGTGAATGGGGGGTGGTTGCAGAATTTTACCAAGATGCAAACTTAACGATTCCTTACACAACTACTGGGAATTTTGTCTTAAATACGAATGTTGGATCAGAAGAAGTTTTCAATGAAGTTCCATTACTAATTCCGAATGGTGTTACATCTTATGACTTAGGAAGATTTATAAGAGATAAATATTATTCTTATGGTACGTTAACTCAAGATAATAGTTCTGGTTATAGAGTTACAGGGTTTACCGGTTATTGGGGACCTGGTTCATTTTGATGTAAAACCATTTAGCTTAAAATGTCTCTAATTTTATCGACTAAAACTATCTATCTTTTTATAAAATCATAATCATTTCTGGCTAATACATGATTTAATAAATATTAAGCCACCTAGTAAAACAAAAAGCCTGATCAAAATCAGGCTTTTTGTTTTTTAATGATATAACGTTCCAATTAGGGCGGATATTTTTTATTTCGCTGGTTCAGTTTTACCATTATGGCAGGTGATACAGGCGATTTTTGCAATAGTGTTGCCTTCTTTCATGGCCTCATGAAAATATTTTTTATTGATCTTAGCGGTCATACGCATCATCTCCCGGGCGGTTTCCTTTTCAGGTTTTTCATCACTGGCAAAATCAAGCTTTCTGGGATTGTCTTTCATCGGTGCATGGCAATGGCTGCATCGCACACCTAAGGCAAGCTTAAAATCGTCCATTACCTTATCCAGTTCTTCCTTGCTGATATTTTTGGGCAATACCTTTAAATTCTTTGCTTTTGGTTCCGGTTCGGGTTTAGGCATAAAAGCGCTCAGGCTTAATATAAAGCAAGCCATTAGGCCCATTACGATGGTCTTTTTATAATTCATGTTCTGTTGATTGGTAGAACTAATATAAATCTTTTTATGATACGGATATGACTTTTGCAGATTGTAATGGATTTATTGCATTATTGATGTTTCAGCGATCGTTATCCGATTATTATCGGAGCCGCTCAGGTGGGAAGCACGATTGCTCAGCGGAGCTAATCATCATGATGTGATGGACTCAAAAGGCAATGACTTCCAATTGACTTTTCAACGCTTCGATATATCCCGATCATATAACAATTGAATCAAGTTGGGGACAACGGATAATCGATGGAAATGAAGTCTTCAGCCCAGGGATGAGAACCAAAAAAAGCCCTAAACGATGTGTTAAGGGCTATAATTGATGGATTAATTTAAAGTTTAATTGTAAATAAATGTTCCTTTTTCGCTCTCAATGGTTACCTGCTTTTGGTTACCTTTTTCTACACGGCCAATAATTCTGGCATCGATATTAAAACTTTTTGAAATTTCGATCACGCTATCCGCAATTTCCTGTGGAACATAAAGTTCCATTCTGTGCCCCATATTAAACACTTTGTACATTTCTTTCCAATCCGTACCTGATTGTTCCTGGATCAGCTTAAACAGCGGAGGAACAGGGAATAAATTGTCTTTTATAACATGGATATCATCATTGATAAAATGAAGCACTTTGGTTTGGGCACCACCACTGCAATGTACAATACCGTTAATCTGATTGCGGTGTTTTTCTAAAATCTGCTTAATCACCGGAGCATAGGTACGGGTAGGCGAAAGTACCAGTTTGCCAACTGTTATTTTACCGTGACCTTCAATTTCAATTTCATCGGTCAGTTTTTTACCTCCTGAGAAAACCAGGTCAAATGGCACTGCCGGATCGAAACTTTCAGGGTAGGTATTGGCGATTGATTTTTCGAAAACATCATGACGGGCAGAAGTTAAGCCATTTGAACCCATACCGCCATTATACTCGGTTTCGTAAGTAGCTTGGCCCGAAGAGGCTAAGGCTACAATGACATCACCAGGTTTAATGTTGTCGTTGCTGATGATTTCTTCACGTTTTAAACGACAGGTTACGGTAGAATCGACAATAATGGTACGAACCAAATCGCCCACATCGGCTGTTTCACCACCTGTTGAGTAAATGGTAATGCCCTGTTCACGTAAATCGGACAGAATTTCTTCCGTACCGTTAATTACTGCGGCAATTACCTCACCGGGAATGAGGTTTTTATTACGCCCGATGGTTGACGACAAGAGGATGTTATCGGTAGCACCTACGCAGATCAGGTCATCAATGTTCATGATGATGGCATCCTGCGCAATTCCTTCCCAAACCGAAACATCGCCGGTTTCTTTCCAGTACACATAAGCTAACGATGATTTGGTACCTGCGCCATCAGCATGCATGATGTTGCAGTATGCCTCATCACCACCTAAAATATCGGGAATGATTTTGCAGAATGCTTTTGGGAAAATTCCTTTATCGATGTTTTTGATGGCATTGTGCACATCTTCTTTTGAGGCAGAAACGCCGCGTTGATTGTACCTGTTATCATTCATGTTGCCGCAAAGATAGTTGTTTAAGGTGGAAGGTAAAAGGGGAGAAGATAGAAAGTCTGAAGTCTGGAGTCAGAAGTCCGGAGTTGATAGATCGAATATCGGTATGGAGTAGAGGTTTAATTTTTACAGGGTTGGTTTAAATATATAATTTGGAGATGTTTTGGAAGTGAGCGGTTGTTTTTCATGGCGGCCAGCAGCCCCGCTTTTCCTCCTGCGTTTTAAAATTTTGGAGGGTATAAAAATGTTTTGATAAAAACGGCATCCGTACAATCGGGCTTAGGGTACCGAGTTTGGTTCGTTGTGGCGGTTTTTTTCCTTGCACTGACCTATGTTAAATAAACCTGATTGAATGGATGCTGTTAAGGGTGAATTTAAGAAGTTGAAAGATTCTACAGCAGGAAGGAAAGCAGGACTATCTGAACCGATGAGCAGTGGTATTGCTTTCCAAAAAAACCAATCTCACAACAAAAATGTTAAAGATGATTAGAAGATTTTGAAAGTGAACGGTCGTCTTTCATGGCGGCCAGCAGCCCCGCTTTCCCTGCTGCCGTTTCAATTTATTTGATAGAAAATAATCATTGATAAAACGGCATTCGTACATCCGATAGCTCGGATCTGGCTTATGATACTAAGTTTGGTTCGTTTTGGGGGGCTTTTTTTCTTAGCACCGCCTTGGGTCAAAATAAAATCCTTAAACATATACCGTTGACAAGACTTCCTCAAAAAAAATCGTCCTCTCGACTGTAGCGCAGCGAAATGGAGAGATCTTTTCAGCCGAAAATCTAGTTAAAAAGATTTCTCCGCTACGGTCGAAATGACGCTGCTTCCGGAGCATTCAAACTTTTTGTATATCTGTCAATTATATTGATTTTATAAATAAATTACTCCTCAATAGGGTGATAAAACGGTTTCAGTTTTTACAATTACCAATTAAAACACTTGTAACCGAATACAAATAAACTAATAACCCAAAGAAAAAGGGCGTAAAGTTAAACCTTACGCCCTCTGATTTAAACCTTAAGGCTTAAAATCTATTTCATGAATAATAATTCTCTGAATTTTGGTAAAGGCCAAACGCTATCATCAACAATTTGCTCCAGCTTATCAGCGTGGTAGCGGATGGTATCGAAGTAAGATTTAACTTTCTCATCGTAAGCAATCGCTTTTTCACGGGTATCTTCCAGTTTGTTGGTTACTTTACGTTCTTCTAACATCGCATCGATATTGGTTTTAACGATATCCAGGTGCTCAGATAGTTTTTTAACAATTTCTAAAGAAGACTTACTGTCTATACCCAATTCTTTTAATCCTTTAACGTTTTCAATTAATGAATTTTGGTAAGCAATTACAGCAGGGATGATAGACGTATTGGCTACTTCGCCCATTACGCGTGCTTCTATCTGTAATTTTTTGTAGAAGTTTTCCAACATGATTTCATGACGGGCATGAATCTCACGCGAGCTGTAAATACCTGTTGTTGCAAATAACTCAGCCGATTTTTCAGTTAAATAAGCATCTAACGCTTTTGGTGTGGTTTTGATGTTTGATAAACCGCGTGCAGCAGCTTCATCTTCCCACTCCTGGCTATAACCATTACCTTCGAAACGGATTGATTTAGATTCTTTGATGTATTTTTTGATCACCGTTAACAAGGCGATGTCTTTTTTATCACCTTTTTTGATCAATTTATCTACTTCAGCTTTGAATTTAATCAACTGCTCAGCCATAATCGCGTTTAAGATCGTCATCGGAGCAGAAGAGTTTGCAGAAGAACCTACCGCTCTTAACTCGAATTTATTACCTGTAAAGGCGAAAGGAGAAGTACGGTTACGATCGGTGTTGTCCAATAAAATCTGAGGGATTTTAGGGATACCTAACCAAAGTGCATTATCTTCTTTAATTTTTTTGCTGATACGTGAGTGCTCGATCTCATCTAATACATCGTTCAATTGTGAACCTAAGAAGATCGAGATAATTGCCGGTGGCGCTTCGTTTGCGCCTAAACGGTGGTCGTTGCTTACCGATGCAATACTTGCACGTAATAAATCTGCATGCTCACTCACTGCTTTAATGGTATTCACAAAGAAAGCAAGGAACATTAAGTTGTTTTTCGGCGTTTTACCTGGTGCCAATAGGTTTTTACCGGTATCGGTAATTAACGACCAATTGTTGTGTTTACCTGATCCGTTGATACCTGCATATGGTTTTTCGTGTAATAAAACGCGGAAGTGGTGACGACGGGCAACTTTTTCCATCAAATCCATCAACAATTGGTTGTGGTCGATCGCTAAGTTGATTTCTTCATAAATCGGTGCGCATTCGAATTGAGAAGGAGCAACCTCATTGTGACGGGTTTTTAAAGGAATACCTAATTTCAGGGCTTCGTTTTCGAAATCTACCATGAAAGTGAATACACGCTCAGGGATTGAACCGAAGTAATGATCTTCTAATTGCTGACCTTTGGCAGACATGTGTCCGAATAATGCACGGCCGGTTAACAATAAATCAGGGCGGGCGTTAAACAACGACTCATCAACAAGGAAATATTCCTGCTCAATACCCAAAGAAGCATTTACTTTGGTGATGCTTTTATCGAAGTATTGGCAAACATCAACAGCAGCTTTATCTAAAGCAGCTAAGGCTTTTAATAAAGGTGCTTTATAATCTAAGGCTTCGCCTGTATAAGATACGAAAACGGTAGGAATACAAAGGGTTTTACCGGCTTTGCTTTCCATAATGAAGGCTGGAGATGAAGGATCCCAGGCGGTATAACCACGGGCTTCGAAAGTGTTACGGATACCACCGTTAGGGAAACTAGATGCATCCGGTTCTTGCTGAACTAAAGCGCTGCCTGAAAATTTTTCAATTGCACCTTCACCGCTAGGCTCAAAAAACGAATCATGTTTCTCGGCTGTAGTACCGGTTAAAGGCTGGAACCAGTGTGTATAGTGGGTTGCTCCGGCAGCCATTGCCCATGATTTCATGGCAGTAGCAATCTGGTTTGCGTCGTCTGCATTAATTAACTCACCTTGATTGATAGATGAAATTAATTTCTCATACACGTCTTTAGATAAGAAATCTCTCATTTTTTTCTTATCAAATACATTAGCGCCAAAAAAGTCAGAAATTTTAGCAGAAGGAGATTTAACTTCAGGCGAAATTCTGTTTTGAGCCTCTTTTAATGCGATGGTTCTTAAGCTTTTCATTAATTCGTTATGTTTTTTGTCAAAAATAGCATATTTTATCAATTCAAGTAAAATAATCACAAAAATTATATCAGTTTTATTGAAAATGAAATAAAAAAATGTTTTTCAGGTGAGAAATTTCATTTTTTGTAACGAAAATAGATTTTTCGGATGTTTTATGGAATCGAAGATTTTGTTGCATCATGCTATAAAAATAAAAGCTATGTTCAACTCTTCAATTAACGTATACAAGACCGAGTGGCTTGATCTTGTATTTGCAGACCGCAACAAAAACTATGGTGCTTACGATTTAAGATCCAAATCATCGTCGATTATGACGAGGGTACTTTTCGTATCAGGCAGTTTATTTGTACTGGCCTGTTTTTCGCCTTTGATTTATAACAGGTTTTTCCCTAAAGAAGATGTAGTGGTAGAAAAGGCAAAGGTTATTGATTTAACTCAGGTGATTCACCAAATGAAACCGAAAACGCCTGAACCGGAGAAAAAGGTTGAACCTGCAAAAGCCGATCCGGTTAAAGTCAAAACCATTGCACTTCCATCACAGGTAGTTGTGGTGAATAAAGTGGATCTTCCTGATCCGCCCACCATTAAAGAGATTGAGCAGGCCGTGATCAGCGATAAAACGCAAGATGGTATTGTTGCACCTAATTTGGTCATCAGCGATAATAAAGGCAGTGGCGATGGTACAGGTACAGCCAAGGATGGAGAAGGTACCGGCGATCCAAATGCGATTATAGATGCTATAGGAGTTGATGAATATCCGGAGTTTAACGGCGGTGCCAAAGCCTGGTCTAAATATATGGAGCGTAACTTAAGATATCCGTATCAGGCACAGGAAGATGGTATTCAAGGTAAGGTATTTGTAAGCTTTGTGGTAGAGAGAGATGGTTCCGTTACAGATGTTAAAGTATTAAGGGGACTCGGTTACGGTTGTGATGAAGAAGCCATTAAAGTGATCAAAAAATCTCCACTCTGGAAACCGGGCAAAAACAAGGGTGTTCCGGTACGGGTGCGGTATAATATGGCCATTAATTTTCAGATTTCTAATTAAAATTGCTAGCTAAACCATGAAAAAGTACACGTTAATCTGGATGATCCTATGTTTGATTTCGGTACACTTAAGGGCCAAACCTTTATTGCCCGCTGATCATATTAAAGCGGAGAGCATTAAACAAGCCAATGCCGATATTAAAAAGGGAAAACCTAAATTCCTGATTCAGGGTGGGATTGCATCAATACGCATTAAAGGCCAGGAGTTGTTTGAGCAAAAATATGGTGTAGTCTATCAGGATTTGGGTTGTGTAGGACCTTCGGCCATCAGGATTGAAGATTATAATAAAGTAGTCGCTTCTTTTATGGATAAAAAATATGGGAAAGCCTGGAGAGAAGAAGTGAGGAAGGATGTGTTGGGGATATGATGGGGATGTAGGATGGTAGATGGACGATGTAAGAAGATGGATAATGTGGGATGGAAAATGGATGATGGTTATCTTTCGACCTTACCTATGCCATCTTACATTATTCCTTAACAACGTTATTGTTTTGAGGTAGATGTAGGTTTAGGTGAACGGTTTGGGCATTGCTCAGGCCGTTTTTTTTGTTAGACGTGTTACCCTGAGGGATAATTTATTGTATAAAAAATCAATATGATTGACAGTAGCATCTAATTGAAATAAACCTCCGAGGATCGTCATTGCGAGAAGGCTTTTTCAGCCGACGAAGCAATCTTTATAGCAAGGATCATTGGGATGAAAGATTGCTTCGTCGTTCCTCCTCGCAATGACGACTTTTTTAGAAAGTCTGTCAATGGTAACTTGTTTCAGGGGCTGTTAATAAATTTTAATTTAGTTATGGAGAGTTGTCAACTTTCTTGCGGCTATGCTATTAAAGTTGACAACTCTGTTGGTTACGATAAAAAAAATGGATGACGGTTTTTAATTCCATCATCCATTTTATCTCTTCCATTTAATACTATCCTTTGTTTTCAATCCACTTCCTGGCATTAACAAAGGCCTCCATCCATGGTGAAACTTCGTCTTTACGGCCTGCAGGATAATTTGCCCAGTGCCATTGGAACAATGAACGTTCAATGTGTGGCATCATCACCAGGTGACGGCCGGTTTCATCGCATAACATGGCGGTGTTGTAATCGGAACCGTTCGGATTGGCCGGATAGGTTTCGTAAGCATATTTGGCTACAATTTTGTACTGATCTTCTGTGTATGGTAAAGAGAATCTCCCTTCACCATGCGATACCCAAACCCCTAAAGTGCTGCCGGCAAGACTCGATAGCATTACCGAATTGTTTTCCTGCAGGGTTAACGAAGTGAAAATACTTTCGTGTTTGCCGCTTTTGTTGTGCAACATTTTAGGTTTGTCGGTATGGTCTTTATTAATCAGGCCAAGCTCAATAAACAATTGACAGCCGTTACAGATTCCCACAGATAAGGTGTCAGGACGGGCAAAGAATTTCTCTAAAGCAATTCTCGCTTTCTCATTATATAAAAATGCGCCTGCCCAGCCTTTCGCCGATCCTAAAACATCAGAGTTAGAGAAACCGCCCACCGCACCGATAAACTGGATATCTTCCAAAGTTTCCCGGCCGGTAATTAAATCGGTCATGTGAACATCTTTTACATCAAAACCGGCTAAATACATGGCGTTTGCCAGTTCGCGCTCAGAATTACTTCCTTTTTCGCGGATAATAGCGGCTTTTGGTCTTGGCTTGGTTTCGTCGATTACCGGTTTTTTACCATCAAATGTAAGCGGGAAACTGTAATTTAAAACGTGGTTTTTATAATTATCGTATCGCGCTTTGGCTAAGCCGTTGCCGGTTTGTCTGCTGTCTAACAAGTATGACGTTTTAAACCAGACATCGCGTAAATGGTCGATATCAAAACTAAAGCTATCACCAGCATTTTTAACTTCCAGTTTGGCCGAAGTGTTTACTTTACCAATTTTGTGGAAAGCAACACCATTCTCAGTTAATGTAGCTTCTGCAGTAGCATCAGCCTGGAAAACAACGGCAATATTCTCGGCAAAAAGCAATTTAGTGCTATCCTGCTCGCCTAAAGCTGATAAATCGAGTTGGGCGCCTAAGTCACGGTCTGCAAAACACATTTCCAACAGCGTTGTAATTAAACCACCGCTGCCAATATCGTGTCCGGCCTGGATATGACCTGCCTTAATTAATTGTTGTAAGGTATTGAATGCGTTTTTAAATTGTACTGCATCTTTTACGTCAGGTGTTTCGGTACCTACTTTGTTCAAAATCTGTGCGAAAGATGAACCGCCCAGTTTATAGCTGTCAGTAGACAGGTTGATGTAGTAAATGGCGCCACCATCTTTTTGTAATACCGGTTCAACCACTTTAGTAATATCATCACAGTTGGCACCTGCAGAAATAATCACCGTTCCAGGTGCAATTACATCACCATTGGCATATTTCTGTTTCATTGATAAGGAATCTTTTCCGGTTGGAATGTTGATCCCCAAATCAATTGCAAAATCAGAACACGCTTTTACCGCTGAATATAACCTGGCATCTTCGCCTTCGTTTTTACAGGCCCACATCCAGTTGGCAGAAAGCGAAACGCTTTTCAAACCTTCTTTTAAAGGTGCCCAAACAATATTTGAAAGTGATTCGGCAATGGCGTTGCGGCTACCTGCAGCCGGATCGATCAGTGCTGAGATAGGTGAGTGGCCAACCGAAGTGGCAATACCTTCTTTACCCTGAAAGTCTAAAGCCATTACACCGCAGTTGTTTAACGGCAATTGCAACGGACCGGCGCACTGCTGCTTGGCTACGCGTCCACCCACACAGCGGTCAACTTTATTGGTTAACCAATCTTTAGCAGCAACGGCTTCTAACTGAAGCACCTGTTCTAAATAAGTATTTAATTCGCTGTTGTTATAGGTGATGGCTTCGTATTTGCGGTCAACTGTACTGTCTTCCATTACAATTTTAGGTGAGCTGCCAAACATGGCGGCCAGTTCTAAATCCATCGGCTTTAAACCGGTAGTGGCCGATTTAAAAGTGAAACGGTGGTCGCCGGTAACTTTACCAACGGTATACATCGGTGAACGCTCGCGATCGGCAATTTTTTGAAGGGTTTCGATATGTTCGTTACCGATTACCAATCCCATTCTTTCCTGCGATTCGTTACCGATAATTTCTTTGGCCGAAAGGGTAGGGTCGCCCACCGGAAGTTTATCCAGGTTGATTAAACCACCGGTTTCTTCAACCAGTTCTGATAAACAGTTTAAGTGGCCGCCTGCACCATGATCGTGGATGGAGATAATCGGGTTGTGATCGCTCTCTACCAAACCACGAACGGCATTTGCCGCACGTTTCTGCATTTCAGGGTTTGACCTCTGAATGGCATTTAATTCGATGCCGCTGCCATGCTGACCAGTATCAGCAGATGAAACTGCTGCGCCACCCATTCCAATTCTATAATTTTCGCCACCTAAGATTACGATATTATCGCCCTCCTGTGGTTTAAGTTTTTGCGCCTGACTGGCTTTGCCATAACCAATACCGCCCGCAAGCATAATTACTTTATCAAAACCAAGGGTACGGTTATTTTCTTCGTGTTCGAAAGTTAAAACCGATCCGGTAATGAGCGGCTGGCCAAATTTATTTCCAAAATCGGTAGCCCCGTTTGAGGCTTTGATCAGGATATCCATTGGCGTTTGGTACAACCATTGCCTTTCTTCTACACCTTGTTCCCATGGGCGGTTTTCTTCTAAACGGGAAAGCGCGGTCATGTAAACTGCCGTTCCGGCCAAAGGTAAAGAGCCCTGGCCACCAGCTAAACGGTCTCTGATTTCGCCTCCTGAACCTGTTGCAGCACCGTTAAAAGGCTCTACGGTGGTTGGGAAATTATGTGTTTCTGCTTTTAAAGAGATTACGGAATCAAAATCGCTTAAAGTGTAAAAATCAGGCTGATCGGCACGTTTAGGTGCAAACTGTTGTACTTTTGGTCCTTTAATAAAAGCAACATTGTCTTTATAGGCCGAAACGATATCGTTCGGGTTTTCTTCAGAAGTTTTGCGGATCAGTTTAAACAAAGAGGTAGGCTGCTCTACACCATCAATTACAAATTTTCCGTTAAAAATTTTGTGGCGGCAGTGTTCTGAGTTCACCTGCGAAAAGCCAAATACTTCCGAATCGGTTAAGGGCCTTTCTAATTTTTGTGCTAATGTATTTAAATAATCAACTTCCTCGTCGCTTAAAGAAAGACCTTCCTGTTTATTATAAGCAGCAATATCGGTAATTTCTAAAATGGGTTCAGGCTTGATGTTGATGGTATAAATATTCTGGTCAATCTTATCGTATTTTTGAGAAAGCATCGGATCGTAATCGGCAAAGGCTTCGTCAACCTTTTTAAATTCTTCGATCCTGATTATGCCCTGCATGTCCATATTCTGGGTAATTTCTACCGCGTTGGTACTCCATGGCGTAATCATAGCTGCCCGTGGCCCTACAAAAAAGCCTTTTAGGGCTGTTTCCTGTGAGATCTTGGCGCCGCCAAATAACCATTCGAGTTTAGTAATATCAGTAGTAGAAAGCGCTTTGTCTGTTTGCAAAACAAAAACCGTCTGCGATTGCCCTTCGACAGGCTCAGGATGACTAGAGAAGAAATGAATCATGCTTTTTTTTTGAAGTCGCAAATTTAGCGTTTTTAAATTTAATGAGTGAAGGAATGAGGGATTGAATGATAGAATTTTGAACGATTTTAAAATAATGGACGAATGATTGAGTTTTGAATTCGAGAATGCAGAACTTTGCAAATCATTTAATCATACACTCATTCTTAATTTCAATCATTACTTATGCTCCGAATCCACCACATTGCTATTATCTGTTCTGATTACGAAAGATCGAAAGATTTTTATGTGAATAAACTCGGTTTTACGGTATTGGCCGAAGTGTACCGGGCAGACCGGAAATCATACAAGCTGGATCTGGCGGTAAATGGTGTTTATCAGATCGAGCTTTTCTCTTTCGAAAATCCACCGGCAAGGCCGTCGCGGCCCGAGGCTCAGGGTTTGCGGCATCTGGCTTTCGAAGTAAAAGATATTGAGCAGGAGATTGACAGGTTAAATAAACATGGAATTATCACTGAGCCGATCCGGATTGATGAATTTACGGATAAGCGCTTTACTTTTTTTGCCGATCCGGATGGTTTGCCACTGGAATTGTACGAGGTTTAGGATGAGTATTTTTAAGTTTAAGCAATTTGAGGTCGATCAGACCGGCTGCGCCATGAAGATCAATACGGATGGCGTTTTAATCGGGGCCATGGCCAATATCCAGAATCCTAAAAGGATACTGGATATTGGAACAGGTACAGGGGTAATTGCCTTGATGCTGGCACAACGTTTTCCTGATGCACACATACATGCGGTTGAAATCGATGAGCAAGCGGCGAAAACTGCTGAACGGAATTTTAAACAATCGCCATTCAGTCATCGTTTAACGGTCAGTAATACAGCAATTGAATACTATAATTCGCCTGATAGATTTGATCTTATTGTGTCTAATCCACCTTTTTTTGTAAATGACCTTAAGAATGAAGAGGTGCGGAAAGGGATTGCCAGGCATGCTGCGGAAGGTTTTTTTAGCATGCTGGTGGCAAAGATCAGTGAATTGTTGACGGATGAGGGACAGGTCTGGCTGATTCTTCCCATAAAACAGGCTGAAGATGTGGTTATGCAGGCCGGATATTACGGAATGGAGCTGATGAAAAGCATATATATCCATTCCGACCGATCAAAGGCCGCTTTCAGGCAAATGATATGCCTGGGGAAAAATAGAACGGTACTACAGGAAAGTGATTTCTATCTTTATGAAGACTTAAAGGTGCATACGGCTGAATATAAAATACTGCTTAAAGATTTTTTTCTGGCTTACTAAGAAAATAGAATTTACATGTTTTCTGATATAATCTCATTATCATTCGTAATTTAGGTGGTGTAATCTCATCCAACTTAAAATGAAACGTATCTTAAATGTTTTGCTATTATGCTTCTTGGTATTGTCGTCACTGGCTCAATCAAAAAAACAAAAAAATGATGATCCTTTAGCGGGGATCGACACGTTATTTAACCGAATATTAAAAGATCAGGTTGCTGCAGGTTTCTCGGTAGCGGTTGTTAAAGGAGATGACATTATTTACAGTAAAGGTTTTGGCTACCGCGATGTGGAAAATAAAAAACCGGTTACGCCGAATACACTTTTTGCAATTGGTTCGAGCAGTAAAGCTTTTACGGGTTCTTTGTTGGGTTTACTCAGAAAGGAAGGAAAACTGACGTTTGAAGATAAGGCCGTAAGTTTGCTGCCACAACTACATTTTTATAGTGAAGAAATGGATAGCCAGATTATTCTGCGCGACCTCATGGCACATAGAACCGGATTGTCGAGATACGATTTTTCATGGCTTTTGTTTAATACAGCCAATAGAGATAGCATTATTGCGCGGGTAAAATACATGAAGCCCAGTGCTGCTGTACGAGAAAAATGGTTTTATAATAATTTTATGTACCTCGCTCAGGGAATGATTGTAGAGCGATTGACAGGTAAAACCTGGGAACAGAATATAAAAGAAAAGTTCTTTATTCCATTAGAAATGAACCGCTCTAATACGGATATCAAAGCTTTTAAGGAAGATAGCGATGCTTCCTTACCTTACACAGTTGCGAAGGGGAATGAGATTAAAAAGGTAGATTACTATAATATTAATGGGATGGGGCCGGCGGGTAGCATTAACAGCAGTGCAAACGATATGGCCAATTGGTTAAAGGTGTGGGTTAGTGGAGGTGTTTTTAAGAAAAAGGAGATACTGCCTACTGATTATGTCCGAGAGGCTGCAAGTTCTCAGATGGTAATGTCAGCCGATTTGCCTGCCGAGCATAACGACATTTTTCTAGCCAATTATGGTTTAGGTTGGATGATTGGGTCGTATAGGGGGCATTATATGGTAGAGCATGGTGGAAATATTAATGGTTTTTCGGCAAATGTTGCTTTTCTTCCATCTGATCAGTTGGGGATAGTGGTGTTAAGTAATCAAAACGGTTCGCAGGTTCCGGCAGTTGTACGCAATTCTATTGTGGATAGATTGCTTAACCTTAAAACAATCGATTGGAATGGAGAAGCCATGAAAAAGATAAAGGCCAACATGCAGGTTAATAAGGGCACTAAGAGTACACCTATATTAAACACGATTCCTTCACATCCACTAAAAGACTACGTTGGTTCATTTGAAAACCCGGCTTATGGCACAATTAAGGTTTGGCAAGAGAAAAATGAGCTATATACCCTATTAAGTGATGAAAAAGTGTTGCTTAAACATATGCATTACGATGTTTTTGATCCAAAATCTATTGATAAAAATGGAGTAGTGGATACCGTACAGAGTAATCTGATGTTTAACTTTTCGGGTGGGGTAGACGGTAAAATACAAGGTATAGGCATTTTTTTAGATGGCAGCGATAAGCCTGTGATGTTTGATTTTAAGCCGGAAGCAAAAATACTATCGCTTAAAGAACTTCAAAAATATACCGGTGAATATGCTTTAGGTCAAATCACGGTGAAAGTCTATTTAAAAGGGAATACGTTGATGGTACATGTGCCTGGGCAGCAAGAATATGAAACGATAGCTACTGAAGCGGATACATTTAACCTAAAGGCACTTAAAGGGTTTAGTGTTAAGTTTGATGTTGCTGCAGATAAGCAGGTAAATGCAGTGTCTTTTATACAGCCGAACGGCATATTTAAGGCTATGAAGGAAGAATAATCACGTTATAACCTCCTTGAAAAGGTTGAAAAATAAAAATAGTTTGAAAAAAATAGGATTAATTTCGGATACCCATGGTTTTTTAGACGATGCAGTTTTTAAGCATTTTGAAAGTGTGGACGAAATCTGGCATGCCGGCGATTTTGGTCAGGATGTAGCTGCACCTCTAGCCGCCTTTAAGCCTTTGCGTGGAGTATTTGGAAATATTGATGATGTGGTAATCAGAAATGAATTCCAAGAGAAAAATCGATTTAGCTGTGAAGGGGTGGATGTATGGATGACGCATATTGGAGGATATCCGGGTAAATACTCTTCCTATGTAAAGCCTGAAATATACACTAACCCTCCAAAATTATTTATTACCGGGCACTCGCATATTTTGAAAGTGATGTTCGATGAAAAGCTGAAATGTTTGCATATAAACCCCGGTGCAGCGGGGAAACATGGCTGGCATAAAGTGCGGACCCTGATCAGATTTTGCATTACTGACGAAAATATTCATACCTTAGAGGTCATAGAATTATCGGGTAGATAATGTAAAATATACACTAAGTATGGTTTGTGGCGTTAAAACACTAGGACAATTTATTATAGAAAAACAGGCAGATTTTCCCTATGCCAAAGGCGAGCTGTCAAGGCTGCTGAGAGACATTGGTATCGCAGCCAAAATTGTTAACCGCGAAATTAACAAGGCAGGTTTGGTCGATATCCTCGGTGATGTGGGAACCACTAATATTCAGGGCGAGGAACAGAAAAAACTGGATGTGTATGCTGATGAACAATTTATCGCGGCTTTAACCAGCGGCGGGGAATGTTGCATTGTTGCTACTGAAGAGGAAGATGAAATTATTCATATCGACTCACCGGTTTCTCAAAATGCAAAATACATTGTATGTATCGATCCTTTGGATGGTTCTTCAAATACCGATGTAAATGTTGCGGTAGGTACGATTTTTTCTATTTACAGGAGGAAATCTTTTGAAGGCAGGGCCAGTTTAACCGATGTGCTGCAGAAAGGTACAGAGCAGGTGGCTGCTGGTTATGTCATTTATGGCTCTTCTACCATGCTTGTATATACTACAGGTAAAGGAGTGAATGGTTTTACGCTCGATCCATCAATAGGTGAGTTTTGTCTTTCGCATCCGCAGATGAAAATACCTGAAAACGGCTATATGTATTCTGTAAACGAGGGTAATTATGTGCATTTTCCGGATGGGGTAAAGAAATACATTAAATATTGCCAGGTAGAAGATGAAGCCACAAAACGACCTTACACCTCGCGTTATATCGGATCTATGGTTGGTGATATTCATCGCAATTTGATTAAAGGCGGCATTTATATTTACCCCACCACTTCACGCTCGCCAAATGGTAAGTTAAGGTTGTTATATGAGTGTAACCCCATGGCTTTTATTATTGAGCAGGCTGGGGGCAAGGCCAGTACCGGTTTCGAACGGATACTGGATATTAACCCAGCTGAATTACACCAACGCGTGCCGATTTTTATCGGCTCCAAAAATATGGTAGAAAAAGCGGAAGAAATGATGCTGTTGTATACGGCAAAATCAACCGCTAGCGAGAATGATTTAGATGCTAAGCTGGAAGATCTGAATGTAATTGGCGGTTTGGATTAAAGTAAGGTAGCTTTATTTCTTTCTGCTTCGAAAATACTGTCTATAGCCAGGTTTGCTTTATCTTGAGAAGCAAATACGGCCAGCCGGTCGCAACGTTCATTTTCAGGGTGGGCGTTGTGACCTTTAATCCAAACGAATTTCACTTTATGGAGCTTATACAGCTCAAGGAACCTTAACCAGAGGTCTTTGTTTTTTTTGTCTTTAAAACCTTTGCTCAACCAGCCGAAAACCCATTTTTTCTCCACGGCATCAACCACATATTTAGAATCGGAATAAACGGTTACCTCCTGGTTTAAGCTTTTTAATGCTTCTAATCCTTTGATTACAGCTAATAATTCCATTCGGTTATTGGTGGTCATCCTAAAGCCGCCACTTAATTCCTTATAGTGTTGCCCTGCTCTTAAAATGGTACCCCAACCGCCTGGTCCGGGGTTTCCGCTAGCCGCTCCGTCTGTATAAATTTCGATCATAAACGTGGTAAAGTTATGTTTTTAGGTTTAAAATCGCCTATTTTATCTGTTGCTGAAATTTTTTTTCAAATTCAAATAATTGAATGTTAAGGAATTAAAAATTTCTTGTAAAAACATTGAAAAAAATATTTGCAGGGAATGTGAAAAGTCGTACTTTTGTGACATCAAAAAAACACGGTGGCTGTAGCTCAGTTGGTTAGAGTATTGGTTTGTGGTGCCGAGGGTCGTGGGTTCGAGCCCCATCAGCCACCCAGAACCGCCTTTACATATATGTGAAGGCGGTTTTTTATTTTTTGCGGCAATTGTTGGATCAACACCAAAAGTTGTGGAGTAGGATAAAAACATATAGCTTTGTTTTTTTTACTATTTTCATTTTACATGCCTTCTACCGTAGCCTCCTTACTCAATTTATTCTTACCGGATTTTATATTATCGAATTTTACCATTACCGGTGTTGTAGAAGATCCTGACACCTTTCATATCCATCTTGAGGAAATCAACAATCTCCAGTCCGAGCTTACCTCTCTCAAAGTGCATTCAAAGGGTTTCTTTCCTGAAATTACCGTTCAGGATTTTCCTATACGTGGCCATAATGTTTTTTATCATATCAAACGGCGCAGGTGGATTGATACCCAGAGCAATGAGGTGATTTACCGGAACTGGACTTTGGTAGAAAAAGGAACGCGGATGACAGGGGAATTCGCGGCTTTTTTAAAAGAAATCAATCGATACAGCCCCGAATGATATCTATACGATCAGTAAGTTTTATGGCGTGGATGGAAGAAAACTTCTGCGGCATTACCGTGACTATTTAAGCGAATTCAAATCCTGGGAGCAGAAAAGCCATGCAGATAAATGGCTGCTGTATCCAGAGAACCTCGGCCGGCACCTTTCCATTGATGAAACAAGCCTGTCGCACGGCGAGCTCTACACCATCATCACCAATAAGGCTGCCAAGGGTAAAAAAGGGTCTATTGTGGCCATTGTTGCAGGTACCAAAGCTGAAGCGGTTATTTCGGTACTTCATAGGATACCGGAAAAAGAACGGAAGAAAGTTTCTGAAATCACACTTGATATGGCTGGCAACATGGAACTTATTACCAAAAGAAGTTTTCCGATGGCGGTAAGGGTTACCGACCGCTTTCATGTTCAAAAACTTGCTACAGAAGCTGTCCAGGAAATCAGGATCAAATACCGTTGGGAGGAAATAGACATGGAAAATGAGGAGATTGAAAAGGCTAGAAAAAACAATAGGATATTTAGGGCAGAGGTAATCGGTAATGGAGATACATTAAAACAACTTCTGGCAAGGGGCAGATACGTACTATACAAAAGAGCCTTTGATTGGACATTCACCCAAAAGGAGAGGGCTGTTTTACTTTTTGAAAGATACCCGCACCTGGAAACAGCTTATCTGTTGAGCATGGAGCTTAGCCAGATCTTTGATAAAACCTCTGACAAAGTTTTTGGACTGGCTAAACTGGCCAAATGGCACGAAAAGGTAAGGCAGGCAGACTTCAAAGCGTTCAATACAATTGCAAGGTCCATCCAGAACCATTACACAACAATATTGAACTATTTTGATAACAGATCAACAAATGCAGCGGCAGAATCTTTCAATGCAAAAATCAAAGCTTTCAGGGCTCAGTTCCGTGGTGTTAAATGCGTTAAGTTTTTCCTCTATAGACTAATGCAATTATATGCTTAAAACATTTATCCCACAACTTTTGGCATTGATCCCAATAAAGTTTACTTAATTCTGCACTACATTATTATTTTGGAACCTGCAGAGACTGATTTTTATGGATCAAGAATTGAATTATTTGGATTTCACTATCCGCGTAGACTTTACTAAATATTTGGAAATGAATTTGGTAAAGCTTTCTTTATAATAATCACGAACCGTAATTTCGATGTCGTTTGTCATTTTTATGGTATTTCCATTAATGTATTTAATATAATCAAACGCAATTATGAAACTTCTATGGAATTGGAGAAAACCTCTTTTTTGCCCGAGAATAGTAAACATCTGCGTAAGTGACATATAGGTAGTAATTGTATGCTCTGTAGTATAGATCGTTATATAATTTAATTTACTTTCGACAGCAATTACCGCGTCGTAACGGATGCTGATGATCTTATTTTGTTCCTCTTTATTCTTAACTAAAAAGGCAGTCTGACTACCATCAGCATTACTCGTTCTCGCGGCGGGAAATAGTTTCTCCATGCAGATTATAAATTCACCTAAGGTGTAAGGCTTCAAAAGATAATCGTCCGCACCAACTTTGAAAGCTTCATAACCATATTTACTATGACCAGTGGTAAAGACAAGTTTGTCAGTCTTATTTCTGATCTCCCTTGATAATTCAACTCCAGTAATTTTTGGCATATCTACATCCAATAAAATTAGATCTACCCGTTCAATAGTCTTGATCACAGCTAAAGCTTCCAATGCATCTGAGAAAGTTGAAATAACCTCAATTGTGGGCAATGAATCTATATAGTTTTTGAGACCTCTTATAGCGTGCTCCTCATCATCGATAATAATACATTTATACATAGGAAGTGTTAAGATTCTAAAGATAGGGATAATCTCAAATAGCACAATCAATGTTGAATACATCATCTGATGTTGAAGAACAATTTTCTATTGCTATGGCACATATTCCGAACAACATCCGTCTAGCTGCAAATTGGGACAGAACAAAATTTAAGCGCCGCAGAAATGTTCTCGTAGTCGAAATCAATCTGGATTTGAAGTTTTGTACAAAATAGGCTGAGTATAATCCCATGAACATCCTGTAATTCCTTTAATGACAGATTCAGTACCGGGTAGTTCTCTGGCGCTAACTGGCTCTATCATTAACATAAACGGTATTTGCCGGCGTGAGGGAAAGCCGCTTTTACGGATAGTTTCATTGCCTTTCAATTAGTAGTACAACATAATCGAGGTTTTCTACTATTATGATTGCCCCAATCAAAAGCTTTTTGCTTCCCCTTATTTCCTTTTCATAACAGATTTATTTTATGAATATTTAGTCATAGACATATAAAAAAAACTAGCTTAAAAATAGTAGTATATGTGCAGCGTATTATTATATATCGGAACCACCCGATTATTTCAAAACTGAATAATTTTTCTGAAGTTAGATATTTATTTCTAACAAGAGTTTGTCACTATCAGAGTGGGCATATAAACCAAAATAAATAGAAGGGAATTGATTTTATCTTGCAGTAGAATTAAAATATTTGTATTGCGGAGTATATTTGTAACTAACATAACCCAATTTCGGCTATTTAACGTATCATTAAATTTATAGGAATGGTAATCTGTACCGTGAACTCCCTATTGGTATCCTGAAAATAGCTAAAGTTCAATTTATCTCCATATGCGTGTTTTAATCTGTTTTCGGTATTCTTTAGGCCCTCTCCGGAACTTGGCTTTTTGTTTTGATTTCCAGTTGTATTTTTCGTTTGTAGTAAAAAGAAACCATCAACTATTTCCAAACGCATATAAGACGGTGGGCATGTAGTATTGAAAATACCATGTTTAATCATGTTTTCTGCGAGGGTTAAAATTATCAAAGGGATGAAAAAGACCGATTCAATATCGGATGAATAAATAAGTTTCGGCAAGTTCGCATCTTTTTTTCTAAGCTGATAGAGATTGATAAGAGTTTGTACATGTTTAATCTCATCACCAATTTGGATAAATTCGTCGTGTTCGTTCGAGTCGATGGCAAATCGCATCATGCGAGAGAGATAGATGACCGCTTCTGCAGCGGCGTTAGGGTTTGTATGAATACTGTGGTAAACAAAATCAAGTGTGTTAAAGAGGAAATGCGGATTGATCTGAGCCTTTAAAAATGCATTTTGCGTTAGTGATAATTCTTTTTCAATTTGCTGCTTTTTTATTAGGTTTTCAAAATGAAGTTGTTTAATTCGCTCCTGCTCTATTTGCTCCATATCACGCATTCTTAATAGGTAATAGCCGATTGAAAACCCAAAAAAATAGCTTCCCCTATATAAGTTCTTTAACATAAATTGTGAGTTGAGCGGATAGGAAGCGTCAGGTATTATCGTTCCAATCTTAATTAATGCTAGGTCAGCTATGTACTGAAAAGTAATATAAAGTGCTATTGCAATTAGAAATACTAAAGGGAGTCTAAACCATGCTTTTTTAAGCGTTCCCAGGGCCCATGGCAATCCATAGTTAGCGCAGGCGTAAAAAAAAATGATAATGACAATATAATGCAAAAGATATGTAAGAGCATTGCCGAATATTCCAAATATCAAACCAATCATTACGGTTTCATATGCTATAAAAATTAACCAAACAATGATGTGTGTTTTGTATTGTGGAAGCCAGTTTAATTTAATCTTTATCATGGTTTTTTATCCTTAGATGTAGGTTAACTAACCTCCTGTGTATACCTTTTTCTTTAGCTTTTTTAAGCGGCTAAGTTGCCTAAAAAAAGCAATGAAAACAAAGACAACAACAAAGAAAATCTCCGCCCGTAAAATTTTTATTTTTAGAAAGTCACACTTAAGTTCCTTCTCGACCACTCCTACAGAGCCAACGACATCTATGGCGACGCTCACAGTGACAGGAGTATTATGATTAAAATGACTGGAGGATCAACGTCTTCCAGTCTTAATCAGCTTTTCTGAAAGAAAGCGACTGAAATCCTTTCGATAATAATCTCCTACAGTTAATTGTACACCTGTAACCATTTTAATACAGTTTCCAGTTATGGAATCAATGTAATCTTCAGCAATTATAAAACTCCTTTGAAAGCGCTGAAAGCCAGGGTACTTAGATAGGATTGCTGCCATTTCAGAAAGAGTCATGTATGCTGTGACCTTTCTGTTAATGGTGTGGATCATAACATAGTTCATTTTACTTTCAACTGCAATTATGTCTTCAAATCTTATATTCAGAATAGTAAGGTTCTCTTCCTTACTTTTCACTAAGAACGATCTTTTGGACCCAATATGCTCTTTTCTTGAATCTGAAACAGGAAATAGTTTATTAATTGAAATGAGGAATTCAGAAAACGAATATGGCTTGAGAAGAAAATCATCTGCGTCAACTTTAAAAGCATCATATCCATATCTACTGTGCCCGGTGGTAAAAATTAATTTAATTTTTTTACTAAAGATCTTCGATAATTCAATACCATTAATTTCAGGCATGTCAATATCAAGCAGGATTAAGTCAATCTGACCCAGTGAATCAATAGAATTGAGTACTTTTATTGGGTCGGTAAATGAGGCAATTAAATGAAAGTTGGTAAGCTTATTTACGTATTTCTCCAAAGCATCGACTGCATGCTGCTCATCATCAATAATAATACACCTGTACATACGAGGGAATAAATTTGTCAGCGAAAATAGAAGATTGCCTTAAGCTAGAAAAATGAATGTCAGAAAAACGATACAAACCCGAAAAGTATAATAGAATTGTGATCTGATCAATAATTGAAGATAAATATTTTAAATTGATTCGAAGGCGAATGCTAACTGAACTATTAATCTCGTTCATATCCTGTTTCTGAAATAAAACTTTTTTATACATTTTGATAGATTTAGTTTCAGCAAAAGTAAATGATCTACATACAAAGGTTAGTTTGAGATTCTTTAAATCATTAGATCTCTATAACAACTTACCCTTTCTGTATAATGCATAAACCTTTCTGTATAAAAAGTTTAGAAAACTGTCAATAGCCTAGTATCTTTAATTCAATAACAACCGAACAAAATTAACCTCTTGAATGACTCTTTCGCCTATCCAAATCCTTGCAGATAAATTAAGTTGCTTGGCGACTAATAAAAATGACGAAACTACTAATCCAGCAACATCAGGTTGTACTGGAAGCTGTAGAAAACAATCATGTAGTCTAAAAAAAAATGATGATGAGTGCGTCATTATCAATAAATCTGCTGAAACTGGTTTTTTAGATATCGATTTCTAACTTAAATCTTGAGTAATATTAATTTTCAATCGGATTGAAAGAATTAATCGTGAATCAAACCAATGAATTCACTATAAGTTGAATAAAACGCAAAAACCTAACCTTAATTCCTTACGCTAATATAAAAATGTCATCACTGCTCTCTAATAATAAAATTTTTCATAGTTCGCCCGATCTGAGGGAAGATTTGCCGCCATCCTTTATTTTTAAAAAAGCGGTTACTGAAGAGGAGTATTCTGCTATTTACAAGTCAAGATTAGATATATGCCAAAAGGATTTTCCATATATCCTTGATTTCAGCGGCGATTTCCCTGCAAAAGATATTTTTGATGATTATTCAACGCTTTTTTATGTTACCGACAATAATAAGGTAGTAGCTAGTTGTAGAATTACTCCTTACAAAAATGGTGAGTGGGAAATCTCATCTAGTATGCCTGACAATGTTAAGCTTACGGTAGATAAAGATAAAGCAATACAACTAAATAGAGTGTATATAGAAGAAAAATATAGGAATCAGAATCTTCACGCCTTTATGTTCTATCACTTTTCTGAATGGGTTTTAAAGAATACCAAATTCATCACATATTTCGCAATCTGCAAAATTGGTTTAGTTAGGCTTTATAAAAATATAGGGGCGAGTTTAGTTAATGATGAGGGATTTTCATTGCAGGGAAGAGGGGGGCACCAATATTATATTGTTTCAGGTAGGATCGATGACTTCAATTTTATAATCAAGAATAAATTTTTAAAGAAATAAACATGGAAAATTTACTAACCACAAAAAAAACAGCAGAATTTACTGCTTTATCTATCTTGCGTGACCAGGAATGGAGCAAGATCATCAAAAATTCCAAATGGTGTAACTTCATTTTAACGGGTAATTATGATCGTCGCTTCTATGCCATCTATTTGATTGAAACTTACCACTATGTTTTGCATAATCCAAAACACCAGGCGCTTGTTGCTACCCGATTCGATTCGATGCCTGCAAATTATATGAAATTTTGCTACGAACATGCAGAGGAAGAAGCAGGACATGAAATGATGGCCTTCCACGATTTAGCAAATTTAGGTGTTACCGAGACTGATATTGTTATGCCACTTCCATTGTCAACTACCGAAACTTTTATTGGCTATTTATATAGGATTTCTTCTGTTAGCAATCCTTTAAGGAGGCTTGGCTATAGTTTCTGGGCGGAAGATTCCTATCAATATATTCAAACATTGATGCAGTTTGTTATAGACAAATTAGAGTTGAATAACAAGCATACAACATTCTTGGTATCGCATGCAGCAATAGATGAAGATCACGCCGCTGAAATCGAAAATATGATTCAAAAATATTGTAAGTCGGATGATGATTGGGCATCAGTACAAGATGTTTTGATAACAAGTTTGAAATTGCAATCTGAGATGTTAGATCATGTTGTAGATGAGTATCTGAAGCTTCAGTCTGGTTTACCTACGAGATATAGCAGCTTACTTACAATGCAAAAATAGATGTCGTCAAAATACTTTAAGAGTCTGAATTATAGCTTAGGTGATGAAGATTCCAACATTGAATACAATATACTAGAACACAACCAAAACCATATCATGGGTATAGCGGGTAGCGGAGGGAGAATTCTTCCACTACTTGCACGCAATCCGAATAAATTGACCTGCGTAGATATTCTTGATGAACAACTTTTTTTGACCGAAATGAGATGTGCAGCGATAAAAATTTTGGATTATAATAATTTCAGAGCTTTTTTAGGATATCCCCCGATTGAAATGCTTCCTTTAGAGCGTAGGAGGATTTTTAGACAGCTTGAGCTTTCAGAAAGAGCAAAATTTTATCTTGAAATGGTATTTGAAAAAGCTGGTTGGTCTGAAATTATTTACATTGGAAAATTTGAAAAAACTTTAATTACTTTATCAAAGATTAATAGACTGATCACAGGGAGGCAAGGTCAAATGTTATTCAATAACAATAATTTGCCCGATCAGGTCAAATATCTAACTACTCACTTTCCTAGACAGAGATGGAATCTTGTCTTGAGACTTTTAGGAAACACCTCAGTACTCAATAGTTTACTTTATAAAGGTGATTTTCCAAAAAAGAACATACCAGGTTCATACTTTGAAAATTTCAGGAGAATTTTTGACCAGATATTCTATCAAATGGATGTAAATAAAAGCTTCTTCGCTCAACTATGCTTTTTTGGTAAATTAATAAATGAACGTGCAAATCCGATTGAGGTTAATAAAGACGTTTTTGAGGGGGCAAAACAAGGATTAAAAAAATGCGAGGTTAGCTATATTAATGGTGATATAATGGAGGTGATTCAGAAAACTGAGTTGAAAAGTCTGGATTTTATTTCACTCTCTGACGTGCCATCATTTATGACTGGTGATACTGAATTTAACTATTTGCAAATGGCGAGGCCTCACCTAAGTAACTCGGGCAAAGTTGTTGTAAGAGGGAATTTAAGAGTTACACGCCCACTCAAGGAAGGATTTGCAGAAATTAGTAGCTCTTATAAGGAACTCTTCAAGCAAGAATCTACCCAATTATGGAATATCAATGTTTATCAGCAAAAGTTGCCAGTATGCTAAATCAACTGTTTTATGGATGTTAGGTTGTATTCCTCATTAATGGAATATGAAAAAGCACTTGGTGGTAATAGAGCTAATGATAACATGACGATATACCTAACTAATTTGCTTGATAAGGGCCCGAATTACTATATTAATGGTTTTTTTTCTGAATTTAAATTGTTGGTCATTAATGAAAAACTTATACCAGTTGTCATAAATGAAGGAAGGGATAAATCGTCTTATCTCTCTGCATTAAGTGTTCACTACGTTAAGCATGGAATAGATTCAGTTAAAGAGAAAATAAAGAATCAGCTACTTTATCAGGCCTTAAAACTTTTTGGAGCAGGTTTAAATACATTACTTAACTTTTTTGAAATAGATAAGGCTATCTATCTCAACTGCTGGCTCATTCCAACAGGTGGATCCGTTCACCTTAGTCAGCAGGAAATTGACAAAATCTTAGATTTTTTTCGGATAGATTATAAAAGTTATGCTGTAGTTCTTAAAGGTGTAAATAATTATCTCCACTTAGATTCAGTGCAGCTGCCTACAGCGAATTGCTTAACTAATCGGATCGTATATACCGCTGCCGTAAATGAAGAATTTTTAAAAAAGACCAATATTCAGAAAGCTATAAAAGCGAGTAAGAAGACAGCTTACGTTTTAACCCAAGAAGATGAATTATTAGACTCCGATCTTTCTGCGATTCGTCAATTATATCGGCAACTTTATTTTGGCAAACACTCCAAATTTAGTTTATCATATAACTTGAATTGGTTCAAAATGATCAGAGACTTAGACTTTTTCAAATTGCAGGCATTCAGAGGTCTAAATAATGAAGTTGTAGCCTTCACCGTAACATTCTTTGGTGGTGATAGCATCGTAAGTTCCTTAGGTGCTTGTAAAGTTGACACAGCTGACTATTTTCACTTATATACATTAAACTTCGCTATAAGGGTGCTTGACGCAAGGGCTGAAAACAAAAATCTTAACTATAGTTCCGGAGGCGATGAATTTAAAAAAAATCGCGGAGGCTTAGCTATTTCAGAATATGACATGGTATATTTTGATCACCTCAAATTGATCAAGCGAAGTGTTTGGAAAGCTTTTATTTCACTTTGTAACAGAATAATCAAGTATTTAAATAAATAATATGTTTATGATAAAAACAGTCATTTCAAAACTGAATTTTACGAAGGTTTTTTTGTTAAGCATAACTTCCAGTTGTTTGACATTAGGATTTATAGGTGCGGTCAATTTTTTAATTAACAAGCAGGTAAATGAAGTAAATTTAAGTTTTGATCTGAATTTCTATCTAGTATTAGTGCTATTTATATGTCTTTATGCATTAACAAGAATTTATTTTTCATATTCAACCATAAAACTTTCACAAAATCTGTTTTGGAAATTAAGAACTGATGTAGTTGGTTTGATGTCTGGTGCTAATTTTAAAGAATTTAAAAAACTTTCCGACCAAATCAAATCTTGTTTAACAAGTGATATTAGTATACTTACCCAATCTGCAGAGCACTCTATCTATTTTTTGACATCTCTTTTGACGATGTTTCTTTGTATAGGTTATCTTGCACATTTAAACATATTATTATTTTTTATTACTTTGATAGTCATTGTTTTAGGTGGTCTTTGTTATTATGTGTCCTTTAAAAGAAATCAATTTTTTCTGAAAAATGCGAGAGCTGAGGAGGACAAATTTGTGAGACTGTTAACATCAATAACAGATGGATTTAAAGAAATCTCTATTGATCCAAATAAAAAGAAGAATCTCGGGATAATCAAACTAGGCGAAGTTTCAAAACAATCAATCGATTTAAATACTAAGGCTTTTACCGGAATCTCTTTAAATCAATTGATAGGGCAAATACTTTTCTTTACTCTGATATTGACAGTTCTTCGGTATTCTCATAGCTATTTTGGATTACCAGTGATCACATCAATTAACTTTGTTTTTATACTTATGTTTTTGCGAAGTGCCATTGAAACCACAATGGTACTGTTGCCAAGTTTATATCAGGCTAATATCGCTTACAGAAGGATAATTAACCTAATAAATATTTTAAAAAAAGCACCTCCAGAAAGTCAGGAATATAGTCAAAATGCTTTCAATAATTTTTCAAAGATCATATTACATCAGTTAGGCCATAGCTACTCAGAGAACACGAATAAAGAACATGATTTTGATTTAGGACCGATCGATTTAGAAATATCGAAGGGCGATATCTATTTTATTTTTGGAAGTAATGGTAGTGGAAAAACTACGCTAATACTTGTTTTATTGGGGCTTTTAAAACCTTCTGCTGGTTCGATAATGGTTGATGATAAGGTCATTTCTAAAGATAATATTGAAACTTTTCAAATGTTATTCGGGGTCGTTTTTAGCGACTATTTTCTCTTTGATCAAGTTTTTAATCTCGATATTGATGATGCCACTGTAAATGAATACCTAAAAATTTTTGAACTATCCCTTAAAGTTAAGTGGGTTAATAATTCTTTCACAACAAGGGACTTATCAATGGGACAGCGAAAACGCCTTGCATTAATTAGTATACTGTTAGAAAATAAGCCGATAATAGTATTGGATGAATGGGCAGCAGATCAGGATCCATACTTTAGAAAAAAATTTTACGAGCAGATTATCCCGCTGCTCAAAAGAAAAGGGTTTACAATAATTGCTATTACACACGATGACAAATATTACCACCTGACAGACTATTTATATCAGATGCAAGAAGGAAATTTGACCTTGATTCATCGCGAGAAGACAAATATGTTGCAGTTATGAAAAGTCTGCAAATCATAGAGGATGATTTTATGACCTTTTCTAGGGATCAATTCAAGCAAAAAATGTGGAAAGATCATATAGAAAAGGGCAATTTTACTTTGAGTCTTGAATACATTGACCTATTTAAATTAGAGAGATTAAGCATGTCTTTTTTTACAGGCTGGCTAGACAAGAGACTAGTGTTTATTTGCTTTATAAGTACTGTAGCGCATAAGATTGCTGGAATTGAGATGCATATTGCAATGATTGGGGCACCTAAAACAAATGGAAAGGCATTTTGGTATAATGAAGACCAAATTTCGTATGTCAATTTTATATGTGAAATGCAAGCTATCTTAAAAAAGCGTTTTAAATTTCAATTTTTCTTGTTGAAAGAATTTTCTGCTGAACACGATCATGTTCAATTGCTACAAAATCAGGAACTCGGGTTTATAAATCATCATGCTTTAATAAAAAGCTATTTAAATATTGGGTCTTTTGAATCATTTGAAGACTATTTTAATGTTCTTCCATCCAAAAAACGCAATTATTTTAAAGGTATACTTAAACATACCAAGACTCCAAATGTTCAGATTAGTGTAAGTAATCTAATACCCGAATCGGTCGGTGAGATTTATAACCTGTATATTGCCACAAATAAAAATGCTAAAGAAACCCGTACTGCTGCTTTAAGCGAATCTCTTTTTCTGGGATTATGTAAAAGCAGTATTCAAATTAAGGTTGTTGCTTATAAGTTGGATAATAGGCTAATTGCATTTGGTTTGATGTTCGTAAATGATTGGGAAGTTAAGTGCCTTTTTACCGGATTTGACTATAAGTTTGCTAAAGCACATCACCTCTGGTATCAAATAATGCTTGAATCAATTCGTTTCGCAATTAATCAAAAATGTTTTCATATTGATATGGGATCTTCATCCGCAGCTATGAAAGATAAATTTCTCGCGTTACATGAAGATTTATACATTTCGGTTCTTTTTAGAAATAAATTATTGACAAAAGTGTTTAATAGGCCTATTAAATACTTCCTAGACAAAATTCTTAAACCCGCTAAATAATACCAAATGATTACGTTTTAAAACTTATTATGTCTTTTTCAATTGTTTTCAAAATCTTTATTATTTTTTCATTAATTCTTTTTTTGGGATATGGGGAAACCCATGGGCAATACAAAGTTATTGGTGCAATTATCGATGATAAAAATCTTCCGGTACCATATGCAAGAGTTTTTGTGAGCAAATCTTCGGATTCTTTGATTTCAACATCTGCCGTAACCTCAGTGGATGGTAAATTTAGTCTTTTCATTGCTACTAAGGGAAAATATGTCATATCAGTAAATTCGAAACTATATAAACATTTTGAAATGCCGTTTTCTGTGCAAGAGCTCAATACAATTTTACCCAATATTTCTTTACACTCTGCCACTGTGAATCTTCAAGAAGTTAATATAAGGGTAAAAAAGCAAGTTTATGAGCAAAAAATAGATCGTTTAGTCGTAAATATCGGGGGGCAGGGCACACTATTATCTGGAAGTGTTCTTGAGATTCTGGAAAAATTGCCAGGAGTAAGGGTTGATCGTCAAACGTCATCTATTTCTTTAAATGGAAAAGATGAAGTAGGAATTATGTTAGAAGGGAAAATTCTTAATGTCCCACTAAGTTCCCTGGTACAGTTGTTAAGTACTATGGAGGCAGGAAACATTAAGCAGGTTGAATTAATAACCAATCCACCTGCGAAATATGATGCTGGGAATGCAGGAGGGTTGATTAATATCATTATGAATAAAAGAATATCCGACGGAAGCAGTGGTTCGTATACTATTGGATTTGGGTACGGTGACTTTGATAAAGAAAAATTAGCTGTCAACTGGAATAAAAGAAAAGGTAAATTGAACTTTTTTGGTGATATATCTTACAATAGGGATCACTCTTATAGGAAATTTGGAAATTACAAAACTGTTGATGCGATTGATAATAGCTTCTCGACAGAGACAATTTCAAGTAGATTCCCTATCAGCAAAAACTATTCTGGAAGGTTAGGTTTTGATTATGATTTAAGTAGTAAAGTGATTTTAGGAGGAACCATATATGGGCTTGTAAATACCTGGGATCAAGAAGTTAATAGCGAAGGGAACATTTTAATTCAAGCTGATTCTGTTTCTGCTCTTGCGATCGTAAATTCAGAAAACAGTAGTAAGGTTCTGATAACCAATGATTTGAATCTATCGTATAAGGTTAGTAAGAATTCAAATTTAGATTTTGATTTGGACTATTTACATTTTTATAATAAAAACCCAAATCTATACAGCACAAAATATTTTGATTCAAATATGCTGATAAGAAATGATGTATTATCATCTGAGAAAAAAACTCCTGTAAATATTTGGGCCGGAAGAGTTGACTATGGTCTCACAATAAATAAACTAAAACTAGAAATAGGCTATAAAATGACTTTAACGTCATTAGATAACCTAGTTAAGTTTAATGGATCTTCTGGCGCTAATAATCATATCAATTTAAATAGCTTTAGTGATTCCCATTTGATGGAGAAAATACATGCACTTTACATTTCATCCAAGTGGGAAATTAACCGAACAACGAACCTCAATACAGGCTTACGCTATGAAAGGTCTGATACAGAATTGTCCTTATCTGAGCAGGATCAAAATGTTAATAGAAACTTAGGTAAATGGTTTCCAACAATTTACTTATCAAAGTCAATAGGTAGCAATTCCATACTACAGTTATCATATGGCAAAAGAATCAATAGACCAACCTACAATGATCTGGCACCTTTTATCTTATTTTTAGATCCCACAACCGTCTACAATGGAAATATATCTTTATTACCTTCAATTAGTAATATTTATACATTAGGTTATAGTTACAGAAAATATTCCCTTAGTAGCGAGTTTACCGACATATACAATCCAATATTCAGGTATCAGCCTGTTTTGTCTGAGAACAATACACAGGTTTTTATGCCAATCAATCTTAAAAGAAACAAAATATATTCGTTAATATTATCTTTCCCGATTAAACTCTCATCCTGGTGGCAGATTGATAATTCCTTTCAAGGAATTGCCCAGTCTATAACGCTATCAAATGGAAGTATACTGTCAAATTCTTATTTTAGGATCAGGGCAACACAAAATGTTACATTACCAAAACAGTATAGTTTACAGGTATTTGCCTCATATCAATCGGAACGGCTAACCGGGATTTCCAGAACAAGTCCATCCAACAAAATTGATATTGCAATTGATAAAAAGTGGTTGACTACAAATGATCACTTACAGCTCAGTATCAGTAATTTACTTCCTGACCGTTATAATGTAACATCTATTAAAGAAGAAAATCCGAATTTTTATGCAAGAACGGATTATCGATATGAGTCAAGGGTTATTAGACTCACTTACACGCACTTATTCGGAAAAGCGAAAGCCCAAAGGAAGATTAACAAAGCTATTGATGATATAGAAGAACGCGTAATTAAGTAACATGAATAAACGACTATTAAATGCCATCATAGGTGCAAGAGATCTGGCAAAAAACACTCATGATATAAAATCTATCGTATCATTTGGATCGAGTAATAGGAAATATGCTGATGATAATTCTGATCTGGATCTTTTTATATTTACTACAGATAGTGCAAAGTATCTGAATAAAACTGATAATGGTTGGCTGGAGGGACGTTTTGGAACAGTACTCTCAAGAGTCATTGTCGAAGAATTGATGGATAAGGTTCTGTTTAATAGGGTTTTGCTTGAAAACATGTTTAGTCTTGACATTATTGTTGTGGATATTGAAGAATTTGCTTCGGCCAAATATTTTTTGTGGTTAAAGAAATATAAGCTATCCGGTATCTTATCAAGCAAATTTTTCACTAAAATAGACGATAAGCTCTATACATTCCATTACTATCTAAAGCGTGGTTATGATATCCTTTATGATGAAGTGAATATAAATAAACTTATAAAAAGTACTTTTGACGTTTACAAGCCCGATCCCTATCTCGAAAGAAGTAATCAAATTAATCTTGATGCATTTGAAAAAAACTATTCACGTTTTTGGCAGTCATGCAATTCAATGATATCATCACTAAGAGATGGGGACTATTTCCATGCGCTAAATTTTCATGACCACGAGTTGAAGAAATCCATCATTCAAATGGTTCATTGGTGGACGTTAATGAATTCTAAAAATAAAGGATTAGATGTTTACTATAAAGGAGCAAAGATATATGAATGGTGTGAGGAATCACTAATTGAGCAGTTATATAAAATATTTCCTCACCAGGATTTCGCTCAAATTTTTGTTGCAATTGATAACTCGATATCAGTTTATCAAGAGCTATCTTACTCAATTGGAGAAAGGTACGGTTTTGCAATGAACTTGAATTTAGAGAAACAAATATATGCGCTATTGCAGGAAGAAAAGTTAAGAGCGGTAGAATATAAATTAGATAAGCAGAGCGAATCCGATTTAACTAAAAAAAATCTTCTTGTCTCTAAAAGGGAAGACTATCGTATACTATTTCTAAATAACTATAATCAATTTTGGCAATATTGTTATAAAATGATGGGGAAACTAATAAGAAGAGATTTTTATTACGCTGTTTTTATTTTAGACAACAACATCAAACGAAGACTTAGTGAAATGGTCGAATGGTTTAATGCTTTAGAATCGAAGAGCGGAGAGATCTCTGACAGACAAATTAATGTTAGTAAACTTTTAAGTAAAGGAATTTATCCTCATAGCAATATTGAAGATATGAAAACTTCTATCAGAAATACAATTAAGGTATATAAGACGATTTCCCACGATATAGCGAGTGCATTGGACATACCAATCAATACAAAACTAGAACTGGCAATAGAGAAATTTGTAGTTGAAAATATTGCTGAACCAAACAACATATAAATTAAGTCGATGAACGTGAAATTAAATAAAAAGTTCTCATTAGAAATGCTTTATAGTGCTTACCATAACATTTTAGATAGAGAAATTGCTCCCGCAGGATATCCAGGAGAAGGAAATGTTAACTGGAATTCGATAACTATCTACTCGCTAGATAAAGAGTTAGATCAGGACATAAATGAATCATATCAGTTGATTCGTGAATTAAAAACTCTTGGATTGAAACTCAGACTTGTTCGTTTTATGATGCTTGAGCCGGGCGGCGTTATAAAGAAACATAGTGACTCCTTTTTATCAGAGCGAATTGTCCGATTACACGTTCCAATTTATACTAGTGATGATGTAGAATTTTTTTTAGATGATATCCGTTGTAATTGGCAGCCAGGAGAACTTTGGTATGGTGATTTTTCGAAACCTCACTATGGGATCAATAAAGGATTTGAAACCAGGGTACACTTAGTTGTAGATGTGACCGTAAATGAAAGTTTGATTAGCTTATTTCCACCAAATTCTATTCCCGCTCCACTGATAGCTGCATCGGAATCTACCGGTGAGGTGGAAATAAGTGCAGATGTATTATCCCGTTTTAATTGTAATTTTCGTCTTCCAAAGGGATTTGGATTGCCTGGGATGGATTTTTCCGATCTCGAAACAGATTTAAAGGGGAGTGTTAAACTAATCGATACCGAATTATGTGTGCTTGTAAATGATCAACCATTGTTGAAAGCACACCCAATTAGCGAAGATAAAATTGAACTTGTTGGACTGCCAGTTGAAGCACATGTTGACTATTTTTTTTCTAATAAGGATACTGTGAAATCTTTGGTTTTAAATATAGCAGGTACAAGTTTTAAAGTAGAACTTATATAAATTTCAAAAATGTATACTTCCAAGTTGAATCAAGTTTTGAATCAAGAAGAAATTTTATCTTTTATGAAAAGATTTAGTTTCGCAACAATTATTTCCGGCGATGATGAAGTACCGCAAGCTAGTCATTTACCATTTACTATCACTTATAAGAATGGCGAAATTCTTCTACATGGACATTTTGCCAGGGCTAATAAGCAATGGAAGAATATTGAGACGCAAAAAGTTTTAGTTATTTTTAGTGAACCACATGCGTACATTTCTACTAGCCATTATAATAATAGAGAGAGCGTTCCAACGTGGAATTATTATGCTGTACATGCCTATGGTGATTGTAAGATCATTCACGATAAATCTGCTGTCTTAGACGCCTTGGAAGATATGATCAATTTTTATGAGCCTGAATATAAAAATCAATGGGACACATTAACTGGAAACTTTAAGGATAAAATGTTGCAGGGAATCGTTGCATTTACGGTTACTGTAACTAACTTGCAAGCAAGTCAGAAATTAAGTCAAAACAAAACTATTGAGGAGCAACAGCGTATAATTGATTCACTAACAAGTAGCAAAGATACCAATGCAAAAATAACGGGTGATTACATGAAAGCGAATCTCGAAAAGAAATCTTAAGTACCAATATTATCACTATTATTTATGAACACTGAAAAAACTTATAAGATTATCCCTTCAGATTTACTGGAGAAGGCTTTTAGAAAATCCAGCAACCAAAATCTAGACCCGTTGTTGTACGGTTACCAGATAATTATGGAAAAATTCAATATTCCGAAAAACGGTGTCGTACATCTTGGAGGGCATGTAGGAGAAGAATTACCTTTGTATGCAGCTCTCGGTTTTAATAACGTAGTCTTGGTTGAACCGCTACCAAGGGAATTTCAAATAATGCAAAAAAATATCGATGAGTACAATAATACCTTTTCTACTTTGTCACATTTTCTTGGTGAAAAATCATCGATGATAGCCCATGGCATAAACTGTGCCGTATCAGATGAATCTGGAATTGCGAAAATTTATTACACAGATATTAGCTCGCTATCTTCTCTTACAAAACCTCTGAAAGGAGGATTTACTACGAATTGGGATTCGATGAATTATGAGGAGTTATCCGTTACTTGTAAGACTTTAGACGAACTTATTTCTGAGCTACCATATGGGTGGAAGCCTGCCGATTTTAGTTATTTAAGAATGAATGTTCAAGGTTCAGAGTTGAAAGCCTTAAAGGGAGGGATTAATTTCCTCAAATCTATTGTCTTAATCGATTTAGAAACGAATATAGAGGCTAGATATGAAGATAATCCAACAAAGGATGATTTCGATACCTTTCTTATTCAGCAAGGTTTCACTCCTGTTTTTAGTTATTCAGCAGGGCCGGCAATTGCAAATGTTCTTTATTTAAGGACAACTAATATTATTTAATTTTTCAACTAAAGTTAAAAAATGTAGAGAATCTATGAAGCGAGACTTGCTGGCTCCTTGTACAAAAAGTATGCACATAGTTCTTCTTTTATGACAACTACGACTTGAACGCTGGCATGGATACATCACGATGATACAACTATCTTTTGCTATCCTATATCAATTTTGATCCGATTGGAAAACTGGCAAAACCAAATGACGAATGGTTCCCAGATATCATCAGGATATTGCCAAAATCTTAAAAAAAGAGCTGATCACAAATTCTCGGAACACTAAGGTCTCTCCAATAAGGATCAATAAAGAAATATGAAAGTTGCAGTTCGTCAAGATAAGTTAAATTAGCAGTAAAATGGATATAAAAATAATATAAATATAAAAAACTATTTGAAGCAGATTTTTATTTTTAAATAATTAATTTAACCATCGCTTTACAAATTTTTTGTTAACAATTAACTTCACAACTCGTTCGTATTGATCAAAACAATACCTGATTTAATCCGTGCATTTAATAGGTACTCACAAACGAAGGGGATGATTTGTAGTATATAGTAATTTATTACTTGATCTTTTTAGTGCATATGTGTTCTTAATATTTTTGAAAAACCGCCTATTTCCATCAATTCGTCTACAAAATGGTTCGAATTACGCACCGTTACTGACCCCGAGTTTTAAAAGCAGTTCTGAAAAGAGCTGCTTTTTTTGTTTAAGGGGATTTTTTGTGGAGTAGGATAAAAAAACAGATAGCTTTGTTTTTTACTATTTTCATTTCACATGCCTTCTACCTAACCTCCTTGCTCAAGTTATTTTTAAGTTTGAGTCCAGTCATTGATTTGGAATTTTTTGATGAACTCAATCAATAACTTTTTATGAGAAGCTGATTAGGTGAAACACCATATTTCTTTTTGAAAATAAATGAAAAATGAGAAAGGTCTTCAAAACCGACCTCCAGATAAATTTCCGTCGGCTTTTTCTTTTTTTCAACCAGATGGTAATAAGCCAGCTCCAATCTTTTGTCGGTTAACCATTTTTGGGGAGTAGTGTGGAACAGCTTCTTGAAGTCCCTGTTAAAGGTTGATAGGCTACGGCCTGTTAGATAGCCCAATTTTTCCAGAGACATGTTGAACATAAAGTTGCGCTGCATAAAATCAATCAGATCGATCTTGCCGGGTACATCAAAATTGGCCAGGACGCTATCTACGCCAGGTTCAATCAGCCTTAGGATATTGATGGCCTCTTCGATTTTAAGGTTGGCCAGACTTTCTGGGAATTCACTTTTTATATCAAAATAGGGTATTAGTGATGCCAGGCAACTTTCCAAAAGCGGGTGGTTACTGAACCGATATATTTTCTGCAGGGGAGGTGTTTTCTTTTTAGGCTCGGTTTTTTCATAGAACTTCTTCAATCTTTCTGTGGACAGATGCATGACCACGGTCTTATGTGGCAATCCGTTTTTCGGATAGTTGATGATCGTGGCAAGTTCGTTCCTTGGGATCAGAAAAATATCGCCTGTTTTGAAACTGAAGGTAGATTCTGCCTGTATGATTTTTGTTTCCCCGGAAATAAACCATACCAGCATGTGATCATCAAACATCAGGTCGGATTTGAACAGTTTATCTTCGTAGCTGGAGAGCTTGATGTCATTTGTCAGATATTTAGAGATATGTTCCATTGTGATAAAGTTATTGGTTTTTGATTAGATTCCATTAGATACACTGGCCGCCGTCGATCAGGTACTCAGAACCTGTGATGAAAGTGGTCTAACTACTGGCTAGGAAGGCAATCAGTTTGGCCACTTCTTCCGCTTTACCAAACCCAGACAATGGAATGGTACTGATCATTTACTCTTCAAGGGATTGGTTCAACCCGATCTTATTCATGATCTTCCACATGACCAGGGCCAACGGCATTGACCCTGATCTTACGTCCGTAAAGTTTCTGTGCCGTGATTTTCATGACCACATTCAAGGCCGCTCTACTTGCCGGTGATGATCAACTGTGCGCCGTTTGCTTTTAGCTGTTTGGCAGTGGCATAGCCTATACCGCTGTTAACGCCAGTAATCTTGGCGGTTTTTTCCTTTTAAGTTTTTCACGGCTTAGTTCTGGTTAAATTTTATACCGGTCATTTCCTCGGTCAGATTCCACAGTTTTTTAGCACTGTTTTCGTCCAGCGAATATTCCATTACGCCACTTTGATGCGGTTTAGCAACTGTCTGTATGGCGGGATCTTCCGGTATCAGTTCGGCGATATCCGTATCTTCGCAGTACACGCCGCCGATGTTATTGAGCAGCGGACTGGTAGCAGCCCAAACGGATGTTGCCGCACCCTGTGGAATGTTTTTCAGGCTGGCCAAGATGTCCGGACGTATGTTCCCAGTTTCATCAAAAAAGCCCATCTGTTTGAACAGTTCCATATCAGCATCCCTGGCCAGTTCTGTTCCGGCGATTGATCCGGGGTGCAGGGAGTATGCTCTTACCTGATGCGCTTTTGCGCGATTATCAAGTTCTAATGCAAATAGATTGCTCGCTGTTTTTGATTGTCCGTATCCAATAAGTGTTTGGTATTCCCTATGCTCGAAGTTGGGGTCGTCGAAATTGAAAGGAGCAATGTGATGTCCCAATGAGGAGACATTGACAACGCGTGCGCCTTTGGCATTTTTTAGTGCTGGCCATAATCTTGCTACCAATTGGAACTGTCCAAAGTAATTGGTAGACAGTTGTGATTCGAAACTGCGGCTGTCTCTTTGTAAAGGCACCCACATGATTCCAGCATTGTTGATGAGCAAGTGTAATGGCCTGCCGGATTCCAGGAATTTTTCAGCGAATGCATCGATGGTTTCGGGTCTGGCAAGGTCCATTGTTTCGATTTCCACTTTTTGAATGCCTTTTAGGTTCTTCTTCGCTTTTTCGATGTCCCTTGCAGGTACAATTACAGTTGCGCCAGCTGCTGCCAGTACTTTTGTAGTTTCGAGACCAATGCCAGCATTACCACCGGTTACAATAGCGATCTTTCCTGTGAGGTCTATGCCTTTGATGACTTCGGTTGCTGTTGAGGTAGCGCAAAAGCCTGAACCCAATGGGTGTTGTAACGCGCCTTGATAGTTGTTCTTTTCCATTTTGTTTTGATTAAATGTGATAAGACAAATGTAGGAGGTTGATTAACGGTGGATTTTGTTTGGCGTGTCAATTTGCTTTGTTTAGAAAGTCATATCTTTTGTTATCGGTGTTAGGTTAGCAAAATTTATGAACATAAACTGGCTTGTTTTTTTGCTAAAATTTTCAAAAAAAAGCAGCCTATTTCCATCAGTTTGTTAATGAAATGTTTTGAAATACGTAGCGACATTGACCCGAAAGAGGCTGCCTTTTTGATACAGCCGAAGCGTCTATAATTCCTAATCAGGCGATTAATAAACCTTTTCCCTGAATTGGCTACGAAATGCTTCGATTTGACTACGTCAGAGAATCCATGGTTGCTGACCTTTGTACTATATCAAATTTTAAATCATTAAAAAATGAAACAGTCAAAAACACCAATTATCAGTTTTAGTCCGGTTGTATTACCAGTTGCGGGCCGTTACGTAGACCTTGAAATGAAAGTTTCTGCTCCCGCCAGCGGAAACAACCTGCCGGTGATTCTTATTTCCCATGGGCATGGACCTTCTAACTTTCTTTCATCGTACAAAGGGTATGGACCTATGGCAGATTTTTTTGCGGATAAAGGGTTTGTAGTTATCCAACCTACCCATCAAAATTCCAAAGCACTCGGGCTTTCCCCGTCCCTTCCCGAAGCACCCTTGTTTTGGAGTTCGAGGCCAGCGGACATGAAGTTTATTCTTGATCACTTGGAGGAAATACTTTCTACAGTACCAGGGTTAACAGAAAGGGTTGATAAGGCAAGAGTTGCCGTAGTTGGCCATTCGATGGGCGGGCAAACAGTAGCGATGCTTTCTGGCATGGAAGTTACTGATCCTGCAACAGGTAAGATTGTTAATGCGGCAGAGCCAAGATTAAAAGCTCGCGTGCTCATTGGTGCGTCTGGCGGGCCAGAAGGATTTAACGGAGCCGCCAGGCAGCTTTATCCGGTATTGGCTGCCGGCAATTTCAGCACTATGACCTTGCCGGCACTTATTGTGAACGGGGACATGGACGTAAACCCCATGTTCTCTGATGTGGACAACTGGCGTGCAGATGCATACTATCAAAGCTCTGGTCCAAAAGATCTGTTGACGGTATTTGGCGCAGAACACATCTTTGGTGGCATATCAGGATATGATGCCCGTGAAACAAGCGATGAAAATCCAGAGCGCGTTGCTTTTGTATGTGAAAGCATTCTTGCCTATATTCGTAGTGCATTCGATCCGAACGATACAAGTTGGGAAGATGCAAAGACAGCTCTTAACGGCGCAGGTGCGCTGGGCAGCATTGAAAGTAAGTTATAAATCAGGCAGTATGATGAATGAGCTATCTAACCACAGATTTGATTCTTTATCAAGATTGCATAAGGCGCTGGATATGCCGGCACCTATGCATCCGTTGGTAAGTTTAATAAATAATGCTGAGGGAACTATTCCACTGGAAAGGCTTCCCAGTCCGCACATTTTAAGTTTTTACAAAATCTCCTATAAGATGAACTTTCAGGGAAAGTTCAAATATGGGCAGCATTACTATGATTTTGATGAGGGGGGAATGTTTTTTGTTTCACCTAACCAGATCACAGGACAACATGCACCTTTAAGCGATCAGTCTGGCTATACGTTACTTTTCCATCCAGATCTTTTACTTGGCTACGAGCTCGCCAGGAAGATCAAAGAATATGGATTTTTTTCCTATGCTATCCATGAAGCGCTGCACTTATCTGAAAAAGAAAAAATCACAATTATTTCTGTTTTTCAAAGTATCGAAGAAGAATTGAAAAGCAGGATCGATAATTTCAGTCAGGACGTTGTTATCTCCCAGATAGAACTACTGCTAAATTATTCAAATCGATTCTACAGCAGGCAATTCATCACCCGTAGAGCAGTAAGCAGCGATCTCCTTCAAAAGGTAGAAGATATTTTACAGGTTTACTTCCGGTCGGCAAATCCCCAAAAGCAGGGGCTTCCTACTGTACAATTTCTCTCCTCGCAATTAAACGTCAGTTCCAGTTATTTAAGTGATATGCTGCGGTTACATACGGGACAAAATGCACAACAGCACATCCATAACCATCTGATCGAAAAAGCGAAAGAACAGTTATCGACAACTCAGGCTTCAATAAGCGAGATTGCTTATGAATTAGGTTTTGAGCACCCCCAATCCTTTAGTAAACTCTTTAAGCTTAAAACCAGTGTCTCGCCCCTGGATTTCAGACGTTCTTTCAATTGACTTTGTTCAAAACACAATTGCCTCATTTTGTTGAGACTTGCTGTTCTTTTTTCTAATGTTTAAGGAATTTTTTATGTAGTTTAACCATATTTGAATGCGCTAATTAAATCAGTACTCTTCTAAAATTTTCGAAAATCACGATTTCAATTAATTCCTCCACAAAATGTTTCGAATTACTCACCGCTACTGAGCCAGAGTTTCAAAGCAGTTCTGAAAAAAGCTGTTTTTTTTGTTTTTAGGTATTTTTAGATCAATGCCTAGCGCGGCCTTTCTTCTGATCTGGCCGTTCAACAATTTTTCTATTCGACTTGTTTAGTTCATATGGACATCGCTTTTGAAAACTATTACTCGGGTACCAGCGGGCTGTTGTTGCCCGTTCCCAATAAATTGCACTACCCCAAAGAATTTCAGGAGAAGAGCAGGCTGTGCTATTACGCATCGCTGATGGATTCTATCGAGATCAATTCTTCCTTTTATAAAATACCGCAGGCTTCCACGATGAAAAAATGGGCGGCTGATGTGCCTGAGAAATTTCGGTTCACTTTTAAGCTTTTTAAGGAGGTGACCCACAATAAGGACCTGGCCTTTGATCCCGAGATTGTATCCAGATTCTTTTCAGTTATTTCGCATGTGGAGGATAAAAAGGCCTGTCTTTTGGTGCAGTTCCCCCCGAGCATCAGGATTGCTCATTTTGCGCAGTTGCGCTTTCTCATGTCGGTGCTTAGAACTCATGATCCTTTTTTTGAGTGGAAGATCGCTTTGGAATTTCGGCATCCTTCTTTATATATAGATGAGGTGTATGAACTTTTGGAAGAGTTTGGGCTTGGTATGGTGATACATGATAAGTCGCCTGCCAGTTCTCCGGTAAGGGAAAGCCATCCCGATTTTATCTACCTCAGGTTTCATGGTCCGGGAGGAAACTACAGGGGAAGTTATGCAGACGACGTACTGTACGAGTATGCAAGTTATGTGACCGAGTGGCTTTCAGAAGGCAAAAAGGTATTCGTTTATTTCAATAATACGATGGGGGAGGCACATGCCAACCTGAATATGCTGCGCCAGATCGTTAGGGATACCTATTAGTATCTGCTGAAAGGTAGGTCTAAACTTTTTGGGCATGAACAATGTTTCAATCCTGCACATCGATCAGTAAGTTCGGTTAGCAATATAAAAATGGGTGTGTTTAATTAAAAAAAAATGTTATGGCTGAACTACCAGATTTAGAAGTGTTTGCGCAGATCCTTTCACGTCGGTTCAAGGGTAAAACCCTAAAGGAATTGGAAGTAAAAGTGACAAAAAAGCTAAACGTTACTGCTGCACAGCTCAAGGCCAGGCTCGAAGGTAAAAAGCTTTCGAATGTTTTACGCTATGGAAAAACTTTGCACTTTCATTTCGGTAAGGAAATTCTACAGGTTCATCTGATGCTTAGGGGCGAACTGGAGGCGATGCATAGCGGTTCGGAGCTGCCAAAATACGCCATACTTGCTTTTCAATTTTCATGTGGTGAGGGCTTTGCCTTAGTAGATAGCTTGCGTGCGGCAACACCTACCTTAAATCCCGACGCTACTAAGGCACCAGATGCGCTTGAAATGGATGAAGATTATTTTACCGGGGTGCTGTTCAAGAGCAAGAAAATGGTTAAGGAGTTGCTGATGGACCAGAAGAAGATACGGGGCATTGGTAATTCATATGCAGATGAGATCCTGTGGGATGCCAGAGTATCTCCGTTTTCGATCAGCTCGGCCATACCGGAAAAAATAGTCAAAAAATTGTTCCATAGTTTGAAGTCTGTTTTGAAAGAAGCCATTACAGCTATCGCAAATGAGAACGGAGATGAGCTTCGTGGTGAGCTGCGCGACTTGATGAAAGTACATGGGGCAAAGCTGAAAAAATCTCCTTCCGGAGCAGTCGTGAAGTCAGAAAAGATCGGCGGAAGGACCAGTTATTATACCGATGAACAGCAATTATATTCCTAAAAAGCAATCGTGAGTATTACCGGACAAATCTTGCTTTCAATTATGGTGGCATTTGAATTTGTTATCCCAGCCGTTTTTTCCAGACTGCCTTCATTGACTTATAAATCGGATGGGCCTCTGCTAATTTATAGGTGGCGTAAAATATTGCTGCGGATTTAGCTTTCTCTGCCGAACCAGTGCCCCGCTCAAGTGGCGTATAATCCTTGTTTTTATCGTATTTCTTTCCGCCTTTATAATTGGCGTATCGCCTGGCGCGGGTATAACCCATCTGCAGGTATTTTCTTGCCATGTCTGCCCCAACAAAATTATTTTCTTGTATATAGTTAAGGAACATTTTAAATATCTTTTCACTGCTATCTTTTGCGAGTTCTGGCGTCCGAAACCTCCAGAACTGGCCAATCTCAGATTTATAAGGCTCGCAGATCAGAACACCCTGTTCGCCTTTGCCAATCCTGTATTTTTCGGGATTATTTCTATAATTGATATCTTTTTTCCAAGGATATTTTTGGTTGTCAAAATCAAGGTAAGTTGGCTTTCCTGTTACTGGCATAGCTAAGCAACATATCCGCTTATAGTTATGTTTTTATTCCTGTGAAATTACGATAAAGACAGCTACTGGATAATCAATGATAACAAGAAGAATTAGGAGATCATTCAAACTTAAGGGGCTATTATCCACCAGCGATGGCAGAAAAAAATAATTTAGGGTACGAAAGAAGCATTTTGAACAAATCCGGACATTTAAGCTATTAAAAAATCAGCTTTAAATAATTGTTGGTTTAGGGCTATTAAGTCCTATTCATATCGGACTGATCTTATTGCTTTTTGTTAAGCCTGGGTTTGGTAGCGGCGTTTTGCTTAGGCTTTTTCGTCGCAGCAATTGTGCTTTTTGATGATTTGCTTACAGGCTTTTTTGACGAAGTTTTCTTCTTTCGGGCATTTTTGACCCGGTATTCAAGTAAGTAGAGCCTGGTCTGCCATTTTTCGATGGTGGTATCTATGTTTTTTGGAAAGCCTGTTGATTCTAACAGACCAAGTACATGCGCCAGCTCACGTGTGCTCTCTGCTTTGGCCTTGTTTTCTTTCATCCAGTCTTGTTGTTTGGTTTCGTAGGCTTTCCGGTATTCGGCTATGGCCTTTTGAATGAGTTTGACCTCATCCTCTTTTGATTTAGCTTTGCGCAACAATACCATCTGCCTGTTCCATGCATGCGAATTGGTGGGATCTGTCCGCGAAGCTTGCTGGTAGCGTTTTAATGCGGCAGCGCTATCGCCCGCTCTTTCCAGTTCGAGCCCAGCATCAAACTGCTCCTTTGAGTGTATTTGTTTTCGTCTAGACATAACTGATTTTGGAACAATTAGCCAGGGCTATTGTTTGATAAAGGACAGTAGCGGTTATGACTACACGATGACCCTCGGGCAATGAGCGTAATGCTAACTTTGAATTTAGCAATTAATGAAATGAAGAAAATCGGATTTTTATCTTTCGGGCATTGGTCCGAACATCCCTCATATCAGGCGCGTACCGCCAGTGATACTTTGCTGCAGTCTATCGATTTGGCCGTTGCGGCCGAAGAGATCGGGCTCGACGGCGCGTATTTCAGGGTACACCATTTTGCGAGGCAATTGGCATCGCCCTTTCCGCTGCTTTCGGCAATTGGTGCAAAAACTTCAAAGATCGAAATCGGAACGGGGGTTATCGATATGCGCTATGAAAACCCTTTATATATGGTTGAGGATGCGGGTGCGGCCGACCTGATCTCTGGTGGCAGGTTACAACTGGGCATCAGCCGGGGTTCGCCCGAGCAGGTGATTGAAGGCTGGCGGCATTTCGGTTTTTCGCCAAAGGCTGGCGAGAACGATGCGGATATGGGCAGGCAAAAGGCTTTGGAGTTTTTGAAAAGACTGAATGGCGAAGGTTTCGCAAGGCCGAATCCAAATCCAATGTTTCCCAATCCTCCGGGACTGTTGAGGTTAGAGCCCTATTCTAAAGGGCTGCGCGAACGCATCTGGTGGGGAGCGGCTTCCAATGCCACTGCGGTGTGGGCGGCAGAGCAGGGCATGTACCTGCAGAGTTCTACATTGAAGTTTGATGAAAATGGCAAGCCCTTCAGCGTTCAGCAGGCTGAGCAGATCAGGTTGTATAAGGAAGCGTGGAAAAAGGCTGGACACGACCGCGAGCCAAGGGTGTCTGTCAGCCGTTCTATATTTGCGCTGATGAACGATCAGGACAGGTATTATTTCGGACAGCAGGGGAAGGCGGCAGATAGTTTTGGCTATATTGAGCCCACTCAACGGGCAGTTTTCGGCAGGGGATATGCCGCTGAACCCGATCAGCTGATAAAGGAACTGGCAGCAGATGAGGCAATACAGGAAGCAGATACTGTATTATTGACCATTCCAAACACGCTGGGTGTAGATTACAACATTCATATTTTATCTGCCATTCTGGAGCATGTTGCGCCAGGACTTGGTTGGAGATAGCCTAATTCGATTTTTTTTTAAATCACAGCAAACATATTGGCGACAATGATGTTTATATAATGAGAGCGTTAATTTAGATAAGCGGGAAGAGCCTTTGGTTTTTTCCGCTTTCTTGTTTTTGTATGATATACAAACGATTTAAGGAGTCAAATTTTTGGAGATAATGATGGCCATCAAAGGTGGAGCAATTAATTTAAATTAAAACGATGACAGGCTTCCCTACGGAAGTTGTATATATGGCCGGCCTGTTTTATGCGGTTACATCGAAAAGCAGCAATATCTTTATGCCTCTGAGTAACCGGAATCTTTGCCAAAAGAAGGCTGATTTCTGCCATGCATCTGCCTTTGCTTATTTTTTAAAAGGTAATGTGCATTAAAAACGATAACCGATAGGAAGATAATACTGTAGGCCGCCATTTGTAAGGGACTGATAGGCTCAAGATATACCAGAGCTGCTATAGCAAATGCAATAATGGGATTGATGTTAAGCAACATGCCCACTGTTGATGAATTTAAACCCTTTAAGGCATACAAATTCAGAAATAATGGAATTACTGTAAAGCCAAGTGCTATCACTTCTATTAGTACCCAAAATGTCGTCGTGCCAGGTATACGCCCGCTGTAGGCAGGGTAAAAGGGAAGCAGCAGCAAGGCAGAAAGCACGATATGAAAGGTGAGGGTGATGAACTTATCAAACCCAATATTTTTACGCTGGCTTACCAGGTACGCGGCATAACTTGACCCAATAATGATACCATAAACCATATCCATAATATTGGCATAGGATAGGAGTAAACATCCAATTATACTCAATGCAACAGCCGCCCATTGTATTTTATTGAGCTTCTCGTGCAAAAGCCAGTAAGCAAGCAATGTCGTAATAATCGGGCACACAAGATAGGCAAGTGAGGTGGCCTTAATGCTTACGTGGTTGAGCACGTAAATAAATGAGAACCAGTTGATATTTAAAAGAATACTTCCACCAACATTCAGTAAAAGCATATTTCGTTTTTGTTTAGCAGGTAAGGCTTTAATATCTGAGAAAGTTTTAAGCAAATCGGCACGCTTAAATAAGGCGGTAATGAAAACCATTAATATGGCGCAGCTAAAAATGCGGTAAAATAAAATATCTACCGAAGCATATCCGCTCAGCGGTTTTAAAACTAAGCTAAAAAAGCCCCAGGTCGCATACGCGAATATAGCAGCAAGATAATATTTTGCGGTTTTCAATTTGCCAGAATGTTGATCTTATAATATCCATAAGCATGTAAAGCACATTTATGGCATGAAATACAAATTAACATATATTTATTGATCTTTTAACTGCCTATTGTATCATACCCGACGTCCGGCTTTACGTGACTTGCCAGCCCGGCAGATGCAGATGATGCCCCGGCAAGCATTTTACAAAAATATATTAAGTTGGTTTGGTACTAACTGATCATTTTTAAGATCTACTGTTCGCTCAACCTGCTCAACAAGAAATTGATATGGTGGAAGAAATGAGCTACCAGTTTGTTGTTGACAGTTGGATAAGCTTGCGGGAAATCTTAACAGACTGGTTGCACAATTCATCAGATACCCGGCAGATTTGAAGTGATGTCAATAAGGAGCAACAGTGGACCGGGAAGGCGGCAGCTCTATTAAAAACATACACTTAAAAGATTCTCAACAGATTGGTAGAAAATCAAAACTTTCAACGCTGTTATACGTTAACAAACGCAGATACTACTATCGCCATCGAAAATCGATCGCTGTGACCGTATTGGAATCACTTAAAATCGATACCGATGGAAAAACACGTACTCATCATTGAAGATGATCAAGAAATCAGTGAATTATTTCAAATGATCTTTGAAACGGTAGGTTATCATACTACTGTACTGAACATTGCACCTAATCCTGAATTTATCGATAAGGGAGGCTTTCATTTGATTGTAATGGATATCAGGCTTATCGGATCACGATATAATGGTAATGAATTATGCAGATTGTTCAAATCGAGCTATCCTAACAATAAAACACCTGTTTTATTGATGTCGGCTGAGTCTAACGGAGATATTTTAGCACGGGAATGCGGAGCAGACGGCTTTATGGGTAAACCTTTTGATGTTGATAATCTGCTGACACGTGCTTTTGAAATGATGGTTTAGCGTTTATGGTTTTACACGAGTCATGATCACCCTGTAAAACCGGTCTTTTATTGAGCCAATCAGTTACCTGAAGGTTAACGTTAAGAAATATAGCAGCATCATTTCTTTATACAGATCAATACAATAAAATTAATCAAGATATATCATTTCACATACACCGCTGTGGAAATTCACATTATTTATGTTAATTTTGCTAAAAATATTCGCAAAGAGATCGTATGAGTTCGAAACTTCCCAACGCTGATCAAACATTTAATATCTCTGACGAGCATCTTGATATTGCACTTGAACAGGTTTCCATGGGTTTTTGGAGAGTCAACCTGGTTAATAGCAACTTTATGGCCTGCACCCCGCAGTGCAAAAAGAATTTTGGCTGGGATCCGTCCAAAGCATTTAGTTATGCTGAAATGCTAAGTTGTATACTTCCTGAGGATCTGCCGGAAATGCAGGCCAAGGTTTCAGCTGCGATAGAACATCAACAGCTTTATAAGGCTCAGTACCGGGTGAAACATCCTGATGGCAGTGTTCACTGGATAGACGCAAATGGTAAAGTGTTGTACAAAAACGGCATCCCCTATGAGCTATTGGGAACAACGCTGGACATTACCGAAAAGAAAGATTTAGAAGTACTGCGTGATGAACTTTTGAATGTGGCCATGCATGAACTGAAAACGCCACTGTCGGCTGTAATGGCATCTTTACAATTGCTTGAGCGGATGTTGCAGCCGCGGAGTGAGGAAAAAGCCCTGAATATTGTAACCAGGGCGCTGGGATCAACCGAAAGGATTAATCGTCTTTTAGGCGAGATGGCCTTACCGGTAAATGCAAAGTTAAAAGAAATCAGCCTGGCAAAAAAAACGTTTGATATTCGCAGACTTGCCGATGAGATTGCAGACAATGCCAGGGTTATCCATGCCCATGCGAAGATCGAAGTGTGGGCAGATGCAGATGAAATTTTGGTACATGGCGATCGTCATCGGATTGCCCAGGTCATCACCAATCTGATCAACAATGGAATCAAATATTCTGAAAATGATCCAAATCTCGAAATTACCATTACATCAGATCATGATCAGGTCAACTTCAGTGTCAGGGATTATGGAATCGGGATAGCGCCTGGAGATCGTAAGAAAATATTTCAAAAATTTTACAGGGCCAATACGAAGTTGCAGGTGGATGGCCTGGGAATAGGATTGTATCTGTGTGCAGAGGTGATTCTTCGCCATGGGGGCAGCATTCAGGTGGCAGATATCGAGCAGACAGGTTCAACTGTTATATTCTCTATACCAACAGGCAATATTTAACAGCACTTTTAGGGCTGTCTACCTTATTATAATATCCTTGAAAGATAGCCAACTAAATTTCACATTTCAGGAGATGGATAAGTTAACGTAAACACTAATAACAACTGAACATCACGAGCGGAACTCATACTAAGCTTAGCATCAGTTAATATTTGACATTTACTTTGCTTTCTCTTGATGATTGTTTTTGAACATGATTGATATGCTAATCATTAAAGGATAAGCAGATCAGTTCTCGACTTATTACTGATCAAACTCAAAATCCATTTCTTTTCCGGATATAAGGTTATACACTACGTTCCCATTTTTAATAATATAAAAAATATCCATCTGCCCTCGTTTATACCGGATATACGCAACCAGGTTTTTGTTTTGTCCATCGAAAGAATTAATACCCCCTCCATCTTTTTTATTTGGCAGATCTAAATCGCGGTAAACATAAACGGAATAGAAATCATAGTCTGGTAAAATCGCAGAATCGATTTTCCTATTGACTTTATCCCCAAGCAGTGCATAGGTTGATTTTTTATAGAAAAAGTTTCCCCTGATATAAAAATAGTCAATGCGATTGTTATTCGTTCCTGATTTAAATTGTTGAACATCTGGACTTAAGGGCTTGAGTTCAAAATCTTGTTGTTTGCGGTTGTTGCAGGCAGTGAGTACCAAAAGTAAAATAATCAAATGTTTCATGGTCCGTTTAATTCGTATTGGTCTTTACAATCCTGCCCTGGTCTCAGGTAATATTACTAAACAATTTTTTTCTCTTGTAAACCGTTATTTCCGGTTTTAAAAATGAGGATTGATGCATTATTGATGACAGGGCAAGCTTTACAGCTTATCGAAATTTTAAATCATATTCACTTTTGTCCAAAAAGACAAGCGGATTATCGGTCTCAATCATTTCTTTAATGGCCATCTTTTTATCGTCAGACTTGTGATAAAAAGATTCTGCTATTTTATATCCGATTCTATAGCCGAGATCGCCAGGCCTGTTTTTGCTGCTTGCCGCATTGAATAACCAATTCTGGAGATTTTTGGTGCAGAGTTCGCTCTTCATTTCCTGCCACAGTTCCTTTTCGTGTGCAGTTGCATACAGCGAAGCGCGACTACCGGTTTCCTGATTTCTTTTCATAATCAACACCTCAGAAATAAAACTGGCAACACCCTCTTTAATCACATTTTCAAGTAAAACACATTCACAGGCTGTGGGATTCATTTTTCGCTGTTGGGTATGGATATATTCGTGGGCAATGGTCTCCCTTACAAAATTTAAAACGTCTGCCTGATCTGATCGTGCTAATATATCTGATCTTAAATTTTCATTGGTGATTTCTGAAACATCACAATTCTTATCCCCTGCGATCATCTCCAGCCCTATTAAAACATAATTGTTGGAAATGGTCCCTCCAGAGGACATTGGTCCGATAGTGATGGCTATCCTGGCCTCCTTTCCATTGGGATATAGCGAACGAGTCTGCCTGATGATATCCGATAAGCGTTCCGAATCTGAAAATAACAGGGTGTTTTGACGTACGCTTTCATAAAACTTTTTATATTTTTTAATCCTGTCAGTATAAAATTCGGGCGAAAAATACCTGACTTTTGCAAATTCCTTCAAACCGTTTGTAGCCCGGTCAAGATATTTACTTTGAATAATATTAACGCTGTCGCTATAGGTTTTAGCAGCTTTTAAGGCATCGAATGCCTCCCAGAAGTGCTTGATGTCAATAGTTGAAACCTCTTTGGCGTTTTCGGGTTCAAGGGCTTTAGCAATCTTTCTTCTCCGCTCCAGCACAGTTTTACTTAGCCGGGCAAAATTCATACTGATCACCCCATCTGGTGAAGGTTTTGGAGAGACTGATTTGATGTTGATTATATAAAGTCCGTCTTTTGCGGGTTCATACTCCAACTTGTCGGTTCCTTTATTTCCGTCGGCAAGATCTGTTGATAAGATTTTTTCACCAGCTTCATCATAGAGATTAATTTCAATATCAATATTTTCCTGATAAACCTTAATCAGATAAACTTCACCCTTCTTAAGCCGTACATTATAGTTTAATTCATTTTTGCCACTAAATGCAGTCTTTTTATCATTCTGCTTAAAATCAACAAAATTCTGAGCATAGGAAACAGCGTGCAGTAAAATAAATAGAACGGTAAATAATTTAAACATGTTTTTATTTTAATAGACACTTCAAAATGTATATCGTTGCAATATTTTAAAAATTACCCTTAGAAATTACTTCGGTAATATGCTTCATCGTTCAATTTAAAATTTATTTATTTTAATATTAATTAAATAATTTTCTCTGCTGAGTTTAGCTATAAATTACTTTTTCAATATTATAAATAAAATGATTTATTTATATAAATTACGCAAAAACTGATCTTGTACAATTCACTTAAACTCCCCGGAAATGCCGTCGAAATTTAATGCAGCCCTTATTTTTTTTCTCCTGTTCAATTTAGTGCATTCAGTAACTTTTTCACAGATTATACTTCCTTTTGAACTATATGATAATAAAAGTATTCTGATCAAACTGCCTGCATTGAACGGTAAGGATTCGTTAACTTTCTTTTTTGATACAGGTGCCTCGACCATTTTACTCGACAGCCATGTAGCCGAAAAATTTAATATTAAGGCAGATCTTCACCAGGAGATCCGCGGGGCAGGGGGCATTAAAATGTATCGTTATACTACGGGACAAAAAATTTTTCTAAATGAATCAGTAAGTATTGATCATTTAAATTTTGTTCTTGATGATCTTTCCAGACTTAATGCAACGGTTGGTAGAAAGTTTGACGGTATTATTGGGAATGATATCCTGAGCAATTATTTAACTGTCGTAAATATTACAAAAAGACAAATATTGCTGTATCCTTTTAAAACACAATTGAACACGGCTGATTATAAGGCCATAGATTTTGTTCTGGATGATGGAATACCTATCCCACGTTTTGGCATTGATGTACATTTATTGAATGGGGAAAAGCTTTCCGGAGATATATTGTTTGATAGTGGCGCGGGCCTGGCACTGCTTTTTAATACCCCTTTCCAGCAACAACATGATTTATTAACAAAAATAGGCAAAACTGTTTCGAGTACGCAGAACAGTTTAACCACCAAAAGTACCACTACACTTGCAGCCATTGCTTCTCTTTCTATTGGTCCATATATTTTCAAAGGGAAACTGCCTGTAAGTATATCGTCAGACGGGGATGGGGTGAGTGCTTCTAAAAAGTACCTGGGTATATTGGGCAGCCAGATTATACACCGTTTTGATTTTATTCTGGACTATAGTGCCAAGAAACTCTACCTGAAACCAAATTTTTTATATCAACAGGATTTTATTACCGCTGTTGCGCCTTTTAAAATTATTCTGCAGGGAGGGAAGGTGATGATAGACGAAATCATGGAGCAATCTGCAGCCTACCGTTGCGGCCTTCGGAAGGGCCAGGTAATTACTGCAATCAATAAATTGGAATCCAAAGATTTAAAGGACTATCGGAAAATGCTGTTGAATGAAAATCGAGAGGTTGAAGTAAACTATATTGACAACGACGGGCAAGCCAAAAAATGCGTGTTTAAGATAGAGAAATTATTATAAAGGTTCTTATCAAAAAGGAGTTCCAGACGAAGACATCGGGTTGAGCGCAAATTTTGCTGCTATCCGTTATGCAAAGGTTATCCGCTCTATCCGGCGTGGCCCCCAATAAGCCAGCTACCGCAAATTTCACCGCTGGTTTGGATAAGATTCCAGGTCATTGCCGAAATAAGATGTGAGGTTATGCTGAAAATGCTTCCGCTATAAAGGTTTTCGAAAAGGCAGGCTTGGCTTAAAACTTTCAGCCGGTTTCAATGGTTGTAACACCATGCAGATTTTATCCTCAACCGCTGCGCATGGGTCAGCAACAAAATTATATCCCTATCAGCAGTATGCGATAGAAACCCTGTTTGAAAAAATGCAGTCAGGCACTGAGCAGCTACGTCTGCTCTTCCAGTTGCCTACAGGCGGCGGTAAAACGGTTATCTTTTCTGAAATTGCCAATCGTTTTATAAACCAATACGGAAAAAAGGTGATTGTGCTTACACACCGGCAAGAGTTATGCAAACAGACTTCGCTTGCCATGAAAAATGCTGGTGTTTTTAATAAAGTAGTCGATAGCAAAGTTAAACGGATAGCCAAAAAAGATTATTATCACTGTTATGTAGCCATGGTTGAAACCCTTAAACACCGGATCGATGATGGTTTGATCGATACTAAAGGGGTAGGGCTTGTAATTGTTGATGAGGCCCATCACAATTCTTTCCATAAACTGCTTAAAAAATTTCCGTTCGCCAGGATAATAGGGGTTACAGCCACACCTTTTTCGGCAGATGCAGCGCTGCCGATGAAGAGCTTTTACACTGAGCTGGTGCTTGGAGAGCAGATCAATTCGCTGATCGAAAAGGGCTTTCTGGCAAAACCAAAGAGTTTTGCTTATGAAGTAGAACTCAACACGCTGAACAGGGGCATACATGGTGATTTCACGGTGAGCAGCTCTGATGAGCTATATTCATCGAAAGTAATGCTCGATCTTCTGGTTCATGCCTACAGGGAACATGCCCTTGGAAAAAAGACGTTAATTTTCAATAACGGCATATTCACCTCCCGAAAGGTATTGGAAGTTTTTGAGCAGGCGGGTTATCCCATCCGGCATCTGGATAACCATACCGAAAATGCAGAAAGGATTGAAATATTAAAATGGTTTAAAAAGACAAAAGGTGCGATATTAACATCGGTATCTATATTAACTACTGGTTTTGATGAACCGTCTGTGCAGTCGGTTATCCTGAACCGTGCTACCACCTCACTTACGCTTTATCACCAGATGATCGGCAGGGGAGCAAGGCGTTTGTCGGGTAAAAAGACTTTTAATATTATCGACCTGGGCAATAATGCAGAAAGGTTTGGAGAATGGGATGCTCCGGTGGATTGGCAGCATGTATTCGAAAACCCCGAAATCTATCACCAGATCCTGGCAAAAGCCAGCGACGATATCCATCAGATGCCTGCCGAAATGAGAAACAGGTTTCCCAATAGTACGGAGATCGCATTCGACGTGCTTGCCGCCTATCAAGCCGCCATGGATAAAGGAGAAAAATCAAAAACCGTACTCCGCAACTCCATCAGGCAACATGCGTTGATGTGCACTGACAATGCTGACACGGTGAGCAAGGCATTTGAATTGGTAACCGAACTGGAGAAAGAAATCGACTGGAGGATAAAACAATACGCCAAATGCCTGGGTTCGGTAACTAAAAACTATATCAAGTGGTTGGGCAGTGACTACAGAAGCCGTTTGCATGGCCTGATCGAGAAAATAATGTCGAGACGGGCGGCAATGCGCACAGCGGTTTAGTCTGTACATGATGAAATGTTTTAAACGATGAAAATTATCATTGCTTTTTTGTTTTAAGTCTACCCGGCCTAACATTTGGCCAAACAGGCAAATGCTACAAGGGCAACATCAATCACAAAATAAAAGTCACCTTCTATTTGGAGGGATTAAATAAAGTGTTTATTAATGGTAAACACGCGCTGTGTTCATAATGATGTTGAACACAAAAGGCTGCTTGTACATGCCTGCCCTTTTACCCCCGACGATTGCTGTTGAAATAGGCTCAATTTACTTATTGCTGTTCGTAACATGCTCGATTTAGTCCAAATGAGGTCAAAATTATTGCTGTCGCTTTAAAGCGTTAAGTTTTAAGTATGGATTTGTATAAAAAACGAAGCCCCGGCTTTTTAAATCCGGGGCTTCCTATTTATATTTTCGCAAGTAGTTGTTTCGCTGGTTCCTGATGGATGGCGTTAGGCTGTTTCACCACAATTTTCCCAGGTTTCTTTTTCTTAAACTTCCGGCCATACCATACCAGGAATCCGGTAATCGGTAAACTGGCGCCGACGAGTGAGGCCAGAAAAGCCAGCACCTTGCCAGGGAAGCCTAAAATACTGCCTACATGGATATCGTAATTCATCTTTCTCAGTTTTTGTCCAAAAGAGGCTTGCGCATAAGTTATAGAATAGGCATCTTCGCGCTTCAATTCGTTCAGGCTATGTTGGTCAAACGTGTAACCCTGGCTATTGTAAAACTGTCCTTTATTTGGGTACACGGTAATGTTGATGGCAGCCTTTGCATCTGTGGTATCTGCAAAATTATAATAGAATCCCATCGATTTGGGGTGTCGCGTGATCACCTGCTTCCAGGCCATGTCCATCGCTTTTTCCGGTGTATAGCCTTTTCCTTTTAGCGTAGAGTCTGAATCCAGGCGTTTGTATTCTGCCAGCTTATCGCCGCCGGAAGTGACCCAATAGATGCCCTCACTATACCATTTAATGCCGTATACCATTCCGGTAAGGGCTATGGCCAGCAGGAACAACAAAGCATAAAAGCCGAGTACGTTGTGCAGGTCGAGGTTTACCCTTTTAAAAGAGGCCCCCCATTTGATTTTAAAACTTTTATCACGCGTGGACTGATTCCATTTTTTAGGATACCACCAGATCAGCCCGGTAATCAGCAAGACAACGAAAATCAGGGTACCATAGTTCACAATAGGCCGGCCTATTTTAGCCGGCATCCAAAGAAAACGGTGTCCGTTTAAAATAAACCTGAAGAAATCCGATTCGCCGGGTTTATGCACTTCGGTACTGATCACTTCGCCCGTATAAGGGTTCACTTTCAGGATGGTATTGCCCGTACGGCGATCTTTCGGACCAGCATTGGCGGCCCTCAAATTTAAGTTAATGGCTCTGCCCTGCTGGTAATTGGCGTATGAAGGCACTTTCTCCGGGTAAAGTTTCGCGGCAATCTGCATCAGTTCAGATGGTTTAACCACGGGCTTATCCTGCCAGGCTACTTTTGTTTCCGGTTCCAGCAGCCCGGTAATTTCTTCATTAAACACCCAGATACAACCGGTGAGGCACACGATAAGTACAATGATGCCAGATATTAAACCTAACCACAAGTGCAGCCAATTGTTGATGCGCTTTAAAAGCGTGTCTTTTTGCTTTTTCTTTCCTTGATTTCGTGTCTTGCTCATAGTGCCTGTTTATTGGTCGGATATAGATTATTTAAACCGGTAGGTAATACTTAATCTTGCATTGCGTGGAACCTCATAGATATAGGTATAGTACGATACGGATGTTGCCGTTTCGGTAGCCAGTTTGGTATATGATCCCTGCGTCAACAGCCTGCGGTCCAACAGATTGTTCACTAAAGCGGCAATCGTTATTTTACCCTTTTCGTATGAAACGCCTGCATCAAAACGATAATAGGCAGGTAACATTAATGGAACCGAAGTAGATCCGGCATAACGATCCAATTGGATCTGGTATCCCGCACTCAATCCAAAACCGTTCAACAAAGCGCCTTGCTTCTGGTAGCGGTAAGACAACCAGCCATTGGTAATGTGTTTCGCAGAGTTAGGAGTATGCCTGCCTACCAGTTCTGGTTTAGCATCTTCACTTACGGTGGCATCTGTTAGCGCATAATTTAATACCACGTTTAACCCAGGGGTAATTTCTCCATTGATATCCAGTTCAATACCTTTCGATATGATACCACCTAATTGGATCTGGGCATTTGGATTCATCGCCAGGTGTGCCGGATCAAGATCGGCAGTTAACACATTTTTCTTCTTGATACGGAAGGCAGCTGCCGTTACGTTCCATTTACCATCAAAGAAATCTTTTTTAAGGCCAAGTTCGATATTATTGCCACGGATCGGTTTGAAAGGGGTTCCGGCATAATCCTGACCGGCAACAGGCAGAAAACTTTGGTCGTATAAAGTATAGGCACTAAAATCTTTTGCCAGGGTTACGCTCAAACCGGCCCTTGGGCTAAAAACATTATCAGATAGCTGTGTGAGATTAGTTTTACCCACGGTTACGGCATGTGTAAAACGGCCGGCTAAGGTTAAACGAACCCGTCCATCCAGCATGCGGAGCTCATCTTGCAGGTAGGCACCGGTATAGGTCAGATTAGTGGCATATACATTTGATCCCGAACGGTTCTGAATACTGCGCGAACGATCGAAGACAGGAATCTTGTCAAAAGGAATACCATAAACCGGGTTATAAATATTAAAGGTAGCATTGTTTGCCAACTGCAGATCAGGCTCCTGTTTGCTGGAAAAATCGCCCCAGGTTTTCAGGTTGCCCATATCAAGTCCGGCCAAAATACGGTGTACAATGGGGCCGGTAGTTAGGTTGCCCATCAGGCTTACCTGGATATTTTTATTAATGGCCAGTTCTTCGCTGATGTTCAGGTAGCGGCGCATATCACCATTTGGTGCGATTTTAGACGGCCATGGGGTACCGCCATCTAAACCATAACGCAGATAGGCCGCCTGGGCATTAATCTTCCAGTCATTATTTAAACGGTGGCTCACATAAACCGTGGCATTGTGGTCATAAAGTTTTGCAGGATCAAGCGCCGGATCGCCAAGAAAGAAACCAGGGTCTGTATCACCAAATCCTTTTGGCGAAAAACCGTAAGAACCTAATGCCTGTGCTTCCACATGCTGCGTCGTATATTCAGCAGTGATCAAGGTATTGCTATCCACCTGGTAGCTAATTACGGGAGCAATAATGTATTTATCCGTGTAGTTGTATTTGTTGTAACTATCTTTGGTTTGTGCGGCAACATTCAGGCGGAATAGTAAACGGCCGTCTCGGCTTAACTTACCGTCCAAATCGGCAGCTACGCGGCCCAGGTTGTAACCTCCGCCAGCCACGCTTACGGAACTGCGGTTTTGACCGGTAGGCTTCTTAGTTACCACATTATAAATACCACCAGGTTCGCCGTTAGCCATCATAAAGCCAGATGGACCTTTTACAAATTCGATGCGATCGATAGTTGCAGCGTCATCAGCTAATGGCCCCCATGGCATTTTTTGGTTCATACCGTTCCGGAAAGCCGGAATACTGGTGCCACGCATAAAAATATTGGCATATTGGGCATCCCAATGGCCAACCCGTAAGGTACCGCTCACATTCCTGGTTACCCCATCAACAATATCAAATGCCTGTTGGTCTGCCAGTATTTTGCTAGTCACAACCTGGATATTTTGTGGTACCTCAATCAGGGGGGATTGTAAGCGCAATGAAGGGGATACTTTATCGACTTTGTACCTTTTTTTGTTCGTACTGATTTGTACCTCGTCTAATTCGGAACGGTTTTCTTTCAAAGAGAAATCAGCAATCACGGTACCCCGTGAGGAAACCTGTATCTCTTTTTCCTTTGGATACAGGCCAACCGCCGAAACGACCAGGGTATAATTACCAACCGGCACACGCCTGATCTGGTAAAAGCCATCTTCGTCAGTTACCGAGCCATAACGGGTGCCTTTCAACACCACGCTTACATTGGCAGCCACACTACCATCGGCAGTAGTGATCCTTCCTCTTACCAAACCGGTTTGTTCATCATTGCGGTTTTCAACAAGGCTATCTGTAGGAATTACGCAATATCCTGTCAGTGGATTACCAGAACTGGCATGAGCTGCAAATATTCCGGTGCAGCACATACCTAAGAATAAAATTTTCTTAAATTGCATTTACTTTTAATTAGATGTTAAAGGTATCCGGGTTAAAATCCGGTAATGCCACACGGAGTTCAGGTCCGCTGTGGCATTTTTTTTGCAAAGGTATATTTATTTAGAATAAATCCAAATAGATTTGACGTTTAGGACTAAATCGTTTAAGTTCACTTTATAGTTCCGCATGCCTGGCAATATCGGTATGGATTGATGGTAGCAACCCGTTAGTAAAAACCTTCAGTTTCGTCTGGTCTCTTTAATGGATTATCCTAAAACTTAATTTTAATGCTTAACCAGATTTTTAAAAGACATAGGTGTACCCATAAGCGCCAGTATTAAAAAAAGCACATATTGGTTATTTTGTACAAAACTGAACCATTTCCGTACAAAACTGAACCCCTCTTTATGCACAAGTAGCTAGTTTTGGAATCTCCAAATATGACAGCTACAAATTATGAGATCAACAGGCGGTGCCTTCCGCAAAGTTTCGGTCATCTTCTTCCGCAGGTGATACCAGTACCAATCTTTGCAAGGATCAAAAGCAATTTAACAGGGAAAGTTTATACCTTTTTACTGCTGCTTTTACTTTTGGCGGGCGGTATATCCTGCTCGGCACAGGATGCATGCTACAGTCGCCTGGAACATGATACTCTTACGATAGGCAATCAATTTATTGAGCGTAAATTTATCTGGAACAAGGGAAATGTGATTACGCATAGCTTAAGCGACAAAAAAGGCCGGAAAGTTTGGCTTAACAAGCTTAAGAGTCCTGATTTTTATGTCCAAGCTGCCACCGAAACTCAGAATGGACAGTATGAAGTATTAGTAAAGAAAGATGATGCCATTCACATCGCGGCACAGGAAACCATTGTTTCTTTTTCTATAGGCACGCTTGATGTAAAGCGGGTTTACCGGATCAATGCGCAAAGCGCTTCAATCGCCTGCGAAACCTATCTGAAAGGCCAGCTATTGGGTATATCAGGGGAACGACCGACCAATTCTGCTGATCAAAAAAACATTGAATTTGCTGATGATATGAAGGTCAATAGTTCTGCCACAGTTTTAGATCAGTTAAAGCTGGACGGTTTCCATTGGCAGCTTAAAGCTGTCGAATTTTTTGACGTTACCGACTGGAACAACAATCTTGTACAGGAAAATAAGTTTATTCCGTACAGAAAAAAAAGTTACCGGGGCAACCTGCTTTTTGCGCATAACCAGGAAAAAGAGGCCGGTTTTTTCTTCTTAAAGGAAGCCCCGGGGGCTGCTACGCAGCTTGCTTACGGCGGTCAGGATTTTACCACTGAATTTGGACATTTTGCCGTAAACGGATTGGGGCTTAATGCAAGCGATGTTCGTCAGGATGAGTGGCGAAAAGCTTATACGGTGGTGTTAGGCGTTTACAGCGGCCAGGAGTTTAACCAACTACAGGCCTTACGTGGCTATCAGAAAACCATCCGTAAAAATGAGCCACAGCGAGACGAAATGGTGATGATGAATACCTGGGGTGATCGGAGCCAGGATACTAAAGTGAATGAAAAGTTTAGCCTGCTGGAACTGGACGCTGCAGCCAAATTAGGTATCACCCATTTTCAGATTGATGACGGGTGGCAGCAGGGAAAAAGTCCGAATTCTGCCCTGGCTAAAGGATCTTTTAAAAACATTTGGGACAACCCCAATTATTGGAAACCTGATACGGTAAAATATCCTAACGGCCTTGGTCCGATTGTAAAAAGAGGTAAAGCACTGGGTATAGAAGTTTGCTTATGGTTTAATCCCAGTATTCATTATGACTATGCAGACTGGGAGAAAGATGCTTCAGCAATGGCCGAACTGTACCGGCTGTACGGAATCAGGACATTTAAAATTGATGGACTCTCCATTCCCAACAAACAATCAGAAATTAATCTAACCAAAATGTTTAATAAGGTGTTGAGCGAAACAGAGCACCAGGCTGTTTTCAATCTCGATGCTACTGCGGGGCGCAGGGGCGGTTATCATCTTTTTACTGAATATGGCAATATTTTTTTGGAGAACCGCTATACCGACTGGCAAAACTACTACCCTTACTGGACACTCCGCAATTTGTGGCAACTTTCTAAATATGTACCACCAGAGAAGTTGCAGATCGAATTTTTAAACAAATGGAGAAATGCAGATAAGTATGGCAGCGATCCATTCGCGCCATCCAGCTATAATTTCGAATATCTATTTGCCATTACCATGGCCGCCCAGCCACTGGCCTGGTTTGAAGGCACGGGTTTGCCTAAAGAAGCCTTGCAACTGGGGGAATCGGTTGCGAAGTATAAAAAGGTGCAGCACGATTTTCATCAGGGAACCATTTTACCGATTGGTGAGGAACCTTCGGGCAAATCATGGACAGGTTTTCAGTCGATTCATCAAGACAGGGGATATTTTATCGTGTTCAGGGAAAATACACCTGAAGGAACGGGCATACTGGAAACCTGGTTACCCGAAAAAGTTAAAATACAATTAAAGCCGCTGCTGGGTAATGGGAAGGCGGTGATTCAAACCACTGGTAGAAAAGGTACCTTGAAAGTAACATTGCCTGCTATAAATGATTTCGTGATGTACAGCTATACCATTTTAAAATAAACCAATGAAAAACATATTAAATCTTTTCCTTTTAACGTTCCTCAGCATTCCCGCAATCGCCCAAAAGAGGCTTGGTCTCAATTCTCCTAACGGGCGGTTGCAGGTGGATGTAAGCATTGCCGACAGTATCCGTTTTCAGCTGGCGCATGATGAAGAAATTGTTCTGAATTCTGGTGCCATAGCCATGAAACTTGGCAATGGAAAAACCTTCGGCATCAAATCTCATTTGAAACAAAGCAAAACCATTATCGTTAAACAGGAAATCCCTGCCTATTTTTATAAAAGAAACCGTATCAATGATGAATATGCAGAATTGACGCTGGAATTTAAGGAAGATTACAAACTGATTTTTCGACTTTACAATGAAGGCATGGCTTACCGTTTTGTATCTACGGCTAAGCAGGATTTTATTGTGAATGAAGAACTGGCAGCTTTCCAGTTCCAAAAAGATTACAAGGCCTACATTCCATATGTAAAAACTAAAGAGAAGACCATTGAGGGCCAATATTTCAATTCGTTTGAAAATACTTACACCTACAGCCCATTGAGTAAAATGGATAAGCTGAAGCTTGCTTTTTCTCCTTTGGTGGTAGAGTTGGATCAAGGTAAAAAAGTGTGTCTGGCCGAAGCTGATCTGCAAAGCTACCCGGGTATGTTTCTTTTTAATCCTACCGGAAGAACTGTTCTCGAAGCCAACTTTGCACCTTATCCAAAATCTATCGTGCAGGGCGGACATAACCAGCTGCAGCAAATCGTCACCGCGCGCCAGCCTTATCTTGCTAAAAGTAAGGCAAAAACAAAATTTCCCTGGCGTATAGCCATTGTCTCCACCGGCGATAAAGCTTTAGCTGACAATGATATGGTTTACAAACTGGCTGAGCCCAACCGGTTAAAGGATATTTCATGGATAAAACCAGGCAAAGTAGCCTGGGAATGGTGGAATAACTGGGGACTTAGCAAGGTAGACTTTGTTTCGGGTGTGAATACGGAAACCTATAAGGCTTACATAGATTTTGCTGCCAAAAATAAAATTGAATATGTGATCCTGGACGAAGGTTGGGCAGTAAATCTGAAGGCGAGTTTGTTTGATGTTGTACCGGAAATCAATCTGAAAGAACTGGTTGCCTATGGGAAAACCAAAAATATAGATATTATTCTCTGGGCAGGATATTATGCCTTTGCACGCGATCTGGAGGAAGCTTGTAAGCATTATTCCGAGCTGGGCATAAAAGGTTTTAAGATCGATTTCATGGACCGCGATGATCAGGAAATGGTTGATTTTCATTACCGGGCGGCAGAAACGGCAGCAAAATATAAGTTGATGGTTGATTTTCACGGTACCTATAAACCTACCGGGCTAAACCGGACTTTTCCGAATGTAATTAATTATGAAGCTGTGAATGGTCTGGAGCAGATGAAATGGACAGGGCCAGAGATGGATATGGTTACCTATGATGTAACGATGCCCTTTATCAGGATGATTGCCGGCCCGGTAGATTACACGCAGGGTGCCATGCGTAATGCTACTAAAAGTAGCCATAGGGGAATAAATGATGAACCCATGAGTCAGGGAACCCGCTGCAGGCAACTGGCAGAATATGTGGTTTTTGAATCGCCCTTAAATATGCTTTGCGATAGTCCGGACAATTATGCGAAGGAGCAGGAATGTACCGATTTCATCAGCGCTATCCCTACGGTTTGGGACCGTACCATTGTACTTAATGGTGAGATCGGGCAATACATTACCACTGCCCGCCAAAAGGGCAACACCTGGTACCTGGGCGCTTTAACCAATTGGGAGGCACGCAAACTTGATCTTGACCTCAGCTTTCTCGGTAGCGGAGACTATGCTGCAGAAATTTACCAGGATGGAATTAACGCCAATAAAATCGCCTCCGACTACAAAAAGCAACGGATGGAGATTCCGTCCGATCGAAAATTATCCATTAACATGGCCCAGGGCGGTGGTTTCGCCATGAAGATTTTTAAAAAACAAACACCGTGATTTTTATGAAAGCAAGCAGAACCATTTTTAATTTGCTACTACTGTTGTGTTGCTTTTTCTCTAAGCTTTCGGCGCAGGAGACCCTGGTTAATGTATACGGCAGAACAACGCAATACCTTAACGGTAAATGGGAAGCAATTATAGACCAGTACGATCAGGGAAGGAAAAACAAAATTTATCTTAATAAAAAACCAGCCGGAAAGACAGATTTTTATGAATATGCCTTTGATGGTGGCTTAAAGTTGAATGTGCCTTCAGACTGGAACAGTCAATTGCCCGAACTCAAATATTATGAAGGTACGGTTTGGTACGCCAGGCATTTTGATGCACCTAAAACACATCGGGAAAGGTTATTTATTTACTTTGCTGCAGTAAGTTATCGTTGTAAGGTTTATTTGAATGGAAAGGAAATTGCCGAACATGAGGGTGGTTTCACGCCTTTTCAGGTGGAGATAACAGATCTGGTGAAACCATCAGACAACTTTTTAGCATTGGAGGTAAACAATACCCGGACTGCCGATGCCATTCCCGCGAAATCATTCGATTGGTGGAATTATGGTGGCATCACCCGCGATGTAATGCTGGTATCGACTCCGAAAATTTTTATTCAGGATTATTTTATTCAATTGGATAAAAATCATCCGGATCAGATTAATGCCAAGGTTAAAGTTGTTGATAAACAAAAAAATGTAGCGGTAACAGTTGAGATTCCCGAACTGAATATCAGGCAAAATCTCGTTACCGATGATCAGGGGATTGCGACCATGTCAATCGCCAACGTAAAAAAAATACAGCGCTGGTCGCCGGCATCACCCAAACTGTACCAGGTGTTGGTATCTATCAAAGAAGATCGGGTAGCAGAATGGATTGGCTTTAGAAACCTGGCCGTAAAAGGAACACAGATATACCTGAATGAGAAGCCGGTCTTTCTAAAATCGATCAGTTTTCATGAGGAAATTCCACAACGCAAAGGTAGAGCTTTCTCTGAGGCAGATGCCATGATGCTTTTGTCTGAAGCGAAAGCTTTGGGCTGCAATATGATCCGTTTGGCACATTATCCTCAAAATGAATATACGGTACGTGCTGCCGAAAAAATGGGTTTTTTGTTGTGGGAGGAGACACCAATATGGCAAGGGATTAATTTTGAAAACCAGGAAACCAAAAAGAAAGCCGGAAAGATGATTAGCGAAATGGTGATGCGGGATAAAAACCGATGCGCCATCTCTTTCTGGGGTATGGCCAATGAAACCCAGCCATCTGCTGCGCGGAATGAATTTCTTAAATACCTGATCAAATGCACGAAAGATATCGATAGCACCCGTTTAATTACGGCTGCATTTGATCTGGTTCGGTTTAATCCGGATAAACAATGCTTTGTAATGGACGACCCATTCATCAACGAAATTGATGTAGTGGCCATTAATAAATATATGGGCTGGTATCATCCCTGGCCTGTTGCGCCAAAAAAGGCCATTTGGGATGTGGCCAGCAACAAACCGATGATCATTTCAGAATTTGGCGCTGAAGCATTGTATGGGAAGACCGGTGACGCTGATGTAGCAAGTTCATGGAGCGAAGACTACCAGGCCCAGCTTTACAAGGATAACCTGGAAATGTTTAAAAATATTCCGAATCTCAATGGCATTTCGCCCTGGGTATTGTTCGATTTCCGGTCGCCGTTTCGCTTTCACCCCACTTATCAGGATGGCTGGAACAGAAAAGGACTGGTTTCTGATCAGGGGTTTCGTAAAAAAGCCTGGTATGTTATTGCAGATTATTATAAAAACATCAAATAGAGTTTATGAGGAGATATTTTTTAGCGCTGTTGTTAACGGGGTTATTAGGGAACAACCTTGCACATGCGCAAAATTTTAAAACCGTTGTTGATCAAGCCCTGGATTTTGCTGAACGGCAAAGCCTGTTAATGGCCAGGAAATATGAGCATCAACCAGGCGTATTACCGCGTTCGTTCGAAGCAGGGAAAAGCACCATATCTCATTCGCGCTGGTGGTGTAGCGGATTTTTTCCCGGTTCGCTATGGTATGTTTATGAGCATAGTAAAAATCCAGCGCTGTTAGCGTTTGCTAAATTGTATACGGCCAGGGTAGAACGTGAAAAATTCACCACCGATAACCACGATGTAGGTTTTATGCTGTATTGTAGTTTTGGCAACGGCTTACGTTTAACCAACGATACATCTTACAAGGCAGTTTTGCTGAAGGGCGCACAATCGCTGGCTACCCGCTATGATCCTAAAGTTGGTCTCATCAGGTCATGGGACCATAATAAAGCCATCTGGCAATATCCGGTTATTATTGATAATATCATGAATCTGGAATTGTTGTTATGGGCCAGCAAGCAATCAGCAAATGAGCAACTGAAAAAAATAGCGCTTTCGCATGCCGATAAAACGATGGAGCATCATTTCAGGCCCGATTTCAGCTCTTATCATGTTGTTTCATATAACCGGCAGACTGGTTTTCCGCATAAAAAGCAAACCCACCAGGGATATGCTGATGATTCTGCGTGGAGCCGGGGACAAGCTTGGGGCCTTTATGGTTATACTTATCTCTATCGGGAAACAAGGGAAAAACGTTATCTAGATCAGGCGATGCATATCGCGAACTTTCTGATCAATCATCCTAAAATGCCTAAAGATTTTATTCCTTACTGGGATTACGATGTTCCTTTACAGACTAATACGCCAAGAGATGCTTCAGCTGCCTGCATTATGGCTTCTGCATTAAGCGAATTGAGTGATTTTGTAGATGCTGATACTAAAAAGAAATATATGGAAGTGGTAGAAAAGCAAATCCGGACACTCGCTTCTGATGAATACACGGCAAAGTTGGGCGAAAACGGGAATTTTATCCTGATGCACAGCACCGGAGCATTTCCCTTTAAATCAGAAGTAGATGTGCCCTTAACCTACGCAGATTATTATTATGTGGAGGCGCTGAGTCGTTTGAAGAGAAGATTGTAAGCCTGGATAGTCTTCATTGCGAGAAGGCTTTTCAGCCGACGAAGCAATCTTTATGGTAAAAATCATTAGCATGATAGATTGCTTCGTCATTTCGACCGCAGTGGAGAAATCTTTGAACTATGTAAGATTTCTCCATTTCGCTGCGCTTCAGTCGAAATGACGGCGATTCTTTAAATCTGTCATTGATAGCGACAAGCTAAACTTCAACGTAACAAATCCGAAAGGAATTACAATTTATGATATACACAGTTAACCGTGGCGATGATAACACTTATTTTAGCTGCATCCCTTCGCTATTGATATCTGTCAGCTGAAACTGGAAAGAAATTGATAGATGGGAAATTTAAACGATCATTAGAAAACCAAAAAGAATACCTGCGTATGCATTTCGACCTTAAGGATATCCGGAAAATCTTCTGTTTGCTGCTTTTTTTTTCAGCCTTTTTGCTGAAAGGTGCCGCTGCAATTGATATTTCCAGGTATCGGTTTCATGTCATGCCCGAAACATCGTATTACAGTGGTATTCAGAGCATCACTAAAGATAGTTTAGGGCGCATGTGGTATACTGGTCCGGATGCTGTTTTTATGTATGACGGGAACAGTTTTTATCAGCTAAATGACCTGGCCTCCAAGAGTAATCCAAAGGTAAAATGGGCTTACGGTTCTTTGGTGACCGATAAAAAGGGCGGATTATTTTTGGGCACTAACCATGGTTTATTGAAGTTTAACTATGGGCAATTTAATTTTGAACTGGTTCTGCCTGGAAAAATCCGCTCTATATGTCTCCATAATGATGGCAATCTATACATGCTCTCTGGCGACAGTTTATATATATCTGGCCTGGAGAAAAAGGTTTTTAAGAAAATCAAACTTCCTACAAACAGGTATTTTGACAGTGTGATCAGCCTGAAAGGAAATATTTATCTCTCTCAGGAGAATTTACTTTACAGATTTGATACCAGAACGGCGCACTTTTCAGTTTTTACCAATTTGGGTCAAACCTCGTTTGTGGTGAATGATGCTGTAGCCTATGGGGGCGACTATTATTTTCTTACCCAGCGGGGTGGTATTTTCGTGACCGACACCAAAGGGGTAATCAAAAAAAACATTCCGGTTACAGGACCGGGTTTCCAGACCACGATTGCCAAAAAAATCTTTATCGATCAGGTGGGCATTATGTGGGTAGCCACACAAGCCGGACTGCTGCTTTATGATCCGCAAACACAGACCAGCAAGCTGCTCAAAATGAATCCGAACGATGCTTTTTCATTGCCCAATAACTCGATATGGACCATTTACGGAGACCCTGACCAGGGGGCATGGATTGGTACTTATGGTGGCAAAATTGCTTATTGTTCACTTTATGATGCATACGTTCGTTATTTCACCACCAGCCCGGGCGGGCTCAACCATCCCATCGTAAGTGGTTTTCAGGAAGACGATATGGGCAATGTATGGATTGCTACAGAGGGCGGTGGACTCAACTATTGGAACCGGAAGGATGACAGCTTCAGCCATTTTACCAAGGCCGAAGCCAATTCCATCAACTCCAACATGGTTAAGCGCTTAAAATTTGATTCCGATCGAAAAAAACTGTTTATTTCTTCTTTCAATGGAGGTATTTCTGCCTATGAAATAGCGACAAAGCGTTTTAGTAACCTCAACATCCTTTTACCCGGAAGCCGGCAGCCTTTAACCGTGTATGATTTTGTACGGGATGCCGGGGGAACCTGGTGGATGACCGATCCGGATAAAAACTTTTTCCACCGCAAACGGAACGAGGCAGTAGAAACCGAAATGGTTAAACTGATTGCTGCAAACGGCCAGGCGCTGGATGTAGAAATTGAAGCCATTTCGCTTGATCGGCAGCAGCATCTTCGTCTGGTTACGCATCAGGGGTTGTATATTGCAGACCCGCAAACGCTTAAAGTGCTGCATCATTATGTGATCAAAGATGGTCCTTACGCGGTAAATCACCTGGGTTGCTACTATGAGGCATCAAATGGAGACCTCTGGCTCGGTACCTCGGGAAGAGGTGTAAATCTTTTAAAGAAAGACGGACGCTATCTTAACTTTAACAGTACCAATGGCTTTTCTCCTAAAATTGTTTTTGGTATTCTGGAAGACGATATTTCCGGAAATATCTGGTTTAGCACCAACGATGGGCTATACTTTTTCGATCAGAAAGCGCAGAAGTTTGAAAAAGCCAGATTTTATAAAGCAAATAGTTGCGGTTCTTTCTATTTAAGGTCGGCCTATAAGACCAAAAAAGGAGAACTGTTATTTGGGGGGACCAACGGATTTGTACTTTTTGATCCGCAATACCTCAATAAAAACATTCAGAAACCGAGGGTATTTTTTACTAGCTTATTAGTTAATAATCAACTGGTAAACAATGTAACGCAAGATTCACCTTTAAGCAAAGATATTTCCACATTAAGCAATCACGATGATGAAAAAATCAAACTTTCCAGTCACCAGTCTAATATAGAAATCCGTTTTTCGTCAAACAGCTATTTATCGGCAGATAAAAATCAGTTTTCTTATCGCATGCTTGGCTTAAACGATAAATGGATGAAGCTGAATCCTAATCAACAAGCTGTTCAGTTCTTTAATTTACCAGGCGGAGATTATGTTTTTGAGATCAAGGCCTCCAACAATGACGGGCTTTGGGGCGACGAAATTTCAAGGCTTTATTTCCATGTCAACCCGCCGTTTTTCCTCTCCTGGTGGGCTTACTCCATTTACACTTTAATTGTGCTGGGCCTCTTATTCTTCATCATGCGGTATTATACCAATAAAAAGGTCTTTAAGGAACGATTGGCTTTAGAAGCACTTAAAGAACAGAACATGCGGGATTTGAACCAGGCGAGAACCGATTTTTTTACCAATATTTCGCACGATCTTAAAACTCCGCTTACCCTGGTGCTCGAACCATTGAAGCAGTTAAAAGAAACCGTTCAGAAAAATGACCATGCAGCGGGCTATATGCAATTAATTGAGAAAAATGTGGCGCGCATACAGCGTTCAATTAGTCAGTTACTTCGTTTTCGGGAAATAGAAAGCCAGAAAATAACCCTAAATCCACAGCTTGGCGATTTCGTCAGTTTTGTACACGATGTTTTTGGTCTTTTTGAACTCTATGCAAACAAAAAAGAAATAGAAACCAATTTTACTGCTCATGCAGACCATTTGTTTGTGGCTTTCGATTATGATATTATTGAAAAAATCCTGACCAATCTTTTCTCTAATGCCTTAAAGTACACCTCTGGTAAAGGCTATGTAGGCGTAAGGATTTATCAATCTACAGCCGAGGAACAGTCGAGGTTAGCTATTGAGCCGGATCTCCTTGAAAGAGAATACATTTCTGTTGAAGTGTTAAATACCAGTATAGGCTTTTCGGAAGAGCAGATTGCTACACTATTTACCTCCTTTAACCGCTTGTCATCTTATCGCCCTACTTTTGAAGAAAGTTCGGGTCTTGGCCTGGCCATTGTAAAAGAACTGGTTGATGCCATTGGGGGAAAAATCTGGATGGTAAATAAAACCAATAAAGTTTCATTTACGATGATGCTCCCGCTTAAAAAAGAAGCAGGATCTGGCGATATGCAGTCGAACGTGTACGATTATACCATCTCCGAAATTGATGAAATCCTTTTAGGAGCCGAAGAACCTGATCTATCTCCAAAGCATGCCAGGAAATCGACCAGTATTTTGTTGATCGACGATGATCCTAATTTGCGGAACTACCTGGAACGCCGCTTGTCTGAAAAATACAATGTCTATCTGGCCAGCGATGGTCATGAGGGTATTGTTAAAGCTGAAAAAATATACCCTCAACTCATTATTACCGACCTGATGATGCCAAACACTAATGGATTTGAGGTATGTAACCACTTGCGGCAGAACTTTAAAACCAGCCACATACCCATCATCATGATTTCGGGTATGGGTGATGTAAGCCAGAATAAAACCAAAGCGCTTGAACATGGCGCAACCGTTTTTATTGATAAACCTTTTGAAGTGGAATACCTGATTCAGCAGATGGATACCATTTTGAAAAACCAGCAGGAAATGAGGGAAATGTACAGCAAGCGGCTGGTTGTAGATCCGGCTAAAGTAACCATTACTTCAATGGATGAGGAATTGCTGGTTAAGGCCATGAAGTTTATTGAGCAGCATATGGCCAATCCGAATTATTCGGTAGACGATTTTGTGTCGGATATGAATACCGGAAGAACAATCCTGTACCAAAAGATCAATGACATTGTGGGCATGTCGATCAAAGAATTTATTCTAAACATCCGGCTTAAACGAAGTGCCTACTTATTGGAACATGCAGATTTGACCGTGGCAGAAGTGGCTTATCAAACCGGATTCAACAACGCCAAATATTTTAGTGTATGCTTTAAAAAACAATTTGAAACCAGTCCGTCTGAATATAAAAAACGCTTTAGTACAGAGCATAACCACATTTAAGAAATTATTGGAGAGCATGCAGATCATTAAAACATTGAAGCTTTCATCATCAACCAAATAGAAACTATGAACCACTTGAAGTTTTTTATCATTCTTTTATTTACAGGTTTTCTATTGTGCATAATGCCGCGGCAGGAAGCTTTTGCGCAACATCGGCTAAAGGGGATGCATCCGCAACAGCAGATCGATTTTGTTAAAAAACAGCTTAAAGCCAAAAAAGAACCTTATTTATCAGCCTATAAAGCTTTGTTGGTCAAGGCAGATTCAGCTTTACTGGTCACACAACATGCGGTAGAAGATTTCAGTATTCCGGGTTTTTATGTTGATAAGGAAACCCATCGCCGAACTTCACGGGCACTTCAGGTAGATGGTTTTTCGGCATATAGCTGTGCCTTAGCTTATCAGCTGAGTGGAAAAACAAAATATGCAGACAAAGCCGTTTACTTTCTGAATGCCTGGGCAGCGGTCAATAAAAAATATTCTCAGCTGGATGGTTCACTGGTGATGTCGTATTCTGGTACTGCCTTGATGATCAGTGCCGATTTGCTCAAAGATTATAAAAGATGGCAGCCTAAAGAGGTAACACAATTTCAATGGTGGACTAAAAATGTATTTCGTGCTGCAGCAAACAGCATCCGGTACCGGAACAACAATTCTGGCGACTGGTCTCGTTTAGCTTCTATCCTGGCAGACACCTACCTGGAAGACCGCGAAGATATGGAGCAAAACATAAATTTGATCAAAAAAGACCTTTTCGATAAAATTGCTCCGGATGGACACCTGGTGGAGGAAGTAAAACGACAGGGAAAAGGCATTTGGTATACCTATTTTTCTTTGGCACCGCTTACCGCATCCAGCTGGATCATTTATAATCAGACAGGTGAGAATCTCTTTGAAGCATCGCGCGATGGGGCATCATTCAAAAAAGCACTTGAATATCTTTTTTACTACAATCAACACCCCGAAGAATGGAAATTTTTCAAAAATCCGGATACAGGTAGTGTGCATACCGTAACAGGTTTCTGGCCGGCCAACTTACTGGAAGCGATGAATGGCATTTATCCTTCGCCGCAATTTGATGATTATCTTGCACCATATCGCCCCATTATGTATACCACACACGATTATGCGTGGACATTTCCAACCCTTATGCCCTTACGAATAAATGGATACCAATAAATTATTCCCTATGAAAAAATATCTAATCAAATTATTATTGCCGGCCTGTGCCTTATGCATCAGCTTATCGGGAGTAGCCCAACAATCAAAAGATCCTAAGCCTCCAGCGCTCCATTCAGGGGGTTACAAACTGGTATGGGCCGAAGAATTTAATAATGACGGTGCACCTGATCCGGCTAACTGGACTTACGAACTCGGATTTGAACGCAATGAAGAATACCAATGGTACCAAAAGGAAAATGCAAGGTGTGAAGATGGAAAGCTAATTCTGGAGGCCAAAAGAGAAAAAAAGGCAAACCCCGATTTTAAGGAAGCAAGCAGCGACTGGAGAAAGCGTAGGCGGGAAGCGGATTACACTTCAGCCAGCATCAAAACCCAGGGGTTACATAGCTGGCTTTATGGCCGGTTTGTTATGCGCGGTAAAATAGATATCCGGGATGGCATCTGGCCAGCCTGGTGGACGCTGGGAACAAAAGGATCCTGGCCTGCAACCGGTGAAATCGATATGATGGAATATTACCGGAAAAAACTGCTCGCCAATATTGCCTTTATGGATGCAAACCGAAAAGATGCCTGGTTTAGTATAGAGAAAAATATCGATTCCCTTGGCGGTCAGGCATGGGCAGATCGCTTTCATATCTGGCGAATGGATTGGGATGAAAACAGCATCGCACTTTATGTAGATAACCAGCTTTTAAATAAAGTGTCATTAGACCGGTTGGTCAACCAGGATGGTACCAATATTAATCCTTTTAAACAACCGCATTATATGCTGCTCGATTTGGCGATAGGGGGTAAACAAGGTGGAGATCCTTCTCAAACCACCTTCCCGGCCAGGTTTGAAGTGGATTATATAAGGGTTTATCAAAAATAATCAATTAAGAAATGAAAAATATGAATTTAAAACGATTGCTTCTGATCCTGGTATTTAGCTGTTACGGCGGATTTAGTGCCTTTTCAGGTGAAACACCTTTAAAAACTGATTCTATTCTGGAAACCGCAAACATTTTTAAAACGATGCAGCGGGTGGCAGACTGGCAATTAAATACCTGGAAGAACAAAGGGTTTAATCATAGAAAAGCAGATTGGACCAATGGTGCCTGCTATACCGGTATTTTTGCTTTCGGCAACCTGCGGGGCAACGAACGCTACTTGCATACGCTGGTTGATATTGGAAATGATTTGGGCTGGAATACCGGACATTTGCGGTTTTATGCAGATGATTATTGTATAGGACAAACTTATGCGCAGCTTTACAGCAGATTTAAGCAGAAAAAGATGATTGCTCCTTTTATTTTACAGGCCGATAGTATCATCAGCCAGCCACACGACGAACCTTTGAACTGGAAAAATAATATCCAGAAAAGGGAGTGGGCCTGGTGCGATGCCCTCTTTATGGGGCCGCCTTCGCTTGCTTATCTTAGTACGGCTACACGAGATGAAAAGTATCTGAATACAGCTGTTAAATTGTGGTGGAAGACAACCGGATTTTTATATGACCCTTCGGAGAAGCTATTTTTCAGAGATGAGAGTTTCTTTAATAAAAGAGAGAAAAACGGGCAAAAAATATTCTGGTCAAGAGGCAATGGATGGGTATTGGCAGGCCTGGTAAGGGTGTTGGAGAATATGCCAAAAAATCATCCGGATAGAAATAAAATGATCCAGCTTTATAAGGATATGGTATCCAGAGTAGCGGGATTACAGCAGCCAGACGGCAGCTGGCATGCATCGTTATTGGATCCTGCAAGTTTTCCGGTTAAGGAGATAAGCGGGACTGGCTTTTTTTGCTATGCCATTGCCTGGGGTTTAAATCACGGTGTTTTGAAAAAACAACAATATCTTCCTGTGGTCGAAAAATCATGGAAAGCCATGGTTTCTGCCGTACATGAAGATGGTATGCTGGGTTATGTACAGCCCATCGGCGCAAGTCCGGATGCGGTAAATGCCAATAGTACTGAGGTGTATGGCGTTGGTGCATTTTTGCTGGCGGGAACACAATTGTATGAATATATAAAGAAACCAAAGCAGGCACACTAAGATCATTGATATGAAGATGAATATGAAACTACCACTCCCAGCTTCAGTTAAGTTGAGCATGTCTTCCCTTTTGCTGGTTTGCCTGGCCGCAAATGTTTTTGCGCAAAGCCGGCAAGATACCTTACGTTTATTTATTATAGGGAACAGTTTTTCTCAAAATGCATCTGCCTTTTTGCCGCAACTGGCAAAAGAAGGCGGAAAAACGCTCATTATAGGGCGCGCAGAACTTGGTGGACATTCACTTGAGCAGCATTGGAGTTATGTAGAAAAAGCAGAAGCCAATGCTGATGACCCCAAGGGAAAACCTTACGGCGGGAAATCATTAAAAATGTTGTTGGGGCAAGGAAAATGGGACATGGTTACGATTCAGCAGTATTCTTATCTTTCGGCAGACTCCTCAACCTACTATCCCTATGCCAGTAAACTTATTGCTTATGTGAAAGCATTGCAACCCCATGTGCGTATTGTTATCCATCAAACCTGGGCTTACCGTACCGATGCAAAAAAATTTGGGCGTATAGCCGAAGGTAAAACTGCGATGAACCAGCGGGAAATGTGGCAGAAATCACGGGCGGCTTATCATCTCCTGGCTAAGCGGATCAATGCTCCGATTTTACCGGTGGGTGATGCTTTCCAAATTGTAGCCAATGACAGGAAATATGGTTTTAAACCTGATCTTTCATTTAATTATGAGCATCCGACAGCCCCAAGTTTGCCTGATCAGACCCATTCGATCAATGTGGGTTACTATTGGAATAAAAAAGAGCTCGTATTCGATCCGAACCATGCAAATGATGCGGGGAAATACCTTGGCGGATTAATCTGGTATGGGATGTTGTTTAATGATCCGGTTAGGCATATCAAATTTAAGCCTGAAAATGTTTCTGAAGAATTTGCGCATTATCTTCGTAAAGTGGCAGCTAAAATCATCGCAAAAACGAATCGATAAAATAACTGCAGATACTAAACTTTAGTCCACTTGGGTTATTTTGATTTGTAAAACACAAACTTTCTAAAAATAAACTGCAGATATTACTCCTGCGTACAAAAACAAACCATTTCCGTACAAAAGTGAACCCTCCAAAGCAGATAAGCATATAGATTTGTGTTAACCAAATAATAAACCTAGATATTATGACAACCTATTTCTTAACCATTCCCCTTGTTGAAATTGAGGAAAACACAAAATCTGAATTACGGGCGATACTATTAAAAATGCCTTTCAACCTGACTGGCATTTCCTGACCCGAGGTTTAGCATAAAAGCTGGAATCAACCCTTTTCATGCTTTTCCATCTCCATTTTTAATTCGGCGATAAACCTGCACCCTTTTGGGGAATTGATGAGGACGCATCTGCGTGTCCTGGAGATTTGTATTGTGCAAAAAAGCAGAAATATTTAAATATTATAATTCTAACCATATCCAAGATAGATGATAAAAAACATAAACCTAAGGTCCAAAGGCTGGCTTCTTCTGGTTGCTGCATTTTGGTGTAAGGCCCAGGCATTGCCGGCCAGGCCCATAAAAATTGCCGTCAGCTTCGTTGCCAAACGCCCTGCGACGCGGTTTCAGGAAATCACCGGAACCGTTAAAGATGAGAAAAACCAGCCTATTCCAGGTGCAACCATCAGAATAAAGGGTACCACTACGGGTGTCCAGACCGATCTGGATGGAAAATATAAAATCAATGTTAATCCTGGGCAGGTACTTGTGTTTTCAACCATTGGGTTCGAAAGCAAAGAAGTTACCATAGGGGCGGCTGGTGTAATCAACATCACGCTGGTTTCCGCAAGCAGTTCGCTCAGTGAAGTAGTGGTGAATGGTTATTCTACACAAAGAAGATCAGCCGTTACTGCTGCCATCAGTACCGTTTCGGGCCAGGATTTATTGAAGGCGCCGGTAACCAATGTGAACAATGCTTTGGCCGGTCGCGTGCCGGGTCTTGTGGTGCAGCAAACTTCCGGACGTCCGGGAATTAACGGTGCTGCTTTGTATATCCGCGGACAGGTTTCGCCCTCAGCTACAGCGCTTATCATTGTGGATGGTGTGGAAAGGACTTCTTTCGGTGATATTGATCCCAATGAAATTGAAAGCATAAACATACTGAAAGATGCCTCATCTACCGCGCTATATGGTTTGAAAGGTGCTAACGGCGTGTTTGTAGTGACTACCAAAAAGGGAGTGGAGGGACCGGCAAGGGTCACATTTTCTGGTAATCTGGGCATCATCAGTGCAACCTCCCGTCCTGAAATTCTTGGCGCTTATGAAAGTGCCATGCTGTTAAGTGAGGGGCAACGCAACGTGGGTGAATCCAGAACCTTTACCGATGAGGATTTGGCGATTTTTAAGGCCGGAAACGGTAATCCATTACTTTATCCGGACGTGCAATGGTACGATGAACTGGTTAAAGACCATTGGATGCAGAATCAGCAGAACTTAACCATATCTGGTGGTAGTGAAAAGGTGAAATACTTTACCTCATTTAGCCATATGCGCGAGGAAGGAAACTTTAAGGAATTTAAAACACCATTGGATTATTCAACTTCCCCGAGTTACAGCCGTTACAATTTCAGGGCCAGGGTAGGCATAGACCTAACTAAAACTACTAATTTTGAGGTGAACCTTGCCGGCAGGAACGAACACCGTTACAGTCCGGCGGGTATGAGCGAATACAATGATCCTGCAGGGGTAGTGAGTAACGGTATTGAAGGACTTGTGGGCCGGGCTTTGAAAATGCCTTCATGGGCAGCTCCGTTCTTTAAAGAATACATCAACTCCGATGATCCCCGGATTATTGCCCTGGATGGAAACTATAACCACATCGTAAATTATGGATTGGGCGGGGTAAATGCTTTCAATCCTTACGCCTTACTCACTTATGGTGGATATGCCTTTACCGATAACAATATTGCCGAATCGATTTTCACCGTAAAGCAAAAACTTGATTTCTTAACCCAGGGCCTGAGTTTTAAGGCCCAGTTTGGCTACGATGCCACACAATTATCAGGAAAGTTGCAGCGTGGAAGTATCGGCTATCTGGAACTCAACCGGGCTACTTTGGCACTAACACCTGTGGGTGGTACCTATAACGATTTTTTTGGGGCGCCTGCCTATTCAAGAAGTGGTTTTACCAAAACGAATCTGCAGTTGTTTTTAACCTATGGCAGATCGTTTGGCAAGCATAACATCAGTGCCAATCTAATCGGTCAGCGTGAACTGCAGGGCTCAGCTGCGGCTGCCGCTCCTTATGCCAACCAGGGAATCATTTCGGAGGCTACTTATAATTATGGAAATAAATACTTTTTAACAGCCAGTGCAACCTACAATGGTTCAGAGAATTATGCCAAGGGTTATCGCTACGGCTTTTTTCCGGCAGCAACCTTGGGTTATAATCTGGCCAATGAGGAATGGATGAAAAAATTTACCTGGATCAGCATGTTTAAAATCAGAGGTTCGATTGGAAGGGTAGGGATTCCAAGTCCCGGTACAAGCCGTTTCTATTATCAGAACAGGTTTGGCGCCGGATCAAACGTGGTATTCGGAAATCCGAACAGTAACTTTAGCGCGCCTACCTATACCCAATTACAATATGGCAATCCGTTTATCACCTTTGAGGTGTCTTTAAAACGAAATATCGGACTTGATCTTTCTTTATTTAAAGATAAACTGAACATCACTGCTGACCTTTTTGATGATGAGCGTTCGGATATTTTGACCACCCGTTCGGCAACTAGTTTTGCAACTTACGGCGCCACCGTGCCAAGTACCAATTATGGTGTCAATTACAACCACGGATATGAACTATCAGCAACTTACCGGGATAAGATTAAGGACTTTACCTATTCCTTTACAGCCAACCTGAGTTATGCCAGAAATGAGCGCAGGGTATTGGATGAAGCACCTGGTCTTGCCGAAAATCTGCGGGTGTCGGGCAAGCCGATCGGTACCTATTTTGGATACCATGTACTCGGTTTTTATGCAGATCAACAGGATATTGATAGCAGTCCCTTGAATAAAATTACAGCTTATCCTTCTATACCCGGCGATTTTAAATATCAGGATGTTAACGGCGACGGAATCATTAATAACCAGGATGTAATCGCCATCGGGCATCCTAATATTCCGGAATACAATGCCAGTCTGAATATGCAATTTGGGTATAAGGGATTTCAATTATCGGCACTTTTTAATGGGGTAACGAATATGAGTTCAAACGTGGTGTTTCAAAGCGGTGGCCTTAACCAGTATTATGCACCAATGTTAAACAGATGGACGCCAGGCAATACCAATGCCAGCTGGCCGGTAATCCGTCCGGGCCTGAATGCAAATCCCAATGAAAGCTTAAACGACTTTATACTTCAAGATGCTTCTTACATCAAATTACGAAATGTGCAGTTCAGTTACAGTTTGCCTAAAAAATGGGTTAATAGAATTCGCTTAAATGGCCTTACCGTATTTGTTAGCGGCCAGAACTTAATCACCTGGACGAATTTTTATGGCATCGATCCTGAAAACAGCTTATCGGGAAATGCCTATGCCTCTTCTATTGCCACTATTCCCACCACTAAGGTTTTCAATTTCGGCCTCAATTTATCACTCTAATCAAAGGTTACCATCATGAAAAAAATCATATATCTTTTGTTTTCATTTATGCTCTGCATTGCTTATTCCTGCAAAAAGGATTTTTTACAGCGTGATGTGGGTATTCAGAGCGACCTTGAAGAGGTTTTTAAAGACCCCTTAACGGCTTCCCGCTTTGGCGATTTTACCTATACTTTTTCTATTTCGGATTATGGCCGCCTGAGCGGATATAAAGGAATGACCTCACAATTTACAGATGAGTCTATTGCCAATAATGGTCAGATAGAGGTGGCGGCGATGAACAGTGGCCAGTTTCTGGATCCGGGAGCTTCTGATGTAACGGGCATTTACGCTCAAATGTATCGTGGAATCAGAAATGCAAACCTGATGCTGGCCAATATGGATAAAGTTCCCTGGACCGATCTTTATAATCCTAATTATATTAAGGGTGAGCAACTATATCTCCGTGCTTACTTCTATTTCGAGTTGTTAAGGCGTTTTGGAGGGGTTGTGATATTAACCCAGCCGCAAGATTTTACAGAAGCTTCTACAGATCTTCCACGCAGCAGTTATGCAGAAACCTTTGCCTTAATTTTAAGTGATTTGGAAAAGGCCCTTACGCTGTTGCCACTAACCAACGCCGACTGGCCCAACCCGGCAGCACAATCTAACCGGGCTACGGGGGCTGCGGTTATGGCGCTTAAAGCAAGAGCCCTGCTCTTCGATGCCAGTCCGTTAAATAATCCGGAAAATGATTTGGCGAAATGGAAAAAAGCCGCAGAGGCATCAAAGGCAATTATGGACCTGAACAAATTTTCACTGGAGCCCAATTACGCCAATGTGCTTACGGTAGCAAACTCTAACGAATACATCCGGATCTGGCCCCGTGGCGGCCGTGGATTTATTGGGACTTATCTGAGCGATTTTTTGATTCCTACAAGTTATGGAGGTGCACAATCTAACCTTTCACCTGTTCAGAATCATGTTGATCTGTACGAAATGGCCAATGGCAAACCCATTACCGACGCCACCTCAGGATACAATCCTCAAAATCCTTACCTCAACAGAGATCCGCGGTTTTATGTGAACATCCTTTATAATAATACCACCTGGCAGGGACGGGCGGTGCAAACCTGGCAATCTGAACCCAATGCCCAGGGTATTATTACCTATGGAACCGATATCAGTACAGCCACTTCAATAACCAAAACCAGTTACTACCTGAAAAGGCTCTGGCCGGAGGCTTCACGTTCGGGCTCAACCGCATCAGCATTATTGAATTATGTTTTTTACAGATATGCAGAAGTCCTGATCAATTATGCAGAAGCTTTAAATGAAGAATCAGGGCCAAGCGCAGAAGTATACAATGCGGTAAATGCCATTCGCCTGCGCGCTAAAATGCCGGTTTTACCAGCTGGTCTCAGCCAGGCTGAAATGCGCGAACGCATCAGAAACGAAAGGGCCATCGAGTTCGCTTTCGAAGATATGCGCTGGTGGGATATCCTTCGCTGGAAAAAAGGGGCTGAAATTGTGGCCCAGCCAATGAAGGCCATGAAAGTGGTTAAAAATGCTAATGGCTCTTTCAGCTATAGTGTGATCGAATTGCCTGCATTTAAAAAGGTATTTAATAACAATATGTATTTATATCCTATTCCCCGGGCAGAAATGAATAAGACCAGTGGTGCATTGAAACAGAATCCGGGATGGTAGTGATTGGGTTGTACATCAATTTTAAAAGTTAAGAAATGACAAGATATATTAAATGTTCGGGCGTTATGCTGTGCATCATCAGCTATCTGCTTACCTGCACAGCCTTTGCACAGACTAACGGTAAGCAGGATACCATCAGGGTTAGGAAAGCTAACTACACAGACTCGACAGATAAATTAATAGAAATTCCGTTTGCTACACGCAGCCGGGAAGAATTGAATTATGCCCAGAGCTCGCTGCGCTATAATCAGCTTACCCAAGTACCGATCAGTAACCTTTCTGGTTTACTAGCGGGGAGGTTAAGTGGCTTTTTATTCAGGTGGACAGGTAATCAGCCGGGCGGTGGAAACGTGTCCTATCAAATCCGTGGAAAATCATCGTATGCGCAAGGCGCTACGCCAGCTTTTCTGGTTGATGGAATTGAACGTGATTTCGAAGATATGGATATCAGCGAAATAGAAAGTGTAACCGTATTAAAAGATGCTGCTGGTTTAAACTGGTATGGCCTGAATGGAGGTAATGGCGCAATTTTGGTCACCACAAAAAGAGGTAAAATAGGAGAGAACCTGATTTCTTTTGATGCTCAGGGCGGTTTTCAATCTGCCGGCAACCTCATCAAACCCTTAAATTCGTATGATTTTGCTACTTTATACAATCGGGGCTTAACCAATGTGGGGCAGGTACCGGCCTATAATGATGCAGCGCTTGACGGTTATAAAAACCATACCAACCCCTACCTCTATCCGGACAATAACTACTTAGAACGCTTTCTGGGCAAAAGAGCAGCTACACAAAGGTACGCGCTTACCTTTAGCGGAGGGAGCAACAGGGTACGTTATTTCAGTTCTGTGAGTTACTTTAACCAGCAAGGCCTTTTGAAGGAAACGGAAACGCCCAATTACGATTCTAATTATGGCTATAAACGTTATAATTTCCGCATCAATTTAGATTACGATGTAACCAAAACACTTACACTTACGTTGTTGGCAGGCGTAAGGAGTGAAGTGCGTAATGATGTTGGCGATGGCACCAGCACGGTTTTAAGTAACCTGTATAATTTGCCCCCAAACGCCTTTCCAATTTTAAATGCAGATGGATCTTACGGCGGAACCTCCCTCTTTCAAAGTAATCCCCTGGGCCAGTTACAGTCTACAGGATTTTCAAGAACCACCACCAATATTTTGCTCGCCAGCATCATGGCCGATCAGAAAATGGATTTTATCACCAAAGGCCTTTCGGCTAACCTTTTCTTTTCTTATGATGGTTATGGTAATTATGGCGACGGGTTATCTCAGAATTATGCAGTTTTCAATCAAACCGTCACGCCTGTACAAACTTATCGTACGCCGGCAGTTATTGCTTACCGTACTGCAGCTTTCCAAACCAATACCAAAAACAATGAACTCTGGTTTGGCTTAGATTACAACAGAACCTTTGCTACAGATCATCAGGTAAAGGCAAATGTAAGGGCGCAACAATATGTAAGCGCTGCGGTAGACCGTTTGGATTACCGTTCACGGATGATTGTAGGGCGGGCAGATTACAGTTTTAAGCAACGTTACCAGTTGGGATTTACAGGAAGTTACTCCGGATCTGAAAACTATGCGCCTGGAAGACGTTTTGGCTTTTTTCCGGCAGTATCAGCCGGCTGGTTAATATCCAAAGAAGATTTCATGAAAGATGCTTCCGTAATCAGTTACCTGAAACTGCGCGGATCTTATGGTCGCTCGGGTAATATCGGCCCAACTTATGATGCCAATGGCAATGTGGTCAGACTGCCATACCGTACGCTCTTTACCAGAGATGCAGGGCCATTTCTGGGGTCTACTTTTTCTACGTCAACCACGGCCAGGCTGGTAAGCCCTGCAGGTAACCCCTTAACCACCTGGGAAAAAATTGACCGCTTGAACCTGGGTACAGACGTAGATTTTTTTAAAGGCGCACTTTCCTTCTCTGTTGATTATTTTAATGAAAAACGAACGGATATCCTTGGTCCTGCAAACTTACCTGGGATCCTTGGGATAGCTATTGCGCAGGTAAATTCAGGCAAGGTAAGCAGTAAAGGATTCGATGCCAGCGGAACTTTCCATAAAAAAATTGGTGAAGTGCAAATCAGTACCAACGCCAACTTTACCTATGCTAAAAATATCATTTTGGAAAGAACGGAAAACGTACTCCCTAACCAGTCTACTATAGGCCGGTATGTGAATGGCGGAAATTATTACATCGCTGAAGGTATTTTTCAGAGCCAGGCAGAGATTAATACCAGTCCGAAGCAAACCCTTTCGAGCCTTGTGGTGCCCGGCGATCTGAAATACAGGGATGTGAACAATGATAACGTCATCGATGCCAACGATGCCATTTCCAGCGACTATACCGATATTCCGAAAATATATTATGGCTTCGGTTTTAACATCCGATATAAACAGTTTGATTTAGGCGCACAGTTCCAGGGCGTTGCTGGCAGAACTGTAGATGTCTCTGACATTGTATATGCAGGTCCGAATGGCTTAAATCAGCTCAGTTTAGATAGCTGGACCCCGGCCACAGCGGCCACGGCAAAATATCCCCGTATCGCAATATCAGACAATGGGAACAACACGGCCAACTCCACCTTTTGGTTGTATTCAGGGGATTTTTTAAAACTCAGGTCTGCTGAAATTGGATACAGTACACCACAAAGCCTTAACCAGCGCCTACGTTTTAAAGGCGCGAGGATCTTTGTAAGTGGTAATAATATTTTCTCGATTTCCAAACTCGGAGAACTGGGTATTGATCCCGAAACCCCCAATGCAGGTCGTTTTTCGTCTTACCCTTACGTAAAAACCTTTGCGGTAGGCTTAACTGTTAAATTTTAACTCAAAATGAGTATGAAAAAGAAAATATATGTAATGCAAATGGTACTGGCGGTTTTGCTAATGAGCTTTACTGCCTGCAAGGATGAATTTTTTGAGCCCTCGTACAGTGAGGGGCCTGTTAATGAAGATGCGATCTGGAATACCGACAGACGTGTGCGGGAGTACTTAAACAATGGATATAATTACATGCTGGCCAGGTACAATATTGATGGCTCAGGAGCATTAATGGCCAGCGGAAGTGATGAAGCAGTTAACTCAAACTTAAACAGCAATGTAAACATTTTTAATAATGGTAACTGGAGCAGTTTAAGGACTTTTGATGAGCAATATACCAATCTTTATAACGGTTTATGGGTAGTCAATACTTTTCTGGAGCGATCGCCCACAGCAGTGATTTTTCCCGCAAGCGATCTTCGCGGACTAAGGGGAGAAGCGTTTTTTCTGAGGGGCTTATTACATTATGAGTTGTTTAAAAGATATGGAGGCATTGTTCTTGCCACCAGGTCCTTTTCACCGGTAGAAGACCTGAACATTCCACGCAATTCAGTTGATGAGGTAGTCAAACAAATTGTTAAGGATTGCGACTCAGCCATCAGCCAGATTCCGGCAGCCTCCACAAAAGATTGGGATGCTGCTAATTATGGACGTGCCACAAAGGCTGCAGGGATGGCGCTAAAAGCCAAAACGCTACTGGTTTATGCAAGTCCTTTATATAACACAGGCAACGATCTGCAACGCTGGCAAAATGCGGCCAATGCAGCTAAAGATTTAATCGACTTAAATAAACACAGCTTATTAAGTACGGCTTTGTTTCCAAACTTATGGGATTACACCAACACTGCGACCTCTTATAATAACGAGGTGATCTTCGCTACGCCGGCAAGTAATACCAATGCTATTGAAGCCAATAATGCACCCATTAGCTTTACCGGCGGGTTGGGCAGAACAAACCCTACCCAGAATTTAGTTGATGCTTTTGAAATGACCAATGGCAAAGCCATAACCGACCCTACATCAGGCTATGATCCACAAAATCCTTATGCGAACAGAGATCCGCGTTTAAACCAGTTTATTGTAGTTAATGGCGCAAATTTTAAAACAGGAAGCTTAACACGAGCCGTAGAGACTTATGAAGGTGGACGTGATAACGTTCCTTCTAATGTAAACAGTACAAAATCTGGTTATTACCTGCGCAAATTTTTAAGTGGTAACGCTACTTACAACATTACCGGTACCACGAGCGTAAGAAGGCCCTGGGTATTGTTTCGTTATGCAGAAATTTTACTGATCTATGCAGAAGCACTGAACGAATTTGGAGGCCCGAATGCGGAGGTTTACAATGCGATAAATGCGGTACGTAACCGTGCCGGAATGCCTGCACTTGCCGGGTTAACACAATCGCAAATGCGCGACAGGATTAAAAATGAACGGAGAGTGGAATTATGTTTTGAAGAACAACGGTTTTTTGATGTGCGCCGGTGGAAGGATGGGGAAAGTAATTTTAACGGACCGGTTAGGGGAATGAAAATTACCAAGGTAGGCACTGCGTTAACCTATAACCCATTTGTAATTGAAAACAGAACCTTTAGCAGTAAAAATTATTGGTATCCTTTTCAGCAATCTGAAATTAATAAGGCCAGTAAACTTATTCAAAACCCAGGGTATTGATGATGTTGAACAGAATAAAATTCCCTGCTCATCAAGGCAATTGGCGCATCAATAATTGGATGAAAAAAGCATTGGCCTGCTTTATTGTTCCGGTGTTTTTATCGGCTGGAGTGTATGCGCAGAAAACAGATCGGTTTATGGGAGAAATCGTTAACTATGACGAAAGTACCGTGCCTGCCTATACTTTACCCGATATACTGGTTACTGCAAAGGGTAAAAAGATTAAAAACGTCGCCATGTGGGAAAAGCAGCGCAGACCCGAACTTTTAGCCCTGTTTAAAGAACACATTTACGGAAAAACACCAGACGGTTTTGATAGTTTAAAATTTGCGGTGGCTAATGAAAAAGCTGATGCTATGGATGGAAAAGCCCATTTGAAAGAAATAACAATTACAGCGTGGAATGATGGTCATTCAGTATCGTTTCCTGTTGTACTTTTTATTCCCAACAAACGAACAAAGCCCACTCCGGTATTTTTACTGATTAACAACCGCAGTAGCAGAAATACAGATCCGAAGAGAATAGAAAAAAGCACTTTCTGGCCAGCCGAAATGGTCATAGACAGCGGTTACGCCATAGCGGCTTTCCATCATTCAGATGTAGCGCCTGATCGGAAGGATAGTTATCAGAACGGTGTATTAAAACAGTTGTTTCCTGCAGAGCTGGAAAAAGATAATGGCATGAAAGCCATTGGCGTGTGGGCCTGGGCAGCAAGCAGGGTAATGGATTACTTTAAAACGGATCAAGATATCGACTTTAACAAGGTTGCGCTGGTAGGGCATTCAAGGGGTGGTAAAACCGCCTTATGGTCTGTAGCCCAGGATCAACGTTTTGCAATGGTGTTTAGCAGCTGCTCAGGAAGTACGGGTGCAGCGCTGGCCAGGCGTAAATATGGAGAAACCATCAGCCTGATCAATAAACAGTTTGGTTACTGGTTCAACAACAATTACAAAAAATATAGCAATGATGTAAACAGCTTACCTGTAGATCAGCATATGCTCATTGGTTTGATTGCACCGAGGCCAGTGTATACCACGAACGCTACGGAGGATCGCTGGGCAGACCCTTATGGTTCTTATTTATCCTTGGTACATGCCAAACCTGTTTATGATTTATACGGCAGGAAAGTGACGCTTCCTGAAAATATGCCCGATGTGAACAAGCCAATCATCCATTCGGCTATAGGTTACCATTTCAGGGAAGGAAAACACGACCTTAATGTTTATGATTGGACAAATTTTATCCGCTTTGCCGATCACCATTTTAATCGATAAGGTTTACGCTTAACTTCCTTTTTATAAATGATTGGCATTTTTCCTCAATTACTACAGAGAAAAAAAGTTTAGTGTAAAGAAAATTTAGTCTCAGGTTCAAAATAGGTACCGAATTAATAGCAAAACCTCTAATCTAAAATTTAATATTTATTACTATGAAAAAACTCATTTTTGGGTGGACAGGAAAGGTAACGCTGCTTGCTCTTCTGGGGCTGCATTCGCTTTCCTGTTCCAAAATGGTGGAAGAAAACCTTTCACAAACTTTTGATAAGGGACCACAAAGATTGGCTGTTATTGCCAATAATGTGCTGATTAACCCGGTTTATAATAGTACTTCGGTGTTACGGAATCCATTAAATGGATGGGTAATGTATGGCAAACGAGATGCCACCGAAACGTATTGGGACAGTCAGTTTTTCGTGCCAGAACTGGGTGCCAATGTAAAGGCGATAGATTATGCCTCAGCCTGTTACATCCGGACCAGCTGGCGATCACTTAATCCAAGTCCGGGCGTTTATGCCTGGAGAGACCCCAGCTCGCAGATCGGTAAACTCATCAACGGTGTTAAAACCAGAGGTTTGCCCATTGCATTCCGGATTGTGGTAGACGGGCGCGACCAGGGAGAAAATACCCCTGCCTTTGTATTCACGGCGGGTGCACAGTATTGGTTATCAAATCCTGCAGTACCAGCACAGAAAACGCCCTTTCCCCAGGATCCAATTTTCAGGCAATATTACGCCACATTTATTGAAGAGCTTGCCAAAGACTTTAACGATCCGGTTCGCACCTCTTTTATTGATGCCTATGGTTTAGGTAAATGGGGCGAAGCCCATAATACCGTGTATGCCGCTCCAGGAGTATTAACAGCCGCACAAACAGAAACCGTGAAGGAAGAGGTACTGGACTGGATTATGGCGCTTTACAACAGGACTTTCACAAAAGTACCGCTGGTAATTAACTATCACCGGTTAATAGGTCATCCAACAAGCTGGGGCGCAGCAAACCCAAACAGCAACCAGTTACTGGTGAAAGCGATAAATCAAGGGTATAGCCTGCGGCATGATGCTTTTGCCATGACTGATTATTACCAAAGCTGGGAGAAAAACTTTGCAGCCACCTGGAAACATAAACGGCCGATTATTATGGAAGGAGGATGGATTGTGACCGGCACACACCGCTATTGGATCGATTCAAGCGGCCAATATCGCGAGGGGCATCCTGAAGATGTAAGAAAGGCTGAATTTGAAAGATCGGCAGAAGCGGCTGTAAATATGATGGATTTTAGGGTTGGCGAAGTGGCTTCCTGGTTTCAAACGAGTTTTCCATTGGTACAGCGCTTCAATGCAGAAGGAGGCTACCGGTTGTATCCTGATCAGGTATCTTTACCAAATGAGATTGCCAACGGGGCTACCGCTACAATAGGCCATCGCTGGAGAAATATGGGTTGGGGTTACTGCCCAAATAACATTCCGCAGTGGAACTATAAATATAAAGTGGCTTTTGCCATTCTGGATACCGCTGGTGTGGTTAAAAAACTTTTTATAGATGAAAATGGTGAACCTTCTAAGTGGTTAAAAGATAACCCTATGACTTACAATTTTACCACAACGGCAATTAACCTGCCGGCTGGGAGTTATAAATGGGGGGTGGCCATCATCGATAAAACGAATGCCAACAAGCCTGGTATTGCGCTTGCCGTAACCGGAACTTTTACAAACGGCTGGCTGGAATTGGGCAATTTGCAAATACAGTCCGAACCTCCCATTGGTCAGACGGTTAAACTAAAAGGTTCTAATAACATGTTTGTTTCCGGCGAAAACGGTGAAGTAGCCATGAGGTGCAACCGGGCGAGTGCCTCTGACTGGGAAAGCTTTACCATTGTTGATGCTGGTGGAGGAAAAATCGCCCTGAAAAGCATGAACAAATATGTATCTTCAGAAAATGGCGCTACAACCGGGATCACCTGCAACCGCACAAGCATCAGCGATTGGGAAAAATTTGATTGGGTGGTAAACGCAAATGGAAAAATCTCCCTTAAAGGGAATAATGGTAAATACATTTCTTCAGAAAACGGCCAATCGGCAATGAAATGCAACAGGGCTACTATTTCTGGCTGGGAAATGTTTTCACTGGAATAATTGCTGGGGGAAAATTTTTAAGCATATTAATTTTTATGATAATGGGTTGCTCTTGAGGGCAACCCTAATTTTTTTGGGAGTTTGGAAAATTGCCTGTTTAAATAAATTCATCAGCATTCACTGAACTATGAAGGGTCACATATTAAAAGATGTTTACACTGTGGTTGGTGGACTAGCTATGATGAGTATTGGGTGGGTGCGTCATGGCAAATGTGGCAGCTGTTTTACGGCATTACGGGAGTAATTAAAAATATCGACGTAAATGACCTCTCGGTACCAGATCTCGAGATTAGGAATTATCTTACCCGACATTACAATTCAAGATTTCAAGTAAATCCCAGAAAATTTGAAAATTTAGTTTCCAGTGTTTTTAAAGATTTAGGATTTCAAGCTTTATGTACACCCTATTCCCACGACGGTGGGATAGATATACTTTTGGAAAAAGGAAGTGACCTTTCCGCAGTTCAGGTAAAGAGAACAAAAAACGCTATAAAATTAGAACAAGTTAGATCATTTCTAGGTGCTTTGACACTTCAAGGAATACAAATGGAATTTACGTAAGTACCTCAGAATTTCAAAGAGGATGTTATGATATCGCTAATTCATGTTCAATTAATTTATTTGGTGGGAGTAGATTTTATGAAATCCTTTTAGAAGCTCAAATTCTAAGATACTCAAATATGGCATTTCCGAATCTAAAAAGTGAAAGTCTTTATCATTGTGGATGTTTTGAGTTGAATAGTTTATAACGCGATAATCTTATCAATATAAAATGAGGTTACCTCATCTAAACATTCTTTACATAATAAAGCTGTCATGTAAAGTAAAATGAATTATCTTTGCATGATGAATTTGTTATGTAAAAAAACTTTGTATGAAGAACAACGTTAAGGTAAATAGCAATATACCCTTTAATGAATTGCCCTTACTACCTCCAGATAATGCAAAAATAGAGACTATAGCTATATTAAGGCAAGTTACGTTAGCTTCAATTGCCCTTGCAGAGTTAAAAGGACTAGCTTACACATTGCCCAACCCTTCCATACTTTTAAATGCAGTGATTCTTAAGGAAGCTCAGATGAGTTCAGAGATTGAAAATGTAATCACTACCCATGACAAGCTTTATCAGGCTTTATCTGCAACTGGCAAGCCAATAGACCATGAGACTAAAGAAGTGCTTCGCTAAAGGGAGGCGATGCTAACTGGTTTTAATATGGTAATGAAGAAAGGATTTCTGAATATAAACGGTATAGTTAGCATTCAAGAAATTTTAGAGGAAAATAAAGCTGGCCTAAGAAGATTGCCAGGAACATCATTAAAAAATTCGATTACTGGTGAGGTCATTTACACACCACCAGATGATTACGATACCATCTTGTTATTGATGAAAAACTTAGAAAGTTACATGAATGAAACTGATGTAATATCGCACCTGATTAAATTGGCGGTTCAACATTACCAATTTGAAAGTATACATCCATTTTATGATGGTAACGGAAGAACAGGAAGAATAATAAATGTACTTTACTTGTGCTTACACGGTCCTCTGGATAGCCCTGTTTTGTATCTAAGTGATTATATTATAAAACATAAAGCGGACTATTATAGATTACTTGGAGAAGTAAAGATAAATGATAATTGGGAAGGTTGGGTGTTGTTTATGCTGAGAGCAGTAGAGGAAACTGCTAGGCAAACCAATAATCAAATTAAGTCAATTAATGGATTATTTTTAAAATTACAAGATAAAATAAAAGAAAATGCACCTAAGCTTTACAATAAAGAATTGTTAGAACTACTTTTTGAACAACCGTATTGTAAAATAGAATTTTTAGTAGATAGACTTAAGATCTCAAGAGTAACAGCTTCAAAATACTTAAGTGGACTTGAGAAAATTGGAATGCTACAATCCAAGAAAATATGGAAAGAAACAATATACATAAATATTGAATTATTCGAACTCTTGAAAAGATAAGGAGATCTCATTCATCTCTTTCTTTCAAAAAAATCGAAAAATCGTCTATTTCAATCAATTCAGCCATAAAATGGTTCGAATTACGCACCGCCACTGACCCTAATTTAAGAGCCTGTCTCAAAATAACAGATTTAGAAGTAGCAAAGAATTAAATTTGGCGATGTCGTCATGCTCAGCTTGACTGGGCATCTTAATGCTTTGGTAGGGAGATATTTAGTTACCGTTCTGTCATATCAACATTCTGTTTTCACGGGAATTACGCCCTTTCAAAATATTATTCTGCCAAAAATCTTCAAAATCATTTCTGAGACAACCCCTTTTATTTGAGCCACGTTATGGAGTATCATAACCCTTTCTAAAAAAAAAACTTTTTGACTTAATTATAATTCTCTGCTTTAAACTGTTTTAATTCAATTAGTTGAACGGTATAGGGTAACCTTCATAATTTATTTTTTATTTACTTTTGCAGTTGAGTGTGTACTGGCATCATATATGCTCATGTTTAACACCAAATTGTATCAGTCATGTTAATGAATAGATCGGATATTGTTGCACTTAAAGACCTTTCCTCTGCCACGGAATTGGTGCCTTTCGATTCTATACCTGCTATTTTCAAAGATGATTTTCAAATGTATATCTTTGGAAAGACCATTGTAAAGGATGCATGCAACAGGCGCTTTGCTTACCCTTCGGACATTCGTAAATGGGTTCGTGTGCTGGTTACCAAGTACAAAGATTAATATGCTCAGCCCTTTTTTGGAGAGGTTCAATACAGCACTTGCTGCATTTGGGCAACGATTCCCCAGACCTAACTGGGATCAGAAATTCAAAGATGACCTGATCAATGATTACTCTTTTTTTCTTCAAGGATCGAAGATCCAAAGCCGGAATACGGAGATACCATCCGTTTTCTTAATAATGAATATGTGAATAAAGAGAAATTGTCTAGTTTTCTACAATTGGAGAATCATAGGAAAATACTGGCTAATATGGTCAAGCTAATGAGTCTTGAAAACTTGTAATCAGACTATCAAATACCATTGCAATCAATCGCAGCGGAGGGCAAGATGTCTATAGTTTTTTTACTTTATAATATATTGATTTTCAAGTATATAATTTGAAATGTTTCGGTCGCTAACCGATTCGATGCTGTCGGTTTTCAAAATCGAATTTTTGGGGAATACCGAACCAATTTGTCCCCGCTTATCATTAATGGCCCATTTGGCGAAAATTGGAAATAATCGGGTTAATGTGAATATCGCATCATTTAGGACTGGCTATACTGTGCTATCTTATGTTTCTTTTTGCCTCTGTTCTTAAGATATTCTCTTCGCATGCCGGTTTCAGGGTTTTATAATCGTTTCCATCAATATCACCCAACAATAACAGTTACCCAACTATGTAAGCTTATTATTATCGGTTAGCTGTTTGGTCAGACAGATCAGAACCTTTAGAAAAAATTGTATTTCTATCATCATCAGGATACAGCCCTTATCCGTTCGATAACAGGCAAAACGTTCGATATCGGGCATTTTTATATTTGTATAAAATTATAAATGATTGATTATTATTATTTTAACATTGGCATTCCGCTTGTAAAGCTTGTCCAAAAAATGTTTAAATGGACAAACTCATTGAAGAAGAAGTTTTAGCTAAAAACAAGAAAAAAAATTACTTGCTGGTTTCTATCATCCTTATTTTGCTGGTAGCCAGTATCTGGTTTGTACGGTTTTATTTTAAAGCTGCACTTACGGAAGCCAATATCACGACGGCAAAAGTGGAGACCGGAATAATCGAAAATACGATTAATGCCACCGGTGAGGTGCTACCTGAATTCGAAGAAGTGTTAACCAGCCCGATAAGTGCATCGATAAAAAATGTTTTGATGGATGCCGGAAAAAAAGTGAATAAAGGGCAATCTATTCTATTGCTGGATAAATCAGTAAGCCAAACCGATTATGGAAAGCTGCAATTTCAGATGGAGTCCAAACAAAATGAAATTAGTAAGCTAAAGCTTGATTTAGAAAAAAGTTTTTTTGATGTTAAATCGAGCAACGCCATAAAACAATTGCGGATCAGTAACCTTAAAGATGCTGTTTCATCGGCGAAACGATTACTTAAAGCCGGTGGGGGCACCAAAGAGGATGTAGAGCGGGCCGAGCTCGATCTGAAGGTGGCCGAACTGGAGAAGCTACAGCTCGAAAATGAAATTAAAAGTAAGCAGCAAACCATGAAAATCGAAATCAGGGAGGCTGAAATTGCACTGGCCATTCAAAAAAATGATTTGGATGCATTGAAACGGAAACTTGATCTGGCCGATGTAACGGCAACCAGGCCCGGGGTAATTACCTGGGTAAATAAAAATATCGGCTCCAGTGTACACGAAGGCGATGCGTTGGTACGTATAGCCGATTTAAGCGGTTTTAAAGTTGCAGGTAGCATGTCTGATAATCTACTGGATAAAATCCACAATAACATGGCTGCTATCATCAGAATTGGTGATACGCAACTAAGAGGTTCAGTTGTAAATATCTCACCGGCAGTAACCAATGCCACCGTATCGTTTGATATCCAGTTAAATCAAAAAGACAGTAAAGTATTAAGGCCCAATCAAAAAGTTGATGTTTTTTTGGTTACTGATACCCGAAATGGTGTTTTAAGGGTGGCGAACGGACCAGCTTTTAACGGTTCAAATTTACAGGAGATCTTTGTATTGAAAAACGGTATAGCCGAAAAGCGCACCGTGAAAACAGGTTTAAGCAACTTTGATTATGTTGAAATTTTAAGTGGTTTAAAAGCTGGAGACGAAATCATTACTTCGGATATGGCTGATTTCAAAAACTCGGAAAAAGTAACAATAAGCCGTTAAGATGATGAAGAAAATTGTACTTATTGGATTAGCTATTTTATTTAGCTCAATACATGCAGTATTCGCGGTTAGCGATACGCTTAAACTTAACCTGCTGCAGGTAGTTGAAATGGCCAGGGCCAATTCTATTGCGGCAAAACAGGCCGCAACGGTTAAAGAGACGAAATACTGGGAGTGGCTTACTTTCAAATCAAATTACCAACCACAATTGGCTTTAGAGGGTATTTTACCCGGCTATACCAAAACTTATACCCAGGTACAGCAACCCAACGGAAGCATTCTTTTCCAGCCCGTACATTATGATAACTCCTCACTGACACTAAATTTTAGTCAAAGTATTGCCGCAACGGGCGGCACCATTTATGGAACTACCCAACTGCAGCGGTTTGATGATTTTGACAGAAAAAGTGTGCTCTATAATGGTATTCCTTACGGGGTTGGTTACACACAACCGCTATTACAGTTTAACAGCTTAAAATGGGACAAGAAAATTGAACCTCTAAAATACAGTGAGAGTAAACAGGTTTTTATCGAAACACAGGAGAAAATATCAATTACCGTTACCGAATATTTTTTCGATTTACTGCTGGCGCAGGTTAACCTCGATATTGCTGAATTAAATTATGCGAACACCAAAAGGATCCTGAGTATTGCCAATACTAAATTTGAATTGGGCAAGATTTCAAAAAATGAGATTCTCCAACTTCAGCTGGAGGTACTTAATGCCCAAAAAGCCGTTGGAACGGCTAAGCGAGATGTAGAAGTGGCCACACTGAACCTTCGCAGTTACACGGGTATTGAGGGCGACGACAGGATAAAATTGGATATGCCGCAGGCCGTTGCTCAAATGACTGTGGCTACTGAAAAAGTTTTGGCCGAAGCCTTTGCAAACCGTTCGGATGCGATTGGTTTTGCCCGCCGGTTGGCAGAAGCCAGAAGAGATGTGGCCAAAGCAAAGGGGGAAAATGGGCTTAAGGCTACATTAAGGGCAAATCTGGGTTTCTCCAATGCCGGCTTGAGTGCTTTTGATGTTTACCGGAATCCGAAAAACCAGCAAACCGTTGAACTACAGTTGTCTATTCCGGTTATGGATTGGGGCAGGTCTAAATCAAGAACAAAAACAGCACAGGCAAATGAGCAACTGGTAACTTATGCTGTTGAGCAGGATAAGCAAACTTTTAAACAGCAGATCGTAACGCAGGTAACGCTTTTTAATATGATGAAAGAACAGACCAAGCTTACAGATACGGCTGCAAAAATTGCCGCAGAAAAATATAAGATAGCCAGCGAACGCTATGTTTTAGGCAACCTGAGCATTACCGATTTAAGTATTGCTTTCCAGGAAAATGATGCAGCAAAACGCGATTACGTTTCTTCGCTCCGCGATTTTTGGGGTGCTTATTATCAGCTTCGCTATCTTTCTCTTTACGATTTTGAAAAAAACATTAAAATAACTTATTAATAAATCTTAATTACTAATTATACATGATGATACGCTTAAAAAATATTGAAAAAGTTTACCGGACGGCTACTGTGGAAACCCTGGCAATAAACGGTATTAACCTCGACATTGCAAAGGGAGAATTTCTTTCCATTATGGGGCCATCGGGCTGCGGAAAAAGTACTTTGCTGAACATTATGGGCTTGCTAGATGAGCCATCGAAGGGAGATATCAAAATAGATGACCAGGACATTCGCAGTTTTTCTGATAAAAAACTGGCCCATTTCAGAAATGAGAAGCTTGGATTTATTTTTCAGAGTTACCACCTGATTAATGATCTGCAGGTGTTGGATAATGTAGAACTACCTTTATTGTACCGCGATTCATCTGCTAAGGAAAGAAAGGCCCTGGCTGCTGAAGCACTGGAAAAAGTTGGCCTGAGCAACCGTTTAAAACATTTCCCTACGCAGCTTTCGGGTGGGCAACGTCAGCGTGTTGCCATTGCCAGGGCTATTGTTGGCCGCCCTCAGATTATCCTTGCGGATGAGCCAACAGGAAACCTTGATAGCGCTATGGGAAATGAGATCATGAATATCCTCATCAATCTGAACAAAAATGAAGGTACAACAATCGTGATGGTTACACATGACGAAAGCATGGCGCAAAAAACACACAGATTGGTTCGTCTTTTTGATGGTTCACAGGTTCAATAATTTCAGCTATGTTAAAAAACTATTTCAAAATTGCTATAGCTGTCCTAAAAAGAAGGAAATTTTTCACCTTCATCAGCTTGTTTGGCATCAGCCTTACACTAACCATCTTAATGGTAGCCACTGCACTTGCAGATAAAATGTTTAATCCGGGATATCCTGATTACAATCAACATCGTTCGCTTTATGTTGAACGTATAGAAATAAAAAATACCAAGGAAGGTTGGGTAAATATGAGCAACCTGTCGTTTTATTTCTTTGAACATTATGTTTCCAGGTTGAAAACGGTTTATAAAATGGCCATTTCTTCTGATCAGAGATCATCTAATGCTTATCTGAACAATAAAAAGCTGGTAATAGGTTACAAATACACCAATGCAGATTACTGGAATGTTTTATCGTACCGGTTTTTGGAAGGTAAACCTTATGGTGAAAGGGAAATTAAAAGTGCAGAACGTGTTGCCGTGATTTCTAAAAAAACGAAGGAAGCTTATTTTGGTGATCAAAAATCGGTAATTGGCCAGTACATTTCTGCAGATAACATTAACTACCGGGTAATTGGAGTGGTTGATAATGTTTCAGGTGCTGTACGCAATTTTGCCGGCGATATGTATCTGCCTTATACGCTTGCAAAAGATATTAAAGATACAAGACTAATGGGTTCATATAATGCCGTGCTTTTAGGCCGTACGGAAAATGATGTGCCCAGGATGAAAAAAGAGTTTGCCCAAATGGTTGAAAAATTGCCAGTCCCGCCAGATTTTAATAAGATTTATTGCAATGCAGATGAATTTAAAACCAGTGTTGCCCGTAGAATAGCAGGAGATTCGACCAGTAATGGGATCACAAAAGTAATCACCGTAGGCGGAATTTTTGTACTCCTGTTTTTATTGCTGCCAACCATGAATTTAGTCAATATCAATATTACCCGGATCATGGAGCGCTCATCAGAAATTGGCGTACGCAAGGCCTTTGGAGCGTCATCAAAAACATTGGTTTACCAGTTTATTGTAGAGAACCTGATTCTCACTTTTATTGGAGGCATTATAGGGGTCTTTTTATCCCTGCTGGTCATTTACCTCATCAATGAATCAGATTACATATCAAGCTTTAATCTCACCATGAATTTAACGGTATTGTTTTTTAGTCTGATTACCTGTTTTTGCTTTGGATTGATCTCAGGCGTATACCCGGCATGGAGAATGTCGAAATTAAATATTGTTAAAGCATTAAAGGCTTAATGCCTCAAAATAAAATATATGTATAAACATCTGTTTAAATTAATATGGAACAAAAGGAGACAAAACTTCCTTTTTCTGTCTGAAATTCTGATTTCCTTTCTAGTTGTGTTTGCTGTTTTTTCTTATTTAACCTATTACTATAAGAATTATATCAAGCCACTTGGCTTTGATTATAATAGGGTTTGGTCAGTTAGCTATAATGGTGACCGGTTATCGAAAAATGCTGATTCGCTTGGTATTTTTTATACCAATCTGAACAAAGCACTGCAAGCAATGCCTGAAATTGAAGCGGTAAGTTTTTCGAGCTCAAATTATCCCTATTCATCCAGTTTTATAAGTACCGGATTAACGCAAGGAGGAAAGAAATTCAATAACATTAGCGATTTTAATGTGGGAAATGATTATCAAAAAGTTTGGAGTGTTAAACTCGTTGACGGGAGATGGTTTACTCCGGAAGACCTGATCAGCAAAAATAAAGGAATTGTTATTAACGAAACCTTTAGCAGAGAGCTGTTCGGAACCGCAAAGGCTGCTGGAAAGCTGATTGGCGATTTTGATGATAAAAATAAATTCAAAATCATAGGTGTTGTTAACGATTTTAAGGCAAATGGTGATTTCTTGCCTGCAAACAATGTTATGTTTAGTCAGTTGGATACAACAAATTTGAAGTGGGCGAGTACCCTTTTAATAAAGGTACGGGAAACTGCCGGTGCCAGTTTTGAAAGCAAGCTATATAAGTTTATGGCCACAACGATGCGCAGTGCAGTCGAAATTCAGCATGTTGATGAAATGCGCAATGCCAAAAACAAGGAAACCATTATCCCGGTGTTATTGTTCATCATCGTTGCGGGTTTCCTGATTATTAATGTTGCCCTTGGTCTTTTTGGCGTGTTGTGGTATAACATTAATAAACGCAAAAGCGAAATTGGCCTGAGGCGGGCAATTGGTGCAAGCGGCGTTTCCGTGTCAACTCAAATGGTACTCGAATCGTTAATCTTAGCTACGATATCTGTTCTGATCGGCTGTTTCTTTGCTGTTCAGTTTCCGCTGTTAAACGTATTTGATATAGCTTCGAGCGTTTACCTTATTGCCATTTTACTCTCTGTTTTATTTATTTATATATTGGTTATCGCATGCTCCTTATATCCGGGCAGGCAAGCTGCTGCAATTCATCCGGCCGTTGCACTGCATGAAGACTAAATGGTTAACTTCGTATATGATTTTAGTAGTTGATGATGATATTGCCGTTAGAACTTCCATTTCACTTCTCTTAAAAGGGGCGGGCTACGAGGTTATTCCTGTTAATAACGCTGTGCAGGCTTTTGAGGTGGTAAAAACCCAAAAGCCTGCACTTGTGGTACTGGATTTAAATTTTTCTATTGATACCTCGGGAGAAGAAGGCATGAGTTTGCTGAAAAAAATCAGAACTGTTGATGCCGGTGTCCCGATTATCTTAATTACCGGCTGGGCAAGTATAGAACTTGCTGTGCAGGGGATGAAATTCGGCGCAAATGATTTTATTAATAAACCATGGAATAATGAACACCTGCTGCAGTCGGTAGCTACCTTATTAGAAATTAATGGTAAAAAACCGCGCTCCCGAAGCAGAAAGGAACTGGATAAGAAATATAATTTTAAACAGATTATAGGTGAAGACCCAACCTTGCTGAATATTCTGGAAACCATTGGTCGCGTAGCTTCAACCAATGCATCAATATTGATTACAGGCGAAAGCGGAACGGGTAAGGAGCTGATAGCAGAGGCCATTCACGAAAACAGCAACCGCTCGGGCAAGCCTTTTGTAAAAGTTAATCTGGGCGGAATTTCATCTTCGTTATTTGAGAGCGAAATGTTTGGCCATGTTCGCGGAGCTTTTACTGATGCCCGTTTCGATAGGACGGGCAGGTTTGAAATGGCGAATAAAGGAACCATTTTCCTGGATGAGATAGGCGATCTGGAAGCAGCAGGTCAGGTGAAGTTATTAAGGGTTTTACAAGACCGGACGTATGAAGTTTTAGGCAGCAGCCGAACCAAAACAGTTGATACCAGGGTAGTTTGTGCAACAAACAAAAATTTAAACGAAAGTGTAGCGTTGGGCTTATTTAGGGAGGATTTGTTGTACCGTATTAACCTGATCACTATTCATCTACCCGCGTTAAGGGAAAGACCATCTGATATTCCTTTACTGGTTAACTCCTTTATCAATAATCTGAAAGAAATTTACGGTAGGGAAGCGTTATCAATAGCACCCGGTGCCTTACGCTGGTTACAGCAACTGCCTTTGCCCGGTAACATCCGCCAGCTTAAAAACCTGGTTGAGCGAACGGTACTGGTCAGCAGTACAAATGAATTAACGATTGATGATTTTCAATCACAGTTAAATTTGTCACCATTAAAAAGCGATAAAGTCAGATTGCCCGGAGTAGGTACCATGACTTTAGATCAGATGGAGGCAGAAATGGTTAAGCAGGCCATGAATTTCCATAAAAACAGAATTACAAAAGCCGCGGCATCATTGGGGATTACCAGGAATGCCCTTTATCGCCGTTTGGAAAAATATCAAATTCCATTTCATGAAACTGAAGACTAAGTATATTCTGTTTATCGTTATTCTTCACCTCATCTGCCTGGTGATGAGCTATTTCATTTTTGAGAAAAACAAACTCGTATTTATGCTGGCAGAGGCATTTGTACTGGTTTCTGTTGTTATATCAATCAGCCTTTATAAGCAGCTAGTCAGTCCGCTTACCTATTTAAAACAAGGCATTGCAGCCATAAAGGACCGGGATTTTAATGTTAAATTTTTATTGACCGGAAAAAAAGAGGTAGATGAGCTTGTGGATGTTTATAACCGCATGATTGACGAATTGAGAACTGAGCGAACAAAGCAGGAAGAACAGCATTTTTTTCTCGAAAAGCTTATTCAGACTTCCCCTACGGGAATTATTATTCTTGACTATGATGGGCAGTTAAAGCAGATTAATCCAAAAGCGTTGGAAATTACAAAAGCGAATCCTGATATGCTCGAAAATCAGATTCAGGGTATGAAAACCGGAACATCAAAAATGCTCCGTACAGATGGATTGCATACCTACAAAATTCAAAAGTCGAGATTTATTGACAGGGGTTTTGAGCGGATTTTTATCATGATGGAGGAAGTAACGGCAGAAATTTTTGCAGCCGAAAAAAGTGTGTACAGTAAGGTGATCAGGATGATGGCGCATGAGGTGAACAATACAGTTGGTCCCGTAAATTCAATTATTAATACGGCATTGGCACAAGATAATTTATGGCTGGAAGAGGAAGAGCAGCTATTAAAAAATGCCATGAAAATTGCTGTTGAGCGTAACCAGAACCTAAATGTATTTATGCGGAATTTTGCCGATCTGGTTAAACTTCCGGCAGCGAACAGAAAGAAAACAGATCTGGTAGAACTCCTCAAATCGGTGTCAGCATTAATGTATTTCGCTGCAAACGAAAAAGAAATCAGGTTTGAACTGGACTTACCAACCTCATCATATTTTATTGCCGCCGATGTTGAACAAATGGAACAGGCCCTGATAAACATTCTTAAAAATTCAATTCAAGCGATAGAAAGCAAGGGCATTATCCAGATAGAACTAAATTCTGCTAAACACCAGCTCAATATTTACGACAATGGAAAAGGTATTTCTGAGGAAAATGCCGCGCAACTTTTTAGTCCATTTTTCAGTACGAAAAAAGATGGACAAGGGATTGGGCTAACCCTGGTTAGAGAAATACTGCTCAACCACGGTTTCGATTTTTCTTTGAAAACGATCAGGCCGCTTACCGTATTTACCATTCAACTGGCTGGATAATTATATCCAAAAATAATTACATTCCCCCCGAATAGGGTTTGCTGATTCCTAAATGAAAAAATAGCCAGGCTACATAAATATGTAGAAAGATAAACAAGGTCATTGCAGCCATTAACAAATCGCGTGCTATGAGCAGGCCTATATAAACCTTAACTGGTCCTGGCGTCTCGCTAAGACCGAAATATAACCTCCATCTGTCCGAAGTCTTGTATGTTGGAAGCGATCATGAGGTGACTACGGTTTACAATAAGTCAGTGAGGCTACCACGCTCCTGAATAATTCTGTACAATTCCGGCCAGATATTTTCCGCCGCGATCTCGTATCCTTCTTTAAGCGGGTGAACACCATCGTACATATTCAGTGCCCGTATGCCTGCTACATTTTTTAAAAATGACGGTACCAGCGAAAGGCCGTTTTTTTCAGTCAGTGCGGGAAATATGCCAGAATAATCACTTTGATGCCAGCCGGTTGCCCAGTCTGGTAGTTCGATGCCCAGCAAGAGTATGGATGCCGACGGACAGGTAGATTTAACTTTGTTGATGATGAGCTGCAGGTTAGATCGGATCAGCACAGGACTAATGCCGCGTAAAAAGTCATTGGCGCCAAGTTCAAGGATAAAAATCGCTGGGTTTTCATTCAGGACCTGGCCAAGTCTGGATAGGGCAGAAGCCGTCGTATCTCCGCTTAGGCCTGCGTTAACTACAGTGTATTTTAGTCCGAGCTTTTTTAGTTTTGCGTTGATGAGGGCTGGGATGGAGTCAGAAAAAGGGTCTTTGAGACCGTATCCTGCCACCAGGCTATCGCCAAAAAAAACAATTTTGTTCTCCATTTACCATTTCCTTTTGATGAGTAATGCACCGAGTAATAGCCCAGCCCCCAGAGCCACATACTTACGGTGCGCTTTTGGTTTTCCGGGAATTCCCCATCCGCCATGTACCGAATTACCATAGGCTACAGGACTGAAAATATTACCATTTGTTGGTGCAATGGTTTTGGCGTGTTTAAGGTAGGTACGGATCACGCTTCCGGCTATGGCAGTGGTCAGGCTTGGGAACAGGGCACGGGATAAGCGCATCAATATGGAGAAACTGCCTACCATTTTTTCAGATCTGGGATTGAGCGAAAGTTTGAATACCTCATGGGCCAGGCGGTTAGGGTCATAAACTACCGGGCCGGGTTTGAGCACTTTGCCGGTATAATTGGCCGCATGCTGTATGCCGGGCGTATCAAGAAAGCCGGGAAAGGCATCACAGACATGGATATTAGGATATTCCCTCAGTTCAGATTTTAATGATGCGGAAAAGCCGCGAAGTCCGAACTTAGCAGCAGAATAACCTGCACCAAAAGGTACAGGCAGGAACCCGCCGATGGAGATATTGTTGATCAGGATTCCGAATCCCTGTTTTTTAAAATAGGGCATAACAGCGTGGGCACCATGCATATAACCTAAAAGATTGGTTTTGATTACCTGCTCACTGACCTCCATGGGTGTCTGGTCGAAACTGCCAATAGCAAGTACACCTGCATTATTAACCCATACATCAATACCCGTACCGATCTTTGCTGCTGTCGCCGCCAGGTTGAGCACCTGGTGATAATCAGCGGTATCGCAGGCGACGCATTCTGCCGCACCACCAGCATTTTCACATTCAACAGCGAGGTCTTTTAACTCATCGATATTCCTCGCAGCAATCACCACCCGATCGCCATTTGCCGCAAAAGCCAGGGCGATGGCCCGGCCTGCACCGCTGGATGCGCCGGTAACAACTACGGTTCTGATGTTTGCTTTTATGTTTTGATCCTGTTCCATATCTACCAAAACCGCCTTTAAAAGGTGAATGTTTGCGTAGACCTCATTTTGTTGCCAGGTTTTTGATATTATCCTTCGCGCGGGTAATACTTAAGTTAGTTGGAAATGGTTGATCTGAATGTACTTCTTTCGTTTTTCTGCATATATATTACATAGCTTATAACTTGCTGATACCTCGCTAAGTAAATAATTCCGGTTTGACAAGATTTTAAATGGTTAAGATGAATAGTATATTGATTGTAGTTTTAAAATTACATACTTACATTTAAGTATTTTTAATTTATGTATGATTAATCATTTTTAAATACTCCTTAAAATTGTAGATTTACTTATTCGCAAAAGCTTTTCATCATATTCAGTGCTGATCCAGATCGCAGATAGATGTCCTTTATGCCGGTTGCAAAAGCTTTAGTTTGTGTAGTGGGTGGTAATATTTACATTTTCAATTTATAAATTCTCAAATTCATGGAAAATCCATCTCTTGATGCTTATCAACAGGTCTTTGGACTTGCGTGCATCGCTAACCGGGCCGGGGGCTACCACGGTACCGGTACCGATTTACAGCTGCAATTGCAGTATGAATTATCTTTTTACTTAAATGGTGTTCCGCCTGTTGAGGTAATGGGGCAAACCAAACCTTCTGTAGCCGATAAATCGGTGACTTCGACACTTGGCGACTGGAAATTGGTATGGGGACCTGCACTCATTGAGGAGACGGATCAAAATGGAAAGCCAACTGGTGTTGCTGATAATGCCTTATTTGTTGCTCATTGCGATGCGGTTGCTTACCCGGGTGGCCCGACTTTGCCAACTTACGTTGTAGCCATAGCAGCAACTAATCCGGCTTCGCTTTACGACTGGGAAACCGAGGATTTTTCGGTAGCCCAGGTGGTAAACTGGAAAAATTACAATCCGGCACAGTTTTCGCCATCGGCTTATAATGGAACTGATCCCTATATCTCCAATGGAACTGCAACAGGTATCAAAATACTGCTCGGACTCATTAGTCCCTCCAATGCAGCATCTCCTGATACCACACTTGAGGCCTTTATTGCGAGTTTGAATCCCGACCGGAAAAGCGCAATCGTATTTTGTGGACATAGCCTGGCAGGTGCACTTTCACCAACGCTGGCCCTTTATTTAAAGGAGCAGAACAAGCTAAATGCATTTGATATTTCATTGGTTTACCCTACAGCCGGACCTACACCCGGAGAGAGCGCATTTGCCAGTTTGTTCAATAGTACATTCCCTCCGCTTCCTCAGGGATGGGTTGCACAGACGGGTGATTACCAGAGCTGGAATACAATGCACTGGAATACATTAGATGTTGTGCCACACGCCTGGCAGGAAGCAGACTTGCAGCAGATTGCCGAAATCTATGGTCAGTCAACCAATTTTCTGACAAAAGAAACGCTTAACACACTTCAACGACTGTTGATTAAACGGGCCGCAACATCGGGAGCAACCTATACCAGGATACAGAACCAATCTCTGCCCGGAACGCTTCAACATTCAGATCGATCCACAGCAAAGATCAGTACCCCGCCCAAGACTATGAAAGATTATATTACTCAGCTCATCCTCCAGCACGTTAATCTTTATTCGGGTATACCGGCAAACCAGGACAGTCCAGCTGTAAAAGGCCTCATTCTGCCACAGCCTTTGCCACAGCCAGTGTATAAACACGATAAAAAGCTGGTTCCTGGTGTCAAAGCTGTCACAGAGTTAGAAATGATTATTAGGATTATGGAGCAGATTCTGGCCTGGATAGCATCTTATGCTGCTTCAGTGGATGGGACACGGCTTAAAGAGGAACAAAGAAGTGGTAATAAAAAATAAAAATCAGAAAACGGATTAAATAGCTCCTTACCAATGAAAAACACAGATCATCACCATACACATGCTTGCACCTGCGGTTGCAAAAACCCAATAGTTGAAATTTTAAAACATAAGCTTTTCAGCAAGGAACATATTGAAAAGCTAACTGCTCATCTTCCCAAAAGTAAGCCTGTTGCAGCCTCACCTAAAGCGATTCTCTATTCGGGAGGAACGATCAGGCCTATGATAAATGGGCAGGCAGACATTGTCGAATCGATCGGTATTGCTCAAGGCACTGTTGTTGCATGCGGTACCTATACGAAAGTAAAGGAGGCCATGGATGCCAAATACAAAGATAATTATCAGCATATTGTGCTGGATAAGGCCCATACCCTGATCCCCGGAATGTTTGAACCCCATGTTCATACCGTCTTTTCAGGTATGATGGCTTCATGGGTGGATGTAGGTCCTTTTGAAGGCCAGGATCTGAAGAAAGTTTACACTAAGGAGTGGATATCAGCGACATTGTCTTCCGCACTTGAGACTTCATCAGACACCGTGTTACTGGCTACCGGACTCGATCCCGCACTTATTCAGCCGCAAAGCGGAAAAAACTTTTCGCAGATTGATAATGTGTTTCTTGATGACGTGAGCAAGGATAAACCGATCCTCATCATGAGTGCATCAGGGCATACTATCTATGCTAATTCAGTAGCCCTACGTCAAATTTACAATAAGCAGCAAGGGGAACCTGCAATGCATGATTATAACAGCGCTGATGATTACATTGCCAAAACGCATGGATTACTGGAAGAGGAGGCCATGATGATGCCAGCGGTAAATACCTTTGAGGAAGCAATTGCGTCAAAATCGCTTAACATCGTCGCCAATATGGATGCATTCTTCCGGCAGGCTAACTCGAGAGGGGTAACCTCGATGTACGATGCACTAATCAACCAGATGTATATTCCCTATCTTGAAAAATATCTCGGGGCACGACAGTTATCGGTGCGTTTGGGTGGTGCCCTGTACTGCGAAACATTGGATGCAGCAAAGGCTTTGACACCATACAGGCAGCCGAGTCATTATCTGGATCTGTATTATGGCCATGTTAAAATTGTATCTGATGGTTCTAATCAGGGATTGACCGGATACCAGTCTGAACCATATTCTGTGATACTTGAAAAAGATCACCCCTGTGGTATATTCAACTTTTCAGATACAGAAACCTATCAGACGCTGGTTGACAAGGTGATATTGGAAAAAGGCTGGCCCATTATGATTCATGCCAATGGAAATCAAGCCATAACGGATACCATTGCAGCCTTCCGAAAGGCATTGGCGAAATATAAGGGACCTGAACTGCGAAACCGGATTGAGCATTGTTCCCTGCTCGAGCAAAATAGTATAGATGAAATGGAAAAATGGAAGATTTCGCCCAGCTTTTTGATTGGACACGTGGGATACTGGGGTGATGTATTTGAGAAAGTAATATTCGAAGGACAGCATTTGCCGGAAAATAATGCACCTAAGGTGTTTTCCCTTGACCGTTGTGCATCTGCGGCCAAAAAGCTGCGCATCTCCCTCCATAGCGACCATACCGTTACCCCATTGGGACCTTTAAGGATGATGGAACAATCCATTACCCGGGTAATGGAGGCGAACGAAAATAAATGGCCGTTAAATGTGCTAAATACCGAAGAACAGCTTTCCAATGAACAGGCGCTTAAAGCGGTAACCTATGATGCCGCATGGCAATGTTATGCCGATAGCTGGGCAGGAAGCCTGGAGGAAGGGAAATTTGCAGATTTTGTAATCCTGGAAAAGGATCCGGTTACAATGTTGCGTAAAGATTGTTGCATGAACATGCGAAATATCAAAGTGCTTGAAACCTGGCTTGGCGGGGTAAAGGTGTATGCCCACAGCTAAGCTTTATTGCTTTGCTGATTAAGCAGGCTGTTTTCTGTCTTCGGTTATAAAAAGCAATCTGAGCAGCGTATTTGTTGTTTTAATCCTGTATGAAGCTGTATCATCAACATCGATTTTCATTCCGATCTTGCTTAATTTTTGGGCAGGTAGTCGGATAATCTCTCCAATATTATGTTGCGCTTACACGGCTCAACACCGGAATCAGGTGTGAAATTACAGTTGATGATATGGCTTTGAACAGGCACCGGTAAAAATTTTTCGGAGATATTTATCGCTCATTAATTGTCGTAATTATGTCTGAAATTTCCGATGATTTTCTTCGCAGCAAGTGCATAGCGTTAAGTTATTTAGGTTTGAAAACTGTCTGTTATAAAATAAATTCAGTATGTATTGATCAAATTCAAAACAATCGTACCATTTAAGAGGTATATGCACTACTAAATTTATTTAAAATGGAAAATCATACGATGTTGCAGTACTTTGAATGGTACTATCCCAATGATGGCAGCCTTTGGAAAAAGGTACAACAAGATGCTGCTAAATTAAAGGAAATGGGCATAGATTCCATTTGGTTGCCTCCCGCACATAAAGGTATGGATGGCAAAGATTCAACTGGTTATGATTCTTACGATTTATATGACCTTGGCGAATTTGACCAAAAAGGAAGCATTGCCACTAAATATGGAACAAAAGACGAATATATTCAGGCGATCAAGGCTGCGCAGGAGGCTGGTATAAATGTTTATGTAGATATCGTGCTGAACCATCTTGGTGGTGCAGATGACCACGAGCCGGTGACCGTGCGTAAGGTAAACCCTGAAAACAGAAATGAATTTATTTCAGAACCTTTTGAGATTGATGCTTATACCAAATTTACCTATCCGGGACGCGGGGGGAAATATTCTGAATTTAAATGGGATTTTCAGTGTTTTACCGGTGTAGATTACGATGCCCGTACCCAGGAGTCAGCGGTGTACAGTATTCAAAACCAATATGGGGCAGGATGGGAAGATGTGCTTGATACTGAAAACGGAAATTATGATTACCTGATGCTTACCGATATCGATTTTCGGAATCCTGCTGTAAGGGAAGAACTTAAACGATGGGGGCTGTGGTTTTATCAAACTGCAGGTTTTGATGGGCTACGTCTGGACGCGATTAAACATATGCCTGCTGATTTCTACAATGAATGGTTAGATTATCTTAGGGCTGAAACAGGCAAAGAACTCTTTACGGTGGGCGAATATTGGTCGCCATACGATCCGCAGGCCATGCTGGATTATATCGATGCTACCCAAGGCCGTATGTCCCTTTTCGATGCCAGCCTTCAGGCTAATTTCTCCCGCGCCAGTAAAGAAGGCGAACAATATGACCTGAGTACCATATTAGATGGATCACTGGTTTCAGTAAGACCAGAGTTAGCGGTAACACTGGTTGAAAACCATGATACCCAACCACTCCAATCGCTCGAACAAACGGTAGAGCCATGGTTCAGGGCACATGCTTATGCAATCATTTTACTCCGGGAAGCAGGCTATCCTTGCGTTTTTTATGCAGATGTATACGGATCGGCCTATACAGACAAAGGAAACGATGGAAAAGACCATGAGGTAACCATGGCGGCACTTCCTCAGCTGGAAGCATTGCTACAATTGAGAAAAGCATTTGCCTATGGTTTTCAACGTGATTATTTTGATCATCCAAGTTGCATTGGCTGGACACGCTCAGGGGATGAGGAACACCAGGATTCGGGCCTTGCGGTAGTTTTATCAAACGGTGAGGCGGGAAATAAGCGTATGGAAATGGGTGCTGAGTTTGCAGGCAAGATTTTCAGCGATTATCTGGGGCATTGCGACAGAGAAGTTACCATAGGCGAGGATGGATGGGCAGAATTTTTCTGTGAAGCAGGCTCGGTTTCGGTTTATACCTTGAAAGCGGATTGATAAATATTCAGCCATCGGATTCGAAAAGGAAATCATCTGAACATAGGGCATATTCTTATTGATTTAAAACGTAATAATAGATTACAGCATATAATAATGATTTACTCCCCTCCTTATTAAGGAGGGGTGCCCGTAGGGCGGGTGGTTATATTCTGTTTTAGCGCAGCTGATTATCTGGTAAACTGTAATCTATGATTGTTAACTGCAACATTACGAAGCAATTATAACGATCCATCTTTAACTTTGTCTTCCAGCATTTGGCCTCCCGCACGCCACTGCTCAAACGCTTTTATGGCTTCTCCGGGCATAATCCTTTCAAATGCTATTGGCTGTTTTTCTATCGGTTCCTTTAAAGCGTCTAAAATAAATTGATCACCAAAGCCTGCCCATTCCGCATCTGTTCTGGTATTTCCATAGTATACCTGCTTAATATTAGACCAGTATATGGCACTTAAGCACATTGGGCAGGGTTCTGCACTGGTATAAATCGTACAGCCTGACAGGTCGGCTTTGCCGATTTTTTTTGCTGCCTGCCTGATTGCATTTATTTCCGCATGGGCCGTCGGGTCACAGTCCTGCGTTACTGAATTTGCTTCAGCACTTACGATCTTACCGTCGCGCACAATTAAAGCCCCAAACGGTCCGCCATTTAACGTCCGCAGATTCTGCTCTGATAATGCAATGGCTTTTGCCATAAACTTTTCATGTATTTCCATGCTAAAACAACATTGATTTTGGCTATTGGTTTTGACCATCAACCCGAAACTATTTAAAGTTCCTGGCTGGAGGGAATACTGTTCCATCTGCCTGCTCTCTTTTTTGTGTACGTTTGTTTTCTGTGGGGTAAGGTACGCGTTCGTCTGACCTCGAAAGCGTTAATAAAGGCAGTTCTTCATGCCCCGTATCAGTAAGTCCTTTCAACAGCCTGGTCAGATCAAAACAGCGTTTAACAATAACATGCACCACTTCACCCTCACGCTGCAGTTTTCCTTCTACCATCAGAAGCCTTGCGCCCAGTATCTCTTTTCGGTACTTTTCAAAAAGATGTTGAAAAACAACCAGGTTCGCTACCCCTGTTTCATCTTCAACAGTGATAAAACAGACTCCGCCGGCAGTTCCAGGACGCTGGCGTACCAGCACCAGCCCTGCAACTTTTACCAATCTGCCATCCCAGGATGCTGCTGCCTCTTTGGTAGAAAGGATTTTAAGCAAACTGAGCTTTTCGCGCACAAAACTTACGGGATGTGCTTTGAGCGACAGCGCCGTAGTGGCATAATCGTGTACAACATGTTCAGAATCACGCATCAGCGGCAGTGATAACTGTGGTTCTTTTTCACTTTCAGAGGCTTGTTTTTCGAATATGCCAACCGGGCGGTCTGCCAGTGCAGAAACCTCCCAAAGTGCCTGCCGCCTATCCATTCCCAGTGAGCGGAAAGCATCAGCATCAGCCAAAATTTCCAGCGTGTGTTGTGATACGCCGGCATCCATAAGCTCATGTATCATTTTATAGGAAGCTGCCCTTCCTTTAACAAGTAATTCCATTTCTTCCAGGGCAATCCCCTTGATCTGGCGAAAGCCCAAGCGAATGGCATGATATTTTCCGGTTTTTTCCTCCAGTATATTGTCCCAGGCCGAATAGTTAACATCTATCGCACGCACCTCCACGCCATGGTTCCTGGCATCAATTACAATCTGTGCCGGTTGATAAAAGCCCATGGGCATACTGTTGAGCAATGCTGCTGCAAAAACATCGGGATAGTAACATTTCAGCCAGCACGATACATATACCAGGAGCGCAAAGCTCGCGGCATGGCTTTCGGGGAAACCATAACTTCCAAACCCCTCCAGCTGTTTGAAGATACGTTTGGCAAAATCTTCACTATAGCCGCGTTCCAACATCCCATCAATGAGTTTTTTTTCAAACTGGTTGACCAGCCCCTTAAATTTGAAAGTGGCCATGCTGCGCCTTAAAGCATCTGCCTCGGCCGGAGAGAAACCCGCCGCTACTATGGCAATTTTCATCGCCTGTTCCTGGAACAAAGGCACACCTTTCGTCCTGCATAATATTTCTTCCAGTTCGGGCGAAGGGTATTCAACAGCTTCTTCATTATTCCTTCTCCTCAGATAGGGGTGCACCATATCTCCCTGAATAGGCCCCGGACGTACAATGGCTACTTCGATTACCAGGTCGTAAAAACATTTGGGGCGTAAACGTGGCAGCATCGACTGCTGTGCCCGGCTTTCGATCTGAAAAACGCCAATGGTATCTGCATTGCTGATCATCTCATATACCTTTGGATCTTCCTCTTCATTGATATTGGCCAATGTTAAATCAAGGTCGTAATGTTTTTTAGCCAGTTCAAATCCTTTCCGGATACAGGTGAGCATACCCAAACCCAGCACATCAATTTTTAGAAAACCCAATGCATCGATATCATCTTTGTTCCATTCTATATTGGTGCGGTCTGCCATACGGGCATTTATAATGGGGCAGAGGTCGGTCAGTTTTCCCTGGGTAATCACAAATCCACCCGTATGCTGGCCCAGCTGGCGGGGAAAACCCATCATTTGCCCCGTAAGTTGCAATACCTTTTTTAATAGCGGATCCTTTGGGTTGAGTCCGGCTTCCAGTATCCGCGCCTCTTCAAACCATTCGTCGGTAAATTCCCAGATTGCCCCTGATAACTTAGCCACGGTGTCTACCGAAAGTCCCATGGCCTTACCTACATCCCGTATTGCACCTTTTTGATGCTGCTGGGTTACAGTAGCAACAATGGCCGCCCGGTCGCGGCCATATTTCTGATAAATATACTGGATCACCTCTTCCCTGCGTTCATGTTCAAAATCCACATCAATATCCGGCGGCTCATTTCTGGCTGAAGAAATAAAACGCTCAAAAAGAAGGTCGAATTTGGTGGGGTTGACCGAAGTAATGCCCAGGCAGTAGCATACCGTAGAATTGGCTGCAGAGCCGCGCCCCTGGCACAAAATTCCTTTTGAACGAGCAAACCTGACAATATCATATACGGTAAGGAAATAGGAAGCATAGTTCATTTCTTCCATAAATTTAAGTTCATACCGAATGTTGGCCGTAATTTTTTCCGGGATTTCTTCACCAAACATTTCTCTGGCACCTTTCCAGGAAAGATAGCTGAGTTCCTCCTGTGGCGATCTTCCATCAGTAGTAATTTCTTCCGGATACACATATTCTAAACTGTCCAGTGAAAACTGGCAGGACTCAGCCAATAAGATGCTGTTTTTTATGGCTTGCGGATACTGCCTAAAGAGCCTGATCATTTCTGTCTGATCCTTTAAATGCCGCTCTGCATTCTGGTGGAGCAAAAAACCAGCGTTCTGAACCGTGCATTTTTCGCGCGTACAGGTGAGTATATCCTGCAGTTCACGCCGGTCCGGATGATGGTAATGTACATCGTTTGTGGCAATAAGCGGAATATCCAGCACCTGCGATAACTGGTTTAGCCTGAACAGTTTTTTGTGGTCTGCTCCGGTATAACCCATTGTTGCAGCTAAAAACAGATTATTACCGAATTTTTTTCTGAAATCTGACAGTTGAGCTTTAAAGTTCTCCTGGTAATCAAAAATGGAATTCATTTCATCTGGGGGAATTACAATAAACTTTATACCCTCGCTATATTCAAACACATCAGCCTGATAAAGGTGGCAACTGCCTTTTTCTGCCCGGCTATTGCCCAGGCTAAGCAAAGCAGAAAGGCGGCAATAGGCGGCCTTGTCTGTTGGATAAGCTAATATTGATGGCCCATCCAGTAAGTCTAGCCTGCAGGCAGGTATCAGTTCGATAGCGTGGTTTGTCGCCGCTACATGTGCACGCACAATCCCTGCCAGGGTATTGCGATCGGTAATGGCCAGCTTGCGATAACCCATAACTGCCGCCTGATCGATCAATTCTTCCGGGTGTGAAGCCCCCCTGAGGAAACTAAAATTACTCGTTACCTGAAGTTCTATATATTCCATTTCACTAAGCAAAAAAACCGTGTATAAACCATTGAGAGGGTTTCTCTGGACTATAATGACCTGATCTGAAAAGCCAGTAGCGTTTTCCCTCTGCATCTTCCAATTGATAGTAATCCCGGTGCTCACCCTTTTCCAGCCACCATTCACGTTCAATGCGTTCCGGCCCGTCTGCTTTTTTTACCTGATGGGTAACGCCCTGATAGCGAAACAGCATGGGTGGATAATCAGGGATAGGGGCAGTAACCTGTACAGGCTCTGGTACTTTAAGTAGCTGTACCGGGCGCAAGCGGTTAGTGCGCCAGGGTAAAGAAAGCGGCTCGGTAATGGAATCCACCTTTTTGATGGATCGCTCCGGCCAGTGATGAGGCTGTGGCAGATAGCGTTGAATGACCTGGGCACCCAGTTTTCCGGCCAGCCTATCCAAAAGTTCAATGACCTTTTGGTTGCTCATACTTTTTTCTGTCATCCATAAAGATTCCTGACCTGGATCCAGCCGGTCAAACCTAACCGCATCCATAGTGAAAAGTTCAATACCCATTTTGGGCTCAATCTTATCGATCTGGAGTGAAAACAGCTTGAAAAGATGGCTCGTATTGACACTTGGGCTGTTGGTACCAATTTGGGTTTTAATTACCTGGCCATCTATCCGGTAGCTTTGCAACAGGGCCGAACGGAGACCCATTCCATCACTTTGCAGTTTGGTGCAAAGCTGAAACAGCAGTTTTTCGATGGCGATTTCAATCCCTTTCCGTGTTCTGATCGGTTCCATACTGGCCAATCTTTCGCTATAAACTTCAGGAACAGTAATCGGTAAAAAAAAATCTTCTTTTTGTCCCAATACCTGCTCAATTCTTTCCATACTGTCTTCGCCGATCCTTCTGCGCAATACTGATCGGGGCATAGAAATAAAACTGCCGATGGTCTTTAACCCAAGCTTGATCAATTTTTGACTGGCTATGGGCGAAATGCGGAGCGCCATTGGCGGCAGAGGCAGAAGCGCATTCAGCTCTTCACCACTTTTAATGATGGGGGAAACCCTTCCATAACGCGATACGGCCCAGGCAGTACCCATAGTATCAGAAATCGCAGCCCTGACCTGATAGCCTATCCCACGTAAGCGGTTAACGATTTCGCGGAGATAGGCCTTTTCACCTCCCCACAGATGAGCACAGCCGCTGATATCTAAAATCAGGCCCTGATCTTCCTCTAAAGCCACCAAAGGTGTGTAACGGATGCACCACCTGCCAAGTGCGCTTAATAATTTTTTGGATTTATGGCATTGGTTTTCGATGACTTCCAAATCGGGTACGATCGCCCTGGCATCCGCCAGCGGCATTCCAAGGTGGATACCGAGCGAAGCTGCCTCTTTACTGGCGGCGGTAATCACCATTCGGTTACCGGCCTTATCTGAAAAAACAAGCGGCAAATCCTTCAAAGCTGGTTGCTTGATGCGGATCCAGTCGGTAAGCAGGGTAGAAAACCATATAGACATATATCTTTTTTGCATCATACCGCTTTCATGATTTTCAGATCGTTAAAAGGTACCTGTTTTACTGGTTTAAAAACTCCGGCTGCATATTCGATCATCCAGTTGCCCGGTATTCCGTTTTTAACCTTCAGCAGTTCAACATGCCACCTGGCGAAGCCTAATCCGGGTAATCCATCAATGGCACCGCTTGGCATGGCAGATATGCGCCACCTAGCGGCCGCCAGGGTAGAACTGAGTTTTCCCGCATTTTTTCGGATTACAAAAGCGGTAACCCTGCTTTTTTCAATTACCAGTTGGAGCCTCCTGCTCTGCGCAAAACTGATCTCATCCAGTTCAGTTACTACTGCAGTGAGGCTTTCGCACTTTAATGCTTCCTCACTTGCCCATAATACATCCCTTTCGTTTTGCAGGTCAATAAAAATGATGCGTTCTGGCGATAGGCCAAAAGTGATGAGTGAAGGAGGGAAGATTTTGCGTTGCGCACTGATCCACAGGCAAAGACCACCTTTTTTCATCAGGGTAGAAAGCAGGACAGAAATAAAGCCGCCACTTGCCGCTGCATCTTCCATATTTGTCGCTAAAAATTCGTGCAGGGCAGCCAATGGAAATGCATTACCCGGGAAAGCATTGGAAATTGTGCCCAGTCCAAAGTCTATCCCATGAGCATTCCTTTCAGGCTTAAAGCCCTGAAGATTCAGTATTTGTTCCTGAAGTTTGCCTATAATATCCTTTTTAACAGCCGCCATATCCTTTTGCGAGAGCAGGTAAAATAATTTCGATATCACCCTTGCAAAAATAATACTAAAAATATTAGTATTATTAAATTGTGAACAAAAATATTTAATTATGGTTTTAAGTCATATTATTGAACTTTTGAACGTTAAAAATGTTAATAAATACTAATTTATTTAGTAAAAATATTTATATTTGATCTTTAAAAAATAGAAAAAGGATCTTTTTTATGACGGAGTTGGAATATTTTTTTGAGGATGAAAGTGGAATATCATTGGTTTATCAATTGATCCGTTTTGGGGTTGGAGAACCTTGGAAGATCGTGCTGGATGGTGAACTGATTGGCAGTATGCAAAAATGGCAAGGTACCTGGAAGCTTCAAAATTGTGATGAACTTAGCAAGGATCTTCTGATTGGTCTTACCGGTCATATTGATGCACAGTATTTTAACTACCTTCCTCATGAAATCTGTTCGCATTGGCCGAATCTGGTCGAAAAAGTGGTGTTAAGGTCTGATGCCGCCTATATGATCATCTGCAAAGAAGGGATTAACTTTAAAAGCTTTCAAGGCATATTTTCAAAGTTTGTGCCAGGTTTGCTCAAAGATGAATGGTCGGTGAACTTCCAGGTATTCAACCATGATTTTTCGGATGATTTTTCATTGCTTGCAAAGCCACTGGTTTATAAAAAAGAATCATTTGGATGGGAAGAGGTGAACAGGTAATGGAACAATTGAGTTTTTTTGCTCCTGGCGGGCAATCTGCAGGATTACCGAGAGATGTGCTCGAATACCACGCAGGTTTTATCAATCAGGATCAAAGCGATCTGTTCCTCAAAACCTTTGTTCAGAACACGCCCTGGCAGCAAAGGCTTGTAAAAATGTACGACCGGGAAGTACTTACACCCAGGCTTACCGCCTGGTATGGAGATATTGAGGACATTGACTATGGAGCCCTAGGCAAGTCAGCACCAATGGAATGGACAACCCCACTTTTGGAACTTAAAAGATGGGTGGAACCCATTGCCGGAATTAACTTTAATAGTGTATTGCTCAATTATTATCGTAACGGCAATGATTCGGTGGCCTGGCATAGTGATAAGGAAACGGTAATGGGATCGCATCCGGTTATCGCCTCTGTTTCCTTTGGCGCTGTACGCAGTTTTGATATCCGGAAAAAAGAAAATCACCGGGAAAAATATGCCGTCAGGTTGGAACACGGGTCTCTTTTAATTATGAAAGGTGATTTGCAGGCAAGATGGGAACACCGGATTGCCAAGACCGCTCAACCTATTGGGCCTAGGGTAAACCTGACTTTTAGGCGAATCATCAATTCATCTGTGTGATATCATGATATGGGTAGTTAAGTTTAAAATTAAACAACCAAATTTGTAGGTGAGGTGTTATTGCCTATATATTTACAGGCACTTAATATTGTGCCTGTGTAAGATAGTTTAAAAATATCGAACGTTATATCATCAAAACAGACCAATTTAGCCATGCCGCAACATTTACCATCAAAAAATATAGAGGCTACAAAACGTGTGCTGCCAATGATATTGGCTACCGCTATTTTTATGCAAATGCTCGATTCGACGATACTCAATACATCGCTTCCGGCTATTGCGAAAGATCTTCATCAATCTCCCTTGAATATGCAAAATGCCATTATCGGTTATGTATTAACACTTGCAGTGTTTATGCCGGTAAGTGGTTTTTTATCTGATAAGTTTGGAACCAAGAGGGTTTTTATTCTATCATTGGTGCTTTTCAGCGCAGGATCTCTGTTTTGTTCGCTCTCCGGAAACCTCACTCAACTGGTCATGTCAAGAATCATACAGGGGGTGGGGGGAAGTCTGATGACACCGGTTGGTAAATTAGCCTTGGTTAAGAGTTTTCCAAAAAAAGATTTATTGAAAGCGATGAATTTTGCAATTATACCAGCGCTCATTGGCCCCGTTTTAGGCCCGCTTGTTGGAGGGTATATGGTAGACTACCTGTCATGGCACTGGATATTTTTGATTAATATACCAATGGGGGTTTTGGGTATTGTGCTTAGCCTGCGGTACATGCCCGATTATCGATCTGATGTGATTGATTTTGACTTGCGTGGTTTTCTGATATTTGCTGCAGCATCATTATTGCTCTCTATTGCGCTGGAACTCCTGGGAGACGAGGTTTACACTACGCCCGCCCTGGCTATTTTATCACTTGGTGTATTGATGCTTTATTTTTATTACCGGCATGCCGTAACAGACAATAATCCTATTTTTCCACTGAACCTGTTTCAGGTGAGAACATTTAGGGTGGGTATACTCGGTAACCTTGCCACACGTTTGGGTATCAGTGCTATACCTTTATTATTGCCCATGATGATTCAGATTGCTTACGGCCAATCTGCAGTAGTTTCTGGCTGGATCATCGCCCCTATGGCACTAACCGCTATTCTTGCAAAATCGCAGGTCATTAAAATCCTGAACAGGTTTGGTTACCGAACCACATTAATGGCCAATACTTTTATCATTGGCTGTCTGATCTGTACAATGGCGATACCCGCCATCAGTTCATCTATTTACTACTATGTGCCCATCATCGTGATGATGGGCTTTTTTAACTCCATTCAATTTACAGCCATGAACACCATTTCAATTGCTGATCTGCGTGAGTATCATACCAGTAGTGGCAATTCTTTAATCTCCGTTAATCAGCAGCTGGCAATCGGCTTTGGTGTTGCCTTCGGGCTGATTATTTTAAAAATATTTCAGGGAGATGTAAAACTCATCCATGATGATATCCATAATGCATTCAGGTATACCTTTCTTGTAGTAGGTGCCCTGACTATACTATCAGGCCTTGTATTTAGGCGCTTACATTTTAAGGATGGTGAAAATTTAAAATGATTGCAATAAGCGAATTTGCTGCGGTTTAAATGCTTTCTGGCTTGGCGTTTAGCTAAGAGGTAAATGTTAACCCTGATAGTGAATTCTGGTGATCAACCATAGAGCTAGTCTATGATCTGTACTTAAAAAAATATTATCCAGACTCACTTCGTGCAAGCGCTTTCATTAACTATACCTTAATGCTATTAATAAAAGGCTGCTGAAATGATCAGTCGCTAAATACCTAGTATTGAGTATTTTATCGGAGCGTTTATCTGTTTAAATTTAAGTATCTGTTAATATCTGGTCAAAAACCCATAATCATAAAAAAAACACAAATATGATGCTCTCAAACACAGGAACTGTTTCACTAATATTATATGCCGCCTTAATTGGTATTGCCATAATCGGCCTGATCATCGCCATTAAAAACCTTAAAGATAAAACAATCGAATTGGAACGGCTTGATAGGATGATCGATCTTTTTAAATATACTATTGTTTCGATTGCCATAGCCACCGTTACGCTAATTATCACCGATCTTTTCAAGGAAAGGGAGCAGGATGTAAAAGAACTCGAGTATTTTGACAAATATGCCCAAGATGTGAAAAAAGTTGATGGGTTGGAGGAAAGATTTCAGTTATCCAGATATTTAATGATTGTTGCACCAAATGGTGAACTCAAAAAATCATGGAAAGAGTATTATGATACGCTAAAAATTGAGCATGCCAACTATCTTATTTTAAAAGAAAAGAGCAAAGCGTTGGATACCATTATAAATCCGACGCCTGCACAGAAGATAGAGAAAGCAAAAGTCAATGAGCTTATAGAACAAAAGGAGTCACCTTTGGTGTCTGTTTCTACATCGCTTATACTACCAAGGGCATATCTGCACATTAGCAGTGAAGATCAGCGTGGACAGGCAAATGTACTTCAGACAGTATTGCAAAATGAGAATTTTCAGGTTCCAGGTATCGAAAATATTGGAAAAAGGGGTGACCGATACATACCCGCGAAAACCGAAATTAGGTATTATCGGGCAGAAGAATTCTCTGAAGCATTGCGTCTGTTCAATATTGTTCGCAGTCAATTTCCGAACCTGACTATGAGCCCCGCACCAGTGAAAATTCCGGGGAATGGCAGAGGAACCAGACCTGGTCATTTTGAGGTCTGGCTATCAAAGTAAAAAAACAAAAAGTTGATTTAATTAACAATAGCAGTATTTTTTTAATAATTAACCGCCAATTAAACATAAAATACATTATGGTCTATACCGTTTCAGCTGGTTACACACTCAGTAAAATTGCTTTAAAGTTTAATGTTCCATTAAGCACCATACTTAATCTGAACCAGATTCAGCGTCCCGATCAGCTATTTATCAATCAGATTATTCAGATTCCAAATGTGCAGGAAATTCCGGAAGATGCCAGCTTTAGCCTTCCAACCCCGGCTTCAATGCTGATTAATCGAGCAAAATCTGTTATCAATTCATAAATTGCGTATAAATTAGGGAGCGGTGGTATGCTCCAAAAGATACCTTCCTTCCAGGGATGGCTTATGTGATTGCAGTGGCTTCATCAGTTGGGTGATCGGTCTATCCCGAAAAACCCGGATTCCCGCTTATAAAACCTTGGTTGCAGGTTGGATTTCAGATTCAATAATTCAATCAACAGTATTAAAGAATTATAAATTCATAATAATTGAAATGAAAACACTAAAAAATGACGTTACTTCGGTCGATAAGCTTAAAGAAGACAATAATGAATTGGTTTTCTCCTACCTTACATTGCGTAATTTAATTGGCTTCGGTGGCGTGTCACTACCAATTGCCCTGGCCATTTTTCCCAGCCGTGATTCAGAATATTATGGCTTTGAACCCTCTATCAGTGATTATTTTTACACCGATAGAGGCGACATTCTGGTGGTTATCCTTTGTGTACTCGGCGCATTTTTAATCACTTATTCCGGTTACAACTGGAAAGAACGTCTGCTTACTTTTATTGCAGGGATTGGCAGCATAGGTGTTGCCTTTGTACCTACCATCCAGCGGTGCAAAGACTGTCTTAACAGTGTTCATACCAATAGCGGAGGCGTTTTCCCCAAACTTGCCGGAACTGCCGTTCACTTTATATTTGCGGCAACTTTTCTGTTTGTTCTGGCTATTCTTTCACTGGTATTTTTTACCAAAGGCAGAAAAGAAAATTGTTTTAATACCGATGGAACACTAAGCCAGAAAGGTAAACGGAATATTGTTTTCAAGGTTTGCGGCTGGATCATCATTGCTTGCCTGGTTATTTTAGGCTTGTACTTTATATTAAAACCCGACCTGAAAGGCTTTCCGGTAATCTACGTATTTGAATCCATTGCCGTAGAAGCGTTCGGGCTGTCCTGGCTAACAAAAGGTCAGACACTTTGGTCCGACGGTGAACATTATTTACTTAAAGGCCTCAAAGGTTTAACTGCTAAGAAATAAACCGACAGATCTATGCGCATCACCATTTAAGCGGAAAAGGATAGTTATTCAGCAAATGATCTCATCAAACCGATGACCTGAATACTTACTAAGCGTTGGTTTTTTGCTGCTTAACCATAATTTTCAATATGTAATGCTTTTTAAACTTGTATTTACGCTGCTTTTTTTGATCTGACTGTAAAGGTAAAGGCGCTGCCGATGTATGGGGTTGATTGGACGCTGATCTCACCGCCTAATTTCTCTACTAAAAGTTTTACTGTAGCAAGGCCAATCCCCGTTCCACTTTGTGCAAAACGGTCTGAAGTGTTCAGGGTAACATTTCTTTGGAAGATACGCTCCAGCTCTTCTTTTCTAATGCCTATCCCATTATCGCGAACGGTAATGTTGGCCAGGTCGTCAATAACAACGCAATCTATCTGAATCAGGCAGGTCTGTTTATCATTGTACCGCACAGAGTTGGTTAATAGGTTGATCATAATCTGCTGCAGTGCGATGGCTGAAGTGCTGATCTCGATTTTGGCTTCCGGGTAACTGATCTGTACATTTTCAGGAATGCTGAGCATCGATACCGTTTTGCGTAAGAAGCTACCAAGTTCAATGGTTTCATGCTGTGCTGTCAGAATTTCTGGCCTAATGGAGTAGTCTAGCATCTCGTTAATAAGTTTCCTAAGGGCTTTTATACCATTCAGGCATACCAATGCTAAGTTATGGCCTTTTTTATCACCGCTATTTTCAAGGTGTCTGGTTAATAATTCGGCACTCATTGAAATGGTAGTCAATGGGTTTTTGATATCGTGGGCGGCAGTTGTGGCAAACTGCTGCATAAACTGATTGGTCTCAGCAAGGCGTCTGTTCGTTTCACAAAGCAGCAGCAGTTTTTTTCTCAGTTCCATCTGGGCAATCACCTGTTTTGCCAGTACCTTGAGCGACCAGATCTGCTGCTCATTGAGCTTTCTTGGAACAGTATCTATTACACAGAGCGAACCTAACGCCATTCCTTCCGGTGTCAGTAGTGAAATTCCGGCATAGAATGCAATGTTCGGATCGCCGGTAACCAGAGGGTTTTCTGCAAACCGCTGGTCTTCCCTGGCATTGCTAACTACCATCACCCCAGTTGGATCAATAATGGTATGTGCGCAAAAAGCATGCGCTCTTGGGGTCTGTTGAACATCAATGCCTAATTTACTCTTAAACCACTGTCGAGAGCTATCTAACAGGGTAATCAGCGCAATGGGCGTTCCACAGATTTGTGAAGCCATTTTTGTCAGCTCATCGAAATCTTCTTCAGGCAGGCTATCCATAATCTGATAAGAATCAAGTGCCTGTAGCCGCTGCTTTTCGTTCTGGGGAAGTATTGCTATATTATTCAAATTATATTAATTGTAGCGTTAATTTTATCTAGGTTTAGCTTCTTGTTGCTTTGAGCTTTCCGCTCTTTTGATATTGCTGTGTTTTGATGTTCTCCCACATGATCAGCTTATCTTCGATTCTTGAAAACACACGGATATCTCCATCTTGTGAAACCACAATACCTAAGCTGCCAGGGTGCTCCCAGCAATAGGCGATCATGGAGCGGTGTCTTGTACCAAAGTGTTTCGGGTCTGTGGGTAGCAGTGATTTAGCAGTTGCAGTGGCCGTAGCGGAAATGTAGATTTTTCTTGGCATTTTTTTAGAGCGGATCACACCTCCAAATCCCCTTGCCACCATATCCTGGCCAAATAACACGACGCCGTCAACACAGCTTTGAGAGGCGATGAAACTTACCGAACCCTTAATTTCATTGGCCACCTCTGTTTTGGCATGCAGGGCAATAGTTTCCTGTTCGTAAAGTACTTTAGTGACCGTTTGCTTGCCCGACGCCAACCGTTGGTCAATCCTGTTTTCTGTGATATAGCTATTGATGGCCTGCTTTAGGTAGCCGCTGATGGCCAGCAGCAATCTTTTATAATTTACTGCGTATTTGATGTCAACATCGCTGCTATCTTCTGAGATCAGCACTGCCCCGCCATGATGGTAGTTTTGGATTTTTAGCAATAACCTCGACAACGTCTGGGTCCATATACTGTCTACAAATTCCTCCCAGTCTGCAAAATCTTCCCCGGGGTGCGATTCGGCGAGGAAATTTTTGATTTCAGCCCTGATGGCACCGGCATTTTTCCTGATAATTTTAGATACTGGTCCGATGGTAAATACGTCCAGGTAGCGGGTAACCAGTACATTTTGTTTTAAGGTGGCCAGCAGTTCATAGTCGAACATGACCTTAAGCGTGGCAATATCGTCTATAAATACCTGAAACAGCCCAGGCTGTTCAGATCCTGATTCAGATTCATAGTTCAGAAAACTCTGGTAGTGCATGGCCTGATCGATCATTCCCCAGATAAAGAGTTTTCCATTCTGATCAAAATAAACAGCAAGAGAGGTGCCAGATGGGTCGGCTGCCTTTGAAAGCTTTGCCAGCGACCTGATATCAAGTGGAATGCGTTGAGCAAATTCTACGCAACTCCATCGTTCGGAAACAATTTTTCTTGGGGGAGCCGGATCTGGGTTGGCAGGATCAATGAGCGTTACGGCTACTTTGGTCAGCTCACCTTCTTCTGTTCTCATCGAGGTGTAAAAAAGGCACTCGAAAAGTTCTTCAAGAACAGTTAAGGGAGGAGTAGCCAGTGCCAGTCTGCTGTGATTCAGCTTGGTATGGATATGCGCCGCAAGGTCCGTTGTTTTTGATTTTTCCTCAATCATTGCCTGATAGCGCTCGTTATGTTGTTGAATTTAGGGTATACAACAGCAAATGGACGTAATGTGTTTTTTTTCTGACACTTTTTTTTAATGTGTTGATTTGCGGTGTGCTTTCCTGGTTCAGCCTTATAGAGGCAATAAAATTCGATTATTAAACTTTCAAACCAATCTTTCAGGCTTTGAGCTGGAAATCTGTCATCATGCGGGTTAATTTTCTTTTTTTTGGATGTAAAATCTAAACAGGTGCAGATGTAATTGCTATTCTGTTTTGAGCAAAATTGTGGCATCTAAAGAGATTCTTTTATGTGTTTTATTCTGACAAGAATTTAACTGCTTTCCTTTATCTTTGCCGCTAATTTAATATTCCCGATTTGTGATCAATGTAAATAATATCTCCGTATCATTTGGCGGAACCACCCTTTTTAGCGATGTAACCTTTTCCATCAACGAGAACGACAAAATCGCCCTTATGGGTAAAAATGGCGCAGGCAAGTCTACCATACTAAAAATAATTGCTGATGTAGCCAAGCCTACTTCCGGTAGCGTAACCGGTCCGAAAGAAGCTGTAATTGCCTATTTGCCACAGCATTTACTCACCCAGGATCATGTTACTGTTTTTGAGGAAACCATGAAAGCCTTTGCGGAGGTAAACCAGATGCAGAAAGAGCTTGATGAACTGAATGAACAGCTGACGATCCGTACGGATTACGAAAGTGATGATTACATGAAGCTGATCGAGCGCGTATCAGAATTAAGTGAGAAATTTTATTCAATAGAAGAAACCAATTACGATGCTGAAGTAGAAAAAGTATTAAAAGGTTTGGGTTTTGAACGTAAAGACTTTGGCCGCCAAACCGCTGAGTTTTCGGGCGGATGGCGTATGCGCATTGAGTTAGCCAAGATTTTATTGAAAAAACCTGATTTGATTCTATTGGATGAGCCTACCAACCACATGGATATCGAAAGTATTCAATGGCTGGAAGATTTCCTGATCAATTCGGCAAAGGCCGTAATGGTGATTTCACATGATCGTACTTTTGTAGATAACATCACCAACCGTACTATTGAAGTCACTATGGGAAGGATTTACGATTATAAAGCAAAATACAGCCATTATCTTCAGCTGCGTGCTGATCGTCGTATCCATCAATTGAAGGCTTACGAAGAACAACAGCGTTTTATTGCTGATAACCAGGAATTTATTGACCGTTTTAGGGGAACTTATTCTAAAACATTACAAGTGCAATCTCGCGTGAAAATGCTTGAGAAACTGGAAATAATCGAAATTGATGAAGTAGATACATCGGCTTTAAGGCTAAAATTTCCACCATCTCCACGTTCGGGTCAGTATCCGGTAATGGTAGAGGAGCTTACCAAAACTTATGGAGATCATGTGGTTTTCGAAAAAGCATCAATGGTAATTGAGCGCGGAGAAAAAGTGGCATTTGTAGGTAAAAACGGTGAAGGTAAATCAACCATGATCAAAGCCATTATGGGAGAAATTGATTTTGAAGGCAGCTTAAAAGTGGGACACAATGCTAAAATTGGTTATTTTGCGCAAAACCAGGCCGCTTTACTTGATGAGAACCTCACCGTGTTTGAAACCATTGATCAAATTCCGTTGAGCGACGGCTCCATTAAAATCAAGGACCTGTTAGGTGCCTTTATGTTCAGTGGCGATGATACCACGAAAAAAGTTAAAGTACTTTCTGGTGGTGAGAAAACGCGTTTAGCAATGATTAAACTGTTGTTAGAGCCTGTTAATGTATTGATACTGGATGAGCCTACCAACCATTTGGATATGAAAACCAAAGATATTATTAAAGACGCACTGAAGGATTTTGATGGTACTTTGATTTTGGTTTCGCACGATCGCGATTTCCTTGACGGATTGGTGCAAAAAGTATTTGAATTTGGCAATAAACGTGTTCGTGAACATTTTGAAGATATCAAAGGATTTTTAGCCTATAAAAAAATGAATAGCCTGAAGGAAATTGAACAGAGTTAAATAATCCTAACTACTGTGAATTCTTCACATTGAACTTAGCCTTTGTTTGGCTTATTGGGATAGCTAAATGTTACTAATGCATTCAGATAAATTCTTTTTACTATTCGGTCCGATACTTCGGGAAACCGGCATTGTGGCATACTCTTCAAAAAAAAACGTCATTCCCGCGTGTGCGAGAATTTTAAAGCGCTTAGCTTAAGATTCCCAATCAAGTTGGAATGACGATTTCTCCAAAGATAATATCTACTTAATTTTATCTGTCAGTCAGATTAATTTATACATCATAAATCATTCGCCAGTATGATAAAATATACTTATGATACATTTTCTTTTATATTTTAAAGTAAATTAAAATAAAAAGTGATTGCGAAGTATTTAATATCAGTATTTTAGATATTTTGTAAAATGCGTTTAACTTAAAGAGCAAGCGCAGCAATTTTTTCTTCAGCTGTTTCTACGCGCCTAACATCTGTTTGAACTGACACAAAACCATTTATGGTTAAATTAGGGGTTTTACCCATAACCAAAGCGTGGTGGTTAGTATTGCCTTTTAGTTTTAATGTACTGTTATCCAGAATTTCAGTATATAATCCCTCACTACTGGTATTAATATCTGCAATGGCATTGTCTTTAAGGATAACCTGAAGAAATTTCGTGCTGAGCTTCGCTTCGGTTCTCAGTACTGCATTTTGGCTTGCCTCAATGCGGTAGATATCATTTACATAAATAATAAGTTTACATTTTTCGGTATCGGAGTTGGTAACGCGTAATACTTCACCTTGTTGAATAACTTTTACAGTTCCTTTATTATCATCTGCATAAGATACGCCAACTCTTGGTTGCTGAACTAACATCACTTCTATATTTCCATTTATCACAATCTTTCTAAAGTTTTGGATCTTAAGAAAAGTAGTTTTGCTTTTTTCTGCCGCACATAAATTATTTGGGTAGGTAGCTGTTAAAGTCATTGTTGTACATACCATAGCGATGAGCGATTTAATTGAAGTTTTCATTGTCTGTTTATTAAATTATATATTAAACTTTTCGGTTAAGGTGGTCAATTCATGGAATCAATCTGCACCAGTGTTATTCTGCAGCATACTTAACTAAGCTGATGCCAGAATAGAAATAACGCTTCAACAGACATCTGAGGTGGTTTTTTGCCTATTCTTAGTTTAGGTCTGTTCATTTCCGGACAGTAAATGTGCGGCAGCGAACAGTGTAATTATGAAATCAACCGGCCAGAAAATACAATGAAAATTAGCGGCTAGCTTAGCAGATTAGCGAAAAATATAATTTGCGCTGGTATGGACCAGTCGTTTGTCCATGTAGGTTTTGGGCTTTATTTAATTTTTGATGGCTTTAAACAAAGGCGGGTAGGAGAGGGAACCATGTTTGCACTTATTGGTAAGGGCATTTAGCACGAGCTGGATGATCGAAATCAGGTCAATGCTATTAATTAATGCTCAATTGCAATATTCAAGGTTGGCGGTCCAAAGTGATCAAACAGAAGTTATCTGAGAATTCTGTAAAGGTTTTCGTTGAAAATTCATCGCAATGATGGAATTTAATATGTTCTACAGCTTTTGTGTCTTTTTTGAGTAGAATTATAAAGGACAACGCCGTAAAAAAATCATTGATTAAACCTCTTCAGGAAATTGTGAATAGACGAATTTATGCTCTATCAGAATGGATTAACGAAAAAAGCATAAAAAAAGGTCGAGATTCTCATCGCGACCTTTCACTATATATACTATGAAAAATGCACCATTTTAAAGCGCTTCAGAAACCACCTCGGTAACTTCCGGCACCATTCTTTGCAATAAGTTCTGAATGCCTGATTTAAGTGTAATGGTAGAAGATGGACAACCACTGCAAGATCCACGTAATTCTACAGTTACTACACCTTCATCAAAAGATTTGTATGTAATAGCACCACCATCCTGTTCTACGGCAGGACGTACATAATCGTGTAAAATCTGTTGAATTTTAATTTCAGTTTCTGTACCCTCAAAGGTCGGCGTTTCTTCTGCAGCTGCTTCTTTAATTTTTAATTCAGATTCTACAGCGCCTTTAACAAATTCTTTTAATATCGCCTCAATATCTGCCCATTCTGCATCATCTGTTTTGGTGATGGTAACAAAATTACTGGCGAAAAAAACGCCAGAAACAAAGTTGAACTTAAACAACTCTTTAGCAAAAGGCGAATGTTCAGCACTCTCTTTGGTCGCAAAATCCTCACTGCCGTTTATTAACAGTTTGTTTACCATAAATTTCATGGTAGCCGGATTCGGAGTCTGTTCTGTATATACGTTAATCGTCATGTCTTATCTATTTGAATAAACAAAATTAACAATTACTCCTAAATAAAACCTTTATCGGCTGTCTGCTTAACGTCAATTTAATTTAACTAAAAAACGCCGGTATAATTAAAAGGAGATATGGTTCTTAATTGTGCTTTTATATCTTCTGCAACCTTTAAACCTTCAATAAATTCGGCAATACTTGCTGCATTGATTTTAGCATTTGTTCTGGTTAATTCTTTCAGGGCTTCGTAAGGGTTAGGATAGTTTTCTCTTCTTAAAACAGTTTGAATAGCCTCTGCCACAACTGCCCAGTTTTCATCTAAATCTGCATGTAAAGCCATTTCGTTTAACAAAATCTTATTTAATCCACGCAAAGTAGCTTGAATGGCAATTAATGTATGTCCGAAAGGAACGCCAATATTCCTCAAAACAGTAGAGTCTGTTAAATCTCTTTGCAAGCGTGAAATTGGTAGTTTGGCAGCAAAAAATTCGAAAAGTGCGTTTGCAATCCCCGCGTTTCCTTCTGCGTTTTCAAAATCAATCGGGTTAACCTTATGTGGCATTGCTGATGAACCGATCTCTCCGGCTTTGATCTTCTGTTTGAAATAGTTTTTTGAAATATAAGTCCAGATATCTCTGTCCAAATCGATAATAATGTTATTGATTCGTTTCAAGGCATCACATTGTGCGGCAAACTGATCATAGTGCTCAATCTGCGTAGTGTGTTGTGCACGTGATAAACCTAATGTCTCATTCACGAATTGGTTTGAAAAATCAACCCAGTTTACCTGAGGGTAGGCAATGTGGTGTGCATTGAAATTGCCGGTTGCCCCACCGAATTTGGCACTATTAGGGATACTTTTTAAACTTTCTACCTGGATGGCCAAACGCTCAGCAAAAACCAAAAACTCTTTTCCCAATTTAGTAGGTGAGGCTGGCTGACCGTGTGTATGCGCCAACATCGGAATATCTTTCCATTCTGTTGCCAGCGCAGTTATTTTTTCGATTAAAGCATCAATAGCCGGATAATAACACTCATTTAAGGCCAGTTTGATGGAATAGGGAATAGCAGTATTATTGATATCCTGAGACGTTAAACCAAAATGGATAAACTCTTTATAGTTTTGAAGAGATAAAGCATCAAATTTATCTTTGATAAAATATTCTACTGCTTTAACGTCATGATTGGTTACTTTTTCGGTTTCCTTAATTTCTAAAGCATCAGCTTCTGAAAAATTTTCATGGATTTTGCGTAATTCAACATAAAGATTTCGATCAAAATTCTCCAAGCCAGGCAAGTTGATTTCGCAAAGCGCGATAAAATATTCGATTTCTACAAAAACCCGGTATTTAATTAAGGCCTCTTCAGAAAAGTAAGCGGCTAAACCTTCTGTAGTTTTTCTGTAACGGCCATCAACAGGTGAAATAGCTTGTAGTGATGTTAAATTCATTATGCGGATTATATTTTTGCCGCAAATTTACTACAATTGATGGATTTTAAGGCCTTGATCGCTAAAATAAAAAGAGGTTGTCTTGTAAGCTGTAACTTCAATGCCAACATATATCATGTTTAGCTTTGTTCATACTGAGCTTGACGAAGCATCAAAACTTCAAAACATGCTGAAAGGCTTCGACAAGCTCAGGGTGAAAATTCAATGCCAGCAACTACTTTTTAGTCGTGTCAGCTTTTACGGTATCTTTAACGGTTGTATCTTTTACAGTTGTATCTTTAACTGTAGTATCTACAACTGTCGAGTCAACTTTAGACGAATCTGTTCCGCCATCTTTTTTTTCTGATTTACAAGCTGCAACAGATAAGGATAAAGCTAATGCTAAAAAGCTCATTTTGAATACATTTTTCATTTTTTTGTCTGGTTTGGTTTTAAAAATTAATTAATTACAAGTTAATGCCGGAATATTCAAAAAGTAACCCGGTTTATTAATAAAAAAGGTCTCAATTATTAAAATTGAGACCTTTTATTTCGGTTAATTGATGGAAATTAGTGTTTTACTTCTGTTTTTTCGGTTGTGGCCTTAACAGAAGTATCTTTTACGGTAGAATCTTTTACTACTGTGTCAACTTTAGTTGTATCTGTAACAATTGTCGACGAATCTGTAACTGTTGTATCAGCGCCATCCGCTTTTTTACCTGACTCGCCACAAGCAGCTACAGTTAGTGATAAAGCCATGGCTAAAAAGCCTAATTTGAATGCATTTTTCATCTTGGTATATGTTTTAGGGTTAATATATACCATTAATACTAAAAATTTAAAAAGGTAACCGATATTTGACGTGGAAAAATAAAAAAGCCCTTGAAAATGAATTTCAAAGGCTTTTTTTATAAATAAGTTAGACTAGTGTTTAACTTCAGTTTTTTCTGTAGTAGTTTTTACAGTTGTATCTTTTACTGTAGAATCTTTAACCGTAGTATCTTTAGCTGTAGTATCAGTGATTACAGTTGAAGAATCAGTAGCTGTAGTATCAGCACCTTCTGCTTTTTTCTCTGAGTTACAAGCAACAACTGATAAAGATAAAGCTAAAGCTAAGAAGCCTAATTTGAATGCATTTTTCATTTTGAATATTTTTTAAGTAATTAATTAATTTACCTGTTAATACCGAAGATTTAAAAAGGTAACCCAAAAAAAAATAAAAAAAGTGAATAAAAATAAAAAAGCGCCTTAAAGTTAACTTCAAGGCGCTTTTTTATATGGTAAAGTTAGACTAGTGTTTAACTTCAGTTTTTTCTGTAGTAGTTTTTACAGTTGTATCTTTTACTGTAGAATCTTTTACTGAAGTATCTTTTGCAGTAGTATCAGTTACGATAGTAGAAGAATCAGTTAAAGTAGTATCAGCACCTTCAGCTTTTTTCTCTGAGTTACAAGCAACAACTGATAAAGATAAAGCTAAAGCTAAAAAGCCTAATTTGAATGCATTTTTCATTTTTGAATTTTTTTTAGTAATTAATTTCTTGTTAATGCCGCAAAGGTAAAAAGGTAACCCGAAAATTTACAGAAAAGTTAAAATATTTTTTTACACTAAATTTGGGTTACCGTTTGCCTGATGTTTGTATTAAGCAATTATAGTGGCTGTAAATATTTTTTTGTCTAATATTGGGTTACTATTTACAGAAAAATGTATTAACTAGTGAATAACAGTTTAAAGGGGTCAGTTCCAACAGATAGAGAGGTTATTTTAGGTATCCTAAATAACTCAGAAGATATACTTAACAAGTTATATAAAGCGTATTATGCAATGGTTTTGCAGTTTATTCTGAATAACAACGGTGATGAAGATGATGCAAAAGATGTATACCAGGAAGGCATAATAATCTTATATAATAAAATTAAGACTGGTAATTTTGAGCTGAGCAGCAAATTGAAAACATACATTTATTCAGTTTGCAGGCGTATCTGGTTAAAAAAACTTAGTCTGAATAGTAAAAAAACCGGAAGTATTACTGATTATGAGGATGTTTTTGCTGTAGAGGAAGATGTAGAAAACCATGAAGAGAAAGATGCTTCATTTATGAAAATGCAATCAGCACTTAATCATCTGGGCGAACCTTGTAAAACCATTATTCAGGATTTTTATATCCACAATTTATCCATGCAGGATATCTGCGAAAAATTCGGTTACACCAATGCCGATAATGCAAAAACGCAGAAATACAAATGCCTGCAGCGGTTAAAGAAAATATTTTTTCAACCATAATTTGAAATGAGAAACGATTTGGAGTTAGATGCAATTATTGAAGATTATCTGTTAGGTAAACTTAATGCACAGGAAATGGAAGCTTTTGAAAAGCTACGTCTTAGCGATGCTACAGTAGATCATAAAGTGGTTTCGCATAAGTTCTTTTTAGCTTCTATGGATACATTTGCAGAACAGTTGCGTTTAAAAGAACAGTTAAATCATATCCATTCAGAAATTGATGTGGAAGGTTTGGCCGCTACACTGAGGCCGCATCCCTCACGCGTGGTTCAACTATGGCGGAAACATAAATCTGCCATTGCAGTTGCCGCATCTTTTGTTGTACTTTCTCTGGTTTCCATTTATTCTATTCAGCATAGTACTCAACAGGCCGAGCGCTACAGGCAGTTAAGTAACCGGGTAAATAATGCCATTAAAACACAAAATAGCTTAATCAGAAACATCAAGCACAGTAGCGCAACTGCTGATAAACCAAATAGTCAAAATAGTTTTGGCGGTACTGGTTTTGCCATTTCTACAAATGGTTACATTTTAACCAACCTGCATATTATTAATGGTGCCGATTCTTTATATGTACAAAACAGTAAAGGAGAGTCATTTAAAGTAAAATCTGTTTACACAGATCCTCAAAATGATATTGCCATTCTTAAAATAAGCGACAAACATTTCAGTAACTTATCTTCTATTCCATATACCATCAAAAGAAATACCAGTAACATTGGTGAAATTGTATACACCTTAGGTTATCCGAAAGATGATGCCGTACTTGGCGAAGGTTATGTAAGTTCTAAAAATGGTTTTGTAGGGGACACCACCCAATATCAGGTAGCCATTTCGGTTAATCCGGGTAATAGTGGGGGGCCGGTTTTGGATAATAACGGAAATTTGGTCGGTATCATAAGCGGCAAGCCAGATCAGACAGAAGGTGCAGCCTTTGCCATAAAATCAAAATATATCCTGGAGGCCATGAGGGCCATCCCTCAGGATTCGCTGGGCACAAATAAACTTTCAGCCAATAAAAAAAGCTTGCTTTCTGGTTTAAAACGTACCAAGCAGATTGAAAAAATACAAGACTATGTATTTATGATCAAAGCATATTAAGACAATACCCCAAACAAATTAATACTTTTAGGCCCTGTAGATTGTTTCTTCAGGGCTTTTTGTTGGATTTGTAATTTGGAAGTCTTAAATTAATATAAAATCTATGTATTTACTATGGTATTGTTTAGATTTGTGTTAGTCAAAAATTAAATTAATAAGATCATGAGTATAAGATTAGGCGATACCGCACCAAATTTTAAAGCCGATACCTCTATTGGCGAAATAGATTTTTACGAGTATTTAGGGGATAGCTGGGGCGTACTGTTTTCACACCCTGCAGATTATACACCGGTTTGCACTACTGAATTAGGTAGGACGGCTGCATTGAAAGATGAGTTTGAAAAAAGAAATGTTAAAGTTTTAGCCCTGAGTGTAGATTCTGCCGATTCGCATAAAGGATGGATAAATGATATCAACGAAACTCAAAATACCTCTGTGGAGTTTCCAATTATCGCCGATCCTGATAAAACTGTTGCCAATCTATATGACATGATCCACCCGAATGCTTCTGAAACATTAACGGTAAGATCATTGTTCGTCATCAGTCCCGATAAAAAAGTAAAATTGATCATTACTTATCCGGCATCAACCGGACGTAATTTTAATGAAGTATTGCGTGTAATTGATTCTTTGCAGCTTACCGCAAATTACAGCGTGGCCACTCCGGCTGATTGGAAAGATGGGGAAGATGTAATTGTGGTAAACAGCATTAAGACAGAAGATATTCCGGCTAAATTTCCAAAAGGACACCAGGTTATTAAACCTTATTTACGTACAACACCTCAGCCAAATAAATAATTTATTTTTTTAACGCAACATTCTTGTTGAACAGGCCAAAATGACTTGTGTTATATGAGTAAGTTATTATATTTGATAGTTTTGTTTCAATATTAATGCTTTAAACTGGTTGTTTTATTTGAATTAATACGCAATTGTTTAAATTAAATGCTGATCAAGGCGTAAAAGGTTTATTTATTTATACAATTTTTATTTTTTTTTATGGCAACCGGAAGAGTTAAATGGTTTAATACGGAAAAAGGCTTTGGATTTATTGTACAAGAAGACAATAAAGACTTATTTGTGCATTTTAAAGATGTTTTAGGCGGAATTGAAAGTTTGAAAGAAAACGACAAAGTAGAATTTGAAGTAGCCGAAGGCAGAAAAGGTTTACAGGCTGTAAATGTGAAAAAAGTTTAAACAAGATAACAGATTTATCCAGACTACAAAAAGCTTTTCAGGAGAAAGGCTTTTTGTGTTTATAACCTGTTGTCACGTCGAGCTCACTCAAAAATAGCACAAAATAGAGAAACCATAAGTTGTAATGATTACACGCAGGTGGGCCTGGTGAATAGATAATTTAACGTGAGTCGTGCGGCTTTATTTAGTCGGGAGACCCTGCTGGGTTAACGATAAGTGGACAAGTTGATGATGCTGAATTTAATCCATCAAGTGATCCCGGTTCAGGTTGACAGCTGCTGTAAGTCGGAGGAGAGTCAGGAATTCCTCATTGATACCGAATAATACTGAATCACACAGGCAAACTATTTTGCGGTGGTAAATTCGATCAGATATGGTTTAAGTGGTATTCCGTTCTCATTGCGGAAACCGCTCCCTACCATTAGCTGGTATTTGTGATTGGGTTTTAAAACGACATCAAATGAAGCAGAATATCCGTCAGCAGAAAAGCCTTTAAATTCTTTTATCTTTAATATATGTGCTTCTCCCAGCGGTCCAAGTTCAAAATTCCGGTAGCGTTTATCCATTTTGTCAGCAAATTTGATCGTAATCTGGGATAGATCAGAATCAACTTTTTTGCTTCCGTTTTTAAACTCATTAATGCCCGCAACAGTCGGCCTGCTTTTATCGTATTGCCGGTAAAATTTTGATACCGGTTTTTCAAAATAACCAGAGCGATCAACAAAATGATGTAAAGCCGATGGATTATTGTAATCGAGCCTAATCATTTCACTTATGGCCAGATTTTTATCTTTAGCATTTTGATAATATTTTTTGCAGATTTCATATCCTACATAATAGCCCAGATCGCGCATTTTGAATTCATTATCGGCATTGCTGTATAACCAGAATCCACTATCTTCAAAAAACATTTGTTTGGCAAATACGCTTCTTATTTTTTCAAAATTCTGTGATCCAAACTGAATAGCTGGCGTTGTTGATGGTTTACCGGTAACCGTAACTGCTAAAAATTCTGCTACGCCTTCAATAACGCATTGAGAAAGGAGATTATAGCCAATAGTACTCTTCTGCTGGGTATGTATATATTCATGCACATTTAAGAATACGGTTGAGCGGATCGGGTTGCTGCTAAAAAACGTTTTCAGGTGTGATAGCGCTTTCGGGAATTCAGAAGATACAGTATGTGCATCAGCGAGCGCAAGTTCGCTTCCTATTAAAACGTTCCCATCCAATGTTGTCCCATTGGTACGTAGGGCCCCAATAGTAAAATAAATACGGGCAGGTTTAAGCTTTTTGTAAATCCCGGCCAATTTATCAATTTCTTTGGCGATACTGTCTGCAAATTCATCTGCGCGTTGGGTATTAGCCCTTACTGAATGCCAGAATAGTGGATAATTGTGGATCGCATCAACATAAGATTTAGCAGTATATCCCCTTGCTTTCATAATAGACTTCAGGCCATCAGTACCGCGTTTAATAAACAGATCATTAATGTAGCCTACCTGTAAAGTGCTATCGCTGGTCTCCTTAATCTTATCGTAAGCTGTCCAAAAATTTTTAATGTCAGAGGTGATGATCCGTTGATGTGTGTCCTGGCTATTTGCTTTTAAAAACAATAATGATAGCAGTAATAATAATATAGATGGTCTCAAATGATTTAATATTTTAATAATACAATAAAAGTTTGAAATAAACATAAGCAACTACAAGTAAAGCGGTGGCAACCGGTATTAAGTTAAAAACTATGGCAGATCATTTAAAACATTTAACGAAGATGAATAGTTAATGATAAAAGTCTTTCCTGGTTACTTTCCCTTGCGTTTCCAAAATCTACAATTTGTTTTTCTTTAGGTAATTCATTATGGTGCACCTCATCGAAACCATTTTGGTAGCCCAGCCGGTAATGGTCAATGATGTAAGGAATACCTTCACCATCAAGGAGCTTTGCAGAAGTAGTTACCTCAAAATGCAGATGTGGTTCGCGCGCATCTCCGGAATTACCGATGTTGCCCAATAATTGCCCTTTGCGTACACGATCGCCCTTTTTAACATGCAAGCTGCCTGGCTGCATGTGCATATAGTGGGCATAGTGTCCGTCGCCAAGATCAATTACGATATTGTTACCGGGCAGTTTTTCAAAGGTGAGTGGCACTGCCGGGTTGAAGGCTTTTCCATGGCCCGGAATGTTATCAGGTAATCCATCTGTAGCAGAGATGATTGTGCCATCGGCCACTGCAAAGATTTTTTCTCCGTAACAGAAATACGAACGTACATTTGCCGCATCACCGGAAAAAGATACTCTGTCTTTGACCTTTTTCCAGTCAATGGCGAAACGCCTTGAATTTATGGTGTGTCCGCCAAGAATGATGTTGCCCCGTCGGTGATGATTATCAATACTGTTGCCAGGGCCATCGGCTGCAATCCAATCCGAACCCGATACAGGAGGTTTAAGCGTTTGGATTTTAGTAGTATGTGTGTTTATTGCCGCTCCATCTAAAGAATCAGCTGAGGTAATGATCCGGTGTATGATATTATTGGGAAATCCTGTCTTGTTACTCGTTTTTGCCTCTATGTATACGACCGCACTCTGCCCGGCTTCAATATTTAAGGCCTCTTTTAGATTGTTGTTACCCAAAATTTTCACCATGGTTTTGAGTTCAAGCGAGTCAAAAGATAGGAATGGGGCGTTGCCGCTCCGGTCTCCGTTAAGCAGTTCCATCCTTTTTAAATGAATGGGTGAAGCACCGAAGTTTGTGAGATAAAGCTCATAGATCAGATAAAAATTTGATCCGTTTGGAAAAGCAGTAGGGCCAAATGGTACACGCATTTCCAATTGAAGCGGAAATGAAAACGGTTTCGACCTGTTCTTCGCTGGTCCATCCTGTGCAGTTGAACGACTCAAAAAAACAAAGCAGCATAGCAAAATTAAATAGGATAAACCCAGGCCTTTACTTTTCATTCGATAAATATTTTCCTGTTAGATGTAACTAAACGTGTCGCGGTTACACTTTTAAGATAAATGATTTTAATATTAACCTGAACTTGATAATTATTTAATTAAAATACTGCCTTATAAACGACCCATCCCTGGCCGATTCGTCATGCTGAACTTGTTTCAGCATCTTTTTTAGCAGGAAAGACCCTGAAATGAATTCAGGGTGACGGCCTCTTAATCAAATAACCGATATAAGCTAACGAGAGACAATATTAATAATCGAACTCAGGTTATTAAGTGATTTCTTATTAAAATCACTTATGTTTTAATTATTGGTTTTTCCTGAAGGCGGTTCCTATCACTTTGCCATACTCCAGCATTTCTAGTTTTATCTCCTGATCATGCAATTGCGTAAATCTAAGTACGCCATCTGCACCACCTTGCCTGATGCCCTGAAATTCGTTCTCAGCAATGGGGAAAAAACGCATATCCCATTTAATCCGGTTGGTGTTATGGATCACGTGGCCATCTAAGTAAGTAATCAGCTGTTCTTCCCCATCATCCTTGCTGATGTAAATCCCCTCATATTTTGCGATCTGCGGGGCTGGTAAGGTGATTTTTTTAGGGTATTCTATCTCGATTTTGCGATTATCCAAAATCTGGTTAATGGTCTCAAAGGGGTAAGCACCCATTTTAAAATTCTGGAGGGTAATAATGGTTCTGTCTTTACTTGCCTTATGATAAATAAAAGAAGCATAACCATCCCAGCTACCTGTATGGCCAAATGAAAGGTTGTTTTTCCCTCCGGAAAGTTCAAGTCCGAAACCATAAGGGATGTTTTTTCCTTTTGAGGTTTTGGTCACCTCAGTCATCAGTTCAAATTCGCTGGGAGTAAGAAAGGTATTTGATTTTAATGCATTCAACCATTTATACAGGTCGAGGATAGTAGAATTGACTTTGGCGCTACCTACAATGCCATCCAGGTAATACACTACACTATCTCCGTAATCCGGGTTTTCGGACGTAATTTTATCAAATGACTTGTGCTTCCAAACATAGCCGGTAGCATAATTCTTTATCTTTTTAGGATTTTGTCTTCTGTTATATACGAATGTAGATTTCATCTTTAGTGGCCTGAAAATGTTGTCCCTCAGGTAATCGGCGTAAGTTTTGCCAGAAATGCGTTCAATGATGCTGGCCATAAGCGCATAGTTGGTATTATTGTACCGGTGCATGCTGCCTGGTTTAAAACTCAAAGTATCTTTCCGGGCTGCATAGAATCCGATCAGATCTTTATTGGAGGCAATTTTGCTGTGGTCCCATCCTTTGGCCATGTCTCCAATATATTCAGGAAGGCCACTGGTATGCCTAAGCAGATCATATATTGTAACATTTTGCCATCTGCCCAGTTCGGGAATGTATTTGGTCACCGGATCATCATATTGCAGCAGGCCTTGCCGGTGCAGCAGTACAATGGCTGTAGCCGTAAACTGTTTTGAGCAAGATCCCAGTTCGTAAATGGTATTTTCATTTGTTTGATACCTGGATAAAGTATCGCGAAAACCATAACCTTTTGCCAGCAATATCTTACCTTTCTCGGCTACTAATACAGAGCCGTTAAACTGATTTTGATTGTACATGACGGTAAACACGCTATCGAGCTTGTCACGAAAAGTCTTCTGGGCAAAAATGTTGGTGTAGGTAAGCAATAGCAGAGCAATAATTCCGGTTTTATTCATAGATGTTAAGGTATTTAAGAATAAGACACCAGATTTATAGGCGCGTTGCATCTCAGCATGAATTTTTACATTCCTGTATCAGCCAATCAATCAAGTATTCAAACTTGTTTATTTAGTTAGTCAATGACGGCTGTGGGATAACGAAGGTTTTCCGCAGCTTTTTTTATTAAAAAGGTTATCATTATTACTTCCATCAGATCAAACCGGTTATTTCGTTTCTTGCAGATTTAAATATAATGTTGAACCAGATTTTACCGCTATTTTCGTAATTTGTGGTTATGATCACCGATCACTTTGCCGATGCAACTAATTTTTTAGCTTTTGTCTCATCACTTTCCCCTCTCGAAAGCGAAGCAAACGAAAGTATGCGATCAAAACTTTATCAAAAGATATATCGTAAAGGAGAGCTGATCCTGGAAACCGGAACGGTATGTAAGCGGATCTATTTTATAGACAGCGGCTTGGTTAAAACTTTCTTTTATACCGATAACCGGGAATTTATTATGCGCTTTTTCGCAGAAGGAAGTATGTTTACGGTTCTTGATAGTTTTTTAGCTCAACGGCCTTCTGCCTATGCTGTACAAGCGCTTGAAGATACCGAGATTACCTGTCTCAATTACTATGACCTGGAAATGCTTTGCAAGCGGTATCATTCCATGGAAACCTTTTACCGGAAACTTCTCGCAATTGCTGCGGTGAATATGATGGAAAGAATTGGCGGTACCCTTGAAGAAAAAGCTCAGATCGCTTACCATAAATTTCTTCAAGCACACGGATCACTTTTGCAACGCATCAGTCTGGCCGATCTGGCTTCTTATCTCGGTATTACACAGGTATCGTTAAGCAGAATCAGGGCTATGAAATAGTTTTTATCATATGATAAATGCGGGGACGTGACAGGGTTGTACTTTCGGGTTAAAATTCATCTATTATGAAAAATCCGTTATCATCTTCCCGAAAGTTAAGCTTTATGGCAGCCTGTACTTTTACGGTTGTAGCACCCATTTTAGGATACCTTGCTATCGGGCTTCCGCCTGTTATCATTGTAGGAGGCTCAGCACTTATTGGCCTGTGCTGCTGGTATTTTACCTACCTGAAAAAGCCGGTAGAACCCAACATTATTCTACCGCTTTTTATCCTTACCGTTGCTGCTTTACAGATTCACATTGTTGAGGAATACCTCATGGACTTTGCGCCGGCCATGAGCAGGCTATTTGGTATTCCATGGAGCGAAAGGAGTTTTTTGATGGTGTTTGCGCTAATCGGTCCGGTTATTTATACGCTTACTTCACTTGGGCTGTATTATAAAGTACCGATTGCCGGATTTGTAGCCTGGTTTATATTTATCGGTCCGGGTGTAGCAGAATTTACCCATTTTATTTTTCCGCTGATTGCCCCTGAATTGCTTCCACATGATCCGCATTCATTAACAGCATCAATTAAAGGTACCACGATCCCGATGATGCCCAATTTTTATGTTAAAACCACAGGTCACTATTACTTCCCGGGCATGTGGACCGCAATTCTTCCGATGATTCCGGGTTGCCTGGCCATTTATCGTTTACTGATCAGGAAAACGCAATGATTTAAAATCAGCAATATCCGAAACTTCCCGGTTAGGCTCAAAAGTAGCTGAAACTGGTTTTGGAAATTGGATACGTTATCACTTTCTAATTTAGATTTAAACTTCATCCTCCCAGATAACGTGTGCAATTTTCCATTTGCCTGCCTCTTTCATAAAATGAAAGAACTTATGCCCGCGGCCCTCAAAATAAACGCCGTTTAGCAGTCCATGTTTGCGGTATTTTGAGTACCGCTGTGCGATATTTCCGATAATCCTCGTTTCTTCATCTGTCTCGAATTCTTTGAATTGTTGTAATGTACCATCCGTTAATATTTTTCTTCGTGGTTCAATAAAAGATTCCAGCCCGTAAACATCTGCATGGATAGCAGATTTCCTGATGATGCTTGCAGAAGTAGTGCATAGCTGATAAACCGGTGCAAAATCAGGTTCATTCAAAGTATTATCAAATAGTTTAAAAAACGAACGGGTAATTTTGCCGATCTGTATCTCATCTGTGCTTAAAGCATATTGCAACATCGTTTTTCCTGCAATGTCCACCTGGCGCTCATATTTAAATTTCAATTTTTCCAGTAGCTTTACTGAGCGGCTGTTTCGAACTGTTGTAATGGCCAGTATTTTATTTGTCAGAATCGAATCCGGAAGCATATCGAGTACGGCGCTTGTAGCTTCATAGGCATATCCGACTCCTGTATGGCCCGGTAAAAAAGCAAAACCAATATTATAATATTCCAGATCGTCTCTTTTAATAAGTGTGATAATTCCCAGCGGGAGATCATTTGCCTTCAGTTTAACTACCCAATATTTGACTAAGGGATTAGCTATGATCTTTTCAACATAGGCCAGCGCATCTTCATCTGTCTTTATCTTCCTGTCGCCAATAAATTCCAGCCAGCCTGCAGAATTAACCAGCTGAAAGATAAACGAATGGTCGTGTGTCTCCAGTTCACGCAATATCAGCCTGTCTGTTAAAATTTCTTTTTTGATCATGATAAGTCTCTTAAGATAAATATAGGTTATTAATTTTTAATCAATTATAAATAACAGGCTGTGGGTTTAAGCAACCTGGAACTTACGCATATTATTCATTTTACTGAACTATTTATGTCCGGCGCTGTTGTTATTTAAACTAAAATCATTGTTATGGCAGACCCTAAAGAAAAGGAATTGCAACCACAGGAGGAAAATGTGGAGCAGCAGGATAAAACCGATCAGGATTCAAACTGGAACGAACACCAGCGTGTTGATGAAGAAGGAAATGAACTAGAACCTGATGATATTAAATAAGACTTTTATGAAGAAGATATTGATGGTATTAACATCACATAGCGGGATGGAAAATACTGATGGAAAAACAGGTGTTTGGTTGGGGGAGTTTACAGATCCCTATTATGAGTTTATAGATGCAGGTTATCAGGTAACTTTAGCCAGTCCGAAAGGAGGGAGGCCTCCTGTAGATCCGATGAGTGAATTAACTGAACATGTAACCGGCGCTAACCGTAGGTACAATGACGATGAGGCAGCGAAAGCGGCCTTTTCACACACCCAGGTTTTAGATCAGATCAGGTCTGATGATTACGATGCGGTGTTCTATCCCGGTGGCCATGGCCCAATATGGGATCTTGCAAAAGACAATAACAGCGGAATTTTAATCCTGGATTTCCTGGATGCTGGTAAACCGGTTGCTGCAGTATGTCATGGACCAGCAGCATTGATCAGTGCTGAAGTGCAACGTCCGGGTTTTTTAAAGGGAAAAATCATCTCTGCTTTCAGTAATGCCGAGGAAACTTTGGTGGGCCGAAGTCGTAATGTACCCTATCTGCTTCAAACCAGGCTGGAAGAGTTCGGTGCAGCGGTAAAAACAGCGCTTGTGCCATTTTTATCCCATGTGGAAAAGGATGGTTTACTCATTACCGGTCAAAATCCCTTGTCAGCTGGTCCGGTGGCGAAAGCACTTATCGATATGTTAAATCAGACCGAAAAAGGAGAGTAATTATTTGAATTATATCAGTTTATATTCTGCGTAACATGCAGTCCGAACCTTTAATAAGGTTGGGTTCACTTTCGGCTTAATCTGATTAGGTTAATAACACCGCTATCTCATGATGGCGGTGTTACCATCATCATTTTAAATGGGAATAACATCAAGACATTTCTGCATTTTTACCACCTTTTATTTCAAATGTTTTCATCATTCCCAAAAATCTGTATGAGTTTACGGATAAAATCTTTGTCAGGTGAAGCAAAATCCTTAATGCCTTCTACGGTCTCCCCGCAGATAGGTAAAGCTCTTTCAAACATCGATTTTTCATAAGCCATTAATGCGTCTTCAATATTTTGATACGCGCCGTTGGTCAGGCAATCGCTTAGGTCAAGCGCATCCAGCATCGCCAGATTTACACCTTCGCCGTTTGGCGGCATCAGATGAGCGGCATCTCCTAAAACTGTAATGTTAGGTTTGGTTTGCCAACGTAGTGTTAACGGATGGTAATGGAGTGGACGGTAAGTGAAGTGTTTACAGGCGCTAAACATTGTATGAAATGCCGGATGCCAGCCATCATAAAAATTATCGAGATAATCACATACTTCCCTCGGAATACGGAAATCTATACCACTAATTTTTTCCCAGTTTTCCGGGTACATAGATGCTGCATAGAAGGTCAGGCCGCCGTCGCCCCTTGGCTGTACCATCAGCATCTTTCCCTGTCCTGCTGCCATAAGGCTTCCATTGTTGATCATGGAGTACAGTTCAGAACAAGCTGTTTGGGGGGCATCAATCTCTCCCTGAATGATGCTGGCGCCCGAATACACTGACTGGATATCTGTTAGGTATTCCCTGACGCCGGAGCGATGCCCGTCACAGCCTATAACCAGATCCGAGCTGGCATGAGTGCCATTTTTGAATTGCATTTCCCATCGCCCGTCCCTGAGAGACAGGTGAATCAGCTGACTGTCCCAAACCACCGTACCCGGTAGTAACGAATCGATCAGGATATCCCTAAGGGCACCCCTGTCAATTTCGGGACGAAAATGTTCGTCGCCGAACGTATATCGGCCACTTTGAAAATAATCATCTACTAATACATTCGCATTTTCATCTACTAACCTGAAGCTGTCTGCCCCGCGCATATATCGGGCCTTAAATGCATCCATCAGTCCCGCTGCTTCAAGCACTTTCAGTCCTGAATGATAGTGCAGGTCCACAATTGCACCCTGTACGCGTGCCTTTTGATTAAGATCTCTTTCATACACTTTCACGCGAGCACCTTTAAGCTGTAATAATCGCGCAAGGGCGAGTCCGCCAGGTCCTCCACCAACAATTGCGATATCGAGTCCGTTTATCAAATTTATTTTTTTTAAAGTTTCCATATGGCTTGTTTAACAGCACAAAGGAACGTCATGTAATGCGTTTAAAGAATGTCTATAAGGCGTAAGTATAGGACTATCCGCGGTTTTTATTCCGGAAGTATAACGGTTTTGATCCGGTTACTTTTACGAACAGCCTGATGAAATAGGAATAATCATCATAACCAAGTTCATTTGCGATTTCTTTTACTGATTTGTCTGAATGATAAAGAAGCCTTTTAGCTTCCAGCATTACGCGTTGTTGGATATTGTTTGAAAGCGATTGCCCTGTAGCAGTCTTTACACATTCATTGAGATATGAAACAGAGATGTTCAGGAAATCTGCATACAATGCCGGACGCTTTACGGTTTTGTAACGAAGGTCTAATTCCTTTCTGAAGGCTCTGGCTACGATATTAAACCTGGTGCGGTTTTCAGTAAGGCTGGATTGGGCCTGATATAGTGAACTGGTGATTGCGGCCAGGCTATTAATGCTCTCTATCAATGTGGAACGATATAAGTTTTCGTCAGGTTTTGTGTAAAGGGTATGAGATAGACCAGCCACCTGCAAAAAAATGGCAAGTGTTTCATTGCTCAGTGATAAAACACTTGCCGGCATCAGCTCGTTTAACATCCTTAGGTACTTAGGATGGAGGTTTTCCTCCGCAATAATCCAGGTACTGAGTTCGGCTTTTTCAAATGCGATGAGTCGGTGAACCTGACTCGGATGGAGGTAGATGATTGCAGGAGCCTGAATGCTGTAGATTTGAAAATCTATCTCAATATTGGTGACTCCTTTTTCCTGCAATATAAAGGTATAGCCATCATCACGATGGGGCCTGCTAACCTGCTCATTGTCAGGAAACCCATCAAAGTGTTTTCTTAACATCATGATGCCCCGGCTGGTGCCATTTGGTAAAACGTTAACCGGGATGTGTTGTGCTTTTTTTGACATAGCCAGAATAAAACAAAGATATTAGAAATTTAGATCAAAAGCTTCATGCTTGCATTGTTGATCGGTATAGGTAAATGTTGTGGAATCCATCGGGTGAAGTTATTTTTTAGGTGTATTGATGCAACCAATCTGATTGGTTTATCATCTCGTTAATATGGAAATAACAATACATCTTTTCAAAAAACTATATTTCACGTTGCTAGCGCTGTTTATCTTCATTAATGCAAACGCACAATACATATTAACCGGTGTTGTAAAAGATTCCAACCAGCAACCCGTTCCGCATTGCTCAATAGGTATTAAAAATAGTAAAATTGGTACTGTAGCCAATGGCGACGGTATGTTTAAACTGGTTATCCCGGATAGCTTATCACAAAGTCCTGTAATCTTCAGCGCCGTTGGTTTTAATGACCGGCAAGTTGGGCATTCAGAATTCAAACCCGGGATGTTGGTTACCCTTAAAGAAAAGGTTTTTGATATGGCTGAAGTGGTTATAAAGGGGAACAAAATGAAGGAGCAGCTTATAGGGCAGCGATCCAGACCGATGATAACTTTTTCCAGAATGTTTGACAAAAATGTTCCAAGTATTGAACAGGGAAATATTTTTGAGATCTATAATCAGACTGTACTTAAAGCTTATAACTTTTACATTATCCCCAGCTCAAAATACGCTTCTATTACCTTAAAGTTTAATCTATATGCGGTAAAGAATAATTTACCAGACAGCAATCTTTTAAGAAAACTTATTACCTATCGGACTACTTCTGTAGGCTGGCAAAAAATAGATCTTGCACCATATCATCTGAATTTTGACGGTTTGGATCAGATTGCCGTATCCCTGCAGCTTGTTGATTATGTGCCAGACAGTAGTGGAAATTTTATTTTTGGGGTTTCAGCAAAAAAGACCCTGGCTAAGGATCTTCTTTTACGATATCAAAAACAGGGAAACTGGGAAACCAGTGCGGGAACGTTTATTGCTAATCTGGATATCCGATACCAGAAAGGAGGGGAAAACCTAAAGCGGCAGGAAAATTCATTGGCTGATAACAGTCCGGATATTGCGATGTTATCAGATTACTATCAGCACAAGCAGGAATCCATTAAAAGCGGCTACGGAAGGAATAAGAGAGGTAGTTATATTGATCTTGGTGATGCAAGAATTTACACTGAACAGTATGGTAAAGGAGAACCGTTGATACTTTTACATGGAAATAATGGAAGCATAGCAGATTTTTATCGTCAAATACCCTTTTTTGCAAAGCACTTCAGGGTTATCGCCATTGATACCAGAAGCCAGGGAAGAAGTACTGATTTATCTGAAGAGCCATATAGTTATGATAAATTTGCTAAAGATTTATACAAAGTGCTTACCGCGTTGGGTTTGAAAAAAGTGAATATCATTGGCTGGAGCGACGGAGGGAATACCGCATTAAGTTTTAATCTGGCACATCCGGATATGGTCAGCAAAATTGTAACCATAGGTGCCAACCTTTATCCGTCTGGTGTTTCAGATAGTTTGATGGCCTCTTTTAAACATCAATTGCTGGCGAAAGCCCCAAGCCAAAACCTCAGATTGATTCAGCTAATGTTGGCGGAACCTAATATGACTCCTGAACAATTGCAGCAAATCGAAAATCCTGTATTAGTTGTTGCTGGCAGTAACGATGTAATTAAAGCCGAGCATACTAAGCTCATTGCAGCCAGTATTGCTAAATCCCAGCTGGAAATTGTGCCGAATGCCACACATTATGTGCCATTTGAGCGACCGGATTACTTGAACAGACTTATTTTTAACTTTTTAGCTCCTCCGTTCAAAAAGGATAAGTAATATCAATTGATTGATCATTAAAATGCAATTATTGGCTTTTTGTATTTTGTTTTCATGTACAAAGAAGCACAGTTAGGTATAGAGGAGAACTATAGGAAACGAGTGTTAAAACCCAATACTCTGATATGGCAAAAACAACATCTTGATTATCAAATTACGCAGGTTTAACAGGCTTTTTTTTTCGCTACCTGAACAACAACAGGGATCACGCCGGGCAGTTCGCTAAAAATCCGATGGTGCAGATTATTATCGGGCAGGAAAACGTTTACAGTGGTAACTATTAAGTCCATTCTTCACAGGATTAACGAATTTAAATGACAATAATTTGAACAAAGGCCATTTTAGCCTTGTTGCTTTAAGCAAACATAAAAATATTTTACTATGAAAAATGAACAAAATACAACATTAAAGAATCCGTTGGAGCAATATCCTAAACCTCCCTTTCAGCGCCAGCCACAGCAACCTCCCGGGCTGGCCAGTAAAATGAGCCCTCAGCCAGATCATGGTGAGGAAAGTTACCGTGGTTCGGGCAGGTTGAAGGGCAGAAAAGCTTTAATCACAGGCGGAGATTCTGGTATTGGCCGGGCAGCAGCCATAGCCTATGCACGTGAAGGTGCTGATGTGGTAATCAATTACCTGCCTGAAGAGCAGACTGATGCCGATGAAGTAGTTCAGCTTATTACCGATGCCGGGCAAAAAGCATACGCTATCCCTGGTGACATTACCAACAGCGAATTTTGCAAGCAATTGGTCAATGACGCGGTAGAAAAACTCGGCGGTCTGGATATATTGGTAAATAACGCTGGTAAACAACAGGCGGTTGACTCACTTTCTGAATTAAGTGAAGAGCAATTTGATGCCACGATGAAAACCAATATTTATGCTCCGTTCTGGATTACCAAAGCTGCATTACCACATTTAAAACCTGGATCGGTGATTATATCAACCAGTTCAGTACAGGCATACGACCCTTCAGAAAACCTCTTTGACTATGCACAGACCAAAGCAGCCAATGTGGCTTTCGTAAAATCGTTATCAAAACAACTTGGCCCCAAAGGCATTCGTGTAAATGGCGTAGCACCGGGCCCCGTATGGACTCCGCTGCAAACCAGTGGCGGCCAACCACAGGATGCAATTGAAAAGTTTGGCGAACAAACGCCTTTGGCGCGGCCAGGCCAGCCAGCAGAGTTGGCATCAATTTATGTGCAATTGGCAGATGATAGCGCAAGTTACGCAACCGGACAGATTTACGGTGCCGCTGGTGGAAGCGGGCATCCTTAATCGATCAACGCTCATCCTGAGGGATAAATTATTGCATAAACATTAATGTAAACGATATGATCGTCATCTCTACCGCAGTGGAGAGAGCTTTTAATTTGATTTCGGTCACTTAATCCAAAGATCTTTCCACTTCGCGTTGCTACGGAGATGACGATTCTTTTGTTGGGGCTGTCAATGGTCGCTTGGAGCAATTTTTTAAAATGTTTTAAGAGGTTTTGATATTTCGTTAAGCCTAGTATGGGCCTGGCTCAGCCTGAACAATTTGAGTTACAACCTTATTTTCTCCCAAATACATTTTATCATAAGCGGAATGCCACGCCTTTGTAAACGTCTTAATCTTAATTTCTAAAAAAAAATAAACTATTAATTAACAGATGATTATGTGCTTTGTAAAAACAATTTGGCGAAAAACCAATTATATGAGCATGAATAATACACATGTACCTAAACTTTTGAGAAGCCTATTGATGCTTTTGCCATGTTTGATACTAATGGAGGCCTGTAATAAGCCTAAATCAAAAACTGGTGCCGAACTAACCAAAATTACCGGCATTAAATTATATAAAGACCTCGATGCTGAGGTGTTGAGCGATAAATTGAAAGCGGCGTTAAGCAAAAGAGGGAAATCGATGTCGAACCCAAAATTTACGGAACAAATTTATGAGCAGGCAGATTACCAACCGGTTTTAATATCTAAATTTCTTCCCGACAGTGGATTAAAAAATGCAGCGAAAAAGATTAGTGCGGCAGAAGAACACGGTCTTTCGGCTGAAAACTTCCAGGCCGCTAAATTAAACGCAGCGTTAGAGCAAATTTACTCCAAAACAGAGGTAAATACGATTGATAAAGCTTATGATGCGGTTATTGATCTCGAATTGATTGCAAGCGGCGCTATTACCGATTATGCGGCGGCTATGCAATACGGAATAGTAAGCCCCAGAAAAATATTTGCACAATTTTACACCAAGGTACTCAGACCAGATTCCATTTCGTTTAAAAAGCCATATCAAACCAGTAACATCACAGCTTTTTTAGATAGTATCCAACCCAGATCTGAAGCCTATAAAATGCTACAGACTGCGCTGAGTCAAAAAATTACCGCTCCTGGTCATTCTGCTGAAGAAACGAAGCGAATTATAGAAGTAAATATGGAACGCCTGAGATGGCACACTGCCCAACAGGAAGATAAATATGTATGGGTAAATATCCCGGCTTTTGAACTTCAGGTAATGGAAAAACAAAAACCGGTTTTAAGCATGAAGGTATGCGTGGGGGAAGGGCGCAATACCGGACAGTCAACCTCTTTAACTGAATATGATGAAAATGACCTGAAAAAAGACCGTGCATTTAATCGGGAAACTCCCCAACTGAAAAGTATGATCCATAGTGTGCAGGTTAATCCGGTTTGGAATATCCCTGAAAGTATAGCCAGTAATGAAATTGTGAAGTATGCCTCTCAAGACCGTTATTATTTAAGCAACAAAAATATTGATGTTTTTTATAAAGGAAAAAAGGTAGAGGATACGGAGACTATCGACTGGTCTGCACCTGATGTAGGAAAAGCCTATACCTTCAAGCAGCAGCCGGGCGCCGACAATTCGTTGGGTAAAATCAAATTCCTTTTTAATAACCAAAGCAGTGTCTACCTGCATGATACACCAGCCCAAGCTGCCTTTAACCTGGCTGTGAGGGCGGTAAGCCATGGTTGTGTCAGGCTGGAAAAACCTCTGGAACTTGCCAGGGTGCTTTTTGGTCCGGGCGGAAAATTTGATAAAATTAAAGAAGGTATGCAAAGCAAAGATCCAAAAGCAGAAAACATTTCTCTTCCCAAACAGGTTGCGGTATACCTGGTCTACTTTACCTGCTGGAAAGATTCAAATAGCGGTAAGCTGATGTTTGCCAACGATATTTATGGTCAGGATGCTGTACTTTATACGCACTTGAATAAGGCTTAGTCCATGTGGAACTGGCTCTGATCAGTATTATTGTTCAGGGCTGGTAGCGCAGCCAGTGCGGCCTGCTTCTCGTCCAGATAACGGGAAGCATATTTTTCTGCACTTTTATTGATAAAAAGCACGCTTCCTTCACCCATTGCACTGATCAATTGATCGGATAGTTTAGGATTCACCGCCGGACAACCCTGGCTGCGTCCTAAACGACCTAAAGCCTCAATGGTACCCTGGCTTACATATGGTGCACCGTGAATAACAATGGAACGCATCCTCGCATTATCATTATAGCCCGCATCCATACCATCTAAGCGGAGCGATCTTCCATGGGCGCCTACGTATTCTTCACCGGTAACGTAAAAGCCGATACTGCTGCTATACGAATCGTTTTGGTTGGAAAATGTTACCGTTTCATCTTCACCACTGCGCTGCCCATGTGCCACCCAGGTATTTAATACAATTTGCTTTTTATTTAAGTCTAACACATAAAGCCTTTTCCTGGTGCTTTTTTGATCAAAATCTGCAATACTTAAAAGTGCATGCTCAGACAATCTACCAGCTTCCTTAAGGTTATAATATCCTGTAAGTGCTTTTTCAAATACAGGGTAGGTCAAACCAGAATCCTTTAAATGAACCTGGTTATAAAGTGATTTTGCATACGCAGCATAACTCGGTTTAACTGGGGTTGAAACCCTGGCAACAGTTTTTAGATGCCCGATTTTTTTACTACTCGTAGCCAATAAGAAAAAGCTTAATGATAAAATGATGCAGAAGATGCCCAGAATATATTTTCTCATAGATAACTAGTTGAAATGATTTAAGTAGGGCTTTTTTGCTATAGGCTGTTTGGATTTGATTTGTAACAAATATACGACATTGGTAAGCGATTTGCCAAAATAAGCAAAATGCTGACAATCATATGATGATGATAAAAATCGGTCCGGTGTGTTAAAATACTTCCTGTCTATTATTTAAATAATGTTTGCGACCAGATTCTGCTAAACTTTTTGACCTTCGTAATGGTTAACTATAATATGGATATCTCACTGGTTACGATCGTTAAAAACCGACGTACTGCGCTCGTTAATATGGTTCGTGGATTGGAACGCTGTACACCAAGCCCCACTGAACTCGTGGTTATACATATGAACGAAGAACCCTATCAAATGCCATCCTCAACTTTTCCTGTCAAACAGCAAGTGGTGAACAGTGTGCATCAACTACCGCTGGCAGCGGCAAGAAATGCTGCGATTTCACTAGCATCTTTTGATCAGGTAATATTTCTCGATGCTGACTGTATCCCGGCACCAGATTTTCTTTCTCTTTATATTGAAGCTTTTTCCAGCGCTGATTCACTTATTTCCGGTCGTGTACGTTATTTAACCGCTAAGGCGATGGAAAAAAATGACCTTTTCGAACGTCTGTTGGAATATAGCATAGCAGATCCCATACGTGAAAATATTGATCAATATCCTTATGAACTTTTTTGGTCGCTTAATTTTGGCTGTAGGAAAACCACTTTTAAAGAGATTGGCGGATTTGATGAGCTTTTTATCGGTTATGGGGCAGAAGATACCGACTTCGCTTTTTCCGCTAAAGCAAAAGCAATACCGATGATTACTATAAGCGCGACGGCCTTCCATCAATATCATCCAAGTTACGACCCTCCAATGAACCATCTTTTAGACATCATCAGCAATGCAAAGGCTTTTCGGAAAAAATGGGGTCTCTGGCCTATGGAGGGTTGGCTAAGCAAGTTTGAACGCGCGGGATTAATCAGATGGTCTAAAGATAGTCTTGAATTAAAGCGCATGCCTTCAGCCCCGGAAATTGAAACTGCGCTTAAATTAACTTAATTGTGCTGAAAAACAGTGCGGTGGGTATGCATTAAATAGGCTGCAGCACGTTCAGCTGCATCACTGCTGATTAATCCATTCCAGTCGGGGCGACTGGCTAACGAGTTTTCAAGTATTTCTTCCCAATCAACCTGGAATATCTCCGAAGCGTGAATGTGTACTGCGAGAGCCAGGTCTTCGATAATACGTGCTTTTTCTTCCTGTTCTTTAAACGGACGTTCTTCTGATATGGCAATGAAACGTTTGTTGAGCGAAGCACATTCCATCACCGTATTATGGCCGGCATTGCCTATTACAAGGCAGCAGTTTGCCAGAACAGTGCGGGGATCTTCCAGCTTTCCGTACAAATGTAAATTATTGATGTTTTTCGAACTGTGGATATTGCCTATAATATGGAATATCCATTGCGGGCATTGAACAGACAGATGTTCCAAAAAATGGTTGTTTATACTTGTGCCACCACTTCCGATCAGTACGGCTACATTCCGTTTGCTGGCATCAGACAAATCTGTACTTGGTGCAAACCGGCTAAGCCCGCCAGTGTAAAAGGTTTTGTTGCTGATCCATTCCGGCACCTGGCCAGACATCCGCTCATCAAACGGGGCTAATAATCCAATCGCATTGCGGTAGTAGATTTGATGTGGTAAATCATCTCGCAGGCCATGCTGCCTCACCACGATTGTGGGTACGCCGCAGAGCTTCGACAGCATAGCCACTTCAACCGAGACATCTACAATAAACAGCAAATTGGGGTTACTGGCCAAAAAACTGGTGATTGTGTTTACCCGTTGCAGTTGGCCGTTAACATTTAGCGGTGCATAATGCAGCCCGGACGGGCTTTGATTCACAACGTTAAGATCCTGATCGCCAGGCGTATCTATCGGTATGGAAATGAGCTTTATGTTATCAGGAATCAGTGATCTATACTGTTCAAGCCTGCTTCCCAAAAAAGTGATGTGACAATTTTTAAGTGCAGAGGCAATCGCCAGGCACCGCATCAAATGGCCTGATCCATGGTGATGGATGTAAAAAGCGATTTCCATATCAGGCTACGCTTTTTACGGTCTCCGTTAACAATATTTCGTAAGCATCGATCATCCGTTCGATATCCAGGTTTTCTTCTGCCTGGCGTCGGCAGGTTGCCCGATCCATATCAACAGCCTTGGTTATGCAGTTTGCCAGTTCTTCAGGATCGTTGCTGCTCGTTAAACAACCCGTTCCGGCAGTCACGAGATAGGGAAGCGCCCCACGCGAGATCCCCGCTACGGGGGTACCGCAGGCGAGGCTTTCGGCCACAACAAGACCAAATGGTTCGTCCCAGCAAGGAGTAATGAGTGCGCATCTGGCATTACCTATTAATTCATTAAGTGTTTCATGGCTGCAGTTTCCGAGCAGTTCCACACCCTCACCAAGCAGCGGCTCAACATAAGTCTGAAAATAATGTGTATCAGCAATACTGCCGGCCAGTTTAATTGGATACCCTGCCATTTTTGCGGCTTGTATAGCAATGTGTGTGCCTTTATCAGGATGGATCCTTCCAAACCAGACCACGTAATTTCCAGTAGGTTTGGCATAAAACTTCCATAATGAAATATCCACACCATTACAAATCACCTCACAATGATTAAGAAAAGGTTGCCACGCAAGTGCATTGGGTTTAGAAACACTCACGTAACGTATTCGTCCTGTTTTACGTTCTTGTAACATGGCCCGCTTCATTTCAAAAATAGGAGGCGTATGTAGTACGGTAACCATTGGCGTGGTTGTGATGGTAGACATGGTAAGCGGAACATAATTAAGGCTGTTATTAAAGATCACATCATGTTTGCGGCCGTCTATATCCTGCATCAGTTCCAGATAAGCATGGTGTGTAGATATAAAATCTTCACTAAGTTCATGAGCCCTGAACCTGCTTAGCGTTTCCCTGTCGTAATCCACATCGGTAAGTATCACATTAACATTGAGGTCAGGATCGCTCAGTTCGCTTGCATATAAGGTAACCGTATGTCCCCTGGCAATTAGTCTTTTGGTAATTTCGTAAGTGAAAGCCTCCAGTCCGCCCATATATGGCTTGCGGATGGGATGTTTTAGATGTGCTATTATTCCGATATTCATTTGGATTTTTAAAGTTGCTACAATAAGAACTTGATAAAACGCTGAAAGTTTTGAGTAATTCTAAAGCCGAATGCTTATTCTGTGAATTTGTATATTTTAAATCTCGATAATGTATCTACAACATGTTGTTTTACCATTTACTGGTCTGGTGCTGGTATTCTTCAAAACCAATTAGAGATGGCTTGCGTTTTAGTGGTGATGCAAGGAAAGAAAGAAATAGCAGAACGCATACTGGCTGTGGCTGAACAGCGGGGGGCTGATAAAAGCACCTGCCCATCAGAAATTGCCAGAATGCTCTTCCCTGGTCACTGGCGGGAACAAATGGCGACCGTTATGGAGGTGGCGATAGACCTTTGCAATAATGGAAAAATTTCAATTACCCAGAAAGGTAAGGAAGTAGATATTAAAAAGATTAATGGACCTGTCCGAATTAAACAAGTGGTGGGCTGAACCCTTTCCTGATTAAAATATCATGCTTCTCTCTAAACCAATCCAATAATTTTGCAGGATTGGTAATCACCAGCCTGACTTGAATAAATGAGTGTCTTTTACGCGGAGGTTTAATTGTTTCTAAATTCATAAAACCAAATGGCATCCAAATGGTTATATTGATACACATGGGAACGATGATGAAAAAGAAAATAATGGTTTTAGAGGACGATCGTGATATCAGGGAGATCATAGGATTGTTATTGGATGAAGAGAATTATGAGGTTAAATTATATCCCGATATACGGAGCTTTAGAAAAGATTTGCTTTTTACTGATCCGAGCCTGGTGATTTTGGATGTTCGCCTGCCTGACGGAAATGGCCACGACTTGTGCCGGGAGGTAAAAAATGATCAGCGTACACTTGATGTTCCGGTGCTGATGATGTCTGCACATTGCTCTGTAGCAGAGGTTAATAGAAAATGCCATCCAGACGATTTTATTGCGAAACCTTTCAGTATCGACGATTTTGTAGCCAGAGTGAACGCTGTGGTAAACTAAGCATTTGTAATATCTTAAACAAATGAATTGGCTATTGATCGGATCATAATAAAGCTATTGATAAGGCTTCGAACCGGAGTTTATTATCGGCAGCATATAACTGATACCTGTGAAGTTCAGCCCGTTTTACTTTTAGGCTCATTTTTTCTCCATTACAGAATAGCTTGATTTTTGACCTGAAAATTTACCAGGGACGTATTTAAGATCGTATATTTGAGTGATAGATCTGGTCTTGATTTCAGGTTAAAATATCGGATCCACCGGCCAGGGACGGATAAGCAGTACAATAATAACCTATGCCTTGAGGAATGATACCATTAATCCTTGACCATATCAAACAAATCGAACATGGCTTCAAGCACATTATCGACGCCGGCGAACAGATTTTGGCAAATCAGGATGAATCGCATTTCGACCTTGCGCTTCAGTTTTTAGCTGATGATAGTTATCAGGTAAGGATGCTGGCCACCTATATTTTAGGGATACTCTCGCCAACACACCCGGAAGCACTTCTGCTCCTTGAAACACGAGTGGCAGATGATCAAAACTGGCGGGTACAGGAAATGCTGGCAAAAGCTTTCGACCAATATTGCAAAGTTATAGGTTACGGGAAAAGTATTCCTGTGATTAAAAAATGGCTTTCAGCGCTTAATCCCAATATAAAAAGAGCAGTGACTGAAGGTCTCCGCATCTGGACGGGCCGTCCTTACTTTAAAGATTATCCGCAAATTGCCATTGAGCTGATCTGTACAAACAAATCTGATGATAGCGAATATTTGAGGAAGTCAGTAGGTAATGCTCTTCGCGATATCAGCAAGAAGCATAAGCAAGCCGTTTTGGATGAAGTTTCGAAATGGGATTTGACAGATAAAAAAACTGCATTTACCTACCGGCTTGTTATGGGAAAATAAAGTATCAAACTTAATAAAGCCTGTCTCCAGGTTTATCTTAATCTTATAATCATATTCTCAATTATTAAAATCAAAATATAGTCAAAACGTTTAAAATGCGTTGCCCAGTTATTCTTTCTAAAAATAAGGTCATTTTCACCTGGTCTTTTAACGTAATCCTTACTTTTGCAGCAAATGGTTGTGTGATTTAAATATAAATGGAAAACGAATTTTCTGAAAGTACGCACGTTAAAGTAGTCTCCACTTTTTCTCAACTGATGGATATAGCTTTTAAGGGCGATCTGAATGCCGTATGCTGGCAGCGAGACCTATCAGGCGATTTTAAAGAAATTGTATCTAAACTCGAACTAAAGACAAATCTCACGGAAATTTCGATGGATGATCTCCGGTCGCTCAACCTTTCAGAGCCAGGAAATACTGCGAGAACGCAGATTATGCACGATTTTGAACGCTTAACAGATGCTGGTGCATCACCTTCGTTAAATTTAATTAAAAGTTACGAGCGTGACGAAGAATTCGATTTCATATCAACAGATGTATATTCTTTTCATGTAGATCGTTCGCCTGTTGGTACTGATACTTTTTTATGTACTTATTATGGGGCTGCGAGTGAAATCTTACCTAATGATCAAGCTGAACAAAAAGTGCGGGTGCCGGAAATCAGACAAAAGCTTAGCGAATTGCACGAGGGTTCAGAGGACGAATTTGAAAGCTTTTTGACGGAGCATTATTTTGACCTGCATTACCAGGCTAAAACAGGTGCAAGGCCTGTAAAATTGGGAGTAGGTCATTTGTGGAGACTGGCCGTAGCTCATCCTGATCAACAATGTTTACCCTGTATCCACCGGGCACCACTGGAAAAAGAAGGAGAGTGCAGGTTGTTGCTCATCTGCTAATTGGTTAGCTTAAGTTTCACAAATAATTCGAATATATTTGAAGGATGTTCAACAGCGTTATCTTTTTGCCTGTTATTGTTCTGGCGGGTATGGCTTACAGTATCTTAGCTGAAAAACTTACCGTTATAGCGGCGTTTGCCGGAGCTATACTGGCTTGTTTGATTTATTTTGCGGCTGGTTATACCGGCGTGGCGATGATGACCACATTTTTTATTTTGGGTTCTGCTGCCACTTCATGGCAGCGAAATAAAAAACAAATTTCTGCTACGATAACCGAAACCAGGAATGGCCGTACCGCACTCCAGGTACTGGCCAATGCCGGGGTTGCCGGTATAGCGGCTGTAGTGATGTTGTTTTATCCTTCGCTGAACTATTTAATGCTTACGGCAATGGCGGCCGCTTTTGCCTCAGCCACCTCAGATACCTTATCATCTGAACTGGGGATGCTTTATGGAAGGCGTTTCTTTAATGTGATATCTTTCAGACCTGACCGCTGTGGAAACGATGGGGTAATCAGTTTGGAAGGAACATTGATCGGTGTGGCAGGCAGTATTATTATCGCAGCTATTGAGGCGCTTGGATCTGGCTGGAATATGAATTTTTGTTTGATCATTATTGCCGGCACGGCGGGAAACCTGACTGATTCTATTTTGGGCGCTGTGCTGGAGCGTAGAGGAATAATTGGCAATAATATGGTTAATTTTTTAAATACATTAACAGCAGCCTTGCTGGTTATCGTGATGAAAATAATTTTCGGTTAGAGATATTATTATCCAAATGTATATGGTGAAAATCGATGAAGTGATGTGCTATCATTTATGTGTGGTTTTCAGGTTAAAATGTATTAAAATACCTTGAATATCATTGTTTTTACGCCTTTCTTCATTAATTTGTAAAATCCCTCGTTTATCCGGTTGAAAGTTTGTTTTAGCTGATTTTATAATAAGCTTTTTTGTGATATTTAAGTATTGTTTAGTTCTTATAAGATCATGAAAAAAATCATTTTTGTTTCAGTGCTGTCAGCCTGTGGATTTTCAGGTTACGGCCAAACCTATCAACCGATTACCAGTAAAAATAAAACCTACCTGGAAACATTGAAAGGGGTAAGTTACACCTATAAACAGGGCGTTGTTACCCTGAAGAATAATGGCAGGTATGCGCTGGGTACAGTGAGTATTAAGGCCTCATCAAAAGTAGACAGCAGCCTGTTTGGGATCGCGCTATTTGAAGATGGTATTGACAAAGGAGAGACCGTTAAAGCCGATGTTTACTTTACGACAGGCCTGGGTAAAAATGTACATGAAATGCCGTTAAATCAGATTGATCAAAAGAACCTGGTATTATCTTTTGATAAGGCAACCCGGGCTGCGAAATAAGTGTTGATGTTCTTCAATTTTTTATAATCAGACCCGACCAAGAGTATCGATCACGAGTAAGCATCAAACGCACTTAACAGATGATAAATATTTAACACTGGATTAATAATCGATATCTAGTTTTGCAGTATAAATATTTGGTTAGTATTTATAAGTTTAGGTTAGTTGATAAGAAAAGAGGCTGTCTCAAAAGTGAGGCGGCCTCTTTTATTTTAGGATGATTTTGGTTATCTTAAAGGCATGGGAGGCAAAGTAGTCTTTAAGGAATATGATCCTGACCAGTTAACTTTTTTACCTTA